>Ga0209121_10000421_pt1 | contig 44116 bp, 54 predicted proteins | sample Cruoilmetagenom3_FD_187292 | JGI IMG/M metagenome (GOLD analysis project Ga0209121, IMG submission 187292) | Oil polluted marine microbial communities from Coal Oil Point, Santa Barbara, California, USA - Sample 3 (SPAdes) (version 2) | ecosystem: Environmental > Aquatic > Marine > Oil seeps ... | reverse complement strand
CATCGCCAGTACCAAAATCAGGGCGAGGCTCATAGCGCAGAGCCTAGCCGGTCCCAATCATCCGGGCCGACGGGCAGGCCAAGGCGCAGCAGGGTGTCGGAATACGGAAAGATGCGTGTCCAGATGTGGTGGCTGGCCAGTCGGTTTTGCCAATCTTGCGCATTGTGCACCCGGTACAGCCGAAACAGCGATGTGCCACCTGCGCATTGTGCACCTGCGTGCGTCATCATCTGGTCCAGTCTGTTTGCGTCACTGTTTAACCGGACGCGGGTTTGATTTGCCCAGTCCGCATCGCTAAGGGCCGCGGTGGCGATTTGCAGCGCAGGGCCTGACACGGGCCATGGTCCCAGATTGGCGCGCAGCACGTCGATTGTATCAGGGCGTGCGATGGCAAACCCCAACCGCAGCCCCGCCAACCCCCAGAATTTGCCAAAGCTTTTGAGAACAATCGTGCCCGGCTCAGCCGCATGGGCCACCAGTGAGCGTTCCGGTGCAACATCTCCAAAACTTTCGTCGATGATCATCAGCCTGGCCGTCAAATCCTTGCTCTCGTACCAATCCCCCGTCGGATTGTTAGGGTTCACGATCACTTTGGCCTGTGCTGTGCCGTTGGTTTCTTGCCAGCCATGTGTCGCAAAGGCGGCGGCGTGTTCGTTGTAGGTCGGCGAGGGGATATGCACCTGAGCGGCAGGGGCCAATGTTGGCAATTGCGCAATAAGGGCAGAGGCCCCGTTGGCGGCCAGAATATCGCAGCCCTCTGGGACGTGCCACAGGCGGCGCGCGGCGATCAGCATTCGCTCCATTGCACCCTGATCGGGCAGGGCGCTCCAGGCATCAGCAGAAATTGCAGGCACAGGATAGGGCACCGGGTTAATTCCGGTGGATAGATCTATCCAATTCGCGCGGACCCCCCCAAACTGTGCAACAGCCGCATCCAGACCACCGCCGTGGTCACGTTTGGGGATCATCGTTTAGTCATTCTTGGCGGGCAGCGGCGGATGACGGGTGACAAAATGACCCTTGATGGCCTGAGGCCATTCGCGGAAGGGCACCTGTCCTGTATCGCTCGCGGCGTGTTTCTGGGCGTATTCAACGATACCGGCGGCGGCATCGGCGCTCGGCTCAAACCGCCCCAGCGTATAGGCCAGCTTGCCTTCGGCCTGAATGGCGACATTGCACCCATGCACACAACCCATCAGGCATGAAACGCGCCGGGTCTGAACATCCACGCCGTGGTCTGTACTTTCCACCAGGTCAGCCAGCGTTTCACCATCGGTCTGAGCCTGGGCCTCAGCATCCCAGCCGTCGCGCTTGCAGGTATCGCAAATTGTGATCCAAGTGGTCATATCGGCCTCATTCCGCTCATTTTGATACCTTCAAGCGGAATTGTGCACAAGACACAAGCGGAGACCGTATACACGGCCATGTGTAATGACTTTGTTTACCATTTGTTAATAAATCATGTGAATGACAGGGTAAAAAAAGTGTAAACGGTTGGAAATGTGTAGGTTGAGAGTTCCATGAAGGTACTGATTGTCGAAAGTAACCCAAAGCTTGGCGAATTATGGAAAAACCATATGCTGCGCCAAGGACTTGATGTTGAGTTGGCACTGGATCAATCTCAGGCGGAGCTGGCGCTGAACGGAGATAAGATTGATGTCATCGTTCTTAATATCGTGTTGAGCGAAGGGAGTGCATTGGCGGTGGCCGATCTTGCCTCATATCGACAACCAGATATTCAGATTGTCTTTGTGACAGGCACGTCTTTCTTCTCGGATGGATCAATCTTTAGCTTGAACGCCAACGCGCGGGCCTTTTTGCAGGCTGACACCCCGCCAAGTGACCTGACCGCGATGGTCGAGCATTTCGGGCGTGCCGTCTAGACGCAGATCGAAGCCAGATCCCAGCCCATCCATCAAGGTAAATTCCTTTGCCGGGCTATGGCCCCGGAACGCAAGATCACCCCGCTCGCGTCTCAATCTTTGAGGTGCGTTCCAATGTGCGATGCACCGGGCAGCGATCCGCAATTTCCAGCAAACGCTGGCGTTGTTCAGCATTCAGGTCGCCTTCCAGATACACCACTCGGGTAAAGGTATCGGCCCTTGCCCCGGTGGCATCATCCGCATCTTGGGCGTGCACTTTGTCGTGGCACACATCAACGCGCACATGGCTCAGCGGCCAGTTTTTGCGCCGCGCATACATGCGGATTGTCATTGAGGTACAAGCCCCCAAGCCAGACGACAAATATCCATAGGGCGACATGCCCTTGTTTGTGCCACCATAAGCCACGGGTTCATCCGCCAGTGCATGATGGTCGGGGCCAGAATTGATGTCCTGCAAGAACCCGTCGGGGTCTGCTTCGTTCACGCGAACTATCCCCTCGGGCGCGCCGGGTGGCGGGGCAGGAGGCGTCAGTTCCAGATATTTCTTTGCCCAGGCTGAAATTATTTCGGCCGCATATTCTGCGTCTTGTGAACGGGTGATAAGGTGATCGGCATCGTCCAGGGTGACAAAGCTCTTGGGGTGTTTGGCTGTGCTAAAAATCTGGGCGGCGTTTTCGATGCCAACGGTTTGATCGCGCGGCGCGTGCAGCACCAACAAAGCACGGTGGAGGTTGCTAATATCCCCCTCCAGATTTTCGGCTTTCACGCTTTGCACAAAATCGCGGCCAATGCGGATGGGCCGACCACCCAATTGCACCTCGGCGACACCTTCGGCATCAATTGTGTTCAGCGCATCCCCGAAATTATGGGTTACATGGCCCGGATCAAAGGGCGCACCGATGGTGACAACGGCTTTGACGCTCTCAATTTGGCGCGCAGCCCCCAGCACAGCAGCCCCGCCCAGCGAATGGCCAATCAGCAGGCTGGGTGGCTTGCCTTGTGCATCGAGCGCCTCGGCAGCCAGTACCAAGTCACGAATGTTGGAGGTGAATGAGGTGTTCTCAAACTCGCCCCCGGAATGGCCCAGGCCCGTGAAATCAAACCGCAACACGGCAATGCCAGCCCCTGCCAAACGCGCGGATATGCGCCGCGCGGCAGGAATATCCTTGGAACAGGTAAAGCAATGGGCGAACAGCGCGGTGGCCAAATGTGGCCCATCTGGCATGTCCAGACGCGCCGCCAACTCCGAGCCATCGTGCCCCGTGAAGGAAAATCGTGTGGTTGGCATGCTCGCTCCTTTGTTCCGTTTGACAACAAGCTAGGGGCTAGGGAAGGGCACCGCCAGAGGTGTAACACAGACGTCACGCGATGGTGAAAACACCGAAGGTTATTGGGTTTATCACCCGGCTGGGTATGATTGGCCTCGCTGTAATGCAGGCAGCGGGGGTTTTGTCGCCCACTCCGGAATGCACAACGAGCATGGGACAGATACATTCAAAATGAATAGTTTTTGAACTGCTTTCGATGTATTTTCATGGGCGACAGACGGGGTGTTGTTAACCTTTGACCGGCGATTATCCCCTGCGCGTCAGACGTGGGTAAGATATGCATCTTCGGCTAAAATCCATTCAAGAGGTCAGGTTATTTACACTGACGATTACCGTTCTTGTGATGTTTGGTACTGTACTCTTGCATAGGCTGATCTTGCCTGCCGAGTTGGTCCAAGTGATGCGTGTGCCGGGGGTGATCATGGCGGCGATGCTTGCATCTCCTACCGCATACTTTGTTGGCCTAAAACTTCTTGACGTGCATATGCTGACAGCCCGGCTTGAACATGTCGTAGACTATGACATGCTGACCGGGGTCAACACGCGAACAAGCTTTTACAAGAAGATTGAAGGCCAGTTAACCGCACCCCTTGCGGTAATTGTTGCCGACATCGACTATTTCAAAAACATCAATGACAAATATGGCCATCAATCAGGCGATCTTGCGCTCAAACAATTCACCTCTTCGCTTGTGCGCAATTGCCGGGAGGACGACATTGTCGCCCGCTTCGGTGGGGAGGAGTTTGTTATTCTGTTGCAGAATGCAGGTCTGAAAGAAGGGGTCGCTGCGGCCAACCGTCTGTGCCAGCGTATCCGTGAAAAACCACTGGAACTGAAAGGCAAGCAGGTGCAGATCACCGCCAGTTTTGGGGTGACGCAGCTGGAGGATATTGCCGATGTGGATGGGGCGATCAATCAGGCAGATCTTGCGGTATACCGCGCCAAACAATCCGGGCGCGACCGGGTGTGCGCCTTTGATCCAAAGCTGGATATCGCGCCAACGCCAGTGGTGGCCGCAGCGCAAGCAAACACCTACCCCCGTCCCATCAGCGCATCATCAAACGGATAGGATGTCAGGTTTTCATAACCGTCCTCAGTGATCAGCACCTGATCTTCCAACTTGATGGAAAACGCGCCACCCTCTTCACCGACCAGGGCTTCGACACATAACACCATGCCCGGCTCCAGCGCATAGTCAAACGCGCCAGCCACGGCATTATCGGGATAAGATACCAGCGGCCATTCATCACACAGCCCCACGCCATGCATTAGGCAGCCATATTTCAGCGCCTGATATTTGTCGTCCAATCGGTGGCTTTGCTCAATCAGCTCAGGGATCATCAGGCCGGGTTTCAACACGTTCATGTTGGTGGTGATATGCGCGTGGGCATGTTGCATGGCATAGACCATCTCGGCGGGCGGGGCCTCATCGCCAATCCACCAACTGCGTGAAATATCAACGCAGATGCCATAACTGCCCACCAGATCTGTGTCGAAGGATATGATCTCGTTGTTCTGGGTGACCCTTGGCCCACATTCCTGAAACCAAGGGTTGGTGCGCTGGCCCGAGGTTAACAGGCGTGTTTCAATCCATTCGCCACCACGTTTGATATTTTCTGCATGTAGCACCGCCCAGATATCATCTTCGCTCACGCCCCCTGCTGGCACGTTTGCGCGCGCGAAATCTTCCATCGCTTTGACAGAGGTCTCGCAGGCATGACTGGCACAACGCATCGCCAGAATTTCATCAGGGCCTTTGATTGAGCGGCTCTTTTCGGTGACCTCCTCACCGTCCATAATCTCAAAGCCCTGCGCCTCAAGCGCGCGAAGCCCGTGCAGCATGATCTTATCCACCGCGAGGCGCGTGTTGCCGGGGGCATGTTCGTGCAACATCACGCGCACCTCATTGGAAAACACGTCAGCCGCCGCATCAATCTTATCGCCGCGATCAAAGTAAAAGAAATCCGCGCCCGAGCGTTGCTCGCGCACCAAGGGATTGAACTTGGTCAGGAAGGGCGAGTTCTTGTAATCCCAGATCACCATATAGCCATCTGCGCACAAGAGCAGCGCCCGAAACGGATTGTGGGTGTTCCAAAGCTGCATATTGGTGCTGTCGGTGGCATAGCGGATGTTGAGCGGGTCGAACATCAACAATCCCGCATAGCCACGATCCACGATATGCCGGGTCAGCCGCGTCCAGCGGTAGTCGCGCATCGCGGGCAAATCTGGCAATGTCAGCCCCGCTTCTTCCCATTCCCGATAGGCCAGTTGTGTTGGCCCGATCTCGACCCGGTCATTGTCGTTGGGGGTATTATCCCCCAGCATCGCGCTCTTGTTGGGGTCAATCTTGCGGGCATCGCGGTAATGGGTGGTCATGGCTGGCCTCCTTTGGCTATGTCCATCGTCCTGCCGCGGTGACTGCCATGCTTGCCATTTAGCGACGTGAAACGCCGCTTTCATTGTATGGCGCGCGCGCTATTTCGGGGCCGCCCATTGCTTGGGTCAACCCGCCTCCGGTGTTTTTGCGGGCAGGTCGCAATCCGGCAATGCCAGGGCGTTTCTATATTTGCGCTGCGTGCTCAAGCGCCCTATACATTCCCCAACGATGCCCGGATTCGGGCCGGAAAGATGTGCAGCCAGGCCGCTGACCCATACCGGGGGTGACCGCTGCAATCGTCAGGTGCCAGATACGGCGCCCAACCATGCTTTTCCGGTTCAGATTTGGGCAAGACCACCACAAACAGGGGCTTGTTATGATACGTTTTCTGATCCTTTCGGGTGCTGCGATGTTTGCCACATCTGCCACTGCGCATACTGGCCATTTGGCCGAAGCGGCGGGCCATGGTCACTGGCTAGGCGCGGCCGCTATCGGGGCGGCCATCGCGATTGGGCTTTGGGCGGCTACAAAGGGCCGCAAGGAGGCTGACTCCACAGATGAGGTTGAAGCCCCCAACCCAGACGACGTGCAAGAGGCCTGAACACATGTCAAAAATTGGCGTCATGATCTGTGGCCACGGCTCGCGTTCGCAATCAGCAGTGGATGAATTCGCCACCTTGGCGCAAAAGCTGCCTCCGCTTCTGCCCCCTGACTGGGAAACGGAATATGGTTACCTCGAATTTGCCAACCCGGTGATCCGTGATGGGCTGGACAAGCTGCGCGCCAAAGGTTGTGACAAAATCCTTGCTGTGCCGGGCATGTTGTTTGCGGCCATGCATTCCAAGAATGACATTCCAACGGTGCTGAACACCTATGCCATCAAGCACGGGGTCGACGTGTCCTATGGTCGCGAGTTGGGGGTTGATCCCAAGATGATCGCCGCCGCCGGAGATCGTATCGGGCAAGCCATCGACGCCGCCAATGCCGAACATGGCACTGTGGATCTGCATGACACCTGCCTTGTGGTCATCGGGCGCGGCGCATCTGACCCGGATGCCAATGGCAACGTCTCAAAAGTCGCTCGACTGCTGCAAGAGGGTATGGGCTTTGGCTGGTGTGAAGTGGGCTATTCGGGCGTGACTTTCCCGCTGGTAGAACCCTGCCTGCAACATGTGGTGAAACTGGGATACAAACGCGTTGTTGTTTTCCCCTACTTTTTGTTCTCGGGCATCCTGATTGATCGCATCTATGGCTTCACCGATCAGGTTGCGGTTGAAAATCCAGGGCTGCAATTCGTCAAAGCCGACTATCTGGGTGACCACCCGCAAGTGCTGGCCACCTTCGCCGAGAGGATCACCGAACAGATGGCTGAAACGCCTCCACCTAATTGCGGCACTTGCGCGTATCGTACGCAGGTTTTGGCAATAGATGGAGGTGAAATGCGCGAGATTTCTGCCGCCGAGCGGGCCAGCCACCCAGCATTTGGATCAGCCCCCCCCCCCACATGCATTATGTGCAAATACCGCACCCAAGTGCTGGGGTTTGAGGCCGAAGTGGGCGCGGTGCAAGAAAGCCACCACCATCATGTGGAAGGTCAGGGCGCCTCAGCCCCCGGCTCCAATGTCGAAGACTGCAAACTGTGTGATACATTCTGCACGGGTATGTGCCGGTTGGAAATGCAAGACCATCACCACGATCACCATCACCACCACGATCATGGCCATTCACACGAACACACGCACGCACATGACGACCACCACCACCACCATCACCACGCGCAATACCCCCATGCCAACCATCCGCATGGCCCCGAGAGCGCGCGCAAATCCAGCGCGTAACCCACCCATCTTCTTGCCATAAATATCCCCGCCGGAGGCACCGACCCGCCTCAAAACCAAAGGTTACCGATTGCGCCCCTACGAGAAAAACCCCTCGGCCATATACGCCGAAAGCTTCGCCACGGTCCGCCGAGAAGCGCGTCTTGATCGCTTTCCAGCGGGGCTGGATGCCTTGGCCATCCGGCTGATCCACGCGTGTGGCATGGTCGAAGTGGCGGATCGTTTGGTGTTTTCCGAAGCGGCCTATGCAGCAGGCCATGCGGCACTGAAATCCGGCGCGCCGGTGCTGTGTGATTGCGAAATGGTGGGGGCGGGTATCATTCGGCGATATCTGCCTGCAGATAATCAGGTGATCATCACCCTGAATGACCCTAAAACCCCGCAAATTGCGGCCGGTATTGGCAACACCCGTTCCGCCGCCGCGGTCGAGCTTTGGGCCGATCATCTTGAAGGTGGCGTTGTGGCGATTGGCAATGCCCCCACGGCGCTTTTTCATTTGCTGGACCTTCTCGATCAGGGCGCGCCCAAACCGGCTGTGATCCTTGGCTTTCCGGTAGGTTTTGTTGGTGCTGCCGAAAGCAAAGCCGAACTGGCGGCCAATCCGCGCGGATGCGAATATGTCGCCCTTCGCGGGCGGCGTGGCGGATCGGCCATTGCCTCGGCGGCTGTCAACGCATTGGCTGCCGGATTGCCGGAGGTTGCTACATGAGCGCGCATTTTTTCGTGAAAAAAATGGATCAAAAAATTACTAAAATTTTTTGGGGTCCGGCGTGAGAGCGCCCTGGCTGCACATTGTTGGCATTGGCGAAGATGGCATGGAGGGCCTGTTGCCTGCCACGCGCGCTGTGGTTGAGGCCGCAGACGTGATCATCGGCGGCGATCGCCATCACCAGCTTTCGGGCTCGATCAACGCCGAGCGTCTGGCCTGGCCGTCGCCCTTTGATGCCTTGATTGAACAACTGCATTCGCTGAAAGGTCGCCGTGTTGTGGTATTGGCCACGGGCGATCCTTTGTGGTTCTCGGTGGGGGCCCGCATTGGGCGTTCGATTGAGCCCTCCCAGATCACTTATCATCCGCAATTGTCAGCGTTCCAGCTTGCCTCGGCCCGCATGGGGTGGAGCATGGCGGATGTGGAAACGCTTACCGTTCATGGCCGCCCGGTTGAGCAGATGATCGCCTTTATTCAACCTGACGTGCGGTTGTTGATCCTCACCACGGGCGCACAAACCCCAGCCCAGATTGCACAGTTCCTGACGGAACGCGGATTTGGCCAGTCCAAACTAACGGTTTTGGCTGCGATGGGTGGCTCTGATGAGGCACGTTTTGATGGCGTGGCGCACAGCTGGACACACCAGGTGCCGACGTTCAACACGCTCGCGGTGGAATGTATCGCCGCATCTGATGCGGCTTTGTTGCCGCGTGTGCCGGGGTTGGCGGATGATTTGTTCCAACACGATGGCACCATGACCAAGCAAGAGGTGCGCGCCGCCACCTTGGCCAAGCTGATGCCGATGCGTGGCGCGTTACTTTGGGATATTGGCTCGGGCTGCGGGTCGGTCGCGGTGGAATGGATGCGTGCGGCACGTTATTCCCGCGCGATTGGGATTGAGCCGCGCGCGGATCGTCGCGCCTTTGCTGCGGCCAACGCGTTGGCGTTGGGCGTGCCGAAACTGGAGTTGATTGATGGGCAGGTGCCTGCGGCCTTGGCTGGTCTGGAGGCACCCGATGCAGTGTTCATTGGTGGTGGCCTCAGCCATGAGACATTTACGGCCGCCTGGGCCGCATTGCGCCCTTTGGGTCGGCTGGTGTGCAACGCGGTGACGCTGGAAAGCGAAGCCTTGCTTTTGGATATGCACAAAGAACATGGCGGGCAATTGGTGAAGCTGTCGATCAACCGGGCCGAGCCGATCGGCGGGTTGACCGGCTGGAAACCCCTGATGCCCGTGACGCAGTGGAGTTTGGTGAAACGATGATGCAGGACTGCACGAAATGAGCGGCAAGTTGATTGGCGTGGGGGTGGGGCCGGGTGATCCTGAGTTGATGACGCTCAAGGCCCACCGCCTGATAGCTGCGGCCAAAGTGGTGGCTTATCCGGCGCTGGCGGGAACTGAAAGTTTCGCGCGCGCGATTGCAGCGGATGCCATTGCGCCGGGGTGCCATGAGATCGTGATGAACGTGCCCATGACACCCGCGCGTGAGCCTGCACAATCGGCCTATGACGATGGTGCTGCCAAAATCGCAACCGAACTGGATGCGGGCCGTGATGTGGTGTGCCTTTGCGAGGGCGACCCGTTTTTTTATGGCTCTTTCATGTATCTTTATGCGCGGCTTAAGGGGCGGTTTGAGGTTGAGGTGGTGCCAGGTGTGACCTCAATCACCACCTGTGCTGCACGCGCAGGCATGCCGCTGGCGGCCCGCAATGAACGGCTGACAGTGTTGCCCGGCCCCTTGCCCGAGGATGAGCTGCGCGCGCGTATCGAGGGTGCCGAAAGCGTGGCCATCATGAAAGTGGGCCGCCACCTGAGCAAAATCCGCGCCGTGATTGATGCGCTGGGGCTAACCGCACAGGCCATGTATATCGAGCGCGCAAGCCTTGCCGATGAAGTGGTGCTGCCCTTGTCGGATGCCCCTGAAAAGGCACCGTATTTTTCAATGATCCTGCTAACAAAAGGGGCCGATCCATGGCTGTAACTCCGGTTGTACTGGCGCTGTCGCGCTCGGGTGAGGCCACGGCCCACCGTGTGGCAAAGCTGATTGGCGCTAAGGTGCATGGCAGGGCCGATAGGGTGGATGCGGCCGATGCCTTTTTCCCCAATGCGCTGGATCATGCGCGCGATCTGTTTGCAGCGGGGGTGCCGGTTGTTGGCGTCTGTGCCTCAGGTATTCTGATCCGGGCCGTCGCGCCCTTGCTGGCGGATAAAACGAGCGAACCACCTGTGGTGTCGGTCTCGGATGACGGCTCTGTCGTGGTGCCATTGCTAGGCGGGCATCGCGGTGCCAACCGGTTGGCGGCACAAATTGCCCAAGGGTTGGGGGCAACTGCCGCTGTCACCACGGCGGGTGATGTCGCCACGGGTGTGGCGCTGGATGCGCCGCCTGCGGGCTATCGGTTGATGAACCCCGAACACGCCAAATCCGCTATGGCCACGATGCTGGCAGGTGGCGGTGTGCGTGTCACCGGTGAAAACATCTTTGACATCGCAGACACTGGCGGCGCGGTTGAATTGCACATTGGCGACGCGCCCATGCAAGGGGGCGATGAGCGGTTGATCTATCATCCACAACGCTTTGCGCTTGGCGTGGGATGTGCCCGCAATGCCGACCCGGAAGATCTGTGGTCGTTGGTGCAAGATACGTTGAAGGCCGCGAATATTGCACCCGGTGCGATTGCCTGTGTCGCGTCGATTGACCTCAAGGCCGATGAGCGCGCGATGAATATTCTGGCGGCCCGATTGGGCGTGCCATTCCGGCTGTTTAACGCCGAAGAATTGGAAGCACAGGCCAGTCGGCTGGCAAACCCATCAGATGTGGTTTTTGCCGAGGTCGGATGTCACGGCGTTTCTGAAGGCGCGGCATTGGCCTGTGGCGGAGATTTGGTGGTCGAAAAACACAAGAACGCCACCGCCACTTGTGCTTTGACGCGCTCTGATGCGCCGATCACCAAAATGCCGGGCCGTGCCCGAGGCCGATTGTCTGTCGTGGGCATCGGACCGGGGCAGGCCAGTTGGCGCACACCTGAGGTGTCGCGTTTGGTGGCCGAGGCCGAAGAACTGGTGGGCTATGGCCTCTATATTGATTTGCTGGGGCCGTTGGCCGTTGGAAAAACCCGCTCGGATTTCCCGCTGGGCGGCGAGGAGGCACGCTGCCGCTATGCGCTGGAACAGGCGGCTCTGGGCAAGAACGTCGCGCTGGTCTGTTCGGGGGATGCGGGCATTTACGCCATGGGGGCGCTGGTGTTTGAGCTTCTGGACCGCGGCCCGCATGAACAAGGCGTGTCAGACGCGGCCCACCGGGTCGAGGTTGTTTGCTCACCTGGTGTGTCGGCATTGCAGGGCGCGGCGGCGCGTGCGGGCGCTCCATTGGGGCATGATTTTTGCACGATTAGCTTGTCAGATCTGCTAACCCCGCGTGATGATATTATCCGACGGCTGCATGCGGCGGCGGAAGGGGATTTTGTGATCGCCTTCTACAATCCGGTGTCCAAAACCCGCCGGACTTTGCTGGCCGAGGCGCGCGATATTCTGTTGCAACATCGACCTGTAGATACGCCGGTCATGCTGGCTTCAAATTTGGGCCGACCCGAGGAAGATGTGCGCTATCGTCGGCTGGATCAGTTGGAAGTGGACGAAGTAGACATGCTGACCGTTGTGCTGGTGGGATCCAGCAACTCGCGGCTGGCAGAATTGGGCGAAGGCCCGCGCATGTTCACACCGCGTGGCTATGCCCGCAAAATTGATGGAGACCTGGCAAAAGGTCACGGTTGACGGTTGGCGCTGTTTGCCTTTGGCAAAAACGCCCCACCCGCCATCCCGTAAGGAGTTGAAATAATGACAGTTTATTTTATTGGAGCAGGCCCCGGAGATCCGGAGCTATTGACCAAAAAAGCCGAACGGGTGATCGGTGAATGCCCGGTGTGTCTTTATGCCGGATCCTTGGTGCCGCCTGAGGTGGTATCCTGCGCGCCTGCACATGCGCGCGTGTTGGACACCGCCCCGATGACATTGGACGACACCCACGAAGAGATTGTAGCCGCCCATGCCAAAGGCCAGAACGTGGCGCGTGTGCATTCCGGTGATCCATCGCTTTATGGTGCCATTGCCGAGCAAATCCGGCGATTGCGCGCTGAGGGGATCGAGTATGAAATCATCCCCGGTGTGCCCGCTTATGCTGCTGCTGCGGCTGCCTTGGGGCAGGAATTGACCATCCCGGAGGTCGGCCAGTCTATTGTGCTGACTCGTGTGTCGATGAAATCCACCTCAATGCCCGAACATGAGACGCTGGAAAACTTTGCGCGCACCCGCACGACGCTGGCGATCCATCTGGGCGTGCGTAATCTGCGTGAGATTGAGCGCCAGTTGACGCCTTATTATGGGGCGGATTGCCCTGTGGTGGTCGCCTACCGTGTGGGGTGGCCGGATCAGCTGTTTATCCGCGGCACACTGAGTGACATTCAAAAGAAAGTGCGCGCTGAGAAACTGACTCGTACAGCGCTGATTCTGGTGGGGCCTGTGCTGGGAGAGGTCACGGATTTCAAGGATAGCGCCCTCTATGATCCCGAAATACCACATGTTTTGCGGCCAATTGCGACAGTTGCCAACTAATTCACGAAAAAATGGAAATTTAACGTGACCGTCATGTTTTACTGCGACACTCTGGGCACAAACGTGCTGGGGAGCGTGCAATGACAACCTATTTACCGCCAGATGTGCAAGCGGGCCTTGATGCTGCGCGTCGCCTTGCGCGCAAAGCGTCGAGTCGTCTTCGGATCGAAGTGGGTGATGACGTTTACCATGTACTGCGGGCATGGGACGATGGATTTGCGCTGGATGCAGAAACCACACCACAATTGCGCGGCCGGGTTGCGCTTTATGATGGAACGCGGCTTTTGTCACATGGGCTGATTATCGCATCTGAGGAAGATGGCGGCGAATTGCGGTTTGAATTTAAACGCCTGACAGAGGCTCATGAAGAGCAACCGCTGGATTTCTACCGTGCGCCCGATGCGCCTGTGGCGCTATTGGGGCCAGCAATACATCACTGAAGGTCAGAAAATGCGTTTTGCAGGCGCGCGACAGCCTCTTGAAGCTGGGCCTTTGACGTGGCGATGTTGAAGCGTAAATAGAATTCACCTCCGCTGCCAAAATCAGCGCCGATGCTGGGGGCAATGCGCGCATCCCCTTTCACGCGGCGAATGACCTCATCCATGTCCATTCCGGTATTGGCAAACCCAACCCAGGCCAAATAGGTGGATTGCATTGGCATCGCACTGAGCCCAGGGATTTGCGCCATACCATCCAGGAAAATCTGCCGATTGGTATCGAGATAACCGGTCAGGGCGTCCACCCATTGTGCCCCGCGCGGGGAATAGGCCGCTTCGCTCAGAACACATCCCAACAGGTTCGGGCTGAGGTCAATTCCGCGGACCGCACCGGCAAATGGTTTGCGCAGCGTTTCATCGGGAATCGTCACGACGCCCAGCCGCGCGCCGGCGATGTTGAAGGTCTTTGACGCCGAGGTCATCATCACCAGCCGGTCCATGATTTCGGGTGCGGCGACAGGAAGGGGCGTGTGGGTGAAGCCGGGCAAGACCAGATCGTGATGTATTTCGTCCGAAATCAGCAACAGATCATGGCGTACGCAGAAATCCGCCAGCGCGCGCAGCTCGTCGCGGGTCCATACCCGACCTGCCGGGTTGTGAGGCGAGCAGAACAGCACCACTTTTTCACGGCCCGTCAAAGAGGCCTCCAGCGCCGCAAGATCCATGCGGTAGATGCCATTGTCGATGACAAGTGGGCTTTCCTTTACCACACGGCCTGTCTTGTTAATCTTGACGGTAAATTCATGGTAGACCGGAGTGAAAATAATCACCTCATCGCCCGGATCAGTATATGTATGCAGGCAAATGGCGATGCCGTTGCCAAGCCCCCCCGTCGAGGTCATCGCCTCTGGGTCCGCATCCCAGCCATGCCGGTTTTTCATCCACCAACTGACAGCCTCTTTCATGGATTGCTCGCCGGTGAAATACCCGTAATTCGCCTTTTCAATCAGCCCCTGCACTGCGTCCTGCAAAAAGTCAGCGGCACGGAAATCCATATCGGCCACCCACATTGCAATGGCGTCAGGCGCGGTGACGCCCGTTGCAGCGGCCATGCCGTCCCATTTGGCAGAGTTGGTATTGCGGCGGTCGATGGTCTCGTCAAAATTCATGGGCTGGCCTCTTTGCATGTTGTCGGCAAGCTATCCGAATGCGCGCGGGGCGCAAGAGCCGTTGCAGAATGCGTTCGGCTGGCCTAAATGAAATGCCATGAAACGCTCGATCCTCATTCACCCTGATCCGCGCCTTAAAAAGGTTTGCGCCCCTGTGCCGGATTTGTCTGATGCCCTGCGCAAGCTGGCTGATGATATGTTGGAAACCATGTATGACGCGCCGGGCATTGGGCTGGCCGCGCCACAGATCGGTGTGCTGGACAGGCTGATCGTGATGGATTGTGTCAAAGAAGACGGGGTCGAGGCGAAACCGATGGTGTTGTTCAACCCCGAGATCGTGGCCTCATCAGACGATCTGAACGTCTATGAGGAAGGCTGTTTGTCGATCCCCGAGCAATATGCCGACGTGACCCGCCCGAGCGAAGTGGACGTGCGCTGGATGGATCGTGACGGCAATGCTCAGCAGCAGACCTTTGACGGGCTTTGGGCCACCTGTGTGCAGCACGAGATTGACCACCTGAATGGCAAATTATTCATTGATTATCTTGGCCCGATGAAGCGTCAGATGATCACGCGCCGGATGCAAAAACTGAAACGCGAACAGGCGCGGGCCTGAGCCGGTGACAGCACGGCGTTGTTTACCCTGGCCCGACAAACACCTGCGCACGGCCGCGGCATCCGTCACGGCGATCACAGATGACATACGCGCAATCTGGGCGGATATGATCGACACGATGGAGGCGATGCCGGGTGTCGGATTGGCGGCCAATCAGATCGGTGTGTTGCAGCGATTGGCGGTTGTTGATGCCAGTTCCGAGAGGGGCCAGGCGGTGCGTATGGCCAACCCTGAGGTGCTGCATGCCAGTGTTGAGCCGCGCGATCATGAGGAAGCCAGCCCCAATCTGCCCGGAGTTTCGGCCAAGATCACCCGCCCGCGTGCGGTGACGGTGCGGTTTCTGAATGCGCAGGGCGAGGTCGAGGAGCGCGATTTTGTCGGGCTTTGGGCCACATCCGTGCAGCATCAGATTGATCACCTAAACGGGCGGATGTATTTTGACCGGCTCAGCAAGGTCAAGCGAGACATGCTGTTGCGCAAAGCCAGAAAGGCAGGGACATCATGAGAGTGATCTTCATGGGGACTCCCGATTTTTCGGTGCCGGTACTTGAGGCATTGGTGCAGGCCGGTCACGACATCATTGCCGTCTATTGCCAGCCCCCGCGCCCTGCTGGACGGGGCAAAAAGGACCGACCCACCCCAGTGCATGCGCGCGCCGAGGCGTTGGGTTTGACAGTGCATCACCCGGTGAGCCTGAAAGGCAGCGATGCCCAGGCTGAGTTTGCCGCGCTTAACGCTGATATCGCCGTGGTCGTCGCCTATGGGCTGATCTTACCGCAAGCCGTTTTGGATGCACCCACGCATGGCTGTCTGAATATCCACGCATCGCTTTTGCCGCGCTGGCGTGGTGCTGCGCCCATTCACCGTGCGATTATGGCCGGGGATGAGGAAACCGGTATTTGCATCATGCAGATGGAGGCCGGATTGGACACTGGCCCGGTGTTGCTGCGCGAGGCGACACAGATTGGCAAAGAAGAAACCACCGGACAGTTGCATGACCGGCTGTCTGAACTGGGTGCGTCACTGATTGTTGACGCATTGCAGCGGTTGGATGGGCTGACACCTGTGCCGCAATCTCAAGATGGCGTCACCTATGCGGCCAAGATTGACAAGGCTGAGGCGCGCATCGACTGGGGCGGGACCGCCGCTGAGGTGGATCAGCATATCCGTGGCCTGTCACCCTTTCCCGGTGCCTGGACCCAAACGCAGGGTGAGCGCCTAAAGGTGCTGGCATCGCGCCTGTCACAGGGGAGCGGTGCGCCGGGGCTGATCCTGGACGATGCGCTGAGCGTGGCGTGCGGGCGCGGGGCGGTGCAGCTTTTGCGCTTGCAACGGGCGGGGAGGGGCGCGCAGGATGCGCAGGAGTTTCTGCGCGGCACCCCCCTACCAAAGGGCACCCGCCTGACATGAGAGGCAGATAACAATGTTCATGGTCTTGTTCGGAACCGTCGTCGTTGCCGGGATCGTTGGATATGTCAGTGAAAAGTCAGGCTTCACCCGTAACGGGTATCTACCGTCGATTATCATCTGTGTCGGGGGGGCATTCCTGTTTTACTTCGTGCGGATCATGTTCGGCATTAAATTCGGGGCGCCGGGGGTGGATGCAATCATCTCATCCATCGGGGCGCTGATCATCGTGCCGACACATTGGCGTGGGCGCCGCTAAAAAGGAGATCAGATCATGTCTGTCATTCTATTGGTTATCATCGGGGCCGCGGCCGGGTTTCTGGCCACACGCCTGATGAACATCGAGGCGGGTATCGTGCCCACCGTTGGTATTGGTATCGCGGGCGCGCTGCTGGGCGGACTGGTGCTTCAGGTTTTGTTGCGCATTATGGGCGCAATGGCCGGCTTTGTCGGGGCTGTGCTGGGGGCGCTTTTGCTGATCTGGCTGTGGCAAACCTATGTAAAGAAGCCTTGAGCGAAAAAAAAGGGCTGGACAGTTGCCTGCCCAGCCTTGTCCTGTTGGACGTCGTTTTTTTTGGCACCGCCTAACCTGGGAGGAGGATAGGCTGACGGCGCTTAGTTGAACTGCAGAACCAAGGGAGGAGGTATGGCCTGCAATCGCTCTAGAGTAACTTTAGAATGCTGCGTTGCGGCGAAATCGGCAAGGGGATAATTGAATATTTCCAAAATATTCGGAAGTCACAGATTTAAATGACTAAATATTAGCGCTGCTGAGGGGAAATGACTAATATTCCAGCACAAAAATGCTGCACTTGCGAGATACTTAACTCCTGGGCGGTCGCGCGCGATAAACCGGCAATTTCCAGCCAAACAGCAATGATCCGGCGCGCAACGTCCATGTGACCCCGGCACAGACGATCAACCCCAGCTCGGGCTGATACAGCATATCAGCCACAATCACCCCGGCCAATGAGCCGCCAAATGCGGCTGAGATATAAAGCTCGCCCTGTTTGAGCACCAATGGCACCTCGCCCACCACCACATCGCGCAGCAACCCACCCATGCATCCGGTCAACACGCCCATCAACACCATGATCAGCGATGGTTGCAGCATTTGCATGGCCAGCCCCACGCCCGCTGGCACGGCCACGGCCAAGGCAAAACTATCGAGCCATAACAGCCAGCGGTATCGGCTCTCCACCAGATGTGCGCTCAGAAAGATCAGCAAGGCCGCGCCGCAGGCAATCAGGATGTAATTCGGATTGCCGACCCAAAACACCGGGTTACGATCCAGGAGCACGTCGCGCAGCGTGCCGCCGCCCACAGCCGTCAGACAGGCGACAAAGGCAAAGCCGACGATATCCAGCTGCGCGCGGGATGCGACCAGCGCGCCGGTAAGTGCAAATATCAGCACCGAGGCATAATCGAGCAGCATCAACAGTGTCATGTGTAACCCTTGTCTGGTTTGAACGGAGCCATGCCGGCGCGGGCCAATTCATCTGCGCGCTCGTTTTCGGGGTGGCCTGCGTGGCCCTTGACCCATTCCCAGATCACAGTATGGCGCGCCTGGGCCTCGTCCAGCCGTTGCCACAGCTCCACATTTTTGACGGGCTTCTTGTTTGAGGTACGCCACCCATTGCGCTTCCAGCCATGTATCCAGCCAGTCACACCGTTCTTCACATAGGCGCTGTCGGTGACAATGGTCAGGGTGCTGGGCCGTTCCAGCACTTCAAGCGCATGGATCGCGGCCAGCAGCTCCATCCGGTTGTTGGTGGTGTCAGCTTCACCGCCCTGTAACTCGCGCTCTTTGACGATTGTGCCGTCTTGCACGGCGCGCATCAATACTCCCCAGCCACCGGGGCCGGGATTGCCGGAACATGCTCCATCGGTATAGGCAAACAACTCAGCCATGGGCGGCGATACACACCCAAGGGGCCAGCTTGCCATCCAGCCCCTTTTCGGTGCCGGTGGTTGACGAGAAAGGCGTAAAGCCTGCATTCTTTAGAAGTTCTGTCAATTCTGATTCCGTATAATAAGAATATAGCCGACCAAGGCTGTCACGGTGTTCTGCGATGCCAGTTTTCATGCCGATATGGAACAGCCCACCAGGTTTCAGCGCATTGCGAAGGCGGGCCAGATGGGCAGGCATATCTGCCTTTGGCGCGTGCAGCAGGCTGAAGTTGGCCCAAATGCCGTCATATATGTTGTCACCGCTGATTTCATCGAACCGTGCAAGGCGTGCTGTGACGCCGGGCTGTGCCGCTGCCAAAGCCACCATTTCAGGCACCGCATCGGTGGCGTCGACTGTCAGCCCTGCGCGGGCCATGGCCGCGCCGGAGTTGCCCGGCCCACAGCCCAGATCCAGAACATGCGCACCGTCCTGCAACCCTCCAATAAAGGCCGTCAGTTGCGGGCTCTTGTCCTCATTGTGCACCATCGCTGAATATTCATCGGCCCTTTGGGCATAGACATTCAGCGTCTCGGTATCGTGGCTCATCGGTTTTAGGCCCTTTCAAATGCCAGCCGTGCGGCAAGAGCTGCAAATATGGCGGCAAAGCTGCGGTTCAGCCAACGCATGATCCGGGCCGAGCCAAGAATGTGATCACGAGCACCGGCAGCAAAAACACCGTAGAGGGTAAACACCGCGAATGTCATCGCCATGAAAACCGCTCCCAGAGCTGTCATCTCAGAGGTGGCGAGAGCAGGGTCGCCCGACAGAAATGGTGGCAGTAGGGCCAGAAAGAAAATCGACAGTTTGGGGTTCAACACGTTGATCAGCGCGCCACGTCGCGCCACGATCCAACCGGGCTCGGGCTGGCGGTTTGGCTGCACCGACAATGCCCCGCCCGAGGACAGCGATTGCCACGCCAGATACAGCAAATAAGCAACGCCTGCGAATTTCACGATCTGAAACAGCAAGGCCGAGGCGTGCAACACCGCCGCCACGCCCAAAATCGCAGCAGCGAGATGCGGCAAAATCCCGATCGTGCAGCCCAAAGCCGCGAAAATCGCAGCGCGATGCCCTTGGCCCAATCCGATGGCCAGCGTGTAAATCACACCTGTTCCGGGGGCCAACACCACGACAAACGCAGTGATCAGAAATTGCAGGCTCATGGGCATTGACCTCATTGAATGTGGTTTCGCTGAGTGAGGCCACAGCGCGCTGGGGCTGTCAACCACGCGAGCGCGGCGCGCCAATGCAAGGCCCTGAAAAATCAAAGGTCACGCAACTCCGCGCAGCACGCGTGGCACCTTGAAATGCACGTTCTCGACAGCGGTTTCAACTTGCTCAACACTCACGTCATACCTTGCACGAAAGGCGTCAATCACCTCGTTAACCAGCACCTCGGGGGCCGAGGCCCCTGCGGTGATCCCGATTGAGGCAATGCCCTCCAGCGCACGCCAATCAATGTCAACGGCGCGTTGCACCAACTGGGCGTAAGCGCAGCCGACTTTGGCGCCCACTTCAACCAATCTGCGCGAGTTGGAGGAGTTAGGCGCACCCACCACCAGCATGGCATCGGCGTTGGCGGCCATCGCTTTGACTGCCTCCTGGCGGTTGGTGGTGGCATAGCAAATGTCTTCCTTGTGCGGGCCTTTGATGGCCGGAAAACGGGCTTGCAGTGCGGCGACGATATCTTTGGTGTCATCCACCGATAGGGTGGTCTGGGTGACAAACGCCAGTTGGGTTGCATCGCGCACATCCAGATTGCTCACATCCCTGACAGTTTCGACCAGCAGCACCTGACCTGGTGGCAGCTGTCCCATGGTGCCGATGGTTTCAGGGTGGCCTTCATGGCCAATCATGATGATCTGAAGGCCGTTCTCAAAGTGCCGTTCGGCCTCGATGTGAACCTTGCTCACTAAGGGGCAGGTGGCGTCCACATAGATCATTTCACGTTTCGCGGCTTCGGCAGGCACAGATTTGGGCACGCCGTGGGCAGAAAATATCACCGGGCGATCATCCGGGCACTCCTGCAGGTCTTCGACAAACACAGCCCCCTTGGCGCGCAGATCGTCGACAACAAACTTATTATGCACGATTTCATGGCGCACATAGACCGGCGCACCCCACTTTTTCAGGGCCAGTTCAACGATCTGGATGGCGCGGTCAACACCTGCGCAAAACCCACGAGGGGCGGCCAGATAAAGGGTGAGAGGTGGTTTGGTCATGACGGCAGCTCCTGTTATCCTGATAGGTAGGGATTTGTCAGGGGCGGGTCCAGTCCGGATGATCAGAAAGCCGTGCCTATTGGGCCGCTGGCGCCAGAAGTTAAATTCTGGCATGAGGCATGCAAGAAAATGCGCAGGCCGCAACGAAAAACCGGGGCGCGTTGGCCCCGGATTCGTTTACTCTTCTGCGGTGGTGTAAGCGCCTTCGCTCTCAGGCATCGGCTCGCGCGGAGGGCGTCCAATCACTTCTTTGAGGCCTTCCAGCTCAATGAAGTTATCTGCCTGGCGGCGCAAATCATCCGATATCATCGGTGGCTGGCTGCGAATGGTCGATACAACCGACACGCGCACGCCCTGACGCTGAAGACTTGCCACCAGGGGGCGAAAATCGCCATCACCTGAGAACAAAACGATGTGATCTACACGCGCAGCAAGTTCCATTGCATCCACCGCCAGCTCAATGTCCATATTGCCTTTGACTTTGCGACGGCCCTGGCTGTCGGTGTATTCTTTGGCTGGTTTGGTCACCATCGAAAACCCGTTGTAATTCAGCCAATCCACCAGTGGGCGAATGGGCGAATATTCATCATTTTCCAACAATGCAGTATAGTAAAAGGCCCGGAGAAGCTTGCCGCGTCGCATGAATTCCGCACGCAGAAGCTTGTAGTCAATATCGAACCCGAGAGACTTTGAAGCTGCATACAGATTTGAGCCATCGATGAACAGCGCAAGCCGTTCGTCTTTATAAAACATTCGAAAGTCCTTCCAATCGATTTTAGCCTGCTTAGAAAGTAGACGTGTGAGTGGTGAAAATTAAAGCAGACCTGACAGGTGAAACTAGGTATTTCATAGCAAATACGCAATAGGTTTCCGCTCGTTCAAAAGGATAGGTTATGATGATTTCTGGTCAAGAATACTTGATCGCGCTCGGCGGAAATCTGCGATCCGAGGCGGGTGTGCCCCAACAAACGCTGCGTGCAGCCCTCGCCATGTTGGAAGATGGGGGCGTTCAGCTTAAGGCCGTGAGCGGTTTTTATCGCACGCCTTGTTTTCCGCCCGGTGCTGGCCCTGACTATGTCAATGCGGCAGCTCGTGTCGGGTATGACGGTGGTCCGCAGGATTTTTTGACGGTTTTACACACTGTCGAATCTCAGTTTGGGCGCGAGCGCCAACAGCGTTGGGGCCGTCGTACGCTGGATCTGGATCTGGTCGCGGCTGGGCAGTTGGTTTTGCCGGATGAGGCAATACATGCCGATTGGCGCAATTTGCCCCCTGAAAAGCAAGTCGAGAGCACGCCCGATCAGTTGATTGTCCCGCATCCCCGCCTGCAAGACCGGGCGTTCGTTTTGGTGCCTTTGGCGGATGTGGCCCCCGATTGGGTGCACCCGGTTTTGGGCCTGAGCGTGACTGAAATGCTTGAACACCTGCCGCCCGCGTCACGAAAAGACGTGGTTGAATTGTAGATCGCCAGCCGACCTCAATGTTTTGGTGCCCACGGGCTGGCTAACGGGGCGTCGGCCATTTGTCCGCTTGATTGAGGCAAGCCAATACTGACATCGGCGTTTCGCAGCCTGCACTGTTGTCATCCAACAAAGTGTTCTACGCTGCTCACGACTCACAGCATTCTCAGGAGGATACGCTGATGTCTGGCCCTCTACGCCTTGGTGTTAATATTGATCACGTCGCCACAGTGCGCAACGCGCGCGGCGGTGAATATCCAGACCCGCTACGCGCGGCAAAAATCGCGGAAGAGGCCGGGGCCGATGGCATCACCGCCCATCTGCGAGAGGATCGTCGCCATATTTCGGACCGCGATATCGACCGGTTGATGGATCATCTTACCGTGCCGCTGAATTTTGAGATGGCCGCCACGGAGGAAATGCAGCAAATCGCCCTGCGCCACAAACCCCATGCAGTGTGCATCGTGCCCGAAAAGCGCGAAGAAAAGACCACTGAAGGCGGGCTTGAAGTGGCCCGTGAAGAGAACCGTTTGGCCCATTACCTTGCCCCTCTGAGAGAGGCAGGTTGCCGGGTGTCGATCTTTGTCGCCGCCGATAAACGCCAGATTGAAGCGGCACATCGCATCGGTGGTGAAGTGGTTGAATTGCACGCCGGGGCGTATTGCGACGCCCATGCTGAGGGCCGCTTTGACGACCGGGACCGCGAATTTGCAGCGCTGCGTGAAATGTCACAATTCGCGCATTCTCTGGGTCTGGAAGTGCACGTGGGCCACGGGCTGACCTATGATTGCGTGCAACCCGTCGCGGCCCTGCCCGAGGTGATGGAGCTGAACATCGGCCATTTCCTGATTGGCGAGGCGATCTTCATGGGGCTGGACCCTGCCATACGCCATATGCGCGGGTTGATGGACGGTGCGCGCAGGTCTGAGTACCGGTCGGCCATATGACCTATGTCCGGTACGGTTTGGTTTTTGCCGTCGTCGCTCTGGGGGCGGCTCTTGCTGTCAAAATTTTGAACACCACGACAGATAATGTGCTTGGGTCTTCGGCGCAATTGATGGTGCCGGCGATGATTGCCGCCCTGATTGAGGGCCAGCAGTTTGCCCGCGCCCACAAGCGCCGACCCCGCAGCGCAGAAATCTGGGGGTTCGTCTGGGTCGCCACGTTGATCGCAGTTGTGCTGAATGTGGCACTGGCTTTTGGGGCAGGTGGCTTGGCACCGGTGTTTGGCAGATTGGCCATCGCCGCCGCATCTGTCCAACAATTCGCCTTGCTTTTGGGCATCTATGCGGGGGGGTATTTGATCTGCAACCGCTTCTTTGCAGGCATTGGGGCGGGCAATCAGCTCAGCGTTATGCGCAACCGAGGTGAGTTGGAATGACCCGCCTTCTTACCCTGATAACCCTGCTTTTAGGTGCCCTGCCTGCAACGGCTCAACACGTCCAGCCTTGTGATTGGATTGCTCGTGCCGATGGCATTGTCGAGCCGTGGAAGGACAACACCCGTACCTTTGCCAATGGGGCGGTGCGTCTGGCCCTGCTGGATGTGGTCGAGCCAGCCGCGGGCGCATTACACCTGTTGATCCTGACGCCGCCATACAACGAGTTGGGGGAACGGCACTGCCTGACCTTGGGAGTGTCCGAAAATATTGGCTTTTCCAATGCTGAGTTTGATACGCTCACGGCTGAATATGACGCCTCGGTAGGGCTGGTGTTTGAGATGAATGTTCAGGTATTTGATGGCGAGGATTCCACACCGGCCATTTTGCGCTTTACCCTCAACCAGGCCACCGGCGACGTGCGCGCCGTGCTGCAATAGGCGCCGGCAAGTCGGAGAGAGTGATGATTTCAATTCCCAAAATATTGGCCGTGACACCAGGGCCTGCCAACCTGTCCAACGCCGCAGTGGTGCTGCGCTATGGCCGCAAGACCGGCATGACCTATGGAGCGGCGCTGGATTCGCAAGGCACGGTGTTGTCTGTCGTGCTGAGCGCCATTGTTTGCATGCTGGCAGATATTTTGAATAACGTGATGTATTCGCTCATCTTTTCCACAGGGGGCATGAGGGCTGTCTGTCGTCGGTGGTGCCGTTGGATTGATGGGATCAGCGCGGCGCTATTCGCAATCGCAGGCCTTGCCCTGATCCGATCGGCGTTTGCCAGATGATCCTGGGCATAGGCACCGACCTGGCCAATATTGAACGTATCAGCGCCACGTTAGAGCGTTTTGGCGACCGGTTTCGCAATCGTGTGTTCACCGATGTTGAACAGGCCAAAGCCGAAGCGCGCGCCGACACGCCCGGCACCTATGCCAAGCGCTGGGCTGCAAAAGAAGCCTGCTCAAAGGCGCTGGGCACTGGTCTGCGCATGGGCATTTCGTGGAAGGATATGGCCGTGAGCAACCTCAAGACCGGCCAGCCTGTCATGCAGGTCACTGGCTGGGCGGCACAACGTTTGACCAGCATGACGCCCGATGGGCATGAGGCCATAATTCATGTCACATTGAGCGATGATCACCCCTGGGCGCAGGCCTTTGTTGTGATCGAAGCGCGCCCGATAGCATAGGGGGCCGTGTCAGCGCCTTGACACCCCTCCAAGCAAACCGCATGTAACCTGCGAGCACAAACACGAGCGGAGATCGCCATGACCACCGAGGCCACAAAGGGCAGCGCCATTATGGAAACCGTCAAAACGGTGTTTTGGGCACTTGTGATCGCAGGCATTTTCCGCACCATCCTGTTTCAGCCGTTCTGGATCCCGTCAGGCTCGATGAAAGACACGCTGCTGATCGGGGATTTCCTGTTCGTGAACAAATTCGCCTATGGCTATTCCTATGCGTCCTGCCCGACCATCCGCATTGCGCGGTTGGGCGTGGATGTGGATGCCAAGGACATCTGCGGCTGGCTGGACGGCGACAACACCCGCCTGCTGGGCGGCGAGCCCGAGCGTGGTGATATCATCGTCTTTCGCCACCCGGTGAACGGCACCGATTTCATCAAGCGGGTGGTTGGGCTGCCGGGTGACAAGGTGCAGATGATCGACAGCGTGCTGCATATCAATGGCGCAGCGGTGAAGCTGGAAGATGCCGGCGTGTTTGAAGAAGAATTTGCAGCCCAAGGCCCGATGCAACGCCGCCCGCGGTGTGAAAACGGGGCTGTGGGCGAAGGCGCATCCTGCACCAAGTCCCGCCAGCGCGAGACGTTTTCAAACGGGCGCAGCCACACGATACTGAACATCACCAAACAACGCTCAGATGAAACAGGTGTCTATTCGGTGCCTGAGGGGCATTATTTTTTCATGGGTGATAACCGCGATAATTCAACCGACAGCCGCTTTCCACAGGCGGTGGGCGGGGTTGAATTTGTCCCGTATGAAAATCTGATTGGCCGTGCTGACCGGGTGATTTTTTCCTCTGCCGGGCGTTCGATGTTGTATTTCTGGACCTGGCGTGGAGACCGCTTTTTCAAGGGGTTGGAGTGAGCACGCCGACGTCCCCTCCCTCGCCTCTTAATCTTATCCGACGGGGCTTTGACTGGTCGGGCACCACGCCACGACTGCCCTATATCTTGATAACGCTGGCCGTGATTGGCCTGGCCTCTCTGATCCCGGTGACATGCAATTTTTCCGGTGCGAATACGGCTGTTTTTGTCTCGCTCACCATGGCCTTTCCAATCTGGCTGGGCCACACCCGCCGCCGTTTGCGCGATGTGGGCTGGTCGGGTTGGCTGATGTGGGTGGCGATACTGCCGGTTGTGGGTTTGATCCTGACGATCTTTTTGGCGTTCAAGCCGGGTGGCAACCTCAATGCGCAAACTGATACACGCTATTCCAAACTGGGGTTTGTTGTTTCGCTGATTGTGGGCTGTCTGTTGCTGTCACGCGCATTTTGGGCACCCTATTGGATACCTGCTGGATCAATGAAGCCCAATTTGCTGATCGGGGATTTCGTGATTGTTGTGCCTGTGAACACCCCCCAGCGCGGAGATATCCTGGTCTTTAACAAGCCAGGAAGCGACGCGGAATATATCAAACGCCTTATTGGCATGCCCGGTGAGACGGTGCAGATGCGTGACGGCGTGGTCTATGTGAACGACGACCCTTTGCCGCAAAGTAACGCACAGAAATATGCCGAGCCATTTGCCCTGCAAGGTGCGATGCAAATTCAACCGCGATGCGCAAATGATCCGGCTCCGGGTGAGGCTTGCCTGAAGACCCGGGTGATCGAAACACAGCCGGGCGGGCGCAGTTACGCGATCCTCGATATCAGCCCACATGTGGTGGACAACATTGAACGCCGGGTCGTGCCTGAGGGGCAATATTTCTTCCTGGGTGACAACCGCGATAATTCATCAGATTCGCGGATGTCGACCGATACTGGTGGAATGGGCCTGATCCCGCGCGAAAATATCACCGGGCGTGTGTCTTGGGTGTTGTTTTCCTCGGCGGGTGAGCGGCTTATGCAGATATGGAACTGGCGGCCAAACCGTTATCTCAAGAGGGTCAAATGAAAATATCCGCTGAGCTGAGCGCGTTTCAGACCCGTCTGGGGCATGAATTTGCCGATCCAGGCCTGTTGGTGCGCGCTGTCACACATGCTTCGATGTCGTCTGCCACGCGGGACGATAATCAACGGTTAGAGTTCCTTGGTGACAGAGTTCTGGGTCTGGTTATGTCCGAGGCGTTGCTGGAGGTTGATCCTGATGCCTCTGAAGGGATGCTGGCACCGCGGTTCAACGCGTTGGTGCGCAAGGAAACCTGCGCCGAGATTGCCCGTGAAATTGATCTGGGTAAGGTCCTGAAGCTGGGCCGGTCTGAGATGATGTCAGGTGGGCGGCGCAAGCAGGCGTTGTTGGGGGATGCCATGGAGGCGGTGATTGCCGCCGTTTACCGCGATGCCGGTTTTGATGTGGCACGCGCGTTGGTGCTGCGGCTTTGGGGCGCGCGGGTCGCCACGGTTCAGGATGACGCGCGAGATGCAAAAACAGCTTTGCAGGAATGGGCCCAAGGCCGTGGGTTGATCCCGCCTGACTATGTGGAAACTGCGCGCTCAGGCCCCGACCATGCCCCGCAATTTACCATTGAGGCACGCCTGTCCAATGGGGCAAGCGCCACAGCGACAGCAGGATCCAAACGCCAGGCAGAACAGGCAGCGGCTCGTGCGTTGCTGGACAAGATCAATGTAGGTTAACGTGATCTGAATGAATGCCTGCGGCATGCTCTTTTTGACTAAATTGATGGGGGACGCTGTCCCCCAAACCCCTTGGGATATTTAGCGCAAGAAGATGGGGGCGCCATATGGCTGGTGAACTGCGCCCAGATAGGATAGGGCAGCAGGCCAGAGAAACAGGACGTAGAAAATGACCAAACGCGCCGGATTTATTGCCCTGATTGGCGAGCCTAATGCAGGCAAGTCCACATTGTTGAACCGTATGGTGGGCGCGAAAGTGTCAATCGTGACTCATAAGGTGCAAACCACACGCGCGCGCATTCGCGGCGTGGCGATGCAAGGTGAGGCGCAACTGGTGTTTGTCGATACGCCGGGTTTGTTCAAACCGCGCCGCCGTCTTGATCGTGCCATGGTGGCTGCTGCCTGGGGCGGGGCATCGGATGCGGATGTGACCGTTTTGTTGATCGAGGCGCATCGCGGTGTCACCGAAGGGGTTGAACGCATTCTTGAAAACCTGGCCGACGTGACCAAAGGCCGAAAGGTGGCCTTGGCCATTAACAAGATTGACCGGGTGCAATCCGAGGCGTTGTTGAGCCTGACCAAAGATCTGAACGATCGCTTTGCCTTTGATGAAACCTTCATGATTTCGGCCGAGAAGGGCCACGGTGTGGATGCGTTGCGTGAATGGCTGGCGGATCAACTGCCGGAAGGCCCGTGGCTGTATCCAGAAGATCAGATTGCCGACCTGCCTCTGCGTATGATCGCGGCCGAGATCACCCGTGAAAAACTGACGCTGCGGCTTCATCAGGAATTGCCTTATCAGCTCACGGTCGAGACCGAGCAATGGGAAGAGCGCAAGGATGGATCGGCCAAGATTGACCAGATCATCTATGTAACCCGCGATGGCCATAAAGGCATCGTACTGGGCCACAAAGGCGAGACAATCAAAGCGGTCAGCACAGCCGCGCGCCAAGAGTTGGAAGAGTTTCTGGGTCGTCGTATCCATCTGTTTTTACAGATCAAAGTGCGCCCGAATTGGCTGGATGAGGCTGAGAGATTTACCGAAATGGGGCTTGATTTTCGTGATGGGAAATAGCCCGTGCCTTTTCTTGGTAAAGCCCCCTGAAATGGCGACCCACCCATGACCCGCCTTACGGCTGAGTTTTGGGTGCAGGCCTATCTCACCCGGTTGCGGTTGTCTGATATTCCGGCCTTCATCACCGCCCACGGGGATGACACGGCGGGGGCTGTGCTGGTCAAGCTGAACACACTTGACGGTCAGGCACAGGCATTTCAGCGCAGCTTTGATGTGATGACCGGCGCGCGTGATTGGGCCGAGCTGTCCTCGGGTGCCGAGCAAGACGTGGATGAGGCCATTGCCCGCCAACGTTCTTTTGATCCCGATCTGTGGGTGATCGAGGTCGAAGATCGTGCCGGGCGGCATCTGCTGAATGAGCCGGGACTAAACTAGGGTTATTTGCCCCCGATCACCCGTCGTGGTGCCAGCACCGCTTAATCGTTGCCATCTGTGGCGTTAACAGCCGGACTGGTGCTGCTTGGCTCTTGGCATTCGGGCTGTGCTGGTGTCGAATGGCGCACCCAACACAAGGCATGAACCACGCATATGGAATGGCGCGACCAAGGCATCCTGTTGTCCTGCCGGACACATGGCGAATATTCCGCCATTATCGAGGTGTTCACCCCCTCGCGTGGCCGCCATGCGGGGGTGGTGCGCGGTGGGGCATCGCGCAAGCAAGCGCCCAATTTGCAGCCCGGCGCACAGCTTGATCTGGCCTGGCGCGCGCGGCTCGAAGATCATATCGGCACGTTTCAGGCCGAGCCAATCCGCTCGCGCGCGGCTGCCTCTCTGGGGGATCGCTTGTCGCTTGCCGGGTTGAATGCGGTCACGTCCTTACTGCTGTTTTCATTGCCCGAGCGCGAGGTGCACGCCCGTCTTTACCAGCAAACCGAAATCCTGCTGGATTTGTTGGGCCAACCGGATGTGTGGCCGCTGGCCTATCTGAAATGGGAATTGGCGCTGTTGGAGGAGTTGGGTTTTGGCCTCGATCTTAGCTCTTGTGCGGTGAAAGGCATGCAGGCCAATGACCTGAGCTATATCTCGCCGCGCACTGGGCGGGCGGTCTCGCGGGCGGGGGCAGGGGAATGGGCCAGCCGCCTTTTGCCACTGCCGCCATGTCTGTTGGGGCATGGTCCGGCGCCTGATCCCGAGATTGCCGAAGGTCTGGATGTGACAGGTCATTTTCTGAACACGCGTTTGGCCCCTGAATTGGGCCACAAACCACTGCCTGAGGCACGTCAGCGCTTTGTTGACAGGTTCACGTCCCGGATTTGAAGACCATTTGCCGCCCGGCATCATTGCTGAGGATCAGGGTATCCCCCGCAACTTCGACCAGCGTCATGTCGCCAAGCGCCGCCAGAAAAGCCGTTTCCGCACTCAGAGCCGGACATGCCATTTTGGTAGCCACAATCAAGCCGGGCTTGAACCAGGGATACGGCGCTGTCTGCGTGGAGTGAAACCGGTTGCAGGACGCTTGCCCGGATATTTTCCCCGGTTCAGGGAAAGTCAGTTCGGCGCGGGCCGCAAAGGCCTGCCCATCAAGGCTTTGCAACACCCAAGTGTTACCGGCCGCGCCATATCCCGTCACGGTTTCATCCTTTTGGCAGCTTGTCAGCAGCATAGCAGCTATCAGTGCGGCACAGATTTGCGCAGTACAGATATGCACGGCAAACGTCATCGCAGCGCCAACACCAGATCAACCAATGTGCCCATTGCCTCTGGGCCTGCCGTGTTGTCGGCGTCCAATTCGCGCATCCCCAAAGCTGCGGCATATAGAATGCGCGCCATTTCGGGGTTGGCGATACCTGTGTCGCGCAGCAGGGCCTCAAACTGTGCCAGCCGGGCGGCATCAACCTGCAACACAGATGTTGCGGCCTGCGCATTGCCCTTGGCCCAAGCCCGGATTGCAGGCTCAGCAGAGCCGCGTTCGGCCAATTGCCCTGCCAATGCGCGCAGCTGCATCACGGCTGTTCCATCCCCACGCGTGATTTCGGATGTCGATTGCCACTGAGCCAGCAGAGCCGCGTGATAATCGGGGACATCCCGAAAGTGCCAGTAAAATGAGCCCTTGGTGGTGTGCAACCGACGCGCCAGCACTTCGGCCTTCAGAGCGTCCGGCCCCTGATCGCAAAGCGCCTGCAGGCCGGTGGTGATCCAGACGTCTCGGGTTAGGCGGGGTTTTGTGGGGTTGTTCATATCTGTAACGGATACGCCCCGCATTTGGTTTGAGCAATCCCCCCCGGCCGGCCCCGTGGCAAATCTTTGCTGCCCATGGTCATTGCCCGGTTGCCCGATTAGGCTGCCGTCAATCCGCCCCTGAAGAGATTTCGCACATGAGTACCGGCCTGTCGCATATCACCTTTATCACGGCTGATCTGGACCGGATGCAGCAGATCATGCAGCAGGTATTCAAAGCGCAGCTGGTCTACGCCAGTGGCGCGGATCAGTTTTCATTGTCTGAGGAGCGGTTCTATTTGATCGGTGATATCTGGGTGGCCACCATGCAGGGTGATCCCTTGGTAGCGCGCAGTTATAACCATGTGGCTTTTCAGATAGCTGAGGAAGATTTTGACGATCGTGAGGCATGCATCCTTGCCTTGGGTCTGGAGTTGCGCCCACCGCGCCCTCGCGTGCCGGGTGAGGGGCGCTCGCTTTATTTCTATGGCCCTGACAACCATTTGTTTGAGTTGCACACCGGAACACTTGAGCAGCGTTTGGCGCGCTATGGTGATCCAACAAAGGACCACACATCATGACCACGACAGTCTTTCTTATCGTTCTTATGGCAGCGCTGTTGCATGCAATATGGAATGCACTGGTCAAAGGCGGCGCAGATAAGTTCACTGGGATGACAGCGGTGGTGTTGGGGCAGGGGGCCGTGGCCGGGGTCTGTCTGTTGACCGTTGCCCCATCCCCCGCAGCAGCCAGTTGGCCGTGGATCTGGGCCGGTGTGGCGCTGCATATTGGCTATCAGGTGTTTTTGATTGCGGCCTACCAGCGCGGAGATATGACCCAGGTTTATCCAATTGCACGCGGAGTGGCCCCTTTGTTGGTGGCCGCCGTTTCCGTGGCCTTTCTGGGGGTGGAGTTTAGCGGGATGCAACTGGCCGGGATTGGTCTGGTTGCCATTGGCATTGCCAGCATCAGCCTTGTGCGCAATGCTGACGGGCTGTTTCAGGGGCAGGCGGCCGGGTTGGCGTTGATTACCGGCATGTTTATTGCAGCATATTCGCTGGCCGATGGGGTGGGTGCGCGGTTGGCGGGCACATCTCTGGGCTTTTTCGGGTGGATCGCCTTTCTTAACAGTGTGATCTATGGGCTGGCCTGTGCTGTTTTTCGCCCCGCTACGTTGCGCAAAGCCCTGCGCCTGCCGCATATCATGGCGCTGGGGGGTGGCGCTTCTTTTGTGGCGTATGCGTTGGTTGTCTATGCGTTCACACAAGCACCAATTGCCATGGTCACGGCCCTGCGCGAAACGTCAATTGTCTTTGCGTTGCTGATTGGCGTTGTCATTCTGAAAGAGCCGTTGAACCTGCTAAAGGTCGCGGCCACGGCCACCACGTTGGTGGGTGCGGCGTTGTTGCGGTTTGCCAAAGGGTAGCTCTTTGGTTCGCATGCAGGGCTTTGCCATATGCGGCAGGGCAGCAGGCGTCAGGACAATGCGATGTCCTCAATTACTTGGAAAAACCCCGCCTCGTTTTCTCCCACCAGGCTCAATGTGTCTATAACAACGGACCGGTGCAACAGCGGGGCAAGGCGGGGCGCTAATACGTCGCGCACCCTCCGGGTTTGCGCCTTGGGGTGCTTGCCCGTGAGGGTCATGTGAAAGCGGAATTCCTGCATAACATATGGATAGCCCCAGCGGATCAGAAGACGGTCTTGTGCCTCACTCAGGCCCCGTTTGCGGTGTCGCTCTAAATCCGATGGGGCAAGTGGCACCCGAAATGTATCGCAGGCCTCAACCGCCCCGGCGGCCAGCAAGTGCAATGCATGACTGCCCTGCTCAGGCACAAGGGCCAGAAACCGGCCCAGTTGCGCCATTTCCAGCCCTTGCAGCTCAACAGCTGGGGCGCGCGTGCAATAGTCGCGCAGGGCCTGGCGCAATGGCAAGAGATCGCCCGCCAACTGAAACGGCGGCACGATCGTAGCATGAAACCCATAGCGGCGTGGGGTCTGTGTGATCTCGCTCACAGGCAGAGGCAGCCCCTGCAGGTCAGGATGTGGCGCCGCGCACGCCCGGTGCATATCCCATCCCAGCCAGCCAGCGCCAAATTCGGCTAAGGCTGTGCCGGGGGCGGTGTAATACACGCCATATCGTGTGAAGGTCGTGGCCTCGGGGGGCATCGGGTGTTTCCTGACTTGGCTATTGCATAGGGTCATGGCACAAACAGCCCGTCACGCCAATGCTGGTGGCGGGCTTATCCCCAACAAGATTAGGGCAAATCATGGCATTAACCCCCGTTTTTCCAGTTTCACCGCCGCCATTGGTGCCGATCACTGGCCAGCCCGGCCAGGGTTTTGCAGTGCACCGCATCTTTTGCGTGGGGCGTAACTATGCCGCCCATGCCGCCGAAATGGGTAATGAGGTAGACCGCGAAGCGCCATTTTACTTCACCAAATCCGCCCACGCGCTGTGTCTTGACGACAGCATTCGCTATCCTTTGGGAACCACGGATTGCCATTACGAGATGGAGTTCGTGGTGGCGCTTGGGGCTGGGGCGCATAATGTGCCTGAGGCGGCGGCGATGGATATGGTATTCGGATATGCCTGCGGTATTGATCTGACCCGCCGTGATTTGCAAGCTGCAGCCAAGGACAAACGCCGCCCCTGGGATTTGGGGAAGGATTTTGAAAATTCGGCACTGATTGCGCCACTCACCCGTGCCGCGGATTTTGGCCAGATAGGGCCGCAAAGCATCACCCTGGAGCATGATGGCGACGTCGCACAGTCAGCCCTGCTGTCGGATATGGTCTGGTCTGTTCCCGAGATCATCAGCCACCTGTCGCGGTATTATCACCTGCGCGCCGGTGATCTGATCTATACGGGCACGCCTGCGGGGGTTGGCCCGGTGCAATCGGGCAGTCACCTGTGTGGTCAGATTGATGGGCTCAGCCCGATCCGGGTTGGTATCACATGAATGGCTGTGCATTTCGCCATTTTGCGAACATCGTGTAAGATGCATGGAAATTACTGTGTTTAGAATAGTTTGAGCAGAGCACCTTGGGCAAAACCGATCTCAATAACTGGCAGGCCGTGCAGGCCGAAGTGCTGCGCCGCATTCACACGCGTATCTGGGTTCCGGGTGAGTTGATCCCGACCGAACAAGCCTTGGCGCAGGAATTCGGCTGTGCAAGAGCCACGGTGAATCGTGCCCTGCAAGCGGTGTCAGATGCAGGCCTGCTGGAACGCCGCCGCAAAGCCGGGACACGGGTTGCCTTGCATCCGGTGCGCAAAGCCAAATTGGACATCCCGATCTTGCGTCAGGAAATTGAAGGCCTGGGCCATCGCTATGGCTATCACGCGCTGATCAGCCAGACGCAAACACCCCCCCAAACGGTGCAAACCCAGATGCAGGCGGATGTTGGAGATACGTTTTTGCGGGTCAAATCCGTACAGAGTGCCGACGGCGCACCCTTCGTGTTTGAAGATCGCTGGATCAATCTGACGACAGTGCCCACCGCCGCGCAGGCCGATTTCTCACAGATCAGCGCAAACGAATGGTTGGTGATAAATGCGCCGTTCAGCCACGGCGAAATCGCGTTTTCAGCGCTCAATGCCGATGCTGAGGTGGCCGCACAGCTTGTGGTACAACAAGGTGCGGCGATCTTTGTAATTGATCGGATAACATGGGACGAAAACCGCGCTGTTACATCCGTGCGGCAGTTCTTTCAGGCGGGCTATCAGATGCAAACGCGGCTATAGGGCAGGCACGATTTACCGTGCCGATGTGTGTTGGTCGCCGCCAAATTCACCCCAAAAGACGCCGCGCGATGACCTGGGCCTGAATTTCAGCGGCCCCTTCAAAGATGTTCAAAATCCGTGCATCACACAGAATGCGGCTGATCTTGTATTCGGTTGCAAACCCGTTGCCGCCGTGGATTTGCAGGCCATTGTCCGCCGCAGCCCAAGCCACGCGAGCCCCCAGCAGCTTGGCCATGCCGGCCTCAAGATCGCAGCGGTGGCCGTGGTCTTTCTCCCAGGCCGAGAAATAGGTCAGTTGCCGCGCAACCATGATTTCAACTGCCATCATCGCCAGTTTGCCGGAAACACGCGGAAACTCGATCAGTGATTTACCAAACTGCTTGCGATCCACGGCATATTGCATCGCCACATCGAGCGCCGATTGCGCCACACCAATGGCGCGTGCGGCGGTCTGGATGCGCGCGCTTTCGAAGGTTTCCATGAGCTGCTTAAAGCCCTTGCCCTCTTCGCCGCCCAGCAGGTTCGCTCCTTTGACATGGAAATTATCAAACCCCAGTTCGTATTCCTTCATGCCGCGATAGCCCAGCACCTCGATTTCGCCGCCAGACATGCCGTCGGTGGGAAAGGGGGCCTCATCGGTGCCGGGTGTTTTTTCGGCCAGGAACATGGACAGGCCGCGATGGTCTTTGCTGTCAGGATCGGTGCGCGCCAGCAACGTCATCACATGGGTGCGTGCGGCGTGGGTGATCCAGGTTTTGTTGCCCGTCACACGGTAATCATCGCCGTCCTTTACGGCGCGTGTGCGCAATGCACCCAGGTCCGATCCGGTGTTGGGCTCGGTAAACACGGCGGTTGGCAATATTTCGGCACTGGCAATTTTCGGCAACCAGTTGGCTTTTTGCTCATCCGTGCCGCCACAAAGGATCAGCTCTGCGGCTATCTCGGAACGTGTGCCCAGTGATCCGACGCCGATATAGCCACGGCTCAATTCCTCAGACACAACAACCATCGAGGCTTTCGACAGGCCCAACCCGCCGTGTTCCTCGGGGATGGTCAGGCCAAAGACGCCCATTTCGGCCAGCTCGTTGATCACCTCCATCGGGATCAGCTCGTCCTTGAGGTGCCAGTCATGGGAAAAAGGTTCTACCTTATCAAGTGCATAGCGCCGGAATTGCTCGCGGATCATTTCCAGCTCTTCATCAAGGCCGGTGGCCCCAACGGTGATCTCGGCATTGCGTTCCTGCATCAGTTGCACCAATCGGGTGCGCGCGTCCTGCGAATTGCCCTTGGCCATAAGCGCCTGCACTTCAACGCATTGAAAGCCCGAAAGCGCATCCCACCCCAGACCCATATCTGAAAGGCGCAGCACTTCACCCTGATTCATCGGGATGCCGCCCGCGATTTGGTTCAGGTATTCACCAAAGGCAATCTGGTGGATCAGCTGCTCAACTTCGCCAAATTGACCATCGGTGGTCAAACGCGTGGCCCAGGCCTGCATCTGGCGCAGCGCTTCGACATATGTGGCCAACCAGGCAAGGCCGTGAGCAGCCGTTTGCTGGGCCTCAATGGCAGCACCTGAGACACGCCCGTCAACGCTGACCAAGGTGCGAACCTTGTCTTTGGCGGCGCTCAGCACGTCCTCAGCAGGGGCAATTGCGGCTTCAGTCAGGGTCAGAAGGTTATCCAGAATTATCGTGTTTGCCATTGCAGCATCCTGTCCGTCATGAGCCATGAATCACATCCCTTTATTGTCTCTGGCCTTCTACCCACTTTGCAGGTGCAGCGCAACTATGCTGCTGGTGCGGCGGGGAATATTGCCAAATATTGCGTGCTGTTTTTTACTCTACCAGTGCCTCGTGATATTGCTATGTAGGGGTATGGAATATTTCTTTGGCATTGAGACAGGCCTTTTGTTGGCCGCGGCTTTGGGCATCGGGTTTGTGGCTGGTATCATCAAGGGCGTGGTTGGGTTCGCAATGCCAATGGTGATGATATCGGGGCTGGGATCAATCACCAGTGCCGAGGTTGCCATCGCAGGCGTTATACTGCCTACGGTGGTGGCCAACAGCTGGCAGGCCTTGCGTCAGGGGCCTCAGGCCGCGTGGCACTCTACCCTACGGTTTCGCCATTTCTTGCTTGCTGGGCTGTTGGTGCTGTTGATCAGCGCACAGTTTGTGCGGTTGGTGCCGGGGCAGATGCTGATTCTGTTCATCGGGCTTAGCGTCAGCTTTTTTGTGGTCTTACAAATCATGGGGATGCAATTGCGCCTGCCCGCCGGGTCCGAGCAACGCACTCAGGTCATTTTTGGGACCATTGCCGGCTTTTTTGGTGGATTGGCCAGTATCTGGGGGCCACCCACTGTGGCGATGCTGACTGCAATGAATACCGAAAAAGCTGAGCAGATGCGTGTGCAGGGTGTAATTTATGCGCTTGGCTCCGGCGCCCTTGTGCTGGCGCATCTGGGCTCTGGTGTATTGCGCAGCGAGACACTTCCGCTGACGCTGGTTCTGATCCCGCCTGCGGTACTGGGCATGGCGATTGGATTTCGTATTCAAGACCGGTTTGATCAGGCCAGTTTCCGCAAGGCGACCCTTGCGGTGCTGCTGTTTGGCGGCCTTAATCTGGTGCGGCGCGGGCTGATGTAGCTTCGGCTATTTGCCCTTCCACACCGGATCACGCTTTTCGGCAAAGGCACGCGCGCCCTCCAATTGGTCGTCCGAGGCATAGAGCTTATCCACCGTTTCAAACTGACGCTGGGTGATACGGTTCATCGCATCCTGAAATGTCATGCTCTCGGCCTCGCGCACGATCTGTTTGATCGCCGCATAAACCAAAGGCGGGCCTGACGCGAGGTGCTCGGCCAGGGCGCGCGCCTCAGCCATCAAATCCGCGGCCGGAATTATCCGGTTGATCATACCCCAGCGCGCGGCTTCTTCAGCATCAATCCAGCGCCCCGTCAGCAACATTTCCATGGCGATATGATAGGGGATGCGCTTGGGCAGCTTCACACTTGCTGCATCGGCCACTGTCCCCGAGCGGATTTCAGGCAAGGCAAAGCTGGCGTGATCTGCCGCCAATATGATGTCCGCACTCAGGGCCCATTCGAGGCCCCCGCCACAGCAAATGCCGTTCACCGCAGCAATGACCGGTTTGTTCATGCCGCGTAGCTCCTGAAGCCCGCCAAAGCCACCCACGCCATAGTCGCCATCCACCTCGTCGCCGTCAGCGGCCGCTTTGAGATCCCAGCCGGGGCAGAAAAATTTCTCGCCTGCACCGGTGATAATGGCGACACGCAGGGTGTCATCATCCCGAAACTCGCGGAACACCTCGCCCATAAGACGGCTGGTATGCAGGTCAATCGCATTGGCCTTGGGCCGGTCCAGCGTGACCTCAAGCACCGGACCATTGCGGGTGGTTTTCACGGGGGTATCGGTCATTCAGAGATCTCCTGTTCTGATGAGAGCATCGGCGGCCACAGCACGGGTAGGGGTGCAGATCAGCGGATTGATTTCCACCTCCTCCAGATGGGCGGCATGGGCGGTAACGTAAGACTGCACGCTCAGCACGGCGTTGACAATCGCCCGTCGCTCAGCGGCGGGTTTGCCACGGTATCCGCGCAACAATGGCGCGATGCGCAGTGTGTCTAATGCGGCGTCGATATCTTCGGCGCGGGTGGGCAACAAAAGCGAGACACTGTCGCGCAAAAGTTCGGTCAGCACACCGCCTGCGGCGAGGGTCAGCACAAATCCATGTGCCGGGTCGCGCACCACGCCAACCAGCATTTCAGCCACCCCTCCAGTGATCATTTCTTCGACCAGAAAACTGTCACATTGCATTTTGCCGACCGCGTCAATGACCTCGGCCTCGCTTGTCAGACCCAATGCCACCCCACCCAAATCAGATTTATGCGCCATGCCTTCGGCTTTGAGGACCAGAGGTATCGGAATGTTGGCCAAAACACTGGGCAATACACTCAAATTGTCGGCGCGTGCTGAGGTGGGAACCGATACGCCATGTTTCGCCAATGCGGCCTTGGCCTCGGCCTCGCTTAGCATCTGCGCATCTGTGATTGTGGACGGCAACAGCAATGGATCGGCAGAGGTTGCATCCTTGCCCAGCCAAGCCGCAGCTGAGATGGCCGCCAATGCATCATCCAGCCCCAAGAGTGGAATGAGCCCAGCGTCGATGATCCGCTCGGCAAAGGATTCAGGAAGGGCATCCGGCAGGGAAGCCACCAATGCCAGCGGTTTACCGGTGGCTTTCTTCGTGGCGGCGGCGGCCTCAATTACGCAGTCCCAGGCCTGCGTGCTGCAACGATCTTCGCGCGGGAAATCGCAGATGATGCAACCAATATCCACCTGTGTCCCTGCCATCATGGCCGTGAATGTGGCCGACATGGCGGCGGTGTCTGTCCAGATAAACGTGTGATAATCCAGTGGATTAGCCAGGGCGACCATCGGGCCAAGAGCAGCGCGCAGATCATTGCTTTGCTGTGTGTCGAGTGCCGGAAACTGAACATTGTAATCCAGAGCCGTGTCAGCCATCAAGCTGGCCTCGCCCCCCGAGCAGGACATGGACGCAATGCGGTTTGATGGCAACGGCCCGGCCAGATGCAACAGTTTCAACGTTTCCAGCATCTCGGTCAGGCTGCGCACCTGCGCGATGCGCAGTCTCGCCAGCAGGGCGCGCGCGCCGCTGTCACTGCCTGCGAGTGATGCGGTGTGTGACACTGCTGCCTTCTGCGCCTGTTCCGAACGCCCGGCCTTGAGCGCGACGACAGGTTTGCCCAAGGTGCGCGCAGTTTGGGCCAAGGCCTCAAAGGCGCGCAGATCCCCGATGCCTTCGATATGCAACCCCAGCGCGGTGACGCGTGGATCATTCAACAAAGTCTGACCGATTTGCGATAGCCCGACCTGCGCCTGATTGCCCGCAGTGGCCACATATGCGAGCGGCAAACCGCGCGTCTGCATGGTCAGATTGATCGCCATGTTCGAGCTTTGCGTCAGGATCGCAACACCGCGTTTGCAGCGTTGCCCGCCATGCTGATCCGGCCACAAAAGGGCGCCATCAAGGTAGTTGATAAACCCATAGCAATTGGGCCCAACGATGGGCATATCGCCTGCGGCGTCTAGCAACGCATTTTGCAAATCTGCCCCATCGCCGGTTTCTGCCTGCGCCTCTTGAAAGCCGCTGGCAAAACACACGGCCCCGCCCGCACCCATGGCGCAAAGCAAGCGTACGGTTTGGATGGTGATGTTGCGGTTTACGCCGATGAAGGTTGCATCCGGCACGCCGGGTAGATCCTCCAACCGGGCAAAGCTGGGCAGGCCGCCGATTTCTGTGCGTTTGGGGTGAACAGGCCAGACCGGCCCGTCAAAACCCATCTTGCGGCATTGCTCAATCACGGATGCACACCACGCGCCACCGCCAACAACAGCGATAGAAGATGGGCGAAAAAGGCGAGACAGGTTGGGCATTCTTGGCGTGATCCTGATGAGAGTTATTTTGCCTTCGGCGAGGATATTTGGAGCAAGAAGATGGGTGGTAACACTACATTAATCACGATGCATTATGTTCAAAAAACGGTACAGGCGGGGACGCCGATGACCGTGCAAGGAGATGGGTGTAATCCCGCTTCCCGGGGAGGTCTTGAACAGGCTTCCCCATCTTCTTGCTGAAAGTATCCCCGTCGGAGACATCAAAACTCTTAAGCTCCCAGTGGTCGCAGCAACTCGCGGCTGATGATGTGGCGTTGAATTTCGCTGGTGCCTTCCCAAATGCGCTCAACGCGGGCGTCGCGCCAGATGCGTTCAAGCGGCAATTCATCCATCAAACCCATGCCGCCATGAATTTGAATTGCTTCATCTGCGACAAAGGCCAGCATTTCTGTGGCCTTCAGCTTGGCCATCGACATATCACTTTCGGTGACTGTGCCCTGATCGAACTTCCAGCCCCCGGCCCATGTCAAAAGCTCTGCGGCCCTCAATTCTGCTGCCATATCCGCCAGTTTGAAGGAAATGCCCTGGAACTTGCCAATCTGCTGGCCAAATTGCTTGCGTTCCGCAGCATATGAGACTGCGTGCTCTAACGCCCGTTCGGCCCGGCCCAAACAGGTGGCGGCCACCTGAAGGCGCGTGGCCCCGAGCCAGTCATTGGCCACCTGAAAGCCTTGGTGAACCTCGCCCAACACAGCGGATTTCGGCAGGCGGCAATCGTCAAATTCCAGCACCGCATTGGTATAACCACGGTGGCTTACGTTGCGATAGCCCTCGCGCACAGTGAAGCCGGGCGTGCCCTTGTCGACAAAGAACGCGGTGATCAGTTTTTTGGGGCCGCGCGGGGTGTCTTCCTCGCCGGAGGCCATGAAAACAATGGAAAAATCAGCAATGTCTGCATGGCTGATGAAATGTTTGGTTCCATTCAGGATGAAGTCATCGCCATCCTCACGCGCGGTGGCGCTCATACCACGCAGGTCTGATCCGGCATCCGGCTCAGTCATTGCCAGGCAATCCCACTTTTCGCCACGAATGCAGGGATAGAGGTATTGTTCCTTTTGCGCGTCCGTTCCGGCCAGCAGGATGTTTGAGGGCCGTGCCACGCAGGTCCAGTGCAGGGCGTAATTGGCACGCCCCAGCTCGCGCTCATACATCAGCCATGTCAAAGTATCGAGCCCGGCCCCGCCCACGTCTTCGGGCATATTGGCGGCATATAATCCGGCGTCGATCGCCTTTGCTTGTATGTCCCGGATGATCTCCATTGGCAAATGGCCCGTACGTTCCACTTCCAGTTCATGTGGATAAAGCTCGTTCTCGACAAAGCTGCGCGTGGTGTCGATGATCATCTGTTGTTCTTGGGTGAGCGCGAAATCCATGGGGCTTACTCCGTTGCATGCAAGGCGGCGAGCGCCTCGACTTTGGCTTTGACGTGGTCCGCAGGCGCGCAGGTGCGGCGGGTCTCAAGCGAGACATGCAACATAAGCTGGTCACAGCTGGCCAAAAGCTCGCCGTCGCTGGCGCGCTTCATTTCATGGAAGCAGCGCAGCTTCTTGCCCTCGCCCTGAGTGACGCGGGTTTGCACCATCACCTCTTCGCCCGCATGGGTTTCGGTGATGTATTTGACAGTGGTTTCCACCGTGAAATAGCTCAGACCGCCGGCAATATAGGCCTCATCTGCGCCGACATAGGCCATGACCTCCTCGGCGGCATCGCTGAACAGTTGACCATAGCGGCCCTCATTCATGTGGCCGTTGATATCGGTCCAGTCCACCGGGATGGTCCGGCGGGTCGAGACCATGGGATTGTCGGCCTCAGGCAGGGATTTCAGCGCCTTCTGGTGATCGAGGATCAGCGCACCGGCGGCATTGCCCTGTTGTTTGAGCGCGCGCATCATGGCGATCAGATTGTTGTCACGCTTGCGTTCCAATTCGCGGATGCTCAGGTGGCCTGATTGCGCGTCCGATTGATCGGCGATCAGATCAACCAGCTCATCGGTGAACTCAGGCACATCCATCAGCTTGGTCCAGGGCCATTTCAGGGCCGGGCCGAACTGCGCCATGAAGTGACGCATGCCCGCTTCGCCCCCCGCCACGCGATAGGTTTCAAACAGGCCCATTTGCGCCCAGCGGATGCCAAAGCCATAGCGGATGGCGTTGTCGATTTCCTCGGTGGTGGCAATGCCGTCTTTGACCAGCCACAGAGCCTCGCGCCAGACGGCTTCCAAAAAGCGGTCTGCGATATGGGCGTCAATTTCCTTGCGCACACGCAGCGGATAAAGGCCCACAGATGTGAGAACATCCGAGGCCACATCCAGCGCCGCGCTATCGGTCGCCTCAGATGGGACCACCTCAATCAGGGGCAGCAGATACACCGGATTAAACGGATGTGTGACCATGATCTTGCCCGCATCCTGCGCGCCCTGTTGCAACTCGGACGGCTTGAAGCCGCTGGTGGACGATCCAATCGGCGTGTCCGGATTGGCAGCCTGCACCTCGGCAAAGACCTTGTGCTTTAGCTCCAGACGTTCCGACACGCTTTCCTGAATCCAGTCAGCGCCAGTGACAGCCTCGCCAATTGTTGTGCAAAACCGCAGGGTGCCTTCCTTGGGCAGAGCGCAATCATACAGCATCGGCAGGGCATGACGGGCGTTGGTCATCACTTCGCCAATCTTGCGTTCAGCTTCTGGATCAGGGTCAAACACCTGCACGTTCCAGCCGTTCAGAAGGAAGCGCGCGGCCCAGCCGCCGCCAATCACACCGCCGCCGATGATCGCTGCTGTTTTGGTCATTGGTTTGATCTCCGTTCAGCGCGTTTCAAACGCAGCCATGTTGTATCCGTTAAACTCCAGCACCTCAGAGGCCGCGGTCATCCGGTCTGCGCCACCCGAGGGCTTGCGATCCACAATGAAGGCCATGTCACTATCGGGTGACCCAAGTGCTGCGGTGCGATACCCTTCATCAATCCAGATCACCCACATCTCCATCTCAGCGTCGGTGGTTTGTGCCGTCAATCGCCAGCGGTTCTGGGCCAGAGGCTCGGCCAGCCAAGCATCGCTCAGTTCCTCGCAATTGCCATCTGCATCACAACTGGCGTGCATAAACTCCACTGTGTGCAGTGGGTTGGCGTTGGTGTTGAAGGTGAGGCTCTGAATGTCGCGGTATGGCGGCGAAGACGCCCGCACTTTCCATTCGCCCTGCATCGCCTCGGCCCCGCCGCGACTGATGATTGCCAAAGACACCGTGGGATTGCGCAGCAGACTGGGGTCATCGGGCGCGGGGGCTGTCAGACATCCCATCAACAGGGCAGGGGCCAGACATGCGATTGCGCTGCGCAAGATCACGGCACCAGGCTTTCTGTGTGGCCATCCACGGCCATGATTTGACCCGAGATTTTGGCGGCAGCAGGCGAGGCCAGAAACAGCGCCATGTCGGCCAGATCATCGGCACTGACCCAAGACCGCAGGCTGACACCTTTCACATAGGTCTGACGCAGCTCTTCTATCGGCTTGCCTGAGGCGGCGGCCTCATTGGCCAAAACGCGCTCCATCCGCTCGCCCTCAACTGCGCCCGGAGCAATCGCGTTGACGCGCACACCCGCGGGGCCAAGTTCACCGGCCAGGGTTTTGGTTAGTCCAACAAGGCCCCATTTGGCCGTCGCATAAGGCGAGCGCAGCGGATAGCCAAACAAGCCGGCCGTTGATGTGGTCAGGATAATCAGCCCGCTGCCCTGCGCGCGCATCAGCCGCGCCGCCCAACGACACGTCAGGAAAGTGCCAAACAGATTGACGCCAATACAAGCCCTCCAATCGTCATAGCCCATATCTTCTATCCGGCCCGCAGGCCCGCCGGTGCCGGCATTGGCACAAACCACATCAACACCGCCCCAAGCGGTTTCAACCTCGCCCAGAAAGGCGCCCATCTGGGCCTCATCTGTGACATCAGCCTGCTGCGCAATGAAATCGGGGTGATCGGCCCGAACCTGCGCTACGGCATCGGCATCAGCATCACAAAGGGCGATTTGCGCCCCCTCGGCGGCAAAACGCTGTGCCAGCGTCAGCCCAATGCCCGCGCCGCCGCCAGTGACCAGAACCCGGTGCTTCACGCGGGACACCGGGCAAAACGAATGGGGTCGTCACCCCCCACCCACATCCACAGCACATCGCCATCGGCCATCACCAATTGCTTTTCCTCGTATGTGTCACCTTCGGATTGGCACGAAAGAGTCAGCACCCAGGCGTTCAGGCCCGGCAATTCCTGGGCCTCTGTGATATCGCAGCTGTTCTCATAACCGAGCATCTCTTGCGCGTTCAGTGCAATCGGGGCGGGTGTCACACTGCCGATCCGCTCGGCGTTGGCGCACCATGCGGGGTCTGCGCTCCAGATGCCGTGCCAGTCTTCGGCGATTGCGGCTGACGGCAGCAAAAATGCGGCGGCCAGTGCAAGGCGG
>Ga0209121_10000420_pt1 | contig 44118 bp, 38 predicted proteins | sample Cruoilmetagenom3_FD_187292 | JGI IMG/M metagenome (GOLD analysis project Ga0209121, IMG submission 187292) | Oil polluted marine microbial communities from Coal Oil Point, Santa Barbara, California, USA - Sample 3 (SPAdes) (version 2) | ecosystem: Environmental > Aquatic > Marine > Oil seeps ... | reverse complement strand
TCGAGATGGTGCTTACTTTGTTATCCGGATCACGACCGCCACCAGCGTAGGACGGGAGGACCGAAACGCTTGTTGCAATGACGGCTGCTGCAAGAGTGGACAGGACGGTTTTGTTGAAAGTTGAGTTGAACATTTTAATCTCCGTAAGTTAAAGCCAATCGGCTTGTTTGGTTGCGTTACGGTGATAGGTCGCTTGGGGGGTCTAAAAGGTTCAAAGAAAGTTTGATAAATCCACAAGAAAATTACAACGTGTTGAAAACATACGAATTTTTTTATGAACTTTTTCAAACACTGCGGCCCAGGACAAAAATGAGGGCTTTAAAATAATTGACGGCTATGTCGCTGGCTTGCCCGACTTGATGTCAGGGACAGACTATTTGAGGATGCAGTTACGTTACACACTGCGTTACGCAGTAAATCGAACATTTCGTTTCTGTACATTCCCCTCAAATCCGGCGGAGTCGATCCTTTAAATGAGTTGAAAAACCAGAACGCAAACGCGACCAGCCCAATGTGTTAAAACGTCGGAGGTGTGCAGGCGCTGATAATTTTGCAGGTTTCAGCGCCAACATTACGAAATCGGTGCGGTAGGCGGCTGTCAAATAAGTAACCTTCGCCAACACCGAGGACACGCACCTGATCATCCACCGTAATCTCGACCTGACCTTGGGTCACGATCCCTGCCTCTTCGCCTGAATGTGACAGCAATTCTGGTCCAGTATCAGCATTCGGCGCGTAGGTTTCATCAAGAATTTGCAGCGTATGGCTGCTGGCATTGCCAAGCTGACGAAGCGACACGGCCGACCCGCCGGCCTGTGGTGCGATTTCAGTGAATTCACTTGGTTTGTAGAAATATTTAACCGCGCCCAGATCTTCTATGGTGGCAAAAAACTCGGCAATACTCATCGGAATCGCATCCAGCAGGCTTTTGAGTGACGCAACCGACGGGCTGGTTTTGTTTTGCTCGATAAGCGAAACAGTGCCATTTGTCAGCCCGGCGCGTGACGCCAGTTCGCGTTGCGACAACCCCCGCGCCGTGCGAATTTCCTGTAGTTTCTTGCCAATATCCACGGTAGCCTCCATCTGGTGGGCACTTAATATGCCGCAGGATCAAGCGAGTAAACACATCTTCGTTTTGAAGTTCAAATCAGGATGCAAATCACGCGCTGATGGGCCACCAAACTGGACGCCGCCAATTGGTCTGAAAACCGAGTTGACAGTAAAATTAAACAGCGTATGAGAAATTTAAACACTCGATGAGCTGAATTCACCCCTGGGTTATGCACAAGGACCAGTTGTAATGACGACCACCGCCAAAAAGAAACCGCGCAAAGCACCGGCCAATAAGAAGGCAGTGAAAACCACAAATATTGCTAAGGCTGAGACAGTAGTTGAAGTTGCGGCCACACCAGTTGCAACAACATCAAGCACATCTATCCAAAGCAATGCCGATCTGATCGCCCGCCGCGAAGCTGCGGTTGCACGCGGCGTCGCTTCGGCTGCGCCGGTTTTTGCCAGCTACGCGGAAAACGCCGAGCTTTGGGATGTCGAAGGCAACCGCTATGTGGATTTTGCGGGCGGCATTGCAGTGCTGAACACCGGCCATCGCCACCCTAAAGTTATCGCTGCTGCAAAAGCCCAGGAAGATCATTACACGCACACCAGCTTTCAGGTTGTGCCTTACGAGCCATACATTGCGCTGGCCGAAAAGCTGAACGCTTTGGCACCGGGCGATCATGCCAAGAAATCCCTGTTGGTAACCACCGGCGCCGAGGCCGTTGAAAATGCCGTGAAAATCGCACGCGCCGCCACTGGCCGCCCTGGTGTTATCGCCTTTACTGGCGGCTATCATGGCCGCACTCTGTTAACGCTGGGCATGACTGGCAAGATCTCTCCTTACAAAAAGGATGTTGGGCCGTTCCCATCCGATATCTACCGCGCGCCGTTCCCGAGCGTGCGGGATGGCATCACCGTTGATGACGCGCTGACAGCACTGCAAAATCTGTTCCTGACGGACGCGCAGCCCGAGCGGGTCGCAGCGATCATTATCGAACCAGTGCTGGGCGAAGGCGGCTATATGCCGGTGCCACCTGAAATGATGCAGGGGTTGCGCGCGATCTGCGACACCCACGGGATCATGTTGATTGCCGATGAAATCCAATCCGGTTTCGGGCGCACTGGCACATGGTTTGCAATTGAGCATTCTGGCGTTGTGCCTGATCTGATCACCGTCGCCAAATCCATGGCCGGCGGATATCCGATTGCGGGCGTGATTGGCCGCGCCGAGGTGATGGATGCTGTGATTCCCGGTGGCTTGGGCGGTACTTACGGCGGCAACCCTGTTGCTTGTGCTGCCGCGCTGGCAGCCATTGAAGTTATGGAGCAAGAAGCGCTGCTGCCTCGCTCGACCGCACTGGGCGAGCATTTCCGCGAACGCTTTGCCGACATTGGTGCGCGGGTTTCCCCCTTCCGGATGTGGGATATTCGTGGCCTTGGCGCGATGCTGGCCGTTGAATTTGTCACCGATTTTGAAACAGCAGCCCCGGATGCTGCCTTGACCAAAGCGGTTGTTGATCATGCGCTGAAACGCGGCTTGATTTTGCTTGCATGCGGGATGCACGGCAACGCGCTGCGGATCATGGTGCCGCTCACGGCATCGGATGCAATCATCGATGAAGGCCTTGCGATATTCGAGGCCGCTCTGAGTGATGCGATGGCTGAGCTTTAAGGCTAAATCCGAAAATTGAACGAGGTGGACATAATGTCTGCCTCGTTTGCATTTGGCTTCCTGCATGTTGCCACAATGATCGAAATTGCAGCAAGAATACCACTGATCAACCGATCATCGGTTTCGGTTCCGCCAGGAAATGGATAAGACGTGCCAACATAGAGACCGGCAACGCCCTTGCGGCTCTCTCTGAAAGAATGGAGAGTATGCACATGACCCCTTTCGCGATCGCCGGCGTACAAATGTACGTCAACGCCCTTCAGCCTAATGTCGATGGAATGATGCACCGGCTTGATGTGTTGATGGCACGGTTTCCGTGGACTCAGATGGTATTATTCAGCGAACTTGCGCCGTTTGGACCTTTGGAAAAGTTCAAACTGCCGCCAGAGAACGATATCATCAATCGCTTTTGCGAGGCCGCGCGCCATCATAAAATTTGGCTGATCCCTGGGTCAATGTTCCTGACATCGCCTGAAGATGGCAGAGTTTACAACACGTCGCTGGTGATTGACCCCGACGGCAATATCATTCGCCGTTATGCCAAAATGTTCCCGTTTTTGCCATATGAAGAAGGTGTCGCGGCAGGCACAGATTTCTGCGTCTTCGATGTGCCGGATGTCGGTAGGTTTGGCCTGTCGATTTGCTATGATATGTGGTTCCCCGAAACGACGCGGCAACTGACCAGCCAAGGCGTCGAAGTGTTGCTGCACCCCGTGTTAACAGGGACCACTGACCGCGATGCCGAACTGGCCATCGCGCGTGCAACGGCGGCGCAATTCCAGTGTTATGTTATTGATGTCAACGGCTTGGGCGCAGGTGGTGTTGGCCGGTCTTGCATCGTTGATCCTACATCATTGGTGCTGCATCAATCTGCGGGTCAAGAAGATATGTTCCCGATTGAGGTCGATCTTTCAATGGTCCGCCGCCAGCGCGAGACCGGATTAAAGGGGCTTGGCCAAGTGCTGAAAAGCTTCCGTGACCGATCTGTTGATTTCTCGGTTTATGATCGCAATAGCGGCACCGATGCCTATCTGAAAACACTAGGCACACTTGATGTACCACAACAGGGCAGCCGCGCAGGATTGCAAGTGGATGTACCGTTGAACGCCGAAGAAGAGCTGCTGGATCGCAAACAGGCGCGGGGCTTTGGGGCTTCGCTGTTCAAGGGGAAAACCCAAAGCGGTTGAGCTGCGGGGTTGGTAGTCCACCTTCGTATCTCAACCAATAAAAGGAGAACGATCGATGGATTCCGTCAGCGACTACTATTCCGCTACTCAGCTGCGCTCTGACCGGTGGAGTGCCCTGCGAGAGGCGATATCGTCGTTGTGTCGTGAAACATCCGCCAGAAAGATCACCAAATCCAAAGCGCAAATCTTGCAACTGTTTGATGCACTGGCGCTGATCGAGCCCTATTGGGCCTTTCCCGGAATGGCCGCCTTTGACCAGATGCGCCGCCAGTTCGAACATGGCAATTACGATGATCTGTCGTTCACCACCAACCGCATCACCCGAGCGCTGACAACAGGTGCTTACCGGCGGCGTAGTATCCCGTTGGACCGCGACAGCACCGACGAAGAAGAACACAACGACGAAGCAATGCTATCCCCCGAAGCACGCGCGATGGCGCGGCCTTATTTCGAAGTGTTGATTGTGGACGACGTGAACGACCAGCAAGAACGCTGGCTTAAAAGCAACATCGCACGTCTGCGCCGCCCCGAAGACCCGTTTCATTACGAAGCCGTTGTTGTGCCCAGCCTGGAAGATGCGCTGATCGCAGTTTTGTTCAATCACAATATCCAAGCCATTGTTGTGCGCCCTGGTCTGGTGCTGAAATCGAAAAATGAAAACGAAATCCTGCACAAATATCTGAACCACGCCGGAGGTGCGGCTGAAATCGATGCGATGCAGCCAGAAAATTATGGCCCCGAATTGTGCCGCCTGATTGCACGGGTGCGCCCCGAACTGGATGCCTATCTGGTAACAGAACGCTCCGTTGAAGACATTGCCGGTCTTGATCTGGGGATTTGTCGGCGGGTGTTTTACAACCAAGAAGACTTTATGGAGTTGCACCTGAATATCCTGCGTGGGGTCGCGGCGCGTAACAAAACTCCGTTTTTCACAGCCCTTGTCGAGTATTCAAAGCAACCAACTGGTGTGTTTCACGCGATGCCGATCAGCCGAGGCAAATCCATCAGCCGCTCACACTGGATTCAAGATATGGGTGCATTTTATGGGCCAAATATCTTTCTGGCCGAGACGTCTGCCACATCCGGTGGGCTTGACAGTTTGCTGGAGCCACACGGCCCGATCAAAGAAGCACAGGAACTGGCCAGCCGCGCGTTTGGATCAAAGCAGACATTCTTTGCCACCAACGGCACATCGACCTGTAACAAAATCGTCGTGCAGGCACTCGTGCGCCCCGGCGACATTGTTTTGGTGGACCGCGATTGCCACAAATCGCACCATTACGGCATGGTGCTGGCGGGCGCCGAGGTTGTCTATCTCGACAGCTATCCGCTGAATGAATACTCGATGTATGGCGCAGTGCCCCTACGCGAAATCAAACAACAGTTGCTGGATTTGAAGGCAGCAGGCAAGTTGAACCGGGTCCGCATGCTACTGCTGACGAATTGCACCTTTGATGGCCTGGTTTACAACGTTGAACGGGTCATGGAAGAGTGCCTGGCGATCAAACCTGATCTGGTGTTCCTGTGGGACGAAGCCTGGTTCGCCTTTGCCCGCTTCAACCCAACGTATCGCCAGCGCACAGGTATGAGGACGGCAAATAATCTGCGCGTACGGTTGCGCACAGAGGCGCACCGTCAAAGCTATGAAACACAGCAAAAAGAACTGGCAGATGCGCCTGACAGTGCCTGGCTTGATAGCAGATTGGTTGCCCCGCCCGATGCGCGGGTGCGTGTCTATGCCACGCAATCAACCCACAAAACGCTGACATCCTTGCGGCAAGGGTCGATGATCCATGTGAACGATCAGGACTTCAAAGGCGAGGTCGAGCAGTCTTTTCACGAAAGCTATATGACGCATACGTCGACATCGCCAAATTATCAGATCATCGCATCACTGGATGTAGGACGGCGACAAGTTGAGCTGGAAGGGTTTGAATTTGTCCAGCGCCAGGTCGAGGCCGCGATGTCAATGCGGCGAGCCATCAGTGACCACCCTCTTTTGCGGAAATATTTCAAAGTGTTGACGGCCGGTGACATGATCCCGGAACAACACCGGCAAAGCGGTGTCCAAAGCTATTATGATCACGAACAAGGCTGGACAGACATGTGGGATTGTTGGGAGCAGGACGACTTCGTTCTGGATGCCACCCGCGTCACCCTTGCTGTTGGCGGCACTGGCTGGGACGGCGATACGTTCAAGAACGATGTTCTGATGGATAAATACGGTATCCAAATCAACAAGACGTCACGCAATACTGTCCTGTTTATGACCAATATCGGGACAACGCGATCATCCGTTGCCTATCTGATTGAAGTGCTGGTCGAGATCGCCAAAGATCTGGACGAATTGCTGGATGATGCCTCAAAAATGGAGCGCATGTCGTTTGATCGGCGGGTGAAAAACCTGACGGAAAACTATCCTCCCCTGCCCGATTTCAGCCGGTTTCACGATGGTTTCCGGCCCGACAATTTGACACCAGAAGGCGATATTCGAACCGCCTATTACCTAAGCTATGACGAGAAAAATTGCGACTATCTGGAACTTGGCGGCTCACTAGAAGAGGCACTGGACGCGGGCGAAGAAGTGGTTTCTGCCAGTTTCATCATCCCGTATCCGCCCGGCTTTCCCATTCTGGTACCCGGTCAGGTTATCAGCAAAGAAATTCTGGAGTTCATGGATGCACTGGACGTCAATGAAATCCATGGCTACCGCGCCGATCTGGGATTGCGTGTTTTCACGCCAGAGGCACTGGCCGCCTTACCCAAGGCTAAAAACCTAAAAACTGCAGCTGAATAAAAGACAGGGGACAATATCATGGCAACAGCGCTGAACAACATTTCCGAAATTCGCCGGTTTTTTCACCGCAACGAAGATCCGATCTATTTTATCTCTGCATCCAATTTCAATTTGTTGGGTCTGGACGAATGGGTGAAGAACTTCAAATACATCTGCTATGCCGATTGCTATGATGGCAAGCATCCGAACGTCTTTTGCCCCTCGGAACAACCGCACGCGGAATTCCAGTCTATTGAGGACATCAACAACTACTTGCTGCAGCACAAAGAGGTGATCGACTTCATCAAGCGTCGCGGCGGCAAACCGAAATTTGTGTTCCTGATGTTTGACGAAGAAACTGAACGTCTGTCAAAGGAACTGGGCGCCGAGGTCTGGTTCCCCAAGGCGAAACTTCGCACCAAGATGGATAACAAGATCGAAACCGTCCGCATTGGCAACAAGGCCGAGGTGCCCTCTGTGCCTAATGTGCTGGCCGAAGTGAAATCCTACGACGGCCTGCGCAAAACCTGCGAAAAGGCCGGTATTGGTGATGATCTGGTCCTTCAATCGGCCTTTGGCGATTCAGGCCACACCACATTTTTCATCAAATCCGAGGCTGATTTCCGCCGCCACGAGCACGAGATCATTGGTGAGGGCGAAATCAAGATCATGAAGCGGATTGATTGCCGTGGATCAGCGATCGAAGCCTGCGCCACCAAAGAAGGCACCATTGTTGGCCCGCTGATGACCGAACTGGTCGGGTTCAATGAACTTACCCCTTATCGTGGCGGCTGGTGTGGCAATGAAATCCTGTCCACCGCCTTTCCTCCAAAAGTACGCGAACGGGCGCGCGATCTGACCTTCAAGTTTGGCGAACAACTGCGCAAGGAAGGTTACCGTGGTTATTTTGAGCTCGACTTTCTGATCGACAAGAAAACAGGAGATCTGTGGTTGGGCGAACTTAACCCTCGCATCACCGGCGCGTCGTCGATGACCAACCACGCCGCTTTTGCCCACGCCGATGCGCCACTTTTCCTGTTTCACTTGCTGGAGTTCTCGCGCAAGAAATTCGATCTTGATGTGGATGAGTTGAACAATCGTTGGGCCGATCCGAACATGATCGACAGTTGGTCACAGATGGTGGTCAAACACACCGACGACAGCGTGGATATTTGCGCTAATGCGCCGCAAACCGGCATCTACAAAATGCTGGAGGACGGGCGCGTTGTTTATGACCGGTTTGATTATCACCGTCGCGCTGTGGAAAGCGAAAACGAAGCGTTCTTTCTGCGGCTTATGAAGCCCGGTGATTATCGCTATGAAGGTGCTGATATCGGTATTCTGGTGACGCGGGGCCGGTCTATGACCAAAGGTTTCAAGTTGAACGAACGCGCCAAGAAGTGGATACACGGCATCAAACAAGCCGTTGATGGTAATCCCCTGCCGGTTGCTGATGCGGGGCCAGCACTTGCGGACCCTGCCTTCAAAATCATGTAAGGAAAGACAATGCTTTGGCGCGCCCTGGGCGAAGATCTGCCCGGCCCCAAGTGGGCCAGGCTTTTCGCTGAATATTGGCCGAATTACAAACGCTGGTGGCTAAAAGAAGGCGACTCGGCGCGCCCGACCTATATGGAATGTCGGCGCGCACTAAACGAGCATATGCCCGAAATAGTGCCGTTGTATGACAGCCTTTGTGAACTCGCTGGCGGGGGCGATATGGCAGCGCGATTTTTGAGTTTCTACTGCCCTCCACCCTATCTTTCAGGCTGCTCACAGGCGATCTGGACCGGCGAAGAACCGGTGCTGGTGCGCAACTATGACTACAAGCCAAGCGCCTTTGACAGCTTGATCCTGAACACCCGCTGGCAGGGGCGCCGTGTGATGGGCACCTCGGACGGGCTGTTTGGTTTGGTCGATGGGATGAATGATGCAGGGCTGGCGATTTCACTGACGTTTGGCGGTCGGCGGGTTGTTGGCACAGGCTTTGGTGTGCCCTTGATCCTGCGCTATGTGCTGCAAACTTGCACAACCGCCCAAGAAGCTGGCGACGTTTTGGCGCGCATACCCACTCACATGAGTTATAATATCACCGTTCTGGATGCCGATCGGCGGTATTTGACGGCAATGGTAGGGCCAGACCGGCCTGCCGTAATTACCCATGCCGCTGTCGCAACCAACCATCAAGAGAACGTCGAGTGGGTCAGCCACGCGCGATTTACCGCGACGGTAGAACGCGAACGGTTCTTGTTGCACCGGATGAGTTTGCATCGTGATCCGCAGGAAAAATTTATCGGCGCGTTCCTGCGCCCGCCCCTGTATTCTACGGCCTTTAATGTGGGGTTCGGCACGCTCTATACTGCCGTTTACCGTCCACGCTTGCAACAAATGGAAGTACGCTGGCCCGGCACAGTTTGGGATATGGCGATGGAAGGATTTCAAGAAGGCGGGCGCCGGATCAACTTTCCCGGTGCCGCCTAAAAATATTGCGTCAGCGCCTGGGGCGTGCCTCACCTCCGAATGGGTCTGGGCGACAAAATTGAAGATTATGTCGTGTTCTGTTATGGTTACCTGCAATCTCGATTGGTTAGATTGACCCTTCTTAAACACCTATAATATATGGATATTTCTGCTGTGCGGGGTTTGAAAGTGGAGGGCGGCCAAAACCCTACGGGAAATTAGAAATGGAATTCCAATGCTTAAGTGGAGTATGTGGGGTCTCTCCTGCACGAAGGGAATGAATACATGACAAACAACCTTTATCAAAACGACCTGCCTGACGGGCTGGACCTTGGCCCTGTTGTGGCCATTGATTGCGAAACGATGGGATTGAACCCGCACCGTGACCGGCTGTGTGTGATACAGATGTCGGGCGGCGATGGGCATGCGCATATGGTGCAGGTTGGGATTGGCCAGACCGACGCACCAAACCTAACGGCGATGTTGGAAAACCCAGACGTTCTGAAGCTGTTTCACTTTGGTCGCTTTGACATCGCCGCGATGCTGAATGCCTTTGGTGCACTGACAGCACCTGTCTATTGCACCAAGATCGCCAGCAAGCTGATCCGCACTTACACGGATCGCCATGGGCTGAAGTATTTGCTCCAGGAATTGGTCGGCGTGGATATTTCCAAACAACAACAATCCTCGGATTGGGGCGCTGAGACATTAACCGATGCACAGCTGGAATATGCCGCATCAGATGTTTTGTATTTGCATCAGCTGCGTGACGAGCTGAACAGACGTCTGGTGCGTGAAGGCCGCGATGGTTTGGCCCAGGAGTGTTTTGATTTCCTGCCCACACGCGCCAGGCTTGACCTGACCGGCTGGCCCGAAATTGATATCTTTGCTCATTGATGACCTGGGAGGGCGATCTCTATTCTCGCCTTGTGGCCTGGATGAAGATCATCCTTCCACTGGCCGCGCTTGCCTTGCTATCCACCTTGTTCTTGATCTCACGCACAGTTGATCCGACCCAGAAACCGCCGATTGCTCAGGTGGATCTGGAACAACGCGCCCATGACCAAGGGGTCACCAACCCATCGTTTGCAGGAATCACCAGCGGCGGTGATGAGGTGGTGTTCAAGGCCGCGCGTGCGCGCCCGGATCTGGACGATCCAGACCGCCTGATCGCCGATGAGGTAGTGGCCGAAATACGCCTGTACACTGGCGTCGTAATTGATATCTCGGCTGACCATGCCGATATGCATCAAGGTAACTATACCGCATCCATGGATGGCAATGTGACAATCCAAACCACCACTGGCTATTTGATCCACACAGATGCGGTGGATACCCGGTACGACCGGCTGTACGCTGAAACGCCTGGGTCGGTTACCGGGTCAGGGCCAATTGGCGATATTGCAGCGGGTAAAATGCGGCTCACATTCGATGAGGCAAGCCAGGATGCGGAATTGCTGTTCACCGATGGGGTGAAACTGATATACAAACCCAATAAACCCAAGGAATGAATTTCGTGCGTTTGCTTACTTTGATTGCCCTTTCGTTATGTTTGCTGAGTGCACCTGTTGCCTCTGTGGCGCAAGGCGCACAAATTGCCTTTGGCAACACTGAGCAGAATTCGAGCCTCCCGGTTGAGGTGGCGTCCGATAATCTGGCTGTCAGTCAGAGCGATGGAACAGCAGTATTCACTGGCAATGTATTGATTGGCCAGGGCGAGATGCGCCTGTCTGCGCCGCGTGTGCTGGTGGTCTATCTGGAAGATAGATCCGGGATCAAACAACTTCAGGCCTCAGGCGGGGTGACACTGGTCAGTGGCGAGGATGCCGCCGAAGCCTCAAAGGCGAGCTATAACATCGAAACCGGCCTGATCGAGATGCAGGGCGATGTGCTGTTGGTGCAGGGGATCAATGCTCTGACGGCCGACAAAATGTTTGTTGATACCAAAGCGGGCACAGCCCGAATGAGCGGCCGTGTCAAAACTGTTTTGCAACCAGAAGGCGCCAACTGATGGCCAAGCCCGAGTTGCATATTGCCCATGAAAACACCGGCTTGCGGGTGCAGAACCTGCGCAAAAGCTATAACAAACGGGTTGTCATCCGTGATGTGTCGATCGACCTGCAGCAAGGCGAAGTTGTGGCCCTGCTTGGCCCTAATGGCTGCGGCAAGACCACGACATTCTATGCGATTGCCGGGCTGATTTATCCCGAAGGCGGGCATGTCCTGATCGACGGGCGTGATGTAACCAACCTGCCGATGTATCGCCGCGCAAAGCTGGGGATTGGGTATCTGCCTCAGGAAATGTCAATTTTTCGCGGCATGTCGGTAGAAGACAACATTCTTGCGATTCTCGATATTTCATATCCAGATCGCCATAAACGGCGCGAGCGTCTGGAAGAGTTGCTGTCAGATTTTTCGATTGAACATTTGCGCCGCGCACCTGCGCTCGCCCTGTCAGGTGGCGAGCGGCGGCGTGTTGAAATTGCCCGCTGTCTGGCCGCCAATCCGCGCTACCTGTTGCTGGATGAGCCTTTTGCCGGGGTAGATCCCATTTCGGTGGGCGATATCCGCACCTTGGTTGCAGATCTCAGAAAGCGCGGCATCGGCGTGCTGATCACCGATCACAACGTGCGCGAAACACTGAAAATCGTGGATCGCGCCTATATTTTGCACGACGGTCAGGTGTTGATGTCGGGCACCCCAACTGATGTGGTTGAGAACGAAAACGTGCGTCGTGTCTATTTGGGTGACAATTTCCGTATCTCTTAGAGAACGGCAACCAAAATGCAGAAAATTGCCGATGATCGCACTGATCCTCATTGACAATCCCTGCCGAACGGGCGTCAATTAGGGCATGACAACTCGACTATCTGTGCCGCTCCAAACATGGCCCTCCTCCATCGGGCCCGGACGAGAACAGGCATATCGAATGTCATATTTCCTTACTCAAACCTGATATTCGTTCGGCATTGCCGCACCGTTTTAGGGCTTGGTTTGTCAATTAAAGGAGACAAGATGCGTTATCAAATCAGTGGAAAACAGATCGACGTAGGCGCCGCCCTGCAAACTCATGTTCAAGATGACCTGGGAAGTGCTGTGGCTAAATATGCAGAGCGCCCAACCGACGCCAACGTGATTTTTTCTAAGAGTGCCAGTGAATATGTCTGCGAAACCACTGTGCATCTGTCCACCGGCCTAACCACGCAGGCCAAGGCTCACGCGCATGAAATTTACGAATCTTTTGATAAATGCTGCGATAAAATCGAAAAGCAATTGCGACGTTACAAGAGGCGTTTGAAGGACCATCACAAGGATCGCGCAGAACCGGTTGAACTTATGGGCGCATCCTCGTATATCCTCGCCTCGGAAAGCGAAGATCAGGAATCAGAGCCCGACAGCCTGCAGCCTATGATTGTCGCAGAGATGGAGACCCAGATCCCATCCCTGACAGTCGGAGAGGCGGTTATGCAGATGGAGCTGGCAGGAGCACCGGTACTGGTCTTTCGCAATGAAGGCAAAGATGGGTTGAATGTCGTGTATCGCCGGGATGATGGCAACATCGGCTGGATCGACCCTTGAACAAATTTGGTGAGGCGGAGTGAGCCATCTTGCCACGGAGCAGTAAAATATGGATATGACCACGATCCTCAAACCTGAGGCTATTCGGGTACTTTCCGCCGCGTCCAGTAAGAAGCGGTTGTTTCATGCGTTAGGCGATATCGCTGAGCAGGCCTATGGCGTGCCACAAGCCAAAGCGGTTGAAGCATTGCAGGAACGCGAATCCCTGGGGCCCACTGGTGTGGGCCATGGGGTGGCGTTGCCACATGCCCGCGTTGATGGGCTGGATGGTGTTGTCGGCGCTTTGATCCTTATGGATAATGCGATTGATTTTGATGCCGTAGACCGCCAACCGGTTGATTTGGCATTTGCGCTGTTTGCCCCACATGATGCGGGCGTTGAGCACCTCAAGGCGCTGGCGTTGGTGTCACGCACTCTGCGAGACCAGTCTTTGTGCACCAAGCTGCGGGCGAATTTGGATGAGGCGACACTGTTCACCATCATGACCGAAACACAATCCATGCAGGCCGCCTAAAGCGTTTCGCAAAAAACCTGACACAGGTTAAAGGCGATATGCCATAGGCGTTTAGCCCCAGCGCTTGAACCCGAACATCATATAGTCACGTTGATAGATTTCGCTCACAAGCGCTTCGATCTCGTCGTCATATATGTCTGACAAGGCAATCGGATTGTCTGCTTTGGCCACATCCGGCTTGCCAGGTTTCAGATACCCCACTTGCCGGGCAAGGGCGGGCAGATAGCTGTCCATCTCGGCCTCGCGGATGATCATATCCGGTAGGGCGAAAACGCTCATCCCCTGAATGACCGCCGCCTGACTGGCCCAGTTGGCATCCACTCGAATACTGGTTTGCCCCGCCAGATTTGCGCGCAAAAACTCCAGAAACCCAACAAAGGCTTCGCGGTGAATACGCCGGTCATAGTCGTCGTCAACTTGTCCCGGCAGTGGGACTTTGTAAAAATTGCGCAGTGTTTTGCGAATTTCAGTAAATGTGCCCGGCCCTCGGTTTAAAATTCTGGCGCAAAACGCCGCATGTGCCCGCGCGACTGGATGGCGAACCACAGTAAAGCTGCGATGACCCTTTTTGGCCCGCTTCCATTGCCGCAGTGATTTTTGGTTGTGCTTGACGGCCAGCGTTTCGGCCTCAACACCGTCCAGTGCGGCAATCCAGTTCACCACGTCCGCCTCTGGCCCAGAGCGGATGGGCATATACAGCAGCGGAACATGCGCACCAGTTACAAACCCTGGCACACCGGGGCCACGGCGCGGTTCAAAATTGGGTGTGCGGGTCAGGTTAAAGGCATCCCCCCCTGCCAGCAGGGTTTGCATATCCTCAAAATTCGCCACCTTATCGACCAGGGCACTGGGGTTCTGCTTTTTCAGCGTATCATCCAACGCCTCAAGCTGAGCCTCCACACCCAGATAGCGCGCCAGGCCATTCATCACTTCAACCGATTGCAGGTCTTCATAGGCCACATAAAATGCAGTCTGTCCGGTGGTCTGCAGCCGGTTCAGCAAAAATACCTGAAACTCTTGCAAAGCAGTGACGTGTTTTTCAAACTCCACTCCGTCAAAGCTGATCTTGCTGTCCTTACGGCGTTTTACATTGGTCAATTTCCACTGACCTGTCGCCTGTGCAATCTTCCAACTGACGTAACTGTCGGCAGGGTTGCGCGTCAAAATAATCTTGGCACAGCGTGGATCATCCAACACGATATCCAATACGCGTTGGTCGTGATCATGGAAAAACCGAAACCCGCCCAACCCCTCTGAGAACTCTTTGATCGTATTGATCAGCAATCCCGGATCGCCATCTCGCATTGCCTGCGTGACACCTAGAATTTCCGTCTTGTTCGGATAGCCTATGAAATGCGGATTGAACGCTTCTCCATGGCATTGCAGCCCGTCAAAGGCGTTCAGATTGGCCTCCAGAAAGTTGGAACCGGTGCGCATTTCAGCAAACACCACAAAATAATCAAATGCTTCGCTCATTCAGAATCACCGCACCAGATAAGGTTTTGGCTGTGTATGACCCGTATCACCGGGCCCATGCGAGACTGGGAAATCACCCATCAGATAGGGATGCATGCCCTGGTTTTTGAGGTTTTGCAAAAACTGCCCAAACCCGGTGAGGTCCGACATTCTGGGCACTTCGGCCAAACCACGCAGGTTTTGCTGGCCAATCTCATCAATTATCGCCTGCAATGGCTCCATCGGGGCCTCAATGAATTCGGCCATAGACCAAATGCGTACTCGCGCCTTTGTCCAGGTTGAGCGCAATGTTTTCAGGTGTTCGCTCTCGATCTGTTGCAGCTGCGCCGCTTCCTGCCGGATATCAGAAAAATTGCGGTTGGATTTAAACAAAGGCACGGCCCAGGCACCAGTAATCACGGATATCTGCGCGTTGTGGTCTTTGGCGATTTCCCACTCAATATCCTGCACATCGCGGGGGCCAAACTGAAAACACTGCCGCTCTCCACGGGTGTTCCAGATCAAGCTCGCCAAAAAGGCCTGCGGGTTATAGTCACGCAGTTCCGCACTGTCGGACAGCGCGCCGTTCATCACCACCTGGCCTTCAGAAAATTCAGCCCGTTCCGGCGCAAAAAGATGGCCATGCACCCGCGCACTGGTGGCTTTGCTCAGCCAGCTTTCGAAATTCTCAAACAGATCGCTGAAGCCCTCAAACACCGAATATTGTGCACAAGTCAGGCCGTTTTCACGCCCTTCTACCGGAAAGCGGCTTTGCATGATCAGGCCCGGTCGACCGCGGGTGCGTCGATCTACTGCTTTGGCAAAAATACGGTCGATCTTACCGGGGTTCGGCTCGGTCCGCTTCATGGCACCCGACATATCGGTCAGGAACGCATCATACAGCTTGTTGGCAAAAGGCCAGATTTTGCGTGCCACAAAGCAATCAGAGCGCCGTAATAATTGCAGATGGTCATCATAGAAGATGTGCGGTTTACCCTGATAATCAAACTTGGACAGCGTCAGTGACCGGCTTTCGATTTGGCGTGAATACAGCCGTGCAAGCGTTTGGAAATAGCTTTCATCGGGGATCCACACCTTTTTGAAGTAGCGGTCATAGTTCACCCGTTCTGCGTCTTCCAGAATGGCCGACAGGGTTTGGCGCGTCAGACACCACCATTGGCTGCCCATATGTGGAACGATCCCATTGGGTATCTTGCGTTTGAATCGCACCATGCGTTGCAGGGCCACATAACGATCAAAAAGATAGCGATGTTTGCGCCAGGAAAATGGGAACCTCAAGGTAAACCGTTCCTGATCAAGGCCGCCCATTGTCCAGGGCACGTCAGCCGTGGTCGCGCTTTCGATGAAATCTGTGTGTGGGCGTTCTTCCAGGTAATCAATCAGCTCCTGCACCGGGCGCAATGGCAGGCACGACCCCGATGACAGATAGACGTGGCGTACATCGGGAAACGTATCCAACATGATTTGCGAGGCTTCCTGCGTGGCTGCCACCAACCCCCATGTGCCCCATTCACAACGATGCCTTTTGGCAAAGCGCACATCAGGCAAATCGGAAAGTGCCGCCTTAAACGCGGAATAGGATTTGCGTGGAACAGATTTATCTGCATGGATCACAATCGGGCAGCCGGATGCCGCCCAATGCCGGGCAATTTGCTCGGCCCGGCCAAAGGCCGTGTGCACCAGCATGATGATCCCAACGCTCACGTTGTCTGCCCTTTCCTCATGCCCAGTTGCCCTTGGACATCAGACCAAGAATTTCCAACTGCCGCCAGTTTATATATTTCTCTGACCATTTGCACCAAAGGTCTGGTGTATCGTCAAACTTCTCGGCGTATGCCTTGTATTCAACACTGGCCGAATAGTGCTGGCGACGGGTCAGTTCTTCGGCGGCTTTGATGGTGAATGTATCGAGGAATTTGGCATGTAACAAAACGCCGCTGGCTTTTTCACCACCCCATTCATCATAGGTCAGGTTCAAACCACGCGGCAGCAACATGTGAGTGGAGCTGACATAGGTATAATGCTTGTCCCATTTCACCAGCGGAATTTTGTTCAACGCAGGTGATTGTTGCGGCTGGTTCGCAAAAAAGACGCGCGCCCGTGCGCCGCCCTGAATCCACAGGTTGCCATATCCTTTGTTCTTTTCAATCTGGTAGTTGCCCGGATCAAACCACGAGGCAATTTCAAGCGGGTTCTGGCCGGGGCGATATGGCACCGCATCAATTCTGCCTTTGGGGTACATATCCAGCAGCATTGCACCAAAAGATTTCACCTGGCTTACATCCAACCAGTCAGTCAGCGCACGAATGGGGCGCGTATCACAAAACGGATATACAAACAGCTCATCCGGGTCGACCACCAGCGTCCAGTGGCCGTGGGCGTATTTCTGTTGCAGCCAGTTCAGCCAATCCACCCCAAACCGCGAACGTTTGTAGCTGCCAGTCGTCGACCAGAGCGACACATCCGGTTGATCCGCCAGATACTCTGCCCCGCCATCGGTGCTACCGTTATCCACGATGACAAAATGCGACACACCCAGATCACGGTAGTACTTCAGAAAATAGGGCAGGCGCACATGTTCGTCGCGCAGCGTCGAAAACAGCAGGATATCCCCAGGCTGAATTTGATCCGTTCGGTTGGCTATGCACCGCAGTGAGAAATGCTTGCGCCAGGCGCGTATTTTCGCGCGCTTGCGGCGGAGCCTCATGCGATATGATTGCCATACACTCACTCATCAACTCCTGAACCGGGCCGGGATACCGACGCCCGGACTAACCTCTGACACTTAATTAAACATTTTTCGAGATCAATTGTTGCCAAACCCGCAACAATCGCATCTTTTTCCCTTTGTGGTATGGGGTTTAGGCGGTTCATACCCAGTTTCCCTTCGACATCAGGCCCATCGCCTCTAGCTGCCGCCAACTGATCAGACGACTCGACCCTTCGCACCACAGATCAGGATTGTCGGTCAGGCCGTCATAATAGCTGTCATACAGATCAGAATTGGCAAAGTGCTCGCGCCGATGCTTTTCTTCGGCGGATTTATCAACAATCGTGTGCAAAAACTTGGTGTGCAGCAAAATGCCCGAGGTTTTTTCACCGCCCTGATCATCATAAACGTGGTTCAATACCCGCGGCAAAAGAGAATGTGACGAGCTGACATAGGCATACCCGCGATGCCATTTGACCAGAGGTGTCTTGCTCATCGTTGGTGCCCGGCGCGGGCGGTCCGCAAAGAACTTGCGCGCCCTTGGCCCGCCTTGAATCCACAGGTTTTCAAGATCGGCCTTCTTCTGGATCATATAGTTGCCGCCATCAAACCAGTTGAGAATTTCAAACGGGTCGCCACCCGGTTCATATTCGCGCTCTTTCAGCGGGCCTTTGGGGTACATATCCAACATCATCGCCCCAAAGGACCGCCGGTTGTGACGCTCCAACCAATCTGTCAGGGCGCGCAACGGGCGCGTATCATGGTGCGGATAAATCAGGATTTCATCGGCATCCACTGTCAGACACCAATGATCATGGGCATACTGACGTTGCAGCCAGGTCAGCCAATCGACACCAAAACGCGACAGTTTGTAACTGGCGGGCGTCGTCCACAACGATACATCGGGTTGCTTGGCCAGAAACACGCTGGTGCCATCATCACTCCCATTTTCGACAATCAGAAAATGATCCACGCCCAGCGCTCGGTGGTGATCCAGAAAATGAGGAAGGCGCACCATCTCGTTGCGCATGGTCGAGACAGCCAGAATGTCATCCGGACCAATCTGCGCGGTGCGGTTCATCACCGGCGTTAACTGCCTGCGCTTTCGAAACGAGCGATACAAAAGCCTGCGACGCTTCCACCGCATTCGATAGACTTTTGTCAGCTGTGATAGCCTGTCCATATCCGCGCCCGTGCCTTGCTGCCCTTGCTCAGAATCAGTCTTATTTTTCGTAATGTCCAGTTTGATGCCACCGCCAGGCATCCTCGATCATCTGTTTGAGATCAGAGCGCTTTGCAACCCAACCCAATTCTTGCTCGGCGCGGGTTGATCCCGACACCAGCTTGGTACAATCGCCCGCACGACGCGGGCCTTCGATCACCGGCACCTCGCGGTTGGTGACAGCATGCGAATGATTGATCACTTCGCGCACAGAAAACCCGGTGCCCGTGCCTAGGTTGAACACACGGCTGTCTTTGCCATTTTCCAGCCATTTCAGGCCCAATACATGGGCATCCACCAGATCCATGACATGCACATAATCACGGATGCAGGTGCCATCGGGCGTGTCATAGTTGGTGCCAAAAATGGTTAATGCATCACGTTTCCCTGCAACAGCATCCAAGACCAACGGAATCAGATGTGTTTCTGGTTGGTGATATTCGCCCACGTCCGCATCAGGGTCACACCCTGCAACGTTGAAATAGCGAAAAATCACATGTGACAGGCCGTGAGCTGTTTCAAAGTCGCGCAGCATATCTTCGATGGCGCGCTTAGACGCACCATAAGCATTGATCGGGTGCTGATCACAATTCTCATCCAGAACCACGTTGTCCTGATCGCCATAGGTTGCACAGGTTGAGGAAAAGACCAGCTTATCACACCCCGCAGCCACGGCCGCTTCCAGCAATGTCAGAGACCCAGCGACGTTGTTGTGCCAGTACTTGCCCGGCTGGTTCATGCTTTCACCAACTTGGCTAAGGGCGGCAAAATGCATCACCGCAACGGGTTGGTAAGTGGCAAACACCTCATCCAAGCGGGCACGATCCGTCAAATCGCCCTTCTCAAACGGGCCAAACTGAACCGCGTCTTCCCAGCCCGTACTCAGGTTATCAAAGGTAACAGGTGTATAGCCTTCACGCGCCAGAACCTTACAGGCGTGGCTGCCGATATATCCGGCACCACCAGTCACAAGAACAGTCGTCACGCTGTAGTCTCCAACAGATTATTGAGCCGCTTTGTCAGCATGGACAATATCGTTCAGATATCCCCACAAATCATCGCGCAGATCTTCACGCTCCAGCGCAAAGGCAACAGTGGCTTGCAAAAACCCAGCCTTTGAACCGCAGTCAAACCGGCGACCCTTGAAGCGGAAGCCATACACTTCTTCACCCGCTTCGCGCGCATCTGCGATGGCGTCAGTCAGTTGAATTTCACCACCTGCGCCGGCCTTCTTCTTGTTCAGTTGCTGCAACACACTGGGGGTCAGAATATAGCGGCCAATCACCGCCAGATTAGATGGCGCAGTGCCTGGCGCAGGTTTTTCTACCATGCCTTTGGTCGACACAAGCGCACCCATATCTTCTTTGACATCCAGCACGCCGTAGGACGAGGTCTGCTCGTCCGGAACTTCCATGGCAGCAACCATATTACCGGGACATTCTTCAAACGCTTCGACCATCTGCGCCAAACAGGGCTTTTCTGCTGCGATCACGTCATCGGGCAGGATAACCGCAAAAGGCTCATTGGCGATCAGACGCCGGGCACACCAAACAGCATGTCCCAGTCCCAATGGTTTGTGCTGACGCATATAGGCGATCTCACCACTGTCCATATTGGTGGATTTCAGGATGTCCAGCAGCTCGTCTTTTCCCCTGCGGCGCAATTCCTGTTCAAGCTGCGGCGCAGTATCAAAATAGTCCTCCAGCGCACCCTTGCCGCGCGAGGTGATAAAGATGAATTCCTTGATGCCGGCCTCGCGCGCTTCATCAATGGCATATTGGACCAGAGGGCGATCCACCAAAGTCATGATTTCCTTGGGAACTGATTTGGTTGCGGGCAAAAACCTCGTCCCCATCCCAGCGACCGGGAATATCGCCTTTGTTACCTTGTTACGCATTACCTGCTCCTCAAAACCAATTTTTTAGCGATGTTACACAATTAGATTAAGAATTGCATGGCTTTACTGGGAAAAATACTCGGTATTTAGCCGTTCGCGTCAGAAATGGAACAATTCATGCGCGGCCTCGTAAAATTGCTTAGTACAGGATCACTCCATCCCCATTTCAAGCATCATGGCCTCAATCCGAGGCACATCTTCGGGGTTGTTCAACTCCCAGAACTGCCTGTCACGGGCATCCACTTCGGTGCACAGCACCTTGCGCCCTTGTTCCAGGAACCTCAGTTGTTCTAACCCTTCAAGGGTTTCAAGCGGCCCCGTGGCCCAGGTTTTATATGCAGCAAGAGCATCGGGGCGGTAAGCGTAGACGCCCACATGATGAAATACCGGTGTATCCTCAGCATCGCCATAGATATGCCCGGTGTATGGGATCACTTCCTTTGAGAAATAAAGCCCATGGCGCGCGCCATCAAACACCGCAGTGGTGCCGCCAACCCGCCCCTGAGAGCGATCCTCCAGAAACCCGTTCAGCGCCTTGCCATCGCAGCGCAATACCGGTGTTGCAATATCAGCCGAAGGGTCTGCCGCCAGATCCTTGACCAGATCCTCAACGAACCAATGGGGTGTCAAAGGCGCATCACCCTGAAGGTTCACAACGATATCAAAGTGTTCGCCCAGGTTTTCAACTGCTTCGGCGCAGCGTTCGGTGCCGTTGGTACACTCCGAAGACGTCATGACAACCTCGGCCCCAAAGGCCTCAGACGCGCCCTTGATCTGCTCATCATCGGTGGCCACTACGACGCGGCTTGCGCCCTGCACCTGACTGGCGGCCTCCCACGACCTTTGGATGAGGCTTTTGGACGCGCCCGTGGCACCCGTCAGCATCACCAAAGGTTTGCCCGGATAGCGGGTTGAGGCATAGCGGGCGGGGATGACAATGAGCACTGACATCAGGCGGGCTTCAGCTCAACCGCCGGGGCATAAGCGATAAAGAACGGATTGGCAAAAGTGTCTTTGCCATAGGTCAGCTCAGAATGATCATCAAACCGCACAACACGACCACCCGCGCCATGCAACACCGCATGGCCTGCTGCTGTGTCCCATTCCATCGTACGACCAACGCGAGGATAAATATCCGCCTCGCCCGTGGCGATCAGGCAGAATTTCAACGATGATCCAGCGCTTTTCATGTCTTTAACGGCATATTTGGCGATATAGTCATCCGTCGCCTGATCACGGTGCGATTTGGAGGCAACAACCATCAATGCGCCATTGTCCGGATCAGAAACCTTGATTGCGCCAAGCGGGCCAACGCTTTGCTTGTCCAACGCTCCGGTTTCTTCGACCGAGGTGCCATCTGCCTGGGTGAAAAACATCCGCCCTTTGGCAGGTGCGTAAACAACGCCGCGCGTGGGCACGCCATTGTCCACATAGGCGATGTTCACCGTGAAATCGCCGCGCCGGTGGATAAACTCCTTGGTGCCATCCAGCGGATCAACGATCAGAAAGGTATTGGCAGTCTCTGAATGCGACTCGGCCTGTTCTTCCGTCACCAGCGCCACATCCGGGAATGCCGCGCGCAGCCCCGCCGAGATGATCGCATCCGCCGCCTCATCCGCAGCAGTTACTGGGCTTTCATCAGATTTTAACTTCACATCAAAATCATCTGAGTTGTAAATTTCCATGATCTTATCACCCGCCTCAAGCGACAGCTGCCGCATGACAGAGATCAGTTTTTCATAGTCCAAAGGCCTGCTCCTTCACGATGCTGCCACTTGGGCAAGGCACCGGTTGATCCGTTATGGTTGTCCCCTTATGATACGCTGCTAACGGGACAGCAAGAAATCCGTGACACTATCTCAAGGCAGATAATAAAGCAGGGCCATGTTTCATTACGTCCAGTCCAAATCGACTCTTCAGTCAATCATCTCCATCAGTGAGCTGATTTACCACGCAACCGTGCGTGATGTGCGCAAATCCCATGGCAATGCCTTCCTGGCATTGTTTTCCAACATGATGGTCACAATCATGTTCGTGATGGCCTTTTATGTGATGTTTATCATGCTTGGTCTGCGCAGCGCGGCACTGCGTGGGGATTTTCTGCTGTATATCATGTCAGGCGTATTTTTGTTCCTGACCCATACCAAGGCCCTTGGGGCAATTGTCGGGTCTGAAGGGCCGACATCACCGATGATGCTGCATGCGCCGATGAATACGATTGTCTCAATCACGGCAGCCTCGCTCAGCACGTTGTATATCCAGACACTGACACTGTTGGTGATTTTGTTCATCTATCATGTGGCCGTCACGCCCATCACAATTGATCAACCTATTCCCGCTTACGGAATGTTTTTGCTGTCATGGTTTTCGGGTGTTTCACTGGGCTTGGTCATGCTGGCTGTTAAGCCATGGTTCCCCGGCTTTGTCGGTATTGCCACCACTGTGTATCAACGCGCCAGCATGATCTGTTCGGGCAAGATGTTCGTGGCCAACACGCTGCCCGGTTTTATGATTGCAATGTTTGACTGGCACCCGCTGTTTCACACAATTGATCAGGCGCGCGGCTTTGTGTTTATCAATTATTATCCACGGAATTCTGACTTTGAATATACGCTCTATCTTTCGATCACATTGATTATGATTGGTATGATGGGTGAATTTTATACTCGACAGTACGCCTCTAACAGTTGGTACGCACGTCGATGAAGTGGATCATTGTTGCGGTGTTGACACTGCTCTGTCCGGTGATGGCAACAGCGCAAACCCTGCCCGCATTATATTCCGTTGCAGGTGTCGATGAAGACGATGTTCTGAACATCCGTGCCGAGCCCAGACCCTCGGCTTTTGCAATTGAATCCTACGCCTGGGATGCGCGTGATATTGAAGTTGTGGCCCTCGATCCAACTGGCAAATGGGGCCAGATCAATATCAATGAAACGACGGGCTGGATCGCCATGAATTGGCTTGAACCACAATTTTCCGCTGGCAACAGTTTGCTGCCCCGCCCGCTGGTCTGTTTCGGGAACGAGCCGTTCTGGACGCTGGACATTGGCAATACGCCTTTCGCTGAGCTGGGCTGGCTGGATGGGGTCACAATCCGGTTTTCAGGCCTTTATACCATTTCATCCGCCAGCCGGACGGGCCGCTATATGGTGATTGCCGAGAACACCGATAAATCATTGCATGCCTTCGTAGAGCGTAAAGCCTGTAATGACGGTATGTCCGACCGCGCCTATGGATTGGATATGAACCTGCTGATCCGCAATGGTGATGACACGAAGTATTTCGCCGGCTGCTGCTCAGTCGCGCCTTAGCGCCCGATCAATCACCCCAACCATAATCGCGTCCGTCCGGGTATTGCGATCCTCTGAGACTCCCTCAATCGCCCACCGCGCTTCAGCCGGTGCTTGGATTCCGAGCGACGAGTACGGTCTGACATTGTTGTCGTCGTATCGCCATAGGGCCAGTACCGAGGCAGGAATTAGTGGCCAATGCGTGCCTTATGCAACAACTCGGCCCATTTTAGCCAAAAATAGCCAACTTCATCCCTGACGAATGGTTGCAGGGCCACTATGGCCTGCCTATATACGCCCAGAACCGCGGAACTGTCTCTTGTGGCATCCGCTCTCTATGTGGGGTCCGTGATGCCATAACGGGTCGGGACCTCGCAACATCGCCTTAAGTAGAAGGGATCGAAAACATGGCCAAAGTTATTGGTATTGACCTCGGAACAACCAACAGCTGCGTTGCTATCATGGATGGCAGCCAGCCCCGCGTTATCGAAAACGCAGAAGGTGCTCGCACCACACCCTCGATCGTCGCATTTACCGACAACGAGCGTCTGGTCGGCCAGCCGGCAAAACGCCAGGCAGTCACCAACCCCACAAACACAGTCTTTGGCGTCAAGCGCCTGATTGGCCGCCGCGAGGATGACCCGGATCTGGCCAAAGACAAAAAGAACATGCCGTTCAACGTCATTGATGGCGGCAACGGTGATGCATGGGTGGAAGCCCAGGGCGAAAAATACAGCCCCTCGCAACTCTCTGCCTTCATCCTCGGCAAGATGAAAGAAACCGCCGAGAGCTATCTTGGCGAGGACGTGACACAAGCCGTCATCACCGTGCCTGCCTATTTCAACGACGCTCAGCGTCAGGCCACCAAAGACGCCGGTAAAATTGCCGGCCTCGAAGTGCTGCGGATCATCAACGAACCGACAGCCGCCGCGCTGGCCTATGGTCTGGACAAAGAGAACACGCACACCATCGCGGTCTATGACCTTGGCGGCGGTACATTTGACGTGACCATCCTTGAGATTGACGACGGCCTGTTTGAAGTGAAATCCACCAACGGGGATACCTTCCTTGGTGGTGAAGACTTTGACATGCGCATCGTGAACTACCTTGCCGAGCAGTTCAAAAAAGAAAACAGTGTTGATCTGACCAAAGACAAGATGGCCTTGCAGCGCCTGAAAGAAGCCGCTGAGAAAGCCAAGATCGAACTGTCGTCTTCGTCGCAGACAGAAATCAACCAGCCCTTCATTTCGATGGGCGCTGACGGTCAGCCATTGCACATGGTGATGAAACTGACCCGTGCCAAGCTGGAAAGCCTGGTTGCTGACCTGATCAAAGCGTCGATCAAACCCTGCCAGGCCGCGTTGAAAGACGCCGGTATGTCCGCCAATGAAATTGACGAGATTGTTCTGGTCGGCGGGATGACCCGTATGCCGCGCGTTGTGGAAGAAGTGACCAAATTCTTCGGCAAAGAGCCCCACAAAGGCGTAAACCCCGACGAAGTTGTTGCCATGGGTGCCGCCATTCAGGCCGGTGTTCTGCAAGGCGACGTCAAAGACGTGGTTCTGCTGGACGTCACACCGCTCAGCCTCGGCATTGAAACTCTGGGTGGCGTATTCACCCGCCTGATCGACCGCAATACCACGATCCCCACGAACAAGGGGCAGATCTTCTCGACAGCCGAAGACAATCAATCGGCAGTGACGATCCGCGTGTTCCAGGGCGAACGTGAAATGGCGGCCGACAACAAAATGCTGGGCCAGTTCAATCTGGAAAACATCCCGCCTGCCCCTCGTGGCTTGCCGCAGATCGAAGTGACCTTTGATATTGATGCCAACGGCATCGTATCTGTTCAGGCCAAAGACAAAGGCACTGGCAAAGAGCATAAGATCACGATTCAGGCCTCGGGTGGTCTCAGCGATGATGACATCGAAAAGATGGTCAAAGACGCCGAGGACAACGCAGAATCGGATAAGGAACGCCGCGAGTTGGTGGAAAGCCGAAATCAGGCCGAAAGCCTGATCAACTCGACCGAGAAGTCGGTTGAGGAACACGGTGAAAAGGTCGACCCGACCACCATCGAAGCGATTGAGCTGGCCATTGCCGCGCTCAAGGACGATCTGGAAAAAGAAGACGCCACCGCCGACAAGCTCAAGGCAGGCATCCAGAACGTGACCGAAGTTGCGATGCGACTGGGCGAAGCGATCTATAAAGCTCAGGCCGAAGCAGGCGAAGACGAGCCGATGGCAGCAGATGAAGCTGGTGAAGACGATATCGTTGACGCCGACTTCGAAGACCTCGACGACGACAAGCGCGGCTAACGCAAGCACGGGAACAATTGGGGCTAGCCTGGGTGACCGGGCTGGCCCTAACCGTTCCGCCTAAAGGAGTTCCTCAATGGCCAAACGTGATTACTACGAAGTGCTTGGGCTCTCGAAAGGGGCATCGCCTGAGGAAATCAAGAAAGCCTATCGCACCAAAGCAAAAGAGCTGCACCCCGACCGCAACAAGGACAAGCCCGAATCCGAGGGTCAGTTCAAAGAAGCGGGCGAGGCTTACGAAGTTCTGAAAGACGCAGACAAGAAAGCCGCATATGATCGCTATGGCCATGCTGCCTTTGAAAATGGCATAGGCGGCGGTGGCGGACGGCCCGGTGGTGGCTTTGGCAATCAAGGTGATTTCGCCAGCGCCTTTTCGGATGTGTTTGACGATCTCTTTGGCGATATGATGGGCGGTCGCGGCGGGCCCGGTGGGCAGCAGCGTGCCACTCGTGGGGCTGACCTGCGCTATAATCTGCGTGTCACCTTGGAAGAGGCATTCTCTGGTCAGCAAAAGACCATCAATGTTCCCACCTCCATTGCCTGTGAGTCCTGTAGCGGCTCAGGTGCCGAAGGCGGTGCCGAGCCGTCCACCTGCCCGACATGTTCCGGTATGGGCAAGGTCCGCGCGCAACAAGGTTTCTTTACGGTTGAGCGGACCTGCCCCACATGTTCGGGCCTGGGCCAGATCATTTCGAACCCGTGCAAGACCTGTCACGGCCAGGGCCGGATCGAAAAAGAGCGCTCACTGAACGTCAACATCCCTGCTGGTGTGGAAACCGGCACACGCATCCGCCTTGCCGGCGAAGGCGAAGCGGGCATGCGCGGTGGGCCTCCTGGGGATCTGTACATTTTCATCGACGTCGCTCAGCACAAGCTGTTTGAGCGCGAAGAAACCAATCTGTTCTGCCGTGTGCCGGTATCCATGACCAAAGCCACCCTTGGCGGCGATATTGAAGTGCCCACGATTGATGGCGGCCGCAGCCGGGTGAAAATCCCCTCTGGCAGTCAATCGGGCCGTCAAATGCGCTTGCGCTCCAAAGGCATGCCCGCCCTGCGTGGCGGATCAGCGGGGGATATGTTCATCGAGCTGGCAGTCGAAACCCCGGTGAACCTGACCTCCAAACAAAAAGAACTGCTGAGCGAGTTTGAAGCTCTATCCGAGGACAACAACCCGGAAAGCAAAAGCTTCTTTTCTTCGGTCAAAAACTTCTGGGACAGCATGAAAAGCTGACCTCTCGCTGACATCCAATTCCTCAAAAAGACGCGCCGCAATGCGCGTCTTTTTTGCTTCGGTGTCACTTTGGTTAAGGATTGAGTAACCAAACTATCTCAATCTCAAGACATGAGTAGCTCTAACGCCTTTGCTGAAATGCCCCTACCGCTCTTTGGCGGGGATGAGGCGCAATCAATACCCGTCTGGCCGCAAGACCACCTGCCATCCTATATCCGTGATCACCGCAAACGGCTGCGCACGCGCTTTTTGGATGGCGGCGCACAGGCCATGCCAGATTACGAAATGTTGGAATTGGTGCTGTTCCGGGCAATACCGCGCAAAGATGTCAAACCTCTCGCTCGCAAACTGTTGGATACATTTGGCGATTTCAACGGCGTGTTGTCGGCCAGCACCCACCAACTGAATCAGGTCTGCGGCGTGGGTGATGCGGTGATATGCGAGCTAAAGATTGTCGAGGCTGCGGCTCATCGGCTGGCCCGCTCGCGCATCATTCAGCGGCATGTGATTTCATCGTGGGCATCCGTAATTGATTACTGCCACACCACCATGGCCCACCGTGAAACCGAGCAGTTTCGCATTTTCTTTCTGGACCGCAAAAACGTGCTGATCGCGGATGAAGAACAGGCGCGCGGCACAGTAGACCATGTGCCGGTCTACCCACGCGAAGTGGTCAAACGGGCGCTACAACTGAATGCCAGCGCAATCATCCTGATCCACAATCACCCCTCCGGCGATCCTACTCCATCGCCAGAAGACATCTCGATGACCACCAAAGTGCAAAATGCCTGCGACGCGCTGGGCGTTACGCTGCATGATCACATCATCGTCGGAAAATCCTGCGAGCTGAGTTTTCGCACTGAAGGGTATCTTTAAGGCGTGCTGCAAAACCTGAATCGCTCTGATTTATGAAACGTAGCGAAACGTTCTTATGCCTTGTTGCATTTCGACTTTCCTCTATCTCAGGTCAAAGCCGAAGCACTTTAGCGTACCCACACCTCAACTCGGCGGTTCACACGACGGCCCCACTCGCTGGTGTCACAAGCCATTGGCATCGCCTCACCAAAGGCAATTGTCTCAATCCCGATACGCGAGAGATTGGCCGTTTCAGCTGCGCGGGTCACAGCCCGCATGACAGCCTCGGCACGCTTGCCCGCTATCCGCAAATTGCCCGGTGCTGGCCCTTGTCCATCGCTGAACCCGACAAACACCAGCCTGCGGGCATCGTAGTGTCCCAGCTCAAGAGAGCGGGCCAACTGTAACACGTTGGACCGTGATTGCGCATCCAGCCGCGCCGACCCCGGCTCGAACCGGAAGGTGGTGGTCAGGCGCCGCAAGGGTGCCAATGTGCTAACCATCTTCTGCAGTTGCTCAAGGCTAATTTCATCACCCGCGCGGGCAATGGCATTGGCAAACCGATCACCCTGCGCGTTGATTTCAATCTCTTCGGGGGCCTGATCCACAAAACCCGCGCGCCGGATCACCAACTGCGCCGATGGATCACGCAAGTAAGTCAGAAACTCACGCACCAATTTGGGGAACCGCCGGGCCGGCATGTACAAAAACAGCGGCGTGGTCAGAGGGTAATCTTCGGTTTTCACCGCCCGGCGTGTGGCCTGCATGGCGAACCCGCAATTGCCCTTCAATGCCAACGGCCATGTATTGCCTGTATCCGAGCGACTGGTCACGCCAATCGCAAACGGGTCGGCCATCACCGCATCCAACAACTGCACATCGTTGGCGTGACGCACGGCACTTGCCACGGGTTTGGCCTGCGCAGGGGACAAAACCTGATCTATCGTTGCTTGACCCAAGCCTGTTTTACCATCCAGCAGATGCACAGCTATCGGCGCATCCGGCCCGCCAAGCACGGCCCAATTGCTGATATTGCCAGACAGAACATCCGCGAGTTCCTGCGTGGTGATATCTTGTACAGGGTTCGTAGGCGAGACCACCGGCACCAGTGCATCCAATGCCAACACGCGGCTGCGCCCCCTAGCTGACAGATTACCCAACCCTACCTCGCGCCCGCGCTTGATCTCTTCGTCATACACCTCTCGCAAAGACATGACGATATCGGCCTCATTGGCCAGAAGATCGGCAAAGCCTTCGTCAGTATTGGTGAGCTGAAAAACAAACTCACCAACCGTTTGACCGCTGTCTTTTTCGGCAATCACATAAGTGAATTCGGTATCCGACAGGCTGCGGCGCTCCAAATCATAATCACCCTTGATGGAAAACGCTTCGATCAAACCCGGCATCAGCACGCGGCCAATAGTTGGGGCACCAGCAAAGGTTAGCCTTGCGATAAATTGATCAAGATTTGGGCAACCCGGCCCCTCGCAACGTACGCCCGAGCCATCAATGGTCAATTCGCCGTAGATCGAATCAACACGATAGAACTCGCCATCAAACCCAAGCAGATCGCCCGAGATTTCCACATCGCCATCCCGGGACGTCAGTGTGACATCCTGCGCACTGGCCTGCGGTGCGGCGAACAAAATTGAAAGTGCGGCGATGATCGCCGCACGTAAGATTGTCATAGGATGACCTCTGAAACGCCGCGGATTAGTTCCCGGCGATTTTCAGGTCATTTAGCAGGTTTTTCAACATAAGAAAGTCACCAACCGACGAACAATCTGGCATTGCCAGCACCAAATCCTGTGTTTTCAGCGAACCTTCGGCAGTTTTCTGGATGGATTGCGCCTCAACATCGCGGCCACAGTTGGCCTGAGTGATCTCAGCTTCGACACTCATCACAATATCGCCACTGCGTTTGGCAACACTTGATGGAAAGGTATAAACCTCGGCCAGCATAGCGTTATCTACATCTGCGGCACCCAGTTGGGTCAGAAACCCACCTTGGCCCAAGGCCGCGCTGGATTGATCACGCGGCGTATCCGCCCAAACATGGCCTTCTTGGCCATACTCCGAGCCATACTCAAGCGCGTGCACTTGTATCCCGCTTTGGCCTTTCCATTGCACCACGGCACGATCGTAATATTCCAATGACGACACGGTGACATTGGCCACTGCCCCTTCACCATTGGCAAAAGCCACGATAAACACCGCGTTCTCAGACAAGGCAGGAACACTGAACTCAACACTGCCATTTGCATCAGTCACCTGCGTGAACATCATGCCGTTGTGGTGCAAAGTGAATTTTTCATTGATCATGCAAGGGGCGGCCAGGGACAGGCGTACCATTGCGGCGGCTTCGGCATTGGCTGTCAGATTGTACTCACACGCCAGTTTTGGGGTGGCTTCCTCGGCGGGCATATCTGCCAGCGGGATATCATCCCTCAGCGCGGCATTAACCACGAGACTATCCGGAAGGACAGCAGGCTCAGTGGCTGATGGCAATACCGGAGCCGCTGAAGTCAACGTGACGCCGTTCAGCTCAACCTCATTGGTTGCAGAGGCGTTGGCGACCATACTGGCAGCATTTACGGCTTGCGCCTGGTGTTGCGGTTTTCCCGCAGGCGCGGTTTCCCCGCTCTGCATGAAATACCCGATTCCGAGCGCGCAAAGCAGTGTTCCACCTGCTGCAATCAAACGTTTTGGCTGGATCATAACGACCTCCTACAGCTTTTGAAGCCATAGGAATATACGAAAGGATTTAGGCGTTCATGTGTCCCTCAAGGGGTCTCAATCGGGCGTTCTTGCTGTGTTTCTTACACCAAACGCCCGTGGCAATGTTTGAACTTTTTGCCTGATCCGCAGGGGCAAGCCTCATTTCGGCCGGGGTTGCCCCAAGTGCTGGGGTCATCCTCAACAAAGCCTTCGAGGGCGTTCTCGGGATTGCCCACAGGTGTTGCCTGTTCTGCCGGTGCTTGCATGGCGGCCTGTTGCTCTTGCATCTGCTGCATCAGGGCGTCTTGCTCCTCCTGCGTCATAGGGCGGATTTGCGACAGTTTTTGTGACACATCCTGACGCAGACTGTTGAGCATGGTTTCAAACAGTCCGAACGCCTCGTTCTTGTATTCGTTCAATGGGTCACGTTGGGCATAGCCACGAAAGCCCACAACCGAACGCAAATGCTCAAGCGTCAACAAATGTTCGCGCCATTTCGTATCAATCGTTTGCAGCAAAACCTGCTTTTCGATCTGACGCATATTTTCAGGGCCAAAGCTTTCGGCCTTTTCGGACATCATTTTGTCAGCGGCTTCTTCCAGGCGCTCGGCGATATCATCGTCATCCACGCCTTCCTCAGCCGCCCAGTCCACAACCGGCACATCCAGATTAAACTGTTCAATCAGCGCCTTGTGCAAGCCTTCGGTATCCCACTGATCCGCATAGGTTTTAGGTGGCATATAGGTGTCGATCAGATCATCAATCACCTCGCCACGCATGTCTTGCACGATTTCGGAAAGGTCTTCGGCCTTCATGATATCCAACCGTTGCTTGAAGATCACCTTGCGCTGATCGTTCATCACATCGTCAAATTTCAACAGCTGTTTGCGGATGTCAAAGTTGCGCCCCTCGACCTTGGCCTGAGCGCGCTCCAGCGATTTGTTCACCCAAGGGTGAATGATCGCTTCGCCCTCTTTCATGCCCAGGGTGGACAGCACTTTTTCCAACCGTTCAGAGCCAAAGATACGCATCAGATCATCGTCAAGGCTAAGCAGGAACGATGACCGCCCCGGATCACCCTGACGGCCCGACCGGCCACGAAGCTGATTGTCGATGCGCCGGCTTTCATGGCGTTCTGTCGACAAAACAAACAACCCGCCAGCATCCTTGACCGCTTGCTCATCAGCCTCATGCGCGGCTTCAATCTTGGCTCGGATTTCTTCGGGATCATCATCAGGGGCCGCAGCAATCGCCTCCATGATCTTGAATTCAACATTGCCACCCAGCTTAATATCCGTGCCTCGGCCCGCCATATTAGTCGCAATGGTCACAGCACCAAATTTACCGGCATCGGCGACGATTTGCGCCTCTTGCTCGTGTTGGCGTGCGTTTAGAACATTGTGCTTGATTTTAGCGTCCGTCAGCAATTGGCTCAGCATCTCAGATTTTTCAATCGAGGTTGTACCAACCAGGATCGGCTGGCCCTTCTCATTGGCCTCGCGGATCACGGTGATCGCTTCGTCAAATTTCTCTTTTGCGGTGCGGAATACCGCGTCATCATCATCCACGCGCGAAATCGGCATGTTGGTTGGCACTTCGACCACACCGAGCCCGTAAATTTCACTAAATTCTTCGGCCTCGGTCGCAGCGGTGCCTGTCATGCCCGACAGTTTTTCGTACAGGCGGAAATAGTTCTGGAATGTCACCTGCGCCAACGTCACGTTTTCAGGGCGGATTTCGACGCCTTCCTTGGCCTCAATCGCCTGATGCAGACCCTCAGACATGCGGCGCCCGGCCATCATGCGACCGGTGAATTCATCAATCAGGATAACTTCGCCATCGCGGACGATATAATCCTTGTCGCGCGAAAACAGTTTATGCGCGCGCAGGCCCTGGTTGACGTGGTGCACAATCGTAGTGCTTTCTGGGTCGTACAACGATTGACCTTCTTCCAGAATTCCCTCGCGCAGCAATATCTGTTCCAGAAATTCATTGCCTTCGTCGGTGAAGGTCACGTTCTTGTTCTTTTCGTCCATCGTGAAATGCTCTTCGAGCAATTCGGGGATCAATTTGTCGATTGAAATATACAGGTCACTCCGGTCCTGCGCCGGGCCTGAGATAATCAAAGGCGTGCGCGCCTCGTCAATCAGGATACTGTCCACCTCATCCACAATGGCAAAGAAATGGTCGCGCTGGTTCATTTCCTCAAGCGAGGAGCGCATGTTGTCGCGCAGATAATCAAACCCCAATTCATTGTTGGTGGCATAGGTGATATCGGCGGCATAGGCCTCGTGTTTTTCGCCGTCCGGTTGCTGGGGGTAAACCACACCGGTGGTCATGCCCAAAGCCGTGAACACGTTGCTCATCCACTCCGCATCGCGGCGGGCCAGATAATCGTTTACCGTAACGATATGCACGCCCCGGCCGGTCAGCGCATTCAGATAGGCAGGCAGCGTGGCAACAAGGGTTTTACCCTCGCCTGTCTTCATTTCAGAAATATTTCCCTGATGCAGGAAAATCCCGCCCATCAGCTGCACATCAAAGGCCCGAAGACCCAACGCACGGCGCGCGCCCTCACGGCAATTTGCAAAGGCTTCGGGCAGCAGCGATTCAAGGCTTTCTCCGCCCGATACGCGTGCTTTGAATTCAGCCGTTTTTTCGATCAGCCCCTCATCCGAGAGCGCCTCAAACTCAGGCTCTAACGCGTTGATCTGCTCAATTAGCGGGCGCGTCGCTTTGATTTTACGGTCATTTGGCGTTCCAAAAATCTTTTTGGTGACAGTTCCAAATCCCAGCATATTTTATCCGTTCCGCTGTTTCGCCTTTTCGTGAAAGGCTATTGCTTGCCCCGCCCGTTGCAGCACCCTACAAGTTGGCGAGCATGGGCCGTTTGCTCTTGATCTTAAGGCGATGTAAGGGGCTGCCCCTACAGTGTCAACGTTGCGTGCAATGAACGCATTCAATCCCACGGGCCGCAAAGGATACCGGTATGAAATTTCGACCTACTTTTCTGGCTGCAGCCACTCTGGCCATAGCCACGTTACACACGATACCAGCCCTGTCGCAGGACACGCCCAGCGCAGATACAATTCTGGCCACTGTTGATGACACTGTTATCACTCTGGGTCATGTGATTGCCCTGCGATCCAGCCTGCCACCGCATTATGATCAACTTGAGAATGACGTGTTGTTTGACGGCATCCTGAGCCAATTGATCCAACACACGTTGCTGGCGCAATCATTAAAGGATGGGCCATCGCGGCGCTCTTTGCTGCTCATTGAAAACGAAAGCCGTGCGATTGCTGCGGGCGAGGCGGTAGATGCCGTTTCTGGCACCACAATCACTGAAGCGCAGATTGAGACCGCTTATAAGTCTGAGTACCTACAAACGGACCCTGACACAGAATACAATGCCGCGCATATCCTGGTTGAAACCGAGGAAGAGGCCACATCACTGGTTCAAAAACTGGCTGAGGGGGGCGATTTTGCTGCTTTGGCACGGGAATTCTCCACTGGCCCCTCTGGCCCGAATGGGGGCGATCTGGGTTGGTTTAGCAAAGGCGTGATGGTTGAGCCCTTTTTTGATGCCGTCGCGGTGCTTGAGGCCGGTCAGGTTTCCGACCCGGTCAAAACCCAATTTGGCTGGCATATCATCAAACTGCTGGAAACCCGCTCCCAAGATCGGCCAAAATTGGATGATGTGCGCGAACAGTTGGAAACTAGCCTGCGCGAAGAAGCCTTTGAAACCCATATTGCTGACCTTGAAAAGGCAGCCAAGATCGACCGCCCGGATATCAGTGCCATCAGCCCCGATATACTGAACAACATTGACCTGCTGGAGAAATAGCCATGGGTGCCACGCCTGCCAAATCTCCATTAGCCCCAGCCGGGTTTCCTGATTTGCCTGAAATTGGCGGTGTCGAGTTTGCAATCGCCGAGGCGGGTGTGCGTTACCAAGGCCGGCCGGATGTAATGCTGGCCTGTTTGGCCAAAGGCACAGCGATTGCCGGGGCGTTCACGCAGTCCAGCACACGGTCAGCCGCAGTGCTGGATTGCCAGTCCAAGGTTGGTGGCGACAATAGCCAAGGGGCTGCAATCATTGTGAATTCGGGCAATGCCAATGCCTTTACCGGGCGCCATGGGTTGGATTCGGTTAATGCGGTCACGCAGGCCGTTGCGCAGGCGGTTGGCGTACCTGAGGGGCGCGTGTTTTCCGCCTCAACCGGCGTGATCGGCGAAGCACTGCCACATGACAAGATCAACGACAAACTGACAGAAATGGCGGATTCTTTGTCGCCCGGCGCCATTGAACAGGCCGCTGGCGCAATCATGACCACTGATACCTTCGCCAAAGGCGCAGGCACAGTGATTGATATAGATGGCCAAAAGCTCCGCATTGCGGGCTTCGCCAAAGGATCAGGCATGATCGCCCCCGATATGGCCACGATGCTGGCCTATATCTTTACCGATGCCGCGATTGATCAATCTGAGCTGCAGAATATGGTCTCGGTACTGAATGCCGCGACATTTAACTGCATCACTGTTGATAGCGATACATCCACCTCGGACACGCTCTTGGTGGCGGCCACTGGTGCATCAGGCATCCGGGTAAGCGAAAACAACGTTGGCTTCATGGAAGGCTTGCGCCAGGTGATGCTCGACCTGGCGCATCAAGTGGTGCGCGACGGGGAAGGCGCTACAAAATTTATCGAAGTATCAGTCACCGGTGCCGCCAGCGATGAGGATGCGCGCGTTCATGCTCTATCAGTCGCCAACTCCCCGCTGGTCAAAACGGCTGTCGCCGGAGAAGACCCAAACTGGGGTCGTGTCGTCATGGCCATCGGCAAGTCCGGCGCGCGTGCGGACCGCGATACCCTGTCGATCCGGTTCGGAGATATAATAGTGGCCAGCGACGGCTGGGTCAGCCCTGATTATGACGAAGAGGCCGCCGCCGCTTATATGAAAAATCAAGAGCTTCAGATCCATGTTGATCTGGGCCTAGGCGGCGGAACATCACGGGTTTGGACCTGCGATTTGACCCATGGATATATCGAAATCAACGCTGACTACCGGTCATGAAAACCATACTGGTTTCCGCCGTTGCCCTGATTGATGTGGATGGTCGTGTCCTGTTGGCACAGCGCCCCGAGGGCAAATCCATGGCGGGACTGTGGGAATTCCCCGGAGGAAAGATCGAACCGGGTGAAACACCCGAAGCTGCTTTGATACGAGAGCTGCACGAGGAACTGGGTATTGAAACCTGGTCATCATGCCTGGCTCCGCTGACCTTCGCCAGCCACAGCTATGATGATTTTCACCTGCTGATGCCGCTTTTTGCCTGCCGCAAATGGGACGGCACGCCACGCGGGCAGGAAAATCAGGCTCTCAAATGGGTGCACGCGCGAAACCTGCGAGACTATCCCATGCCGCCTGCTGACATTCCACTGATCCCGATTTTGCGCGATTGGCTATAATCTGACTGCGCGCAAGCTGTCACGGCCTCGTAACTTTATTGCGAATTGGCCTTCTGTTTCATAAAAATTCATATAATGTACGCACTGTGTAACAAGGTGCTCGGGTAACGATTTCAAAACCAATCTGCGTGTCCACTCGGGGGGATAATGACATGCTACGCACTATACAACTGGGTAAATATATTTCTGTGCAAGGCGTCTGTGTGCGCTCGCTGCCGAACGGCCTTATGGAAGTCCGTGTCGGAGATCGCATATTCTCAGGCACACCTGTCTCAAAAGCGGCATAAACCCAAAATGTAAAAAGGCGGCAGTTGACCCTGCCGCCCTTTTTAGGTGGGTTTCTACGCGGCTTAATCCAGCTTCCGCTCGACCTCTTCGCGCTCGAAAATCTCGATCACGTCATCGGGGCGAATGTCGTCATAGTTTTCAAACGCCATACCACATTCCTGACCGGACTGCACTTCGGGCACTTCATCCTTGAAGCGTTTAAGCGTTTTCAGCGTACCTTCGTGGATCACCACATCATCACGCAAAAGACGCACACCAGCCGAGCGACGGGCAACGCCTTCTGTGACCAGACAGCCGGCAACCTTGCCAACGCCAGTCACTTTGAAAACCTCTTTGATCTTCGCATAGCCGATGAAGTTCTCGCGGATTTCAGCGCCCAGCAGGCCAGAAGCCGCAGCTTTCACATCATCCACCAGATCATAGATCACCGAATAGTACCGGATCTCAACACCTTTTTGGTTGGCTGAGTTACGCGCCGACGCATTGGCCCGCACGTTGAAGCCAAACACAGGCGCACCCGATGCTTCGGCCAGACCAATGTCTGATTCGGTGATCGCACCCACACCCGAGTGCAGCACGCGCACGCGCACCTCGTCGTTGCCGATCTTTTCCATCGCCTGAACGATCGCTTCGGCAGACCCCTGCACATCGGTTTTCACCAAAATGGGCATCTCGGTCATGTTTTCGTTGGTTTTGGCCTGCGCCATCAACTGTTCCAACGATGTGCCGGCACCGGCAGCGGCACGTTTGTCTTTCGCCGCCTTCTCACGATACTCAGCGATTTCGCGCGCTTGGGCTTCGGTGTCTACAACGTTCAGAACATCACCCGCTTCGGGCGTGCCGTTCAGGCCCAACACCTCAACCGGCACCGAGGGGCCAGCCTCTTTGATGCGTTCACCACGGTCGTTGATCAGCGCACGGACACGGCCAAACTGCTCACCGACAACAAAGATGTCGCCTTGCTTGAGCGTACCCTTCTGCACCAGAACCGTAGCAACCGGGCCACGGCCCACATCCAGCTGCGCCTCGATCACGGCACCTTCGGCGGCGCGGTCGGGATTGGCTTTCAGCTCCAGGATCTCCGACTGCAATGCAATGGCTTCCAGCAATTCATCAAGGCCCTGGCCAGTGATGGCCGAAACCTCAACATCCTGCACTTCGCCTGACATTTCTTCAACGATCACTTCATGTTGCAGCAGATCAGTGCGCACTTTGTTAGGGTCCGCATCGGGTTTGTCGACTTTGTTGATCGCCACAATCATCGGCACCTGCGCCGCTTTGGCGTGGTTGATCGCCTCAATCGTTTGCGGCATCACGGCATCATCCGCCGCCACAACCAACACCACGATATCCGTTACCTGAGCACCCCGCGCACGCATTGACGTAAACGCCGCGTGGCCCGGAGTATCAAGGAACGACAACACCGCACCGCTGTCGGTGGTCACCTGATAGGCGCCGATATGCTGGGTGATGCCACCGGCCTCACCTGACACAACCTTGGCATCCCGGATCGCATCCAAAAGCGAGGTTTTACCGTGATCAACGTGGCCCATGATAGTGATTACAGGCGGACGCGGTACCAAATCTTCGTCTTTGTCATCAACACCTGCGATCACATCTTCCACATCGGCATCCGACACGCGAACAACTTTGTGGCCGAACTCTTCGATGATCAACTCAGCGGTATCTGCATCAATGGTCTGGTTCTGCGTGACCATCATATCGTTGTTCATCAACGTCTTGATAACGTCGGCAACTCGCTCGGCCATACGGTTGGCCAGCTCGGACACCACGATGGTTTCCGGCAGCTGCACATCGCGGATCACCTTCTCGCGCTCTTGAACGCCGCCCATTGCTTTCTGGCGGGCACGCTCTTGCTTGCGTTTCATCGCAGCCATTGATTTCTGACGGCCGCCTTCACCACCAGACAATGCCTGGTTCAGCGTCAGCTTGCCCGAACGACGGCCATCATGCTGGCCTTTGCCGCGACCACGCTGATCGCGGTCTTTGGTGGCTTCCTGCTTGCGCGGAGCCTGTTTGGTCGGGACACTGCGGGGCTGTGCGGCGTCCTCAACCGGAGCAGCGGCAGCTACCGCAGCTTGCTGAGCAGCAGCGGCGGCTTCAGCAACCTTACGTTCTTCTTCTTCGGCCTTGGCACGGGCTTTCTCGGCGCGTGCCTTTTCCTCGGCCTCTTTGGCTTCGGCTTCGGCGCGGCGGCGGTTGCGCTCGGCCTCGCGCTCTTTCTCTTCGATTTCGCGCTTGGCGTCGTCTTCGACTTTACGAGCCGCAGCTGCCTGAACCGCTTTCAAACGGCGTTCATGCTCCGCTTCGGAAATGCCCGCAGGGCGTTTGGCTGGATTGCTTTGCGCCTGTGGCTTGCCCGCAGCACCAGGTGCAGCACCCGGCTTGGGCACCACAACACGCTTGCGCTTGGTTTCCACCACGACGTTTTTGGTGCGCCCGTGGCTAAAGCTCTGCTTAACGTTCCCCGCACGGGGTCCGGTACGCACGCCCAAAGTTTTCTTTTCGTCGTTGTCGCTCATCTGGTTCAACTTCCTTTCCGGCGGGTCTTTTCGCCGTCCGAGACGCGCAGGCCCCTTAGCCTTGCCGCATCCTCTACAACACGTTGGGCCAAACCTCCAGCGCGCAGTGCGGCATGGATTGTGGTTTGTTTCCCAAAGGCCCGGCCCAGCTCGTCTGCTGTCAGCCAGCCTATGAAATCACCGCCATACGGCGTACTTAGCTTCGATTTACCCCGTTCCGACCCATCCGAGGCCTGGATCAAAACTGTGGCTTCTTCCATTTGCAGCCAGTTTTTGACTTTCTCATACCCGGCGACGGCATTACCGCCTTTGCGTGCCAGGCTGATCAGGTCGATCACTCGTTTGCTCAACTGGGCCTCAAGCTGCGTCACGAGGTCTTCTGAGACCGTCACGGGCTGCTTGGCTGCGCGGGCAAAAAGCCCCTTGGTAGCGGCCTTGCTCAGTGCCTCATGCGTGGCACTAACCCAAATTCCACGGCCCGGCAGCTTGCCTGCCAAATCCGGTACGATCTGCGCATCCGGGCCTACCACAAAACGGATCATCCCATATATAGGATGCACCTCGCCCGTGGCAATGCACTTGCGCTCTGGACCGTTTGTTCGATCTTTGGATTGCCCGCCGCGACCCATCAGGTGCCTCCGAAGCCTGAAAAATCAGGCTTCAGCCCCCTGTTCTTCTTCGCCGTCATCGGCTTCGTCATCGGCCTCGGCTTCATCTTCCTGCGAGATCAAATCATCCGGATCAACCCAGCCCAGCATCACGCGGGCAGTCATCACCATGTCTTGTGCCTCTTCCAGAGACATTTCAAAGGGTTCCAGGATACCATCATCCTTGATGCGCTCGCCGTCTTGGGTGGTCCAGCCGCCGGCCAGCTCCCAATCTGCGCAGGTGGCGAAATCTTCCAGCGTTTTGACGCCATCTTCGGCAAGGGCCAGCACCATTTTTGGCGTCAGACCTTCAAAACCAATCAGGCTGTCTTCGACACCCAATTCGCGCGCCTTGTCGAGTGCTTCCTTGGCTTGCGCTTCCAGAACGTCACGGGCACGCGCCTGCAATTCCTTGGCAGTGTCTTCGTCAACACCGTCGATGACCAACAATTCGTCAATCTCGACATAGGCCACTTCTTCGAGGTTGGTGAACCCTTCCGAAACCAGCAACTGGGCAAAGAACTCATCCAGGTCCAGATTTTCCATGAACAGGCCAGTGCGCAGTTCAAATTCTTTCTGACGACGCTCCGAATCTTCGGCCTCGGTCATGATGTCGATATCAAGGTTGGTCAGCTGACTGGCCAGACGCACGTTTTGACCACGACGACCAATGGCAAGGCTCAACTGATCCTCGGGTACAACGACCTCGATGCGCTCGGCTTCTTCGTCCAAAACAACCTTGGACACTTCAGCAGGTTGCAACGCATTCACAAGGAAGGTCGGCTGATCTTCGTTCCACGGGATAATGTCGATTTTCTCGCCCTGAAGTTCGTTCACAACAGCCTGCACGCGGCTACCGCGCATACCAACGCAGGCACCAACAGGATCAATCGAGTTGTCGTATGAGATCACAGCAATCTTGGCGCGCGAACCGGGGTCACGAGCCACCGCTTTGATGTCGATGATGCCGTCATAAATTTCAGGCACTTCCATCTTGAACAACTCGGCCATGAACTCAGGCGCGGTACGGCTCAGGAAAATCTGAGGGCCACGGGCCTCGCGGCGGACGTCCTTGATGAAACAACGAATACGATCATTCGGGCGATAGCTCTCGCGGCCGATCTTTTCGTTCCGGCGCAGGATCGCTTCACCACGGCCAACATCAACGATGACATTGCCGTATTCCTCACGCTTGACCTGACCATTGATGATCGTGCCTGCGCGGTCTTTGAATTCTTCATACTGGCGGTCACGCTCGGCTTCGCGGACCTTTTGCAAGATCACCTGCTTGGCTGACTGCGCCGCGATACGACCCATTTCAACGGGGGGAACTTCTTCGATGAACTGATCGCCCACTTTGGGGTCATCCAGATACTGCTTGGCCTGCTCAACAGTGAACTCGGCCTGATAGTTCTCCAGCTCTTCTTCCTCAACCACTGTGCGCACACGGGTAAAGGATGCACGACCGGTCTTGCGGTCAATCGCAACGCGGATATCCATCTCGGCGCCGTAGCGGCTTTTTGCGGCTCGCGCGAGGCTCTCTTCCATTGCCTCAATGACCAACACGGGGTCGATCATCTTTTCGCGGGCTACGGCCTCGGCGGTTTGCAACAGCTCCAGCTGGTTGGCTGATGTGATTGCCATGGGTCAGTCCTCCTCAGAACCGGTATCGGTTTCGGTCTCAATATCATCAAATTGGTCTTCGTCGATCAGGCCCGCATCCTTGCGCGCCTTCAGCATGTCTTTGATCAGTTCGTCGGTCAGAACCAGCTTGGCCTCGGCCAGCCAGTCAAATTGCAGTCCAATAGTGCCCTCTTCAACGTTGATCAGCACTTCTTGGCCCTCAACGCCCGCCAGCATTCCTTTGAACCGCTTGCGCCCGTCGATCATCTCGGCTGTTTCCAGCTTGGCCTCATAGCCCTCAAACATCTCAAAGTCTTTGAGTCGCGTCAGAGGCCGGTCGATACCGGGGCTGGACACCTCAAGCGTATATTCATCCACGATCGGATCTTCGACATCCAAAACCGCACTGACGGCCGTGCTGATTGCAGCGCAGTCATCCACCTCAATCCCGCCCTCGGGTTTATCGGCCATGATCTGCAACATGGTGGTTTTGCCACTCATCAGCCGCACGCGCACCAGCTCATAGCCGAGATCTTCAATCACCGGGGTGATAATCTCGGCCATCCGGCGGTCAATCGCTGCTTTGGCTATCAGGTCGTTGCTCATGGGGTCCTTGCCAGATGTCAGGCACAAAAAAACGGGCGCGCGGCCCGTGAAAATTTCCGGTGGAGCCGTTCGGTGTGGACCCGAAAGCGCCGCTGTTGATTGGGATATAGACCCATGACGGTGAGTCTGCAAGGGGGATAAATTGGGCAGCGTATGTCATCTGAAGATCAGCTTCGTATCATCGACGCCCGCCGCGTTAAAATCTGCCGCCGCACAAACGCCGCCAGAAACATCGCCGTCTGGATCAGAACGATCGTGGGCGCAGGTGCGCTGTCGAAGAAAAAGCTGAGGTAGGTGCCCAGCAGCATCGACCCCATGCAGATGATCACCGACACCCACAGCATGGTGGCAAACCTGCGCACCAACAAAAACGCAATGGCGCCGGGGGCGATCAACAGGCCAATGGCGAGGATCAGGCCGGTGGCCGATAGTGTCGCAACGATGGTCAATGACAAGGCAGATAGCAGGCCATAGTGCAGCCATGTCACCGGTAATCCTGATGCTTGGGCTTGGGCCGGGTCAAAGCTGTGCAACAACAGGTCTTTCCATTTCACGATGATGCCCAGCGCCACCACAGCCGAGATTATGCCAGCGGTCAGCAGTTCATGCGGCTCTACCCCCAGCATATTGCCGAACAGGATGTGATCGAGGTGGGCGTTGGTTTCAATCGAGACATATAAAACGATGCCAACGCCAAACATGCCCGAGAATACAACGCCCATCACTGTGTCTTGCTTGATCCGACTGTTGCCCGCCAGATACCCGGTGGCCACCGCACAGATCATCCCCGCCACAAAGGCCCCGATGATCAGCGGAATGCCAATGATATAGGCCAACACAATCCCCGGCAGCACCGCATGGCTTACCGCATCACCCATCAGCGCCCAGCCTTTCATCACCAGAAAACAGCTGAGCAAAGCAGCAGGCACTGACACGATGATTGAGATCAAAAACGCATTCTGCATGAACACGAACTGAAACGGCATAAGGAGTGTATCAACATCCATCACATGCCCTCCGGTCTGGTCTGCAAGGCAGTTCGTGCCTTGCGTTTGGATGCCAACAACCCGTGCCTGGGGGCAAAGATAAACGCGATGAGGAACAAAAGCGTTTGCAAGCAAACAATCACGCCACCTGTTGCCCCATCAAGGAAATAGCTGAGATAAGCGCCAACAAAGCTGGTAACAGAGCCTATCAGGACCGACACGATGATCAGCCGTGGAAACCTGTCACACAACAAATAGGCCGTCGCCCCCGGTGTCACCACCATTGCAATCACTAGAAACGCGCCAACCGTCTGCATCGCAGCCACCACGCTGGCCGATAACAGAACAAAGAACACTGCCTTCAACATACCGGGGTTCAACCCGATGGTGCGGGCATGGTTTTCATCAAAGAAGGTGACCATCAGATCTTTCCATTTGACCAGCAGCACCGCCAGCGTGACAAAGCCGATAATGGCCAGTTGCAGCGTATCCTCAGGTGTGATGGCCAAGATATTGCCCATGGTGATGGTCTGAATAGAGATCGCCATCGGATTGATGGAAACGATGAACAGGCCAAGGCCAAAGAACGATGTAAAGATCAAACCGATGATCACATCCACCTTCAGCCCGGACCTCTCGGACAGCAGTAACATCGCCCCGGCGGCCAACCCGCCGGCAATGAATGCGCCCAATGCAAAGGGCAGGCCCAGCATGTAAGCCCCGGCAACGCCCGGCACGACAGAATGGGACAGTGCATCCCCGATCAAAGACCACCCCTTGAGCATCAGATAGGCCGATAAAAACGCACAGACACCGCCAACCAGAGCCGACACCCACATGGCGTTGGTCATATAAGAGTACGCAAAAGGCTGAAGCAGATACTCCATCATTCCTCGCGCTCGGCTGTTTGGGTTTTCTCGCCGTATTGCACAAAAGGACGTTCGTCATCCGTCAGAATGATCACTTCGCGTGCATCATCATCGTCATGCA
>Ga0209121_10000419_pt1 | contig 44159 bp, 48 predicted proteins | sample Cruoilmetagenom3_FD_187292 | JGI IMG/M metagenome (GOLD analysis project Ga0209121, IMG submission 187292) | Oil polluted marine microbial communities from Coal Oil Point, Santa Barbara, California, USA - Sample 3 (SPAdes) (version 2) | ecosystem: Environmental > Aquatic > Marine > Oil seeps ... | reverse complement strand
TTGTCTGTCTCATCGTCCACTCCTCGGTGGCTACGATGAGCAACAAACCCTCTCTTTGCAAATAAGGCTAATTGGACCCATAGGCGCTGACGTCAGACACCTGTGCCATCTGCATGACCCGTTGCATTTGTTGCTCCAGGGTCTTCCCGTCAATGGTGACGGTCCCCATCAAGCGTGACCATTCCTGGTATTGCTCAGAGGACAGAGTGATCTGCCCAATCTTGCGATCAGGCCCGGAGAAGCCATAGCCCAGACGGCGCAGCTCCTGAGACACCGTGTCATTGTCCCCCTCGCGTTCCCGCAGGAACCCTAGAAGGTAACTCGGGGTCTCAATCTCCTCACCTGTCACCCAGTCTTGGCGAACAGGAAGGTCTCCGGACATGCCGGGGGTGTTGGCCTTGATCCTGTCCATGAACCCACGGGCTTCCCGCTGGAACGGGTCGGTGCTCTGGTTGAACGTCCGCCCGGCAGAGGAGAAGGGCACCATGGAGGCGGCCCGTTGTTCCATCCCGGCGCTGGCCAATGACACCGATTACGGATTAACCCGATACCCGTGGACCCGCGATCTGACCCGCGCTTTGCGCATCACGGATCGGCTGGAGGCTGGCATGATCTGGGTGAACAGCGAAAACGTGCGCCACCTGCCGACGCCGTTTGGCGGCGTGAAAGCCAGCGGTATTGGCCGGGACGGCGGCGACTGGTCGGTCGAATTCTATATGGAAACCAAACACGTCGGGCTTGCGCTGGACGACCACAAAATTCCGCGTCTGGGCGCGTAAAGGAGGATAAGACATGGGGGAAATCGTACTTGCCGCCAAGATGACTCACGTGCCGACAATGTTGATGTCGGAACAAGAGGGGTCGATCCACGGCAAACGCCAACCGGCTATCGAAGGCCACTATGAAATCGCACGCCGGGCCAAGGCTCTGGGTGCTGATACCGTGGTGATCTGCGACACGCATTGGGTGATCAACGCGGGCTTTCACATCAATGCGAACAAGCGGTTCGAGGGGCTGTTCACCTCGAACGAATTCCCGCAGTTCATCCAGGATCTGCCGTACGCCTATGACGGCAATCCCGAACTGGGCGACGCGATTGCGGCCGAGGCCAGCGACATGGGCACCTATACTTTGGCGCATCATCTGGACAGTCTTGAGTTGGAATACGGCACCCTGGTGCCGATGCGGTTCATGGCGCACATGAAGGTCGTGTCGGTCGCCGCCTGGGCCACCGTGCACAACCATGACGAAAGCCGTATTGTTGGCGAAGCGATCCGCAAGGCGGTCGAGGCCTCCGACAACAAGGTGTTGCTGGTCGCGTCCGGGTCGCTGTCCCACAAAATCTGGGCCAACAAGGATTACGCGCCCAACAACGGCACCTTTACCATCAGCAGCGAATTCAACCGCCAGATGGACCTGCATGTGTTGGAAATGTGGAAGAACGGCGACCACGCGACGTTCCTGAAAATGCTGGGCGAATACGCGCAATTCTACTGTGGCGAAGGGTCGATGCACGACACCGCCATGCTGTATGGCGCGCTGGGTTGGGACCAGGATGACGCGAAATTCAAGGTCGTTTCGCCCTATTTCCCATCGTCAGGCACAGGCCAGGTCAACGTGGTCTTCCCGATTCAGTAAGGATATGACCATGCGTTTTGCCAGCTATACCGCCGATGGTGCGGATTTCTATGGGGCCATCACCGATGATGGCGCGATTTCCCTGTCGCCCGAATTCCCGGATCGCAAGCGGGTTCACCGGCCAAGGCCAGAATCTGATCCGCCCACCGGAAAACCACACGCTGGATTACGAAGGCGAGGTGGCGATTGTCATCGGCAAGGGGGGCCGTCGTATTTCGCAGGACGACGGCTATGACCACATTGCCGCGTTGACGCTGTGCAACGAAGGCATCGGCACCCTGCGCAACGGGGTCGAGGACGAAGCATGACGCCGCAGGACCACGCGACCGCCGCCGCCGATCTGTTGCAGGCCGAAGAAACCGGCCAGCAAATCGGGCTGTTGTCGCTGCAATACCCCGGCATCACGATGGACGACGCCTATGCGGTGCAATCGGCGCTGATGGCGTCAAAACTGGCGGCCGGGCGCGGGGGATCGGCTGGAAGATCGGACTGACCTCAAAGGCGATGCCATACGCCTTGGGCATCGGCATTCCTGACAGCGGGGTGCTGTTTGACGACATGGCGTTTGACCATAGTGCGACCGTGCCGGCAGGCCGGTTCATCCAGCTCCGCATTGAAGCCGATATCGTCTTTGCCTGACAGGTCTGGTTTTCCGGCCTAACGCTGTTGTGCCCCGTCCGCCTATGCTGTGAACGCGGGGCATTTGATTTGCCGCATTTACAGATGCCTCGGAACGCGCGACCATGGCTGCGCGAACATTCACCAGGACGGGACCGCCCGCAGGTTAGCTGGCGCAGATTTCCCGCCTTACGGGAGGTGCATCATGACCCTGAAAACACTACTCTACGCTGGTTTTGCCACGGGCTTGGCCCTTGTGCTGTCAGCCCCCGCTGCCATGGCGACCGAAGCCGCCGCAACAGTCGATTTGAACGTGCGAACCGGACCAGGCACCAATTTCAGCGTGGTCGACACGTTGAACGCCGGGGAACGGGTCGAGGTGGTGGAATGCCAGCCCAACGCCTGGTGCTATATCGACCAGAGCGGAGCGAACGGTTGGGTCAGCTCAAATTACCTGGAGGCCGTGCCAGCCCCCGGTGGCGGCGGCAGCAATTGCCAGCTGCAATTCACCATTGGGGCGGACGGCCCTAAATTGGCAGTGGTTTGCGATGATCCTGCGCCGGTCCCTGCCCCTGCACCATCATCAGGCCTTGCATGTTTCTATGGCGATGCAAACTTCAGCGGAGCCCGTTTCTGCGCCAATGCTGGCGATATGCCGACGATCATTGCGGGCCTGAACAACCGCATCACCTCGGTGCGTCTGACCGGTGCAACGCGCGTGCGATTGTGTACGGAACCCAATCATGGCGGGTTCTGCCTGATGCTGACGGGCGATGTGCCGCAACTGGGACCGATCATGAACAACCGCGCATCATCCCTGACGGTATACAGTCCCTGGTGGGGCGGTGGCCTTCCGGTTCCGTTCCCGGCTCCGGTTCCAGCGCCGGTTCCGATCCCCATCCCCACACCGGTGACCCCGGCAACACCGGCGACCTTCTCGACCGGCCCGCTTGAGCTTGCCTCAAGCTATACCGCCGACCTGGATCGCGGCATCATGGCCGGGGGTGGCGTCGATATCTGGCACCATGCGATCAACGCAGCCGTGCGCAAATTGGAACCACGCAACGGCGCGCAACTGGCCTTGGGCGACGGGTCAAACCGTGGCTTTGCAGGCTGCTACAATGCGGCCTTCTCCTCGGCGTCGATCCCCTTTGCGTCGCTGACCATCGGCACCTATGTCTGTGCCAAAACCAGCGAAGGCCGTATCTCGCAATTCCGGGTGAACGGCTATAACGGCACGACACTGCGGATCGGCTATACGACCTGGTCGGACTGAACGCGAACCCGGCCCTTCGGGGCCGGGGACACTGCCGTTACGACACATGCGAAAACCAGCATTCACATGATTTCGATCAAGGAATGCTGCAACGCGGCGTGGTTTGGCAGGGGCGAAAACACCTCTTGCGAAAAGGATCAGACACATGAGCTGGAATGAAAAATTCGACGGCCTGAAAAACCAAATTCGAGGCCTGAATGGCGCCAACCCTGCGGCTTCCAAGGGCTTTGCCGGTCTTGGCAAAGCCGTCAAGGAAGAGGGCGTGGTCGAGTTCAAGACCAAGGAATTCGTGGCCCTGGGCATCGCGGTTGCGACCAAATGCGAAAGCTGCATCATGTTCCACATTGATGCGTTGATCCGCATCGGTGCGACGCGAGAAGAAGTCGCCGACGTGCTGGGCATGACCATCCAGATGGGCGGTGGCCCGTCGCTGATGTATGCCTCCAAAGCGCTGGATTGTTATGACGAATTCGCCGCCCGGTAAGGGCTGCGACGCGGTTCGCGATCTCAAATCTGACGCGGGGCGGTGAATTTTCCCATTCACCGCCCCGTTTCCGTCTGGTCATATGCCCGCAACACATTCCACCAAAGGGGGCATGCAATGTCGATCATGGAACTTCTGAAACAGGCACAGGGCGGTGACGGTCTGGGCAAGCTGGCCGATCAATTCGGTCTGGACGCGGGCAAGGCTGGCGAACTGACCGACCTTCTGGGTCCGGTCATCGGGCGCGCCACGCGGCAACAGGCCGAAGGCGGCGGGTTGGAGGACATTCTGGGTGCGCTGAAAGGCGAAGCCCAGGCCGGCAATTTCGACGATGCGGGTCTGGCGGCCAGCCCGGGCGGACAGGCCCAGGGTCAGGCGTTTTTGCAAAGCATCATGGGGGGCAGCCAGTCCGAAGGTCTGGCCCAGGAGGCGGCTCAGCGCACCGGCATCGACCTGTCGACCGTACAGAGCTTTCTGCCCGCCTTGGCCGCAATGGCGCAGGGCGGTTTACAAAAATCCATGCCCGATGCGGCACTGGACACCATGGCCACACCGGCGTCGGGTGGCGGTCTGATGGGTATGATCGGTGGGCTTCTGGGCGGGAAATCCGGCGGCCAGGGTCCTGATCTGTCGATGCTGACCCAGATGCTGGACGCCGATGGCGACGGCTCGGTCGTCGATGACCTGATGGCGAAACTGGGCAAATAAGGCGTTTCGAAATGCGTTACCGGGCCCCCGGAAGCGCCTGCCACAGGCGGTTGAAATCACCGCCTGCGGCCACCTTCGCGATCAGGCCGCGCAGCGCCTCGGGCCCTGCTGCATCGGCCACGCCTGCGACCAGATCCATCGCCGCGCCATAGGCCGATTTCCAACCCATTTCGTCGACCGCCTGGTTCCATTGCCCGAACCGTCGGGCCTGTTTGATCCGTGCGCGCAAGGCGGGACGGGAGGCATTCAAGCGGGTGTCACCCGATACCCAGCCTGCCAGCCCTTCGCTGAACCAGGCCGGAAAGCGCGCAACGCGCAAGCCGGCCAGCCGGTGCAGTTCCACATGGGTCAGCTCATGCGCCATGGTCAGACGCGTCACCCCGTTTGGCCCCAGGACTACCAGTTGTGTCCCCCAGGTTTTGCCAATCGGCCCGTTGCGCCCCAGAAACCTGTCGCGACAAGGCGTGGTGGTGCACAGGATCAGGCGCGGATCGCCGCGTTTGCGACCAAAAAACGCCGCCACATCACGGCGCGCCAGCACCAGCGCCTGTCGCGCCTGAGCGGCCTGGGTCGGATCGTCGATGAACAGCTGTGGCGTGATCTGAGCCACGCCTTTGGGCTGCGTGCGCAAGGCGCGGGTCAGTTCGCCCGCGCCAAAGGAAACGCTGGCCCCCAAGGTGAGCGCCAGCGTCAAAATCATACCGAATGTGAACCGTTTTCCCATGCAATCCTAAGTGGGCACAGGCGCGGCTTTGGTCAAGCGGGATCAGCCATCCACACGAATGGCGGCGTTTTTCGGATCATATGGGCTGTCTTCGACAATCACCGCATCCCACAGTTGGTTCTGCATTTTGACCTTCAGTTTTTGACCAACCACGGCCAGATCGGGGCTGACATAACCCATGCCGATGGATTTCCCAAAGGCAACCGAATAGCCACCCGAGGTCAGACGACCCACCTTGGTGTCGCCGTCGCCCCCAAGGGGCGCATCAGGCAAGAACAAGGCCTCGCGGCCCCAGGGGTCGGCGTCCTCCGGCCCGTCGATCAGCAGGGTCACGCATTTGCTGCGAATGCCCTTGGCGACCATGGCGTCCTTGCCGTGGAAATCCTTTTCGAGGTCGATGAAACGCGGCAGGTCGGCCTCGGCGGGGGTCGCGTCACGGCCCAGTTCGGTGCCAAAGGCGCGATAGGATTTCTCCTGACGCAACCAGTTCTGCGCGCGCGCGCCGACCAGTTTCATGCCGTGTTTCTCACCGGCCTTGACCAGCAGGTCCCACAGGTAATTCTGCATCTCGATCGGGTGGTGCAGCTCCCAACCCAGTTCACCGGTATAGGCGACGCGGATCGCATTTACCGGACACATGCCCAGTTCGATCTTGCGCGCCGTCAGCCAGGGAAACCGTTTGTTGGACAGGGCCGTTTCGGGGTCGGCATCGACGATGACATCCTTCAACACGTCACGCGATTTCGGCCCGGCGATGGCAAGAACGCCCCACTGCGTGGTCACGTCCTGGATTTCGATATAGCCGAATTCCTCCATCTTGTCGTCGGCGGCTTTGCGCAGATAATCGGCGTCATATTCTGTCCAAGCCCCTGCGGAGACAAGATAATAGCTATCTTCACCATTGCGCACGATCGTATATTCCGTGCGTGTGGTGCCATGGGCGGTCAGCGCATAGGTCAGATTGATCCGGCCAATGCGCGGCAGCTTGTTGCAGGTGAACCAGTCCAGGAATTGCGTCGCGCCGGGGCCTTTGACCACGTGTTTGGTAAAGGCTGTCGCATCAATCAGGCCAACGCCTTCGCGCACGGCTTTGGCCTCGACCACCGCGTGTTGCCACCAACCGCCGCGCCGGAAGCTGCGCGCGTCATGGTCGTTGAACCCTGCGGGGGCGTAATAATTCGGGCGTTCCCAGCCATTGACCCAGCCAAATTGCGCGCCTTTGGCGGCTTGGCGGTCATAGGCGGGCGATGTGCGCAGCGGACGCGCCGCCGGGCGTTCTTCGTCCGGGTGGTGCAGAACATAGACGTGGTCGTAACATTCTTCGTTCTTGCGGGCGGCGAATTCCGTCGTCATCCAGCCCGAGGAATAGCGTTTCGGGTCAAGGCTGGCCATGTCGATTTCCGCTTCGCCATCGACCATCATCTGGGCCAGATAATAACCGGTGCCACCTGCCGCTGTGATGCCAAAGCTGAAGCCTTCGGCCAGCCACATGTTGCGCAGACCCGGCGCGGGGCCGACCAGCGGGTTGCCATCGGGCGTATAACAGATCGGACCGTTGAAATCGTCCTTCAACCCACTGTCTTCGCAGGACGGTATGCGGTGGATCATCGCCATGTACTGATCTTCGATCCGGTCCAGCGCCAGCGGGAACAGGTCGGCGCGGAAACTGTCGGGCACACCATGTTCGAACACCGCAGGGGCGTGTTTTTCGTACACTCCCAGGATCCAGCCGCCACGTTCTTCGCGCACATAGCTCTGTGCGTCGGCATCGCGGATGACCGGGTGTTCCGGGTTGCCCGCAGCGCGATATGCTTCCAGTGCCGGGTCGACATCGGTAACGATGAACTGGTGTTCCACGGGGATTGCCGGGATCTTAATGCCCAGCATCTTGGCGGTGCGTTGCGCGTGGTTGCCCGAGGCCGTCACGACATGTTCGGCGGTGATCACAACGGTTTCATCCGAGGGCACCAGATTGCCGCCCTTTTCCACCATCTTGGAGCAGGTGACCTCCCAATGGGTGCCAGTCCAGTGGAACGCGTCTGCTTGCAGGCGGCGCACGATCTCGACGCCGCGCTGACGCGCGCCCTTGGCCATGGCCTGTGTCACATCGGCGGGATTAATGTATCCATCTTCGGTGTGATACAGCGCGCCCTTCAGGTCGTCGGTCTTGATCAGCGGCCAACGCGCCTTGATCTCATCCGGGGTCAGGAATTCATAGTTGATGCCCACGGTGTCGGCGGTTGACGCATACAGCATGTATTCATCCATGCGTTCGTCCGTCTGCGCCATGCGCAGGTTGCCGACCACAGCGAAACCCGCGTTCAGGCCGGTTTCGCCCTCCAGTTCCTTATAGAACTTCACGGAATAGTCGTGGATGTGGGTCGTCGCAAAGGACATGTTGAACAGCGGCAACAGACCGGCGGCGTGCCAGGTCGACCCCGACGTCAGTTCGTCGCGCTCGAGCAACATGACGTCATCCCAGCCCGCCTTGGCCAGGTGATAGGCGATCGATGCGCCAACGGCACCACCGCCGATGACAAGAGCTTTTACGTTGGTTTTCATGAGGGCGACTCCCTTGGGGAAAATGTTGCCTCACCATGGCGCATCGCAAATCGTCGCGCAAAACCAGCCCGACGCAAATTCGCGCAAAAACGACCTAGGCGGGATCGCTTCGGGTTTGGTTACTGTGCGTGGCGCCCCAGTTGGGCATTGAACCGATCCAGCGGCAAGACCGGGTTGATCAGATCAAACAGGTCCTTTCGCCGGGGCGATGTCGGGTCAAACAGGGTATAACAGACGTAGTCTTCGATCATCGCCGCCTGTTGTTCGAACCCATAGGCCAAAAAGGCCCGGTCCGCGTCGGGAGTGTAAAAATACGGGTCCAGGCTGGCGACGCTTTCGCCGCCGGAGGTGGCCGGGTCATAGTCCGTGCGGCTGCGGTTCTGCCATTGCCAGACATGGACCAGTTCGTGGGTCATCAACAGCACATGGGGCACGGGCACGGCGCGGGGCCAGCCTTGCATCATGTCTGCGCGGTAAAAGTCGCGTTTCAGAAAAACCTGGTTCCACAAGACCGCGCCTGCGGGCAATTGAAAGCCCTGACGCGGGCTGGGCACACGGTCACAGACCCCTTCGGGCAGGGCGCGGGCCGGCGGCGCATCGGGATCAATTGGCTCCGGGGACGGCAAGGGGGTCAGGCCCAGTCCGGCCTGCACGACGATGGGCTGTACATCCAGACTGTCACCGAACAGCGCCGTGGCAAAGGCCTGTTCATCCGGCGCAAGCCCGCGGGCGCAGCCGGTCAGGGCCACAAGCGTGACCAAGCACAGCCTGAACGCGCGCCTGTCAGCCATCGACCTTGCCACCAGATGGTACAGGACCAACCCGCAATTCGTCCCAGCGGTTGCGCAGGTAAAACACGTTTACCAGCCAGATCACCGGGTTCATCATCAGAAAGCTAAGCCCGACCAGGCCCCAGCGTTGGCGGCGCAGCGTCATGGCCGCCGCAATGCACAGCGCGCCAACGGCGACCGCCCAAGGGACCATCGACAGGATATGCGCGTCGGACCGATGGGTAAGCGTGCCAAACGACGCCAACAGCACCAGCCCCGCCCCCAGCGTGGTCAGCGTGAACCAGCCCATGAAATAGCCCCAGACAAAGGGCTGCACACCGGGACTGTTGTCCCGCAAATACCGGTTGCCACGATAGGCCAGCGCCAGGGAAATCACGGTGGTCACAGCAACCACCGCCACCGAAATGGTGTTCACACCAATCGTCATACATCTCTTCCTTACGGGGCGGCCCGGATCTGGGCCGCAGGGTCACAACATGCCGGGCACAACCTGATCAGGTGGGCGATGACCATCGGCGAAGGTCTTGATATTGATGATGACTTTCTCGCCCATCTCGATCCGCCCTTCGTGGGTGGCCGAGCCCATATGCGGCAAAGTCACCACATTGGGCACATCGCGCAGACGCGGGTTCACCTCGGCGCCATGTTCATAGACGTCCAGGCCCGCCCCGGCGATGTCACCGGCCCGCACCATGCGGGTCAGCGCGTTTTCGTCGATCACTTCGCCGCGCGAGGTGTTGACCAGAACCGCGTTCGGTTTCATCAACTTCAGACGCCGCGCGTTCATCAGATGAAAGGTCGATGGCGTGTGCGGACAGTTGATCGAAATCACATCCATGCGCGCGACCATCTGGTCCAGGCTTTCCCAGTATGTGGCTTCCAACCCGTCTTCGATATCGGCGTGCAGCCGTTTGCGGTTGTGGTAATGCACCTGCATGCCGAACGCCTTGGCGCGCGCCGCAACGGCCTGACCGATGCGGCCCATGCCCAGAATACCCAGACGGCGACCGGCGATACGGTGCCCCAACATGCCGGTCGGCGACCAACCCTGCCATTTGCCCGTCGCCATCAGGCGGATGCCTTCGGGAAAGCGGCGCGTGACGGCCAGGATCAGGGCTATCGCCATGTCAGCGGTGTCATCCGCGCTGACGCCCGGCGTGTTGGACACCAGAATGCCCCGCTGACGCGCTGTCGCCACATCAATGTGATCGACCCCCGCGCCATAGTTGGCGATCAGTTTCAACCGGTCTCCGGCCTGGGCCAGCAACCCCTGGTCGATCTGGTCGGTCAGGGTCGGCACCAGGACATCGGCGCGTTTCATCGCCGCGGCCAGCTCATCGCGGCTCATTGGCGTGTCATCTTCGCGCAGTTCGACGTCGAAAAGCTCCATCATCCGGGTCTCGACAACCTCGGGCAACCGTCGCGTGACGACAACACTCAGACGTTCAGGGGCCATGCGCACCCTCCCTCTTCTTTTCTTTCGCGGCTCTCAATGCCAAAGTGGCAAGGAACGCGAGGGGGCACAAGCACCGGTTGGGGTTTGAAGCAAAAAAGAACACGTGTTCACGGGCAGTTTAAGTGGGTGAGGATCGCCGGATGCGATTTACAAGGGCATGTATGGCCGGGCTTTTGGCCTGTGCGGTGGCGTTTACGGCGCCATTTTCGGTGACGGCAGAGACGGCTGGGCCCGAACCCAGACCTGAACCCAGATCTGAACCCAGGCCCAAACCGCGCCCGACCCAGATCGCACCGCCAACCACACCTGCGGTTCAGGAACGCGGTTCGGTCACCACCCTGCCGATCCCCCGCTTCGTGTCGCTGAAGACCGGCAAAGGCAACGTGCGTCGCGGGCCGTCGCTGACGCACCGGATCGACTGGGTCTTCAAGGCGCGCGGCATGCCGTTGGAAATCACCGGCGAATTTGGCCATTGGCGCCGGGTGCGCGACCGCGATGGCGTCGGCGGCTGGGTGCATTATTCGCTGTTGTCCGGCGCGCGCACTGCGATCATCGAAACCGACCTGAGCGCGCTGTACGCCCGCGCCGACGCTGCGTCGCAGGTGAACGCTTATCTTGAGGCCGGGGTGATCGTGCGCATCGACAAATGCGGCCCAAACTGGTGCCGTGTGCGGGCCGATGGGCACAAGGGCTGGACCCCCAAAGCCGCGCTTTGGGGGATCAAACCCGGCGAGGTCTTTGACTGAGATGGAGCAGATCCGCACCCCCCGCGCCGCCAAGCGGCTGACGCAGGAGCGGCGGGTCATCGTGCATGCAGAGGCCGAGATGCTTGCGCGCATCGCCCAGGGGCAAATCGACGCTTTTCGCAAACTGGACCGGCGTGTAACCCGCGAAGGATTTCCGCTGGTGCTGGTCAGCGCGGGCAGTCGCGAGGCCGCCGTGCTGGACCTGCGCCCCGACGATGTCCGCCTGATCTGCACCGACCACCCCGCCTATGCGCCCAACACCCTGCACCTGCGCCCCGGCCCGATCTGGGGCTTTTGGTATCTGGACGAGATGGGCAGCGGGCCGCACAGTTCGCAACGCTTTGCGCAGTTCTGTGCCGATGACATCGACGCGGACAAGGCCAAGTATTTCTTTGACGGCGTCACCGGATACATGCTGCGCGAAAACCTGTCACATATCCCGCAAGAGGTGCGCGTGCACAGCCCTTTGCAAGGTGCCAAGGCGGTGGTGTTCTGCCAACGCGCGCCTGTGGGCGAAGACATGCGGTACCTTACGAACGAAGAAATGATCCGCATCACCGCCGAACATGATCGCGACGCGCTGGTCTATGTGAAACTGCACCCGCATCAGTCCAAACCGACCCGGCGCGCCTTGATGGAGGTGACGCAGGATTATACCAATGTGCGCCTGTCCCAGGCCAGCCTGCACGACCTGATCGAAGCCTCTGATCTGGTGGTGACGCAGAATTCGACCGCAGGGTTCGAGGCCCTGATGCAACGCTGCGCCGTGGTGACCTGTGGCAAAAGCGATTACTGGCACGCCACCCTAACCGCGCGCCGCCCCGCCGACCTGCGCGAGGCGCTGAGCTACGGCACCGAAGCCATGGCCGAATTTCCGTACGAGAAATACCTCTATTGGTTCCTGGGCCAACGCCTGTTGGAACCCGCCAAGGACAACTTCACCGCACGGGCCTGGGCACGGATACGGGATAAGGGGCTGTTGTAATGTGGGTGGGGTCTGGAGAGGCAGTTTTGGGCCCCAAAATAGCAGATACTGAAAAATCACTAAAATCCGATTTTGTGCTTCAATCTCAAACAGAAAACGGACAAGAATACAAAATGAAATCAAAACACTACCTTGTCGGATATTTGGGTCTTGCGACTGTCTTTTATGTCATCGGATTTCTTTTCCGAGGCGGATACGAATTCCCCGTCGCCGTTCGCGATACGTATTTCGACATTGCTATGGTCAACTTTTTGATGCTGGGCATCCTGCCCTTTTTCGTGCCTCCCACCCGCTTTGCCAAATTTGCCGTTGTCTTTTTGCTGGGGTGGAGCGTGATTGGTCTGCTGGTTTTGTTCGTGACCACAGACGCTTCAGCAACAGATATAACAAACTACTTGTGGGGCAAGATTAAGTGGGTGATGGGCGCGTTTCTTTGGGTGGCCGGCCCGGCCTTTTTTGTGAGGTTCTTCTTTTTTTGGGTCGATTTCACGATAGCAAATCCAAACACGAGTTTATTGCAAAAAATCCAGTTGCGTTGGCGGGAAATGGAAAGGCATCAGGAATTCTGATCACAACCTCTCTCCTCAAACGCCCAACAAACCGGAGATGAAGCTAAACCCCCAGCCCGTGTCCGAACGGAATTCCATTACCCCCTGTAGCTTTGAGGTCTCGCAACCCTTTGCATCGCAAATGTCCAACTCGACCTGAAAATGCAGGTCGGCGTTAGGGATCTCTTCCAAAACCACATTTGGGAAACGAAGACCCATTCCCGTTGCAGCCGGGGTGAAAAGGTCTTCAACCTGCCCACCCGTAAGGGTGCGGGCAAAGATCGGATCGGTGTCCTGTGCCCAAAGAGAATAACTCATCCCAGACACCTGTTTTTCCTCTGCCAACTCTAACGTTAAGGCTCCCTTGAACGAATATGGCGCTACTGTGGTTTCACGCGATACGAGCCAACACTTTTCAAGGTGATAATCTGGTTCGACAACAGCGATCAGAGTTCCACTCACAGTTTCCTAACGAAGGGTTTTGAAAACATGATAGTCATATTTCAACGGCCCAAGTGCCCAGAGAAACAACGCCGGAGCCCCCAGCATGCTCAACAATGCAAGCGTCCTCACCCTCGGTATCACGTCCCTCACCTCAAAATTCTGATGGCCAATTAAGCTCTGTTTATCATCCTGTTGGCGCACGCCAAGACATACCGCAGAATTCAGACGCCTTGCACCCCCCCGCCAAAACCAGATACCCAAAGGCATGGCTGACACACGCACACGCATGAACCTTTCCGCGGGCCTTGCCTCGGCCCTTGTGGCGGTGACTTTGGTCGCGCTGAAACTGTGGGCGTTGGGGGAAACCCACGCCCTGTCCGTGGCGGCGTCGCTAGCGGATTCGGCGATGGATTTGATGGTGTCGCTGGGGGCCTTGGCGGCGATCTGGTATGCGTCGCGCCCCGCTGACGATGACCACCGGTTTGGCCATACCTCGGCAGAAGATCTGGCCGCCCTGGGCCAAAGCCTGTTCATTCTGGTCTCTGCCGGGATCATTTCCTGGGCCGCGATTGCCCGCCTGTTGTCAGGCGAGGTCGCACCGATTGTCAGCCATGAAAAAGGCATGATCGTCATGGGCGCGTCCATCGTTCTGACCATTGCGCTGGTGCTGTGGCAACGGCGCGTGGCGAACAAGACCGGGTCGCGTGTGGTCAAGGCCGACAGCCTGCATTATCTGGGCGACCTGATCCCAAACATTGGCGCGATTGCGTCGCTTTGGGCGGCCAGTTGGTTTGGCATGGAACAGATCGACAGCGTCGTCGCCATTGGCGCGGCGATCATGCTGGCGGTGGGGGCCGGGCGCATTTTCAAGGGCGCGTTTGATGCGCTGATGGACCGCTCTGCTGATCCAGGACTGGTGGCCGGGATCGAAGACATCGCGCGCGATTGGCCCGGTGTGCACGGATTTCACGACCTGAAGACCCGCACGGCGGGGTCGGTGATTTTCGTCAACATGCACATCGAACTGGACGGCAGCCAAAGCCTGGATGAGGCCCACGCGATCGGCGCGGGGCTGCGCCGCGCGATCCTCAAGGCCTATCCGCAAACCGATGTGATGCTGCACAAGGATCCGGTCGGGGTCAAACCGCACCCCGACGACCCCTCGCGCCAGTAACATAGTTTTCTAGAAAACTATGTCCCGTCAGGATTTTCTAGAAAATCCTGCTTACCCATCAACCAACCCGCGCCCTTTCAACAGCGCTTCAACCCCCGGCAAACGCCCACGAAACGCGCGGTACAGGTCCTCGGCTTCGACCGAGCCACCTGCCGACAGGATGTGCTTTTCCAACAGTGCTGCGGTATCCGCATGGAACGGGTCACCCGCTTCCAAAAAGGCCTCAAACGCATCCGCGTCCATGACCTCGGACCACATGTAACTGTAGTAGCCCGAGGAATATCCGTCACCCGCGAACACATGGGCGAAATGTGGCGTCGCGTGGCGCATACGGATGGCTCTGGGCATGCCGATGGCCTCCAGAACCTCGGCCTGGGCCTGCATCGGGTCCTCGGGCGCAGTGCCTTCGTGGAAAGTCAGATCAACCAGGGCCGAGGCCACGAATTCGACCGTCGAGAACCCCATATCGTGGGTCGCCGCTGCCAGCAGCCGGTCCAACATGTCCTTGGGCATGGTTGCACCGGTGTCAGCATGGGTGGCGAATTCGCCCAGAACTTCGGGCACCTCCAACCAGTGTTCATACAGCTGGCTGGGCAGTTCGACGAAATCACGCGCCACCGATGTGCCCGAGATCGATTCATATGTCACATTCGACAACATCTGATGCAGCGCATGGCCGAATTCGTGAAACAGCGTGCGCGCGTCGTCCCATGACAACAACGCGGGTTTCCCCGCCTCGGCCTTGGCGAAGTTGCAGACGTTCACGACGATGGGGCGAATGTCGCCCGCCTGTTTCTGCTGGCTGCGCATCGCCGAACACCAGGCACCTGAGCGTTTTGCGCCGCGGGCGAAATAATCCCCGACGAACACCGCCATGTGTTTTCCGTTACGGGTCACATCCCAGGCGCGCGCGTCATCGTGATATAACGCCACATCCAAGGGGGCGAACTCCAGTCCGAACAGGCGGTTTGCGACGGAGAACGCGGCCTCGATCATCCGGTCGAGCTGCAAATAGGGCTTCAGCTCCGCCTCGTCCAAGTCGTGTTCCAATTGGCGGCGGCGTTCGGCATAGAAGTGCCAGTCCCACGGCTCCAATTCACCATTATGCCCGTCGGCGTGCAGCATGTCTGTCATGGTCGCGGCGTCTGCCAGCGCGGCGGCTTTTGCCGGTGCCCAGACCTCCATCAACAGATCCCGCACGCGATCCGGGTGCCCGGCCATTTCCGTTTCCAGCTTGAACTGCGCAAAGTCGTCATAACCCAGCAGATTGGCGCGCTCCTGGCGCAGCGCCAAGGTCTCCGTGGCGATGGCGCGGTTGTCGGTATCGCCGCCATTGGCGCCGCGCGCAGTATAGGCCTGATAGGCTGTTTTGCGCAGATCACGGCGCGGCGAGAATTGCAAAAACGGTGTGATCAGCGACCGGGACAGGGTCACGACGGGGCCTTGTGCCCCTTTTTCAACTCCCGCGGCGCGGGCGGCGTCCAGGACGAAATCGGGCAGGCCGTCCAGATCGTCGCCGGTGATCTCCATGTGCCAATTGCGCTCATCGGCCAGCAGGTTTTGCATGAAATCTGTGCCCAGCACCGCAAGCCTTTCCTGCACCGCCTTATAGCGATCCCGCGCGTCGCCCTGCAACAAGGCCCCTGCCCGTACAAAGCCACGCCGGGTCAGCATCAGCACGCGCGCTTGTTCCTCGGACAGGGCCAGATCGTCGCGTGCCAGCCAAAGTGCCTCAACGCGGGCAAACAGTTTCGGGTTCATCGACACTTCGGCGGAATAGGCCGCCAGCTTGGGGGAAAACACACGTTGCAGCGCCTCGCGCGCGGGGGTGCTGTCGGCACCGGCGACGTTGTAAAACACGCCCAGAACCTTGCTCAGAAGGGCGTCGGCCTGTTCCAACGCCTCGATCGTGTTGGCGAATGTCGGGGCCTCGGGCGCATCAGCAATCGCGGCCAAATGGGTGCGGGCATCGGCCAGGGCGGCGTCAAAGGCCGGCTCGAAATCCTCATCCGTGATCGCGCCAAACGGCGGCATGTCGAAGGGCGTGTCCCAGTCGGACAGAAGCGGGTTGGTCATGGAGATCTCCTTTGCGGTGACCCTAAAGCGTTTCGAGTTTACGTTGAATCACAATGTGAATTCGAAACGCGCGAAACACTGATATGTTGTGGGCGTTTCGACATATTGTCGTGATCCAACAACACGTCGAAACGCTTTAAGCAGGGCGGCCCGCGTTTTCCATACTCAAAACACACGGGCGAGCGGCGAGGACAGGGGCTCCCGTCCGCCGTCACCGCCTTGCGGCGGATCCTGCGGTTGGGCGTGGCCGCGCCTGCGGCGCGTCAGGGGCGCTGCCCCTCGGCCTGTCGGCCTCACCCCGGGATATTTCTAGCAAGAGGAAATGTGGGGTGATCTGCCCGGCGCAGCGGGGTGGGGAGGCAGCCGAAATCAGCCCCCACAACGCGGCAAAGGGTGGGAGCTGTGGCGGGCGGATCAGCCTTGCGTGCGGGCACGCAGGTGGCGTTCAAGACGGCGTAGGCCCAGAGACAGTGTCACGGTCATCATCAGATACACCAGCGCGACCACGTTATAGGTTTCAAAATACCGGAAATTTCCTGCCGCTGTGACTTTGCCCAACTGGGTGATATCCGCGACCCCCAGAACGGACACCAGCGAGCTGTCCTTTACCATCGCCACGAAATCATTGCCCAGCGGCGGCAGGATCATGCGAAAGGCTTGCGGCCATTTGATCAGGCGAAACCGTTGCCACCCGTTCAGGCCCAGCGCCTTGGCGGCCTCGATCTGGCCGACATCAACCGCCTGAAGGCCGGCGCGAAACACTTCGGCGATGAAGGCGGAATAGCCAATCGTCAACGCCAGGATCGCGCGCCATAACAGGGGGAAATCGCGTGTTCGGACAGGTTCCAACCCGACCGCTTCGGCCAGTCCGTTCCAGCCGCTCACCAGCGCGGGCGCAATGACAAAGGCCACATACAGCAACAAAACGATGATCGGCACGCCGCGAATGATCTCGATATAAAACCGCGCCAGTTGCCGCAGCACGACCAAGCGCGACAGCGTGGCGACCGCCATCACCAGCCCGATGGCACAGGCCGAGGCAAAGCCGATCAGCGTCACCATCACCGTGATGCTGATGCCCTTGGACAGCGTGCCCAGCACCTGCAAATACAGGTCATCCATGACGATCCGGTACAGAAACAACGCCGCCAGGCCGCCGACAAGAACCAGCCACCAGGGGAAATCATCATCGGGTTGCGGATTGGGAACCATCAGAACATGGCGGGCATTTTCACCCCCGCCGCTCTTTCATCAGCCGCCGATCTTGTACTCAAGAAACCACTTGGTGTTCAGCGCGTCCAGCGTGCCATCCGCCGCCATGGCCGCAATCGCCGCGTTCATCGGTGCCACCAGGTCCGAGCCCTTGGGAAAAATGAAGCCGAAATCTTCGGTGCCCAGCTTCTCGCCCACGACCTTTAGCGCGCCATCGCTGGCGGCCACATACCCGTTGCCTGCCGTGCCGTCGGTCAACACCAGGTCAACATCCCCCGTGCGCAACGCCTGAACGCCCGCGCCGAAGGTTTCGAACTTCACGATGCGCGGGTTGGTCTCGTCGCCATCCAGCACGTCATAGACCCCGACATAAAAGGGCGTCGTGCCGGGTTGCGCGGCCATTAACAGGTCGGGGTCGGCAGCAAAGGACGCCGCATCGCTGAACCGGTCTTCATTGCCGCGCACCAGCATGATCATCTCGGATCGCATGTAAGGCGCCGAGGTTGGGAACGTGGTTGGACAGGTACGACCGTTCAACCTAGGGCCGTGCCGGGGCAAATGGCAAGGGCGGATCAGCCCATGGCGCAACGATACAACGTGACATCTGCGCCTGTTTCAACCGGGGAAAACCCCGCCTTTTCCAGCACACGGGTCATCGCCCGGTCACCGGCTTTCAGCCGCGCCTCAATCGCCCACAGGCCGCGCAGCTCGGCCTCCTCCAGCACGGACAGAACGGCCTGGGTGGCGTGGCCCTTGCCACAATGGGCCTGTGCGACCCGTACGCCCAGATGGGCAACGCTGCCGTCGCGACCTGTCAGGGCAAGGCGGCCCAGAATGCTACCCGCCTCGACAATCACGAAATGCGCGTCCGAGGTGGCGGTTTCCACCACCTGCCCCCGGATGATGTCGCGCAGTGATCCGACCTCCCAATAGGTGGGCGGGCGGGGGCCCAGATGGGCTTCGAACCAGGTGCGATTGTCGACCTCGAACCGCCATAGGGCCTCGGCGTCGCCCACCGCCAGAGGGCGCAGTTCAGCCACAGACCGGACAGCCTTCGCGCCGCTTGGTTTTGATCACCCGCACCTCGGAATACATGGCGTCATAGATCAACATGCGCCCGCGCAGACCCTCGCCCGCCTGGGCGATTTCCTTGACGCATTCGACCGCCATCATCGCCCCGATCACGCCCGGAAGGGGGCCAACCACGCCCGCCTCGCTACAGCTGGGGGCAAGACCCGGCGCGGGGGCTTTGGGGAAAATACACTGGTAACAGGGGGCGCCACGTTTGGGGTCAAAGGTTGAAATCTGCCCCTCCCATTGGCTCAGCGCGCCGCCGATGACCGGTTTGCCCAGTTTGGCAGCGATCCGGTTCACCAGATACCGCGTGGTGAAATTGTCGGTGCCTTCCAGCACAATGTCATAATCGGCAATCAGGGCCTCGGCGCTGTCTTCATCCAGACGGCGGTTATACGGCTGAACGACAATGGCCGGGTTCTGCGCCAACATCGCGGCCTGGGCGGAAAACACCTTGGGCTTGCCGATATCAGCGTCGCGATGGATCACCTGGCGTTGCAGGTTCGAATTGTCGACCACGTCGTCGTCAACGATACCGATGGTGCCCACACCCGCAGCGGCCAGATACAGCAACGCCGGGCTGCCCAGCCCGCCCGCACCGACAACCAGCACGCGCGCGTTTTTCATCGCCATTTGACCGGGGCCACCGATTTCACGCAGCACGATATGACGCGCGTATCGGTTCAGTTCCGTGTCAGAGAACGGCCCCTCTTCGGCCTTTGGCAGCACAGGCGCGCGGGCCTTCAACGCAGCAACACCACGTGCGTATGCCACAGCCACAGCCCCCGCACCGATCACCACCAGCCAGCCGCCCAACGTGCCGCCGATGCCGCGCACCAGGGCATTGTCGGCGGGCAAGGTCGCGTGGATCGCCACCACCGCGCCCAACAAAATTGCGGTCAGGATCAGCGACCGGACGCGCGGCACTTCAAACACCCAGCCGACCGTCCAGATGGCCGCAGCAATCAACAGAACCCAGATCATGCGCGCCCCCTATGCCCGGCCGGTCGAGCCGAACCCGCCCGCGCCCCGCGCCGTGTCGCCCAGCGCCTCAACGGCTTCAAATCCGGCCTGGACCACCGGCGCAATCACCGCCTGGGCAATCCGGTCGCCATGGTGGATCACGTAAGAATCGGCCCCGAAGTTCACCAACAACACCCCCAGCGGCCCGCGATAATCGCTGTCGATTGTGCCGGGCGTATTGGGCAACGAAATTCCGTGTTTCAACGCCAGACCGGACCGCGGCCTGATCTGCATCTCGAACCCTTGCGGGATTTCGGCGCGCAGCCCCGTCGGCACAATGCGTCGCTCCATCGGGGCCAATGTGATCCCGGCATCTCGATCCGCCTCGGCCAGATTGGCGCGCAGATCGGCCCCCGCAGATCCCGCTGTCTCGTAAGACGGCAAGGCCATGGCGCGATCCGCCCCTTCGTCCCACATCATCCGAATGACTGGCATCTTTTTCCTCTTGCCCAAAATATCCTCGCCGAAGGCCAGAAATCTACTGCGCCAACGCCTCGGCCACCCGCGCGGCCAGCCGTTTGGCGACCTCGTCCTTGCCCATACGCGGCCAGGTCTCGGCGCCCTCCGCTGAAATCACGGTCACGGCGTTTTCGCTGCCACCCATGATGCCGGTTTCCGGGCTAACGTCATTGGCGACGATCCAGTCACAGCCCTTGCGCGCGCGCTTGGCGGTGGCATGAGCGATCACATCGTCGGTTTCGGCTGCAAAGCCCACGACCAGAGCCGGGCGGCCCGCGTCCATCTGGCTGACCGCAGCCAGAATGTCGGGATTTTCGGCAAACTCCAATACCGGCAAAGCCCCGCTTCCGTCCTTCTTGATCTTTGAATTGCTTTCGCCAACCACGCGCCAATCGGCCACGGCTGCGGCGAAAATCCCGGCGTCGACCGGCAGGGCGGCCTGAGCCGCCTCCAGCATCTCGCGCGCGGTCTGGACCTGCACCAGATTGACCCCAACCGGCGGGGGCACATCGGCGGGGCCGGTGACAAAGGTCACCTTGGCGCCCAACGCCAGCAACGCCTGCGCGATCGCCGTGCCCTGTGCGCCTGACGACCGGTTGGCAATGTATCGCACCGGGTCAATCGGCTCATGCGTCGGGCCAGATGTGACCAGCACATGCTTGCCCGTCAACGGACCATCTGCCAGCGCCGCCGCGACGGCGGCAACGATCTCCAGCGGCTCGGCCATGCGTCCGGGGCCGTATTCGCCACAGGCCATGTCGCCCTCGTTCGGGCCAACAAACAACACGCCATCGCCCTGCAACGTCATCACATTGCGCTGACAGGCTGGGTGTTCCCACATGCGCACGTTCATCGCCGGTGCGACCAGCACGCGCTTGTCCGTCGCCATCAACAAGGTGGAGGCCAGATCATTGGCCAAGCCAGCCGCCATCTTGCCCAACAGGTCCGAGGTCGCTGGCGCCACCACCACCAGATCGGCAGCGCGCGACAGCTCGATATGGCCCATCTCGGCCTCATCGGTCAGGTTGAACAGATCGGTGTAAACCTTTTCCGCCGACAGCGCCGAGGTCGACAGCGGCGTGACAAATTCCTGCCCCGCTTTGGTGATCACAGGCACCACAGTGGCACCACGTTCGCGCAAGCGCCGGATCAAATCCAGCGATTTGAACGCCGCGATCCCGCCGCCGATGATCAGAAGAATACGTTTTCCTGCGAGCATATTGGCCCCCGTTTCAGTCCATACGAGTGTTACGGACCCCGGCCAGCAAACTCAAGCGGTTCCGCCGTTAGCGAAACGCGTCGCAAGGATCGGGCCGCTCCACACCGGGCGCGTCCAGCACCAGGTCGAACCCGCCGTCCGGTGTGCCGCCCTCTTCGCCCTGCCCGATGCTGATCACAGTGGCGTCCGGCACCACGCGCGCCACATAGAATGGCACGCCCCAGTCGCGTCGCGCGTGGCCATTGCCGGTGATCACCACCACCGGCCCGCCCGTGTCCTGCATCGCCTGCGCCACGGCCTGCGCCAGGGTTGCATCGCGCAAGCGCTGGACCTCGACCATGCCCCCCAGGGCCTCACGCGGCATCGCCTCGCAATGGGCATCAAACTGCAAATCCAGCCGGGCGGCCTGTTGCGCAGCCTCCAGCGGGTCGGTCAAAGCAAAGGCCGCCGCGTCGCCGTCAAAATGCGCCACGACCCCGTCTGCGAACACCCTCCGCGCCACGTCACGCGACACCGCCGCGCCGTAGACCCGCGCATCTGAGGCCTCAAAGATCGGGCGGTACATGTCGAAATCCGGCCAGCCGCTGTCGGCCCAGCCCAGCGCGTTTGCCGCCTCCGCCGGGTCGCCCGCCATGACACCCGCCACACGGCCCGCCTGATCGCGGGTCAGCATTTCAAACACCAGCGCCGCAGGCTGCACATGCGCGACCACTTCGGTCTGCACCACATGGTGCGCCGGGTTGTCATGCACTTCGCCAACGATCACCACATCGGCGCCCGCAACCACATCTTCGACCGGCCCGGCCATCGCCGGTTCCGCCATCGCGCCCGTCATCAGGGCCCAGATCAGTACGTGTTTCATGGCCACACCCTGCCACCGCCCCCACCCCCCCGCAACCCGATTGCACCAATGCGTCGCAACCGCTAGCAAAGGCGCATGACTTTGCCCCAGTTCACCCTTGTAATCGGCGGCGCCGGATCAGGCAAATCCACCTATGCCGAGCGCCTTTTGACCGACACCGCCCGCCCGTTGCTGTATATCGCGACCGGTCAGGCCTATGACGCCGAAATGGCGGCGAAAATTGCCAGCCATCGCGATCGGCGCGGTGCGCAATGGCGCACGATCGAGGCCCCGCTGGACCTGCCCGCCGCCCTGTCCCAAGCCAAACCGGGCGAGGCCGTTTTGCTGGACTGCGTGACGCTGTGGCTGACCAATCAGCTGTTTTCAGACAATGACCTGAGCGCCGAAGAAGACGCCCTGTTGGCCGCGCTGGTCGCCTGCCCCGCCCCCGTGGTTGTGGTCACAAACGAGGTTGGCGCAGGGATCGTGCCGGAAAACGCGCTGGCCCGGCGGTTTCGCACTGCCCAAGGTGCCTTGAACCAACGGCTTGCCGCCCAGGCCAACAGCGTGATTGCCGTCATGGCCGGCCTGCCGCTGGTGTTGAAATGACCGCCGCCGCCCAGCGCCTTTGGTGGGTGCGCCATGGTCCGACCCACGCGAAAACCATGGTCGGCTGGTCCGATCTGCCCGCTGATCTGTCCGACACTGCCCAAATCGCACGGCTGTCTGCCCATTTGCCGCATGCACCGGTGATTTCCTCGACCCTCAGCCGGGCGCAGGCCACGGCGGATGCGATACAGGGCACGCGCCCGCGTCTGGCCGATGATGCCGACCTGCGCGAGATGCATTTCGGCGAGTGGGAGCTGAAAAGCTTTCCCGAAATCGAACAAAGCCATCCCCGGCTGTCGCGCCAATACTGGGAAACACCGGGCGACATTCAGGCACCGGGTGGCGAAAGCTGGTTCCAGACCGAGGCCCGCGTCTGCGCCGCCGTCGCCCGCCTGCCACAACATCAAGACATCATCATCGTCGCGCATTTCGGTGTGATCCTGACCCAGCTGGCCCTGGCCCTGGGCCGCGATCCGCACAGCATTCTGGCGCAGAAGATCGACAACCTGTCCGTCACCCGGATCGACAACGGCCCGGCTGGCCCATCGGCACCGCTGATCAATCACCTTCCGTGATGGATCAGCGCATAAATCACGACTTTTGGTGATGTGCAGCCTCAGCTAACCTGTGCCTATGACTTATGATCTTTATATTGGGGACCGCACGTTTTCGTCCTGGTCCCTGCGCGGTTGGCTGATGTTTGAATGCTTCGACATCCCCCATCGCACACACATGGTCGGCCTGTATACCGGCACGATGCAACAGGATTTGGCCCCGTTGGCCCCGGCCCGCCTGGTGCCCGTGATGCGCATTCCCGACGGCACCGTTGTCGGCGACACGCTGGCCATGGCCGAAACCCTGGCCGAACGCCACCCCGATGCTGGTCTGTGGCCCGCAGACCCCGCCGCACGCGCCATGGCGCGGTGGCTGGTTGCCGAAATGCATTCCGGTTTTGGCGCGCTGCGCACTGACTGTCCGATGCAGTTGCATGGCCAATGGCAGGGGTTCGCCCCCTCGGACGCCGTGCGCACCGATCTGGCCCGCCTCGAAGATCTGTGGTCGCTGGCCCGCAGCCAATTTGGCGACGCAGGCCCCTGGCTGTTCGGCGCTTATTCGCTGGCCGACGTGTTCTATGCGCCCATTGCCGCGCGGATCGCGGGTTATGACCTGCCCGTTTCGGACGCCGCGCAGACCTATGTCGCGCATCATTTGTCCGATCCGGCGTTTCGTGCCTGGCGCGCACAGGGTTTGACCGTCAGCTATGATCCGATGCCCTATGCCATGGATCTGGAGCAGGGTGCTTGGCCCGGCCCAGATTGAACGGGGCTGGATTGAACAGGGCCGCGTTAACCTTTCTTAAACCTCTGGCACGTTAACCATATGCAATAGATTGGTTAACGGAGCACAGCATGGTCACCCGCGCCTATACGGTCGCCTTCGAAGGGGTAGACGCCCGCCCCGTCGAAGTGCAATGCGCGTTGTCCCCCGGCATGCCGTCCTTTGCCATCGTCGGCCTGCCGGACAAGGCCGTGTCTGAGGCCCGCGAACGGGTGCGCGCCGCGCTGGCTGCCATGTCCATTGCGCTGCCGTCAAAGAAAATCACCATCAACCTGTCGCCCGCCGACCTGCCAAAAGAGGGCTCGCATTTCGACCTGCCCATCGCACTGGCGCTGCTGGCGGCGCTGGACATCATCCCGGCGGAAGAGGTCGAAGGCACCGTTGCCTTGGGCGAACTCTCGCTGGACGGATCATTGGTGCCGGTGATCGGTGCCCTGCCCGCCGCGATGGCCGCCGCCGATGATGACCGAATACTGGTCTGCCCCAGCGCGTGCGGCGCCGAAGCTGCCTGGGTCACCGCCGCCCATGTGATTGCCGCACGCAGCCTGGCCGCCGTGATACAGCATTTCACCGGCCAAAGCCCCCTGCCTCCGGCCATTCCCGGCGAGGTCACCACAGACCCGACCGGGCGTGATCTGCGCGACGTGAAAGGCCAGGAACGCGCCAAACGTGCGTTGGAAATCGCCGCCGCCGGGCGCCATCACATGATGATGATCGGCAGCCCCGGCGCGGGCAAATCCATGCTGGCCGCCCGCCTGCCCGGCATCCTGCCACCTCTGTCGCCGCTTGAGGCGCTGGAAACCTCGATGATCCATTCCCTGTCCGGCTTGCTGAACGAAGGCGGCATTTCACGCACGCGCCCGTTTCGCGAACCGCACCACACAGCGTCCATGCCCGCCATTGTCGGCGGAGGCCGCGGGGCCAAACCCGGTGAAATCTCACTGGCGCATAATGGCGTGCTGTTTCTGGACGAATTTCCCGAATTCAGCCGCAACGTGCTGGAAACCCTGCGCCAGCCGATCGAAACCGGAGAGGTCGTGGTCGCGCGTGCCAATGCCCATGTGAAATACCCCAGCCGGTTCATGTTGGTGGCCGCAGCAAACCCCTGCAAATGCGGGTATCTGACCGACGCCAACCGGGCCTGCAACCGCGCGCCGGGCTGTGGGGCCGACTATATCGGGCGCATCTCAGGCCCGCTGATGGACCGCATCGATTTGCGTATCGAGGTGCCTCCGGTGGCCTATTCCGATCTGGATCTTCCCGACAGCGGCGACAGCACGGCCACCGTGGCCGCCCGCGTCACCGCCGCGCGGGATCTACAGGCGGCGCGTTTTGCCGACACGCCCGCGATGCGGGTAAATGCGGACGCCGAGGGCGCCATGCTGGAACAAATCACGACGCTGGACAGCGAGGGGCGCGAATTTTTGGTCAAGGTTGCCGAACGGTTCGGCCTGTCGGCGCGTGGGTATCACCGCGTGTTGCGCGTGGCGCGCACGATTGCCGATCTGGACGGGGCCGAGCACGTGCGCAAACCGCACTTGGCCGAGGCCGTAAGTTACCGTTTGGCGCTGTCGATCCCGAACTGATCCCGCACAAAGCCTGCGACGCGGACCAAGGCCTCGCGGGCTTCGGGGATGATGCCATCGAATAAGGCCCAGACATGGGGGCAATCATGCCATTCATCCTCGTGCACCGTGCCCCCGGCGGCCCGCAGATGCGCGGCCATCCGACGGCTGTCATCGCGCAGGATTTCGCTGTCGGAATACTGTAAATACACCGGGGGCGGAGCATCATAACGAGCGTTCAATGGCGCCGCCCTTGGGTCGTCAGGGTCATGCCCCGCCAGATACCAGTCGGCGATCTCTGCGGCCCGCGCGGCGGGCAACAGCACATCCGATTTTGCGTTTTCCTGAAACGACGCGCCGGAGAACCGGAAATCCGTGAAGGGCGACAGGGCAAAGGCGCCGCAAGGCGTATGCCCCTGTTGTGTCAGGCTGGCCAACAGCGACAGGACCAGATTGCCCCCCGCGCTGTCACCGCCCAGAATGATATCTTTGGCGGCGTATCCGCGATCCATCAAGGCGTGGAAGGCCGATGTTGCGTCGTCCAAACCAGCCGGGAACGGATGTTCGGGGGCCAGGCGCCACCAAGGCGCACAGACCTCGACCCGGGCCAGACGCGACAGGCGGGCCAACATTGCCGTGTGGGTGCGCGGGCTGCCCGCGATGAAACCACCGCCGTGCAGATACAGGATGACCTTGCCTGGGGCGGGCGGGTGCGAGCCGGGGCGATTGCTGATCCACAGAGCGTCGCGACCGGGGGTCAGCGCGACCTTGCGCACTAGGCTGAGGGGCGGCATCGGCAGGGTACGTGGGGCCAGAAACGCCAGTTCAGCCCGCGCGACGGTGGGGTCAGTCAGTTTTGCAAGCCGCGTCTTGATCCCCCATCGCAGGGCCTTGTTCAGAAGGCGCAGCCGCAGGCTCACGCCCGGCGTGCCTCGATCGCCTGCCAGATCTTTTCGGCAATGTTGGTGCCGTCAAACCGTTCCAGTTCCTGAATGCCGGTGGGCGAGGTCACGTTGATTTCGGTCAGCCAGTCGCCGATCACATCAATGCCGACAAAAATCTGCCCTTTTTCGCGCAGAAGCGGACCGATGGCGGCGCAGATTTCAATGTCGCGGTCGGTCAGGCCGACCTTTTCGGGGCGTCCGCCGACATGCATATTCGACCGGGTTTCACCGGCGGCGGGGACACGATTGATTGCACCGACGGGTTCGCCGTCGACCAGGATCACGCGTTTGTCGCCGGCGCTGACGGCGGACAGGAACTTCTGCGCAATCAGCGGTTCGCGATTGATGCCCGCAAACAGTTCGTGCAACGAGGCCAGATTGCGGTCATTCGGATCCAACCGGAACACACCGGCCCCGCCGTTGCCATAAAGCGGTTTGAGAATGATATCGCCGTGCTCGTGTTTGAAGCTTTTCAGCGTCTCCAGGTCGCGGGCGATCATGGTCGGGGGGGTCAGGTGCGGGAACTGCAAAACCAACAGCTTTTCCGGATAGTTACGCACCCAGAAGGGATCATTTACCACCAATGTGTCCGGGTGGACCATGTCCAGAATATGCGTCGTGGTGATGTAACCCATGTCAAAAGGCGGATCCTGACGCAGCCAGACCACGTCCCAGTCGGCCAGATCAATGTCCTGTTCGTCGCCCAGCGTGAAATGGTTGCCCTGTTCACGACGCACGGTCAGCGGCCAGCCTCGTGCCATGACGCGGCCCTCGCGATAGCTCAGCTTGTCAGGCGTATAATAGAACAGCTCGTGACCACGCGCCTGTGCTTCTTCGGCGATGCGAAACGAGCTGTCGGCGTCGATGTCGATGACATCGATTGGGTCCATCTGGATGGCGACTTTCAAGGACATGTGCGAGCTCCCGGCAATAGGTTCCCTTTACATGGCAAAGGGGAGGACCGGGTGCAATGGCCGCAAGTCAGAAAGCGTAGGCGTTTTCGATGATCTGCATCTGGCCGTGACTGTCCACAAGCGCCACGTCAAACCGCATGTCAGTCAGTTGGCCCTTGGGTTTATCAGCAACAAACTCTTCGGCAGCACCATAGATCCGGCGCACCTGCGCCCGGGTCAGACGCTCGGCAGCGCGTGCAAAATCGCGGGATTTTTTCACTTCGATAAAAACGAATCCATCGCCATCGCGCACCACAAGGTCGATTTCCCCGCGTGTGCCACGCCAACGGCGTGCGGCGACGCGATGACCCCGACGCGCATAGTCCGCTTCAACCGATCCCTCGGCGGATTGCCCCGCCAGATAATTCAGCATGCCATTCATGTGTCCAGCTCCAGCGCTGCTTGGTACACTTTGCGTTTGGGCAGACCATGGGCTGCCGCGACAACGGTGGCGGCGTCTTTCAGGGTCATGGTTGCCATGGCTTTGCGCAAAGCATCCTCCATCGTTTCGTCCGTGACCGCCGCTTCGCCGCGATCCAACACCAGCACGATTTCCCCTTTCAGGGTGCGGTCCGCGATCTGGTCACGCAGATCGGTCAAAGACCCGCGCAGCACCTCTTCGAACCGTTTGGTCAGTTCGCGGGCAATCGCGCCCTGGCGTGTGGTATCGGCAAGGTCGCAGATTTCAGCTAACAAAGCGTGAATACGCTTGGGGCTTTCGTAGATCACCAAAGTTGCGGGCAGGTTGATCAGCTCCTGCAACCAGCTACGCCGCGCGCCTTTGGCGGTGGGGGCAAACCCGGCAAACAGGAACCGATCACTGGGCAGCGCTGACAGGCTGAGCGCGGTCAGAACCGCCGAGGCGCCGGGCGCCGCCGTGACAAGGTGCCCTGCCGCGCCAATATCTCGCGCCAGCGCATAGCCGGGATCGGCGACCAGCGGCGTGCCGGCTTCGCTGACATAGGCAACCGATTTGCCTTCACCAACCAGCTTTAATATCCCCGCCCGTCCCGCCGGGCCGGAATGGTCGTGATAGGCAATCAGCGGACGCCCGCCCAGCGCCACGCCATGGATCTTCATCAGCTTGCGGGCCGTTCGGGTGTCTTCGGCAGCGATCACATCGCAGGACGCCAGAATGTCCAGCGCCCTCAGGGTGATATCACGAGCATTGCCGATCGGGGTGGCGACCAGGTAAAGCCCTGCGTCAAGCGGTTTGATTTCGGGTTTCAAGGGTGGACCTGTGTGGTTGGGCGTTTATGATAGGCCGGACTGCTGCCGGGGCGAGTCACACGCCCCACAAGTTCGGCCGGGAACGAGGATCTGTATCATGTTTGCTGTTTTACGTGTCGCCCGCAAGGCGTCGGGTGTTTTCTTTGCGCTTCTGTCGCTGGCTTGGCTGTCCGCCTGTCAGGTGACCTTGCCCTCCGGAGGCGGCCCGTCGATTGACACAAGCCGCCCGGTTCCTGTGGCCCTGTTGGTGCCCGGCGGATCCGGCCAGGCCACCGATGCGTCGCTGGCAGGGGCTTTGGAAAACGCCGCCCGGCTGGCGATGTCCGAACTGGACGGCGTGCAGATCGACCTGCGAGTTTATAACACCGGCGCGAATGCCGACCAGGCGGGTGCCATGGCGACCCAGGCCGTTGCCGATGGGGCCAAGATCATTCTGGGGCCGGTTTATGCCGCCAATGCCAATGCCGCAGGCGTTGCCGTGGCGGGTCGCAACGTGAATGTGTTGGCGTTCTCAAACAATCCGTCGATTGCCGGGGGCAATGTTTTCATCCTGGGGCCGACGTTCCAGAACACCGCCAACCGCCTGGTGCGCTATGCCGCCCAGCAGGGCAAGGGCAAGATCATGGTCGTGCATGGCACCGACACGTCGGAAACTGCCGGACGTGACGCGCTGCACCGCGCCATTGCCAACTCCAGCGCGACGCTGGCGGGCACGGTCGGGTTCGAGCTGTCGGTAAACGGAGTCGTCAACGCGGTGCCGGAGATCTCGCGCCAGGTGCGCAGCACGGGCGCGCAGTCGGTGTTCATGACCTCGGGCACCACAGGCGCCTTGCCGGTTCTAACCCAGCTGCTGCGTGAAAACAGCGTGCCCCCCGAAGTGGCGCAATATGTAGGCCTGCAACGCTGGGATCTGCCGCCCGAGGCACCGCAGAACAGTGCGCTGCAAAACGGCTGGTTCGCCCTGCCCGACCCGTTGCTGTCGTCGCAGTTCAACGCGCGCTATACCACCCGTTATGGCGCGGCCCCGCACCCGATTGCCGGGCTGGCCTATGATGGCATTGCCGCCATCGGGGCGCTGGTCAAAGCGGGTCAGGCCAATGCGCTGACCGGCGCGGCCCTGACCCAGGCACAAGGCTTTGTCGGCGTGAACGGCATTTTCCGCCTGCGTGGCGACGGCACGAACCAACGTGCCCTGGCTGTTGCGCAGATCCAAGACAACCAGGTCGTGATTATCGACCCCGCCCCGAGAAGTTTTGCTGGTGCCGGTTCCTGACCCTCTGACACATGACCTTCCTGAAAATCTGATTTGCCCGGCCGCGACGATCTTTGATCGCACGGCCGTGCTTGCGGCCCTGCGTACGGGGGCGGCCGCGGCAAAGGATGCGGCCGCGATCCGGGCCCACACGGTTACCACCCTGCGTGACGCCATGGATGCAGGCCGCGCGGTCATTGCTCAGGCTCTGGCCGACGCGCCCTTCAGCGCCCATGCGACAACCCGCGCCTATGCCTGGCTGACCGATTGCGTGGTCTGTGCCGCGCATCTGGTGGCCACCGAAATCCTGCATCCGCTGAACAGCCCCACCGCAAGCGAACGCCTGTCTTTGTTGGCTGTCGGCGGCTATGGCCGGTATGAAATGGCACCGCACAGCGATGTCGATCTGCTGTTCCTGACGCCCTATAAGATCACCCCCTGGGCCGAAAGCGTGATCGAAAGCATGTTGTATATGCTGTGGGATCTGCGCCTGAAGGTTGGCCACAGCTCGCGCACCGTCAAGGACTGCGTGCGGCTGGGGCGTGAAGATTACACCATTCGCACCGCCATGCTGGAACACCGCGCCATTTGTGGCGACATGGATCTGGCCGACGAGCTGACCGAAGCCCTGTGGTCCAACCTGTTCAAAGGCACCGCCGCCGAGTTCATCGAGGCAAAGCTGGCCGAACGCTCTGAGCGCCACAAGAAACAGGGCGGACAGCGGTATATGGTCGAACCCAACGTGAAGGAAGGCAAAGGCGGATTGCGCGATTTGCAGACCTTGTTCTGGGTTGCGAAATACATGCACCGCGTTGAACATAAACGCGACCTGCTGGACCATAAACTGTTCACCGAGGACGAGTTCAAGGCCTTCCAGGACGCCGACGAATTCCTTTGGGCCGTGCGCTGCCATCTGCATCTGGTGACCAATCGGGCGATGGATCAGCTGACCTTCGACCTTCAGGTCGAGGTCGCCAAGCGCATGGGGTATACCGACCACGGCGGTCGGCGCGCGGTTGAACATTTCATGCAGGACTATTTCCGCCACGCCACCCAGGTGGGCGAAGTCACTCGCATCTTTCTGACCGGGCTGGAGCAGGCCCATGTGAAGAAAGAACCGCTGTTGGTCGGGCTGTTTCGCCGCCGCAAGCGGGTGAAAGCGCCGTTCAAGGTGCAGCAGGGCCGGCTGACCGTCGATGACGAAAGCGTCTTTTACGACGACAAGCTGAACATCCTGCGCCTGTTCGAAGAAGGCCTGCGCACCGGCATGTTAATCCACCCGGATGCCATGCGGCTTGTGTCGGCGAACCTGGAGCTGATCGACGATGACATGCGGTCGGGCAAGGAAGCCACGCGCATTTTCCTGGACCTGCTGTTGAAACATGGCAACCCCGAACGCGCGTTGCGGCGGATGAACGAATTGGGCGTCTTGTCCGCCTTTATCCCGGAATTTGAACCCATCGTCGCGATGATGCAGTTCAACATGTATCATTCCTATACGGTCGACGAACACACGATCCAGGTGATCTCAAATTTCGCACAGATCGAACGCCATGAGCTGGACGAAGAGCTGCCTGTCTCGAACGAAATCCTGGAACGCGGCCTGTCGCGCAAGACCTTGATGGTCGCCATGCTGTGCCACGATATCGGCAAGGGCCGCCCGCAGGACCATTCGATCCTGGGGGCCAAGATGTCACGCCCGATCACCCGGCGCCTGGGCCTGTCGCCCAAGGAATGCGAGACGGTGGAATGGCTGGTCCGCCATCACCTTTTGATGTCTGACATGGCGCAGAAACGCGACATTGCCGACCCACGTACCGTACGTGATTTCGCCAAGGCCGTGAAAAGCGTGCGGCGGCTGGACCTGCTGACCGTGCTGACGGTCTGTGACATTCGCGGCGTCGGCCCGAATGTGTGGAACAACTGGAAGGCCAGCCTGATCCGCGCCCTCTATCGCCAGACCCGCAATGCGTTGGAAAACGGCATGGAGGCGCTGAACCGCGAAAATCGCGGCGCCGAGGCCAAGAAACTGCTGCGCAGCGAGCTGTCGGATTGGCCAGCGAAGGATCTGAAACGCGAAACCGGGCGCCATTACGATGCCTATTGGCAAGGGCTGCACATCACCGCGCACAAAGTATTTGCCAAGCTTTTGCGCGGCCTGTCGGACGAAGAAATCCGCATCGACCTGCACCCGGACGAAGACCGCGACGCGACCCGTGCCTGTTTCGTCATGGCCGACCACCCGGGCATTTTCTCGCGCCTCGCGGGTGCCCTGGCGCTGGTTGGCGCAAATATCGTGGACGCGCGCACCTATACCTCCAAAGACGGCTATGCCACCGCTGCCTTTTGGATTCAGGACGGCGAGGGCACGCCCTATGACACCCGCAAACTGAAACGCCTGACCCAGATGATCCAAAAGACCCTGGCCGGTGAAGTCATCGCGCGCGACGCCATGAAGTCGCGTGATGTCATCAAGAAACGCGAACGGGCCTTCAAGGTGGCGACGCATATCACCTTTGATAACGATGGCTCCGAGATTTACACGATCATCGAGGTCGACACCCGCGACCGCCCCGGCATGTTGTACGACCTGACCCGGACGCTGGCCAATTCCAACGTCTATATCGCCAGCGCGATGATTGCGACCTATGGCGAACAGGTGGTCGACACCTTCTATGTAAAGGATATGTTCGGTTTGAAATTCTACGCCGAAGGCAAGCAGAGGACGCTGGAGAACCGGCTGCGCGAGGCAATCACCAGCGGCGTTGAACGGGCCACGTCCTGATGGACACGCCCCGCCTTCTGCGCCCGTTTCTGACCGTCGGCGGTTGGACCATGGCCAGCCGCATCCTGGGCTTTGCACGCGACATCATGATCGGCGCCTTCCTGGGATCATCGGTCGTGGCCGAGGCCTTTCTGGCCGCTTTTTCCCTGCCCAACATGTTTCGCCGCTTCTTTGCCGAAGGCGCGCTGAACGTCGCCTTCGTGCCGATGTTCGCCAAAAAACTTGAGGGCGGCGAAGGCCCGCATGAATTCGCCCAGGACGCCATGTCCGGGCTGCTGTTCGTGCTGTTGCTGTTCACTATTCTGGGTCAGGTGTTCATGCCCTGGCTGGTCTATGCCATGGCGTCAGGCTTTGCCGATGACGCGCGGTTCGATCTGGCGGTGATCTTTGGGCGCATTGCGTTTCCTTACATCCTTTTCATATCCATCGCCGCGCTTTTGTCCGGCGTTTTGAATGCTTTGCACAAATTCGCCGCCGCCGCCGCCGCGCCGGTTCTGTTGAACGTGATCTTCGTTTCGGCCATGGTCACGGCGTCCCTGTCGGGCTGGGACATGGGATACACACTGGCCTGGACCGTGCCTGTGGCGGGCATCGCGCAGGTCGTGCTGGTCTGGATCGCGGCGTCGCGTGCAGGCTATCGGCTGATCCCCCGCCGCCCGCGCATGACCCCTGAATTGAAGCGGCTTGCCATCATCGCCGCCCCCGCCGCGCTGGCGGGCGGTGTCACGCAGGTGAACCTGTTGGTGGGCCGTCAGGTCGCCAGCTTTTTCGAAGGCGCGTTCGCCTGGCTGTATTACGCTGATCGCCTGTATCAACTGCCGCTGGGCGTGGTGGGTATTGCCATCGGTATCGTGCTGTTGCCAGACCTGTCACGCCGTCTGCGCGCCGGTGACACGGATGGATCCCGCGAAGCACTCAGTCGCGCCGGAGAGCTGTCACTGTCGCTGACCATCCCCGCCTCGGTCGCGCTGATCGTCATCCCCGGCCCGCTGGTCGAGGTGCTGTTTCAACGCGGTGCGTTTACCGCCGATGACACCGCCCGCACGGCGCTGGTCACGGCGGTCTATGGCTTGGGCCTGCCTGCATTTGTTATGGCGAAAGTGTTGCAGCCTGTCTATTTCGCCCGTGGAAACACCCGCACGCCGTTCCACTTTGCACTGGTCGCCATGGTGGTCAACGCGGTGCTGGCGATCGGGCTCAGCACCTGGCTGGGCTATATCGCAGCGGCGGTCGGCACCACGGTTGCGGGCTGGTCGATGACCCTTCTGCTGTGGTTCGGTGCTGCCCGCATGGGGCCAGAAACCCGACTTGATGCGCGGTTTTGGGCCAGGTTCTGGCGTATCATTGCCGCCAGCTGGCTGATGGGTGCGGTGCTGTGGATGGGCGTGATCGTGCTGGGGCCGATGTTCGGCGCAGGCGCCCTGCGCTATCTCGCGCTGGCGATTTTGGTCACGCTGGGCATGGTCAGCTATTTCGCCATCGGCCAGATGCTGGGCGCCTTCCGACTTCAGGACTTCAAGGCGGCCATGCGACGGGGATAGCCCCGGCGCAGCGGGGTGGGATGCCACAGGGGTCAGGACGTACGGAGCCCTGAAAATGGGTGGGAGCTGTGCCGGGGCTATCCCCGTCGCACCAGCTCCAACACCTTGCCAAAGCCCCCAGGCGCGACCAGAAAAGACAGGCAGAACCCGGCTGCAAAGCCCGAAAGATCCGCGACCCATTCCTTGTTGCCCCCCGAAAACAGCGACCAGATCAGTTGAATACCCATCAAAAACGCGATCAGGCGGAATGCCATCAACCGGTTTTCCCCGCTGCCCGTCAGCTTGACCCACAACAAAAACGAATAAGACCCGATCAGCCCGTAAACCGCCGGATAGCCGCCAAACAGCACCGCCCGCGTGTCCCAGACAAGGCCGAACACCAGCGCGCCGACAATGGCCGAGCCAAAGAAGATCACCAGCACGGCGGCGGCGTGAAACAGCTCGCCCACCAGCTTGCCCAATGCCAACAGAAACACCAGCACGAACAACGTGTGCGTCATGTTGCCATGCACGAACGGATAACTGACGAACCGCACCAGGAACTCCCAACGGAATTGCCGGTTTTCGATCATCCAGTCAAACATCGGCTCGTAAAAGCCCCAGCGTTCGATCCACTCCAGCCGCAGCCCGTCACCGCGCAGCTGGAACAGCACTTCAACCCCGACGATCAACACCGCCAAGGCCACCACAATGGGCGGCAACGGGTTGAAGGGCGAGGCGTTGGGGTCACTCGTCATGTCTCTGCTCTCCGATATCTGCCCGTTTCCTTGACGGGCCTTGCGCACATGGGTAAGCGAGCCAAGACCAGAAATCCAGACGGAGCGTTCCCATGACCAGCCACACCCCCCGCGTCTTTTCCGGGATCAAGCCCTCGGGCGGGCTGACCCTTGGCAACTATCTGGGCGCGATCAAGCGGTTCGTGGACATGCAGGGCCCCGATTTCGAAACCGTCTATTGCGTCGTTGATCTGCACGCAATCACCGTCTGGCAAGACCCCACAGAACTGCGGGCCGCCACCCGCGAGGTCGCCGCAGGCTTCATTGCCTCGGGCATCGACCCAGAGGCCTCGATCCTGTTCAACCAGTCGCAAGTGTCCGCCCACGCCGAACTGGCCTGGATCTTCAATTGTGTCGCGCGCGTCGGCTGGATGAACCGCATGACCCAGTTCAAGGACAAGGCCGGCAAGAACGCGGAAAAGGTGTCCTTGGGTCTCTATGCCTACCCGTCGCTGATGGCGGCGGACATTCTGGCCTATCACGCCACCCACGTGCCGGTGGGCGAGGATCAGAAACAGCATGTCGAACTGACCCGCGACATTGCCGCCAAGTTCAACCACGACTTCAAGGTGCCGGATTTCTTTCCCCAACCCGCCCCGATCATCGACGGCCCCGCCACCCGCGTCATGAACCTGCGCGATGGCACCAAGAAGATGTCGAAATCAGGCGAAAGCGATATGGAGCGGATCAACATGACCGATGACGCCGCCACCATCGCCAAGAAATTCAAAAAAGCGCGCACCGACCCCGACGCGTTGCCCGACACGTTGGAGGGCCTGAAAGACCGCCCCGAAGCGCGCAATCTGGTCGACATCTATGCCGCCTTGTCCGAGGCGACACCCGAAGCGGTGATCACCGAATACGCGGGCGCGGGCTGGGGTCGGTTCAAACCGGCGCTGGCCGATCTGGCGGTTGCCAAGCTGGCGCCGATTTCCGAAGAAATGGCCCGCCTGATGACCCAACCCGACGAGATCGACGCGATCCTGGCCAAGGGGGCTGCGAAAGCCGACGCCATCGCCCGCCCGATCCTGGAACAGACCTATGATATCGTCGGGCTTGTCCGCAGTCGCTGAGCCTGGCCACCACAGGTGCACAAGGCGCGTTCCCTGACCGGGGGACGCGCCTTGTGCACGGCCAATGACCGGTGTGATTCGCGGCAGTGCTGCCCTGGATGCGTCAGCGCGCCCGCTGTGAATTTCCCCGGTGACGTTGCGAAACCACCTTCTGCGTGTGCCGCTTTTTAGACACACGCAGAAGGTGTGCTTCTCGTGACATTCCAGCAACAAGAAGCTACAACTATCATAAATTTGAGCGTTTCTGGTCTCTGCATGCGACACATCATTCTGCCCCGCGTAAGGTGCGCCCATAATTCTACGTATAGGGGCGCCTGCTGCCCGCACTTTCATTTTTCAAGGGGTACTGAACATGAAACGCAATCTCCTCGCTGCTGCCAGCATCGTCGCTCTCTGCACACCGATCGCAGCCTTCGCCGACAACACCTTCACCGGAAGCATGACCTTGGGTTACAGCCTGGGCGACGTCTCGGCTGACGGGTCCTCACAGGACGTAAACGTCGCATCCTTCCGCGCCGACAGCCGCCTGATCTTCTCAGAGGCGCTCGACATGGATCTGGGCTTTACCGCATTGGTGGTCGACCTTGATGGCATCCCGGTGGATGCAAACATCATGGCCGTGGACGCCGCCCTGCACTATCGGTTCGGTGGTGGCTGGAGCGTCGGTGCCTTCGTCGAAAACGGCGATCTGGACATTGACGGATCGTTGCTCGGCACCATCGCGGCCATCAGCCCCGAACATCAATCCTATGGCGTGACGCTGGGCTATGCCGCCGCGAACTGGGATGTCGAAGGCTTCATCGGCTCGACCGAAATCGACCCGCTGGATGTGGTGGTTGATTACAGCGTCACCAACGTCGGGGTCAGCGGCACGTACCGGCCGTCCGACGCCCTGACCATCGGCGGTCACCTGACCCGCAGTGGCATCAGCTCAGGCGGGACCAGCACCGAGGCCTATTCGATCGGCGTCGGCGCCTTCTATGACATCAACGAACAGTTCACCGTTTATGGTGCCGTGTCGAAACAGTGGTTCGACGATTTCGACGTGGATGCAGACATTGTCGGGACCTCGATTGGTGTGTCCTATGCGATGAACGACATGATGGCCTTCCCGGCGACGCTCAGCCTGGAACTGGTGCGCAACAGCCTGTCGCTCGACACACCCGGGCCGGTGGTTGACGCCGACTTTGACGAAATCCGCTTTGGCGTGTCGATCCCGCTGGGTGGCGGCAAACCTGCACGGCCGCTTAACAGCCACGCTTATCAGACGATCGGCGGACATCACGACGTGGTCAGCGCGATCCTGCCGCTCTACTAAGCGTCACATGACATCTGAATCTGGCTCCGGGGCAACCCGGAGCCATTTTCGTGTCCGCAGACGGACCAGGCAGCACCCTGTTCCAGCCGGGCGTCAAACGTCAGCCCCTGCCGGTTTGGCAGGTACGACGGGGGTGCCGTGCGGCGTGCTCAGGAAGGCCTCGACCCACAGGGGCTTCATCTCGGCCAACAGGTCCGGCACGACCAGGCCCTTTTCGACCATCATCCGTTCCAGTGTGCCGACCCAGGCGATGTAATAATCTTTGCTGCCATCCAGCGCGTGGTCCCAGCACAGAGCATCCAGGCTGGCGCCGAACATTTCGGTCCATTCCGACCAGGTGAAATATCCCGCCTCACTCATGGCGGCGGCCAAGGCAAAGACCTGTCCGTGCCACGGCGCTTCGAACGGGGGCGCTTCGATCTGGACGGATGGTGTTTGAGCTTGCGTCATGGATCAGCCGTTTCAAGATAGCTCTGCCACAGGTCCAGCACCATGCAATCGCCCGTGTCTTCGGCGTCGCCATCCCACAGGGTTTGCGCAGTGAATTCGACCGCATACAGCGGCTCAGGTGACTCGCCCAGAAAAGGCGCGTTGCTGTCGGGCAGGACATGGCTGTCATGGTACAGTTTCACCGTGCCGATCCGCCCCATCGCATAGGCAGGCAGGCGCGTGTGCCCACCCGGCTTGCGCTGGTTCGGATTATAGGACGCCGTGCGCACCCGGTCGCCGCCCCTGAACAGGGCCGCAGGGCCACCTGCGCGCGTATAGGGCACGACCTTGCGTTGAGAGGCCAGAACATCTGCCGCGCGCAGGGCCGTGTCGCACAGCCTGGCTGGGGCGGCGAGTTGCGTTTCACCCAAGGCCAGTTGGCGCGCCCGGACCAAATCTTCGACGGTCAGAACCCCGCGCGTGACCAGCAGATCCGCCAGCGCAGAAACCCATTTTTCGTAATCGCTGAACCGCGCATAATCACGTGGCACCAAAGCCTCGCGCGCATGGCGTCCGGCGTCGATGTTCCAGGCGCCCAGCGCACCACAGGCCAGCGTGGTCGCCAATGCCTTGGCCTGCCAGTCACTGTGGAACACCTGGCTGTCGTCCTTTTCGGGGATCAGACCGTCGCCGAACCGCCCCCCCATGTCGTGAATGCGGCTCATGGCGCGTCACCGGGCGGGGTGGCCAATGCGGTGCCGATCATGCTGTTGCGGCTGACCAGATCGGCCAGCGCCTCCGCGCTCCAGCCTTCGGTGCCGGCGGGGCGCATGGGCAGGACCAGATACCGGACCTCGGCGGTGCTGTCCCAGACACGCACCTTTTGGTCGGGCAGCAATGCCACGCCGAATTCGTCCAGAACCGCACGAGGTTCGCGCACCGCGCGGCTGCGATAGGCGTCGGATTTGTACCAGCTGGGCGGGATGCCCAGGGTCGCCCATGGGTAACAGTTGCACAGGGTGCAGACGACCATGTTGTGCTGATCTGGCGTGTTTTCGACCGCGACCATGTGTTCGTTTTGCCGGCCATGAAACCCCATCCGGGCAATCGTTTCAGTGCCATCCGCAAACAGCTGCGCCTTGAACTCGGCGTCTGCCCAGGCCCGTGCCACGACCCGCGCGCCATTGCGCGGCCCAATCTTGTTTTCATAGGTGTCGATCAAGGCGTTCAGGGCTGCCGGATCGACCAGGCTCTTTTCGACCAGAATGCTCTCCAACGCGCGGACCCGCAATTCGGGGTCGGATGGCAACAGGCTGTGGGGATGATCATGGTCGTGGTGATCGTGGGGCATGGCGTGGCTCACTATGCAAGGGGTGCGCAAATACGGCCACAGCCCAATGGGCGAGACAATGAATTGGTCTGGGGATTGCCCTGCGCCGCGCCGCAAGCTATCCCGGCGTCATGCCGCGTTATGCTTTTAAAATCGAATACGATGGCCATCCCTTTGCCGGGTGGCAACGTCAGCCGGACCAGCCCTCGGTCCAGCAAACCATGGAAAATGCCCTGCGCAAGCTGGACAAATCTTTTACAACGCTGACCGCTGCGGGGCGCACCGACGCGGGCGTTCATGCCACCGCGCAGGTTGCCCATGCGGACCTGGAGCGCGACTGGGACCCCTATCGCCTGTTGCAGGCCGTGAATTACCACCTGAAACCCAACCCTATCGCGGTGCTGGCCTGCGCCCCGGTCAGCGATGATTTCCACGCGCGGTTTTCAGCAACCGAGCGGCGGTACATGTTCCGCATTGTGAACCGCCGCGCCCCCTTGACCCACGACCGGGGGTTGGCCTGGTCCGTCGGACGCGTCCTGGATCTGGACGCGATGCGCGAGGCCGCTGCGCATCTGGTCGGGCATCACGATTTCACCACGTTCCGGTCGACATATTGTCAGGCCGCCAGCCCGATGAAAACGCTGGATGAACTGCGCATTGACCCCCATGACATCCCCTATGGCATCGAATACCGGTTCCATATCCGCGCGCGGTCCTTCCTGCACAATCAGGTGCGCAGCTTTGTCGGGTCGCTGGAACAGGTCGGTGGCGGCACCTGGATGCCCGACGACATGCGCAAAGCGCTCGAGGCCCGCAGCCGCGAAGCCTGCGGCCCGGTGTGCCCACCCTATGGGCTGTACCTGGATGACGTGACCTATAAGGACGGCGACCCGTTTGCGGATTGGGTCACACAATGATCGGGGCCATAGCCGGGGATGTCATTGGCGCGGTCTATGAACATGCCAATGTGCGTTCGACATCCTTCGATCTGTTTTCCAAGGCCTGAGCCTTGGATGAGACCCGCGGCCCCTATCACAGTTTCGGCAATGGGTCGGCGATGCGCGTGTCTGCGGTTGCCTATGTGGCGCGTTCTTCGGGCGACGCCCTAGAACTCGCGGCACAAAGCGCGGCCGTGACGCACAATCATCCCAAGGGGATCGAAGGCGCACAAGCCATTGCACTGGCCACATTCCTGGCCCGACAGGGGGCTGACAAAGACGGCATCTTACGCGCCGTGACGGATCACACGAGCTATGACCTGGCATTTGATCTGGATGACATTCGCCAGACCTATACGTTTGATGCCACCTGTCAGGGGTCCGTGCCCCAGACCTTGGTTGCATTCCGCGAAGGGGTGGATTTCGAAGACACCCTGCGCCGCGCCATATCCATTGGCGGCGACAGTGACACGGTCGCCTGCATGGCGGGGGCTATTGCAGGCCCGTTTCACGGCGTCCCTCAAGGCATCAACCACGACGTCCGGGCCCGCCTGAATGAACGTCTGAACGGTGTGTTATCCCTGTTCGACCAAAAGTTCATCGACCGCTGAGCCCCTGCCGAACGGCACCCGCTTTCTGCTGACGGACACCCTCGTTTTGCGCCAGCTGCGGGCAACAAATTCAGGTATACGGTAGTGTCGGAAACGTCCTCGTCCGGTTTTTCGCCCCCTTTGGCACCCCTGTTCAGCTGGGAAATTTCGGCATCACGCTGGCGTTTCTGAACCAGCTGTTGGCGATCTTCAACCTATTACCAGTCATGCCGCGGGATGGCGGGGGCGGCTGCACCTGACCCTCATGCCCCCCGCAGCGCGACCAGGCTGGCAGGTGGTATTGGCCTGGCCATGCGCGTGTTGTGGGCTTCGTTCTGATGGGCTTCGTGCTGTTCTTTTTTCCGTCCTTCAAGCCAAATTTGCAGATGTGGTGGCAATAAGGCGACAATAGCCGGAGATTCGGTTAAGAGCCGTGGATACGTGCAGATTTTATGACCACTCCTGCACCGACCCTATGACTTTCCTCATCGTATTTTGGCTTTGGGGAAACACAATGAAAACCATCATTATTGCCGCGGCGCTTGCCGTGCCTGGCGTCGCCTTTGCCGGCAACCTGGAACCTGCACCCCAACCAGTCCCGATCGACCCGCCGGCGGTGTATGACTGGAGCGGTGCATATGTCGGTGCCTTCTTCGGCTTGGAAGATACTGCGGCCGACCTGACGGATCTTGACGGGGTTTCTGGTGGAAACTTCCTGATTCAGGACATTGATGCAGATGGCGTGGTCCTTGGCGCCATGGCGGGCCATAATTGGCAACGCGGGAATTTTGTGTTCGGTATCGAAGTTGACTACACTGCCAATGGGGGGTCAGGCAGCTCGGACCTTGATATCGTCAACCTGGATGAAACCATTGAATGGAAGACCAACTGGTCCGCCAGCCTGCGGGCCCGGTTCGGTGTCGCCAAGGATCGCACGCTGTTTTACGGAACCGCAGGTGTTGCAACCTCGGATGTCACCTTTGGGTATTTGAATATGGACGGAAGCGGAACCGTGGTCGAAGGTGATGACCGGATCACTGATCGGATCAATGGCATTACGCTGGGCGCCGGAATTGAGCACGCAAAGACCGACAGGCTGATCCTGCGTGGCGAAGTGCTCTACACCGACTACTCGTCGTTCCGGGAGGAGCTGACATCCGCCATCACGTCGGGAACCATCTATGACCCCAGCACCGTCACGCTGCGGGCCGCTGCGGTCTGGAAGTTCTAAATCGCACAAAGCGGGCGGAGATCGTGATCAACGTCCCTCCCCCGATGACCCGTTGACGGTACGCGAACCCACAGAGGCAGAGGCCGGGTGATGGCTGGGGCCATTGCGGCCCCTGCCTGACACCAAGCACAGCGACTTGGTCAAAGCAGCCCCGGCCTCACAGGTCAAAATCCCCAAACCAAGCCTTTTACCGCTCTGGCCCTTGGCCTATGATGCACACCCAGAGCAATAAAAAGAGCAGCCCGCATGAACGACCTCCTGACCGGTTCCGGCCCGGACGAATACGACGCCTCCTCCATCGAAGTGTTGGAGGACATGGAGCACGTGCGCCTGCGCCCCGGCATGTATATCGGCGGCAAGGACGACCGCGCGCTGCACCATATGGTGGCGGAAATCATCGACAACTCGATGGACGAGGCCGTCGCCGGTCACGCCACCTGGATCGAGGTCGAGCTGCATGAAAACGGCCATGTGTCCGTGCGCGACAACGGGCGGGGCATTCCCACCGGTGCCCACCCCAAGGACCCGTCGAAATCGGCGTTGGAGATCATCTTTTGCACCCTGAACGCGGGTGGCAAATTCTCAGGCGACAGTTACGAGACCTCGGGCGGTTTGCACGGCGTCGGTTCGTCCGTCGTGAACGCGCTGTCGGACCATCTGCGGGTCGAAGTGGCGCGCAACAAGGAACTCTTTGCAATGGAGTTCTCGCGCGGTGTGCCGCAGGGCAAGCTGGAGAAGATCGGTGCCGCCCCGAACCGGCGCGGCACGGCGGTGACCTTTCACCCCGACCCCGAAATCTTCGGCTCGCTGAAACTGAAACCCGCGCGTCTGTTCAAAATGGCGCGGTCAAAAGCCTATCTGTTTTCGGGCGTCGAAATCCGCTGGAAAACCGCGATCAATGACGGCGACACGCCGCTTGAGGCCAAGTTCCATTTTCCCGGTGGCTTGGCGGATTACCTGTCCGAAGTCATCGGTGGCGCGACGACCTATTCCGAAAAACCGTTCGCTGGCACCGTGTCGTTTGAGAAGTTCAACAGCCCCGGCAAGGTCGAATGGGCAATCAACTGGACCCCGGCGCGCGACGGATTCATCCACTCCTATTGCAACACCGTGCCCACCCCCGAAGGCGGCACCCACGAGGCCGGGTTCTGGGCCGCGATCCTGAAGGGGATCAAGGCCTATGGCGAACTGGTCAACAACAAGAAAGCCGCCCAGATCACCCGCGAGGACCTGACCACAGGCGCGGGCGCTTTGGTGTCCTGTTTCATCCGCGAGCCGGAGTTTGTCGGCCAGACCAAGGACCGTCTGGCGACGACCGAAGCCCAGCGCATGGTCGAAAACTCGGTCCGGGACCATTTCGACAACTGGCTGGCGGCGGACACGAAATCCGCTGGTGCAATCCTCGATTTTCTGGTGCTACGCGCCGAAGAACGGTTGCGGCGCAAGCAGGAGAAAGAGACCCAGCGCAAGACCGCGACCAAGAAGCTGCGCCTGCCCGGCAAGCTGACCGATTGTTCGGCGACCAACCGCGACGGGACCGAGCTGTTCATCGTCGAAGGCGACAGCGCGGGCGGGTCGGCCAAGATGGCCCGCAACCGCAAAAACCAGGCGCTGTTGCCCCTGCGCGGCAAGATCCTGAACGTGCTGGGGGCGGCCAGCTCGAAACTGGGCTCAAACGCCGAAATTTCGGATCTGACCCAGGCGTTGGGTGTTGGGCTGGGCACGAAATTCAACGTCGACGACCTGCGCTATGACAAGATCATCATCATGACCGACGCCGACGTCGACGGCGCCCATATCGCAGCGCTGTTGATGACGTTCTTCTTCACGCAAATGCGCCCAATGATCGACGCGGGCCACCTGTACCTGGCCTGCCCCCCATTGTTCCGCCTGACCCAAGGCGCGAAACGGGTCTATTGCATCGACGAGGCCGAGCGTGACGAATGGATGGAAAAGGGTCTGGGCGGCAAGGGCAAGATTGATGTGTCCCGCTTCAAGGGTCTGGGTGAAATGGACGCGAAAGACCTGAAAGAAACCACGATGGATCCGGGATCACGCACCTTGATCCGCGTGACGATTGACGAGGACGAACCGGGTGAAACAGGTGATCTAGTCGAACGTCTGATGGGCAAGAAGCCCGAGAAACGGTTTGAATACATCCAGGAAAACGCGCGATTTGTGGTGGAGTTGGATGTTTGA
>Ga0209121_10000418_pt1 | contig 44194 bp, 35 predicted proteins | sample Cruoilmetagenom3_FD_187292 | JGI IMG/M metagenome (GOLD analysis project Ga0209121, IMG submission 187292) | Oil polluted marine microbial communities from Coal Oil Point, Santa Barbara, California, USA - Sample 3 (SPAdes) (version 2) | ecosystem: Environmental > Aquatic > Marine > Oil seeps ... | reverse complement strand
ACATCTTTTTAAGCCCGAAAACAGACACATTATAGACGAGATACGAGAAGAAATAAACAGAAAATGGGAAAGTCTGGAGCGCCTGAGCTCGACTTAGCACAAAAATACGGGGTGATGGGTTTACACCTCCATCACCCCGCAACCACGAGCTCATGAAAGGTTCCACTATCTTTCAGTATTCCTCGGTAACCGATCCATCAAATTATCCCAGGATATTTGTCAATAAGAACAAAATCGGACGAGTTATCGGCTGTCAGTGCTCGGGCTGTCCCGCCTTTGGCGGGGTGTGATAAATTTTACATACCACATATCAAATGGGAGGCATATGAATATCGGAGAACTTCAAAAGAAGACCGTACGCGAACTCCGTGATGTGGCACAGGAGCTCAGCATTTCCAAAGTTACAGATACGAGTAAACAGGAACTGATATTCAGAATACTTGAGGCTGGTGCCGAAAAGAACGGACTTATACTTGGCAGCGGTGTCCTGGAGGTACTTCCAGATGGATATGGATTTTTGCGTTCTTCAGATTACTCATATCTTCCCAGCCCCGACGATATCTATGTTTCTCCATCGCAGATAAAGAAATTCTCTTTGAAGACCGGTGATACGGTTATGGGGCAGATAAGACCCCCAAAGGAAAATGAGCGTTTCTTTGCACTCTTGAAGGTGGAGGCAGTAAACTTCATAGATCCCGACGAAAATAAGAAACGCATCCTGTTTGATGAACTCACACCCTTCTATCCCACCACCAGACTGAACCTCGAAAGGAAAAATAGCGATATATCTATGCGTATAGTAAATCTGTTTACCCCGATTGGAAAGGGACAGAGGGGACTTATTGTATCTCCACCGAGGGCGGGAAAGACAATACTCCTGCAGAAAATAGCGAATGCGATAACGGACAATCATCCAGAGGTTCTTCTTGTCATACTCCTGATAGACGAGAGACCGGAAGAGGTCACCGACATGAAACGCAGTGTAAATGCAGAGGTAGTATCTTCCACATTTGATGAGCCACCGGAAAGACACATACAGGTTGCAAGTATGGTCTTGGAGAGGTTGAAAAGACTTGTTGAGCAGAAGAAGGATGTCGTCATACTCCTGGATTCAATAACAAGGCTTGCGAGGGCGTACAATTCCGTGATACCTCATAGCGGCAGAACCCTCACGGGTGGTGTCGATGCGGCAGCTCTTCAGAAGCCCAAGAGGTTCTTTGGCGCCGCCAGAAACATCGAGGAAGGGGGTTCACTCACGATAATCGCCACCGCACTGATTGAGACGGGCTCGAGGATGGATGATGTGATATTTGAGGAGTTCAAGGGGACGGGAAATATGGAACTTGTTCTCGACAGAGAGCTATCGGACAGGGGTATATTCCCCGCAATACACCTGAACAAATCGGGAACCAGAAAGGCGGAACTTCTTATGGCTGATAAGGAATTACAGAGGGTTTATATAATGAAAAAGATCCTGTTAGAGATGAATCAAATAGAGGCGATAGAACTCCTTCTGAAACGCATGAACAGGACAAAGAACAACACGGAATTCCTCGCATCCATGAACGAGTAATTGTCCAAGTTCCTGCCAATATAGCAAATTTACCACGAAGGCACAAAGCATCAATTAGAGGTCGCTCCACCACCACTCCATTATCCCATCGCCACATTCCTTCTTGCCGTCTTTGTGTCCTGGTGGCTACCTGAAAAAAAGTTGATAGAGGTTCCTATGGAGGATTTATTTAAGAAGAAAAAGAGGGCACCCCTGGCAGATAGAATGAGACCGAGAAACCTCGAGGAATTTGTTGGACAAAATCATCTTCTCGGAAAAAATGGGCCTATACATCGGGCACTCCGGGCTGGCGAAATCTCCTCGAGTATCTTCTGGGGACCCCCCGGGACGGGCAAGACCACACTTGCGAGAATTATAGCGGAAGTGAGGGGTTATAGATTTGTGGCGTTCAGCGCCGTGCTCTCAGGTGTAAACGACATAAGGAGGGCGATTGCTGAGGCAAAGGTATCAAATGAACGGACGGTTTTATTTATAGACGAGATACACAGGTTTAACAAGGCGCAGCAGGATGCATTCCTGCCCTATGTTGAAGACGGAACGATAATCCTCATGGGCGCAACCACAGAAAACCCCTCTTTCGAGGTTATCTCTCCGCTGCTCTCACGAACAAGCGTATATGTGTTTTACCCGCTCTCAAGGGATGAGATAAGAACCATCATAGACAGGGCTATTGCGGATGAAAGGGGGCTAAAAGAATACGAGCCCGATGTTCCGGACGATGTCAGGAATTATATGGCGGAAATTTCGGGTGGTGACGCGAGGGTCGCCCTCAACATAATCGAGTTTGCTGTGCTCACTGCGGGAACACGGGGGAAGGATGTGGGGCAAGCAAAAGGCAAACCCCGCAAGAGAACCGTAACGACAGAGAGGGTACGGGAGATAGTGAAGGAACTTCCTCTAATTTATGACAAGAAGGGCGAAGAGCACTATAACCTCATATCGGCATTTATAAAATCTTTACGGGGTTCTGATCCTGACGCCGTCGTGTACTGGCTCGCAAGAATGCTGCAGGCGGGGGAAGACCCTCTCTTTATAGCGAGGAGAATGATAATATTTGCGGCAGAGGATGTGGGAAATGCTGACCCCGAGGCACTTACTCTCGCCGTATCCTGTAAGGAGGCAGTCCACTTCGTCGGAATGCCCGAGGGTTTTCTGCCACTTTCCCAAACGGCGATCTACCTTGCAACTGCTCCCAAAAGCAACTCAGCCCTTGTGGCGTACGGGAACGCCCTGAAGGATGTGAAGAAATATGGAGCCCTGCCAGTTCCATTACATCTCCGCAATGCACCAACCACCCTTATGAAAAAACTGGGCTACGGTAAGGGATATAAATATCCCCATAGATTCAAAGGACACTGGGTTGAGGAGGAATACCTTCCGGAGAAGTTAAGAGAGAGGAGATATTACTTCCCATCGACTTCGGGAAAAGAAAAAGGGATAGAGATGAAGAAGAAGTCTCATAAAAAGAGATAATAGATATAAAGAGTATATATCGCCACAAATACCCCACCTTCCCAGCGCTGAAAACCCCTTCTAGTGGTCCCAAAAGTGATAAGAAGAACGGAGAGAAGTAGGAGAACGGGTATGGCAAAAAAGTGGGTGGTCACATCCACCGGTAGCGGCCGAACAAGCCCCGATACCCCGAGAACAAGGATAATATCGAGTATATTGGCGCCCACGATATTTCCAACAGATATCTCCTTATGCCCTTTTGTCACTGCAACCACAGCTGTAAAGAACTCGGGAAGGGATGTTCCAAACGCCACCAATGTAAGTCCAATTACACTCTCTGAAATCCCGAAATACATTGCTATCGAACTGCCAGTCAAAATCAGAAGACGACTGCCAACAATGACCATTAACGCCCCAGCGGAGAAGAAAAGGAGCTCTCGTTTAAGATTGAAGTCTGCCTTTGGAATCGCACCTTCTCTCCGCCACCCTTCTCTTGCGTTCCTTGCCTGCCTTAGAGAATATCTTATATACAGAAAAACTAAAAAGAGAAAGAAGAGGGAGATGGGTCTCGTTATTACCTTGTTGAAGGAGAGAAAGAAGAGGAGAACCACGGCCGCGAGCATCATTACACATTCTCTTTTAAGCATCTCCTGGGACACCGGCATAAATGTAAAGCACACGCAGCATCCGAGTATAAGCCCTATATTGGCAATGGGCGAACCAACTGCGTTACCAACAGCCATCTCAACTTTACCCATTGCCGCTGCCATAACGGATACGAAGAACTCCGGCGCAACGGTGGCAAAACTGACGAGGGTTGCTCCCATCAAAACCTTTGGGACATGGAAGCCCTCCGCCATTTCGGCTGCGGCGTCCACAAACCAATCCGCACCCTTGAGAATCAAAAAAAGGGCGACAAAAAAAAGAAGAATTGCCAACCACAAAGACATAAGCCATTATATCATAAAATCCCCCTGATGTCAAGAAAAATCAACCACAGAGAATACAGAGACCGCAGAAAGTAACCACTGAAAAACACGAAAAACTTAAAATTATCTTAATGGGGGGGGATAACCAGTGGTGGCGAACGGCACATAGAAAGGCTGATCCTGGTGGGGAACTCTGCCGTTACCGTATCAACACGACCTTCTTTGTGATTTTGCTTCCACCTTCAATTTCCAACCTACAGAAATAGACCCCACCCGGCAATTCCCTACCTGAGTCATCTCTACCATCCCAGATTATTTCGTGAGGAGGGATGAGCGATGAGTGAAGAGTGAATGTGCGGATGAGACGACCGGACAAATCATAGATTTTCAGGGTAATCGGTTGGTCACTGTCAACTGATAACCGATAACTGATAACTGTCTTCTTGAAGAGGGGATTCGGATAGATATTCAATTCGTATCCTCCATGAATTGCCGTGTTTTCTTCAATCCCGAACTGGGGTTCCAAATAGAAATCTTCCATCCCCGGTTCCATAGCGGTGGGACTTACTCTTACATCTTGACCAATATAACCCTCTTTTTCAGCATACAAATGGTAATTCGAGGGCAGAAGGCTGTCAATGAGATAGAAACCAAACGAATCTGAATAAACAGTCCGCTCGATAAAGAAGTGCCCACCATATGAAAAATTGGTGCAGTGATACTCAAGACAAGATAAGCAAGCTCTAATCTGGGTTTGCGGCAGAGGTTGACTATCTACATCAAAAACATATCCCGAAATTACCGTCCCGGGATAGTCATCGTTCGGAAATCCAAAAGTGGGAACAGTACTGATATACCAATCAGTAAATGTAACTGTTACGATGTCAAGGTAATAATATATTGTTCCAGACTCCTCAAACAGGGATGTGCTCATACTGCAGGGGGGTGCGGGTACCCTTTGCGGATAGCTTAGTCCTCCCACACTTCTATCATATTGATCAAATACTCCGATGACATCGTTTGTATCTCCCAGTATGAAAATACCAGAGGTATTTGCGGTGTCTATTATGATTAAACCATTTTCTTGAGTTACAACATCAGAATCGATATATGCCGTTCCTGCTTGAGTTACTACATACCATCCCATCAGGGGTTGACCGCCAACAAGCTTAAGTTCAATTCGTTGAAGAGAATTCGGGAGTGTTTGGAACTCGTTAATTTTTATCCGGATGGGGATATCGTCGTTTGAGTATCCAAAAGTCGGAGTGGGGTCAATATACCAGATAAATAGTTCGTTTTCGTCTCTGGAAGCACTTGCACCCGGAGGGGGGGCGGGAACATAATAATAGGGGTATTGTATCGTTTCTATCTCTCCCCAATAGTCGCTACCAACAACGATGATGTCTTCATCATCGTTCAAGGTAAAAAAACCGGAGGTGTTTGACGCATCTATTACCACATAATTCGAGTCGTTGAGTATAATAGAAGTATCAACATACACTATACCCTCATATGTTTCTATCCACCACCCCTCTATATCCTCCGCCTCCATAAATTCATCCGTGATCCAGTGGAGTTCAATCCTTTCCAGGGAATCAGGCGCCGTTTGAAACTCGTTAACAATTGAAACCCAAATTGGGTCAGAAAAGCAGACTTGAGCGCCCAGAAAGAATATACTGAATAACAATCTTTTCATCTTGAGTCCTTATTTCTAAATCCTCGGAAAGAACTCCAATGTCTTATTATACTATATACTATAATTTCACCGAAAAATATTATGTTTTTAACTTAATGAAACGCTTCAATTGTGGCTCCCAAATAAAGCATACCAAGTGCAGCTGCGGGCAGAAACTCGTCCCTCTCTTGAAAACAAAGGTATCCAAACCACGAACCCAGGGCGAGAATTGGTAGCCCCTTTATGGGTTCGTTGTTATAAAATTGGCCGCCCCCGGGTAATAAAAGGCACGAAAGAAATCTGAGTGAATTATCCACCCATCTGTATCTGGTTGCAAGCTCTGGTCTTGTCCACTCCTCCAAGTTTACCTGCACACGCCAGTTTTCTGTGGGAAAGTCGTAAATATCCGCATCCGTGGCTATATCTAATTTTAAAGCACCCATTTTTATGCCATAGCCTCTGGTATCACCAACACGACGTCCCGCTTTGTCCTCGAAGCGTCCCTCTCTATAAGAGATAAAATTTAAAAAGGTAAACTCCGTGCCGCGAGAGTTAAAAGTATTGTGCTCTTCTCCCGTGAGGTCGCGCGTCCAATCCCTCGTAATGGTATAGTTAAACAAATTACTCGGCTTGAGCGGCAATTCAAGTCTGTCTGCGATGGTGTCAAAAATTGTAAGGGGAGAAAATGATATCCCCCATCTCTTGAGGTCGGGCAGTGGGTCATCCTCATCACCCTCCATATATTTCATCTTGCCGCCGACATTTAAAATAGAAGCCCCCACATTTACCCCAAGGGGAGACTTAACTAAAAGACCACAATCAAATGCAATTGTTCTGCCGGTTCCTCCACCCTTTCGACCGAATATTCTCTCTATAATTTCGCATGGGCAAAGAAAGCTGTGTATGTATTTTATAGAGGTACCAATCCCCACTCCCTTTATAACCTCTCTTGCATAGGTCAGACAAATATTATAACCATAACCGGTACAACGGACGGTATCATTGCTCTCGGAATCCCAGTAAGTGTTCTCGCCCGCGGAGAAATGAGTGTAACTCAGACCAAATGCCTCATTATCTCTAAATGGCAACACACCCGCCCAGTAGATATATTTCATCTCGGGATAAAGTGCGGGCAGCCATTCGGGTTCCTCCGGCACATCTGCCTGAAAAAACTCCCTCCCGGCGTATTTCCTCCATTGGTCAAGTATCAATTTTGCTATGCCCGGTGGTGGAGCACAATTCATCAATGCCATACTCGCCCTCTCGAAAAGTGCGATACCCCCGGGGTTATAGTAACACGCCGTGGCATCATCACATATTGCGGTGAAGGCGGAGCCCATAGCCACCGCCTTTGCTCCCGGTGTGATAGCTAAAAAAATCGCGCCGGTCTTACCGAAACCGAGGGTGATAAATATTAATATCCAATACATTATTCACCGAGGATTATACCCCACTCCGTGATAACAAAACCATTACGCTCAAATGCCGGTATTTCAGGCGGGTCAAGTTTGACCGAACTCTCCACGGGCTCAATGTAAAACCACACCCGTAAGACAGAAGTTGGCGCATGTTCTACTTCGAGCGCAAATTCCCGCTTCACTTCATCCGTGTAAAGGGGAAACACGAGATAAAACCTGGTTTTTGGTAAGTGTATTTGCCAGTATTCAACAAAATCCGATATTTCTTTCTCATTAAATCCGTATCTTCTTAGCCTTTCCTCGAAAAAATTCCAGATTGAGTCAAGTCCGACACACCAACCATCATCAACCGGGGGAGTATTCACAAGCTTGCCTTCATAGTACAGGTAATCGAACATTCCATTTAACTTACCCCTGGAATTTGCATCAACACACCATCCATCCTCGTAGGGAGGTAAAGATTTAGTTATAAAATTTCCCTCCTTTGGTATAAGTCTCACATAAACTGTGGTGTCCCCTTCCGGATACAGGTAAATATTGGGCTTCTCAACCAGTGAACTCCCCGTATAAGTCCTCGTATGTGGAACCTTGGGCTCCTTGTATAAATAAGGCGTGGGGGTACTTAATTGTAAACCAATTGATATAAATGGCTCGAATTTGGGGGTTTTATCATTATCACCTCGTATTTCGTAAGTCACACCACCTCGTAAGTAAGGCTTTATGTATTTTCTATTCATAAAAACATTAACGGAGGCGTGAAGCCTCCACTCTTCAAATTCGCATCTCGGCTCCCAGAAGAAACCACTTTCAATGCGTTCCTTGAGCAAGCTAACTCCGCCACTGATGCTGACCCCAAGAGTATTCCACCTGTAAGTGTAACTAACATCTTCTAATATGTAAGTGAGTTCGACCCTCTCACTGAAATCCTTGAACAGCGAGAAATTGAGCTTCGTCGTGGGTTCGTCATGCGGAAGTGCCAATCCGAGGTGCCAGCCCCCAATTAAAGGAGCGATCTTATAATCTAAAGGAGCAATCACACTATCCGCAGTAAGTGCGCTCACCAAATTAGCCAATGTTACACCATAGTAAAACGGTGGGACATGCGTCTGGACCCCTATGTCGATATCGAAACCACTTTTATCCATTTTATAATAGCCTCTGTAGGTACATGATTCCACCGCATCAAATCCCATATCAATGAACGGTGTAACCCAAACCTTGTGAGGCTCACCTGCGGTCAGTGCTAACAAAATAAACCACATAGACACATTTACTTAAACTGATAAGTTTCAACCGAGAATTTCCACAAAGAAGTCGGATGGAAAGGGATGTGAAGCGGTAAACGATTATATCTTCCACACACTGCCTTCGGGTGTATCCTTTATCGTGATACCCAACCGAGAGAGATTTTCTCTTATCTTATCCGCGAGGTCGTATTTATTTTCCTCACGAAGTTTCTGTCTCACATCAAGGATGAGGTCCAAAAGCCGCGGTGTAAACACACCCAGTTCCTTTTCCCTCATTCTCATACCGAGTATCTTGAGCGAAGAAGCCAGGGTATCCCTGTAGAGACGGGCTGTGCTGCCATCCATATTCTCCGCATTCAGGTTTACATCCTTTATGAGGGAATATATCCCTCCAATTGCCTTCGGTGTATTGAAATCGTCATCCATCGCATCCTCAAAATCTTTCCAGAAATTAGCTATATCATCGGAAAGGTAGCCACCTTTCGTCTTCTCCTCCTCCTCGCTCTTCTCCCCGAGCATTTCAATGCATTCCCACATCCTCGTAAGCGCCTCCTCTCCCTCCTCCAGTCGTGCCTCGCTGTATTCCATGGGATGACGATAGTGTGTGGACAGAAAAACCAACCTCACCGCATCTGGCTCAAATCTCTGTAGCACATCGAGCGCCGGTATGAACTCTCCCGTGGATTTCGACATCTTACCGCCCAGAAGTCGGAGAAGTCCGTTGTGAAGCCAGAACCTTGCAAACGGTTTGCCCGTCGCCGCCTCTGATTGTGCAATTTCATTTTCGTGATGGGGAAATATGAGGTCCTCGCCGCCCATGTGGATATCTATCGTCTCCCCGAGATGTTTCATGGACATGGCAGAACATTCAATGTGCCAGCCGGGTCTTCCTCTACCCCACGGGCTCTCCCAGAAAGGTTCTCCCTCTTTTGCCCGTTTCCACAGGGCAAAATCAAGGGGCGAGTGTTTCGTCTCGTCGATCTGCACCCTTGCACCTTTTATGAGGTCGTCTATTCGCTTTCTCGATAGCTTACCGTAATCCGGAAATCTGGATATATCAAAGTATACCCCCGTATCGGTTGAATATGCGCAACCTTTCTGGACGAGTCTCGATACGAGTTCTATGATCTCCTGGATATGCTGGGTAGCCCTCGGGTAAAAATCTGCTCTCTCTATTCCCATAATATCACTGCATCTCATAAACTCGGCTGCGTTCTCCTCCGCAAGTTCCCTGTAGTCTCTGCCCAATGTCTTTGCCTTCTCTACTACCTTATCGTCGATATCCGTAACATTCTGGATGTGTTTTACTCTAAAACCCCTATAGGTAAGCCATCTCTTCACTATGTCAGAGACCACATACGCCCTCATGTGTCCTATGTGTGGCCTATCCTGCACGGTCATTCCACACACATACATCTTTACCAGGGGAGGAGACAACGGGATAAATTCCTCCTTCTTCCTCGTAAGTGTATTGTACATCTTTAAAGGCATAAGTACAGCATTATAACACAAAATACGGAGAAAGTCAAGGCTTTTTTCTCTTGACAAAATACAAAATTTGTGGTATTATTAGCCACCCCTATAATCATATTAAAAATCAAATATCAAAAATAAAAATGACAAATCAACCCCGCATAAAAATCAAAGATTTTCTACGGGGTAAAAATTCAAAAAGAGTCACGGATTTCACTGATAAGAAAAATATTCTAATCTGTGAAAATCTGTGCAATCTGTGGTTATATTTTTGATATTTGATTTTTAATTTTTAATTTGGTTTTGGGGGTATTATGCTGCGTTCATTCAAGGAGATAATTAAAGAAGCAAAAAAGCTCGGGCCAAAAAGGGTAGCTGTTGCCTGTGGAGACGACGAGGTTTCCCTTGAGGCGTGCGGGGATGCCAGGAAGGAGGGATTGGTAATTCCAATTCTCGTCGGCGACAGGAGTAAGATCGTAGCAAAAGGTGGTGGTGATTTTGAAATCATTGATGCGGTGGGAGATAAGGCGATATTAAAGGCAGTGGAGATGACGAGAATCGGAGAAGCGGACATTGTGATGAAGGGACATACATCGACATCTAAATTCCTAAAAGGTGTTCTCGATAAAGAAAGGGGACTGCGGACGGGAAGGACTCTCTCCCATATCGCCGTTGCAGAATCCAAATTCTATCACAAATTATTGCTCTTTACGGACGGAGGGATGAATATCAAACCGGATATAAAAACCAAAACGGACATTATAGTGAATGCGGTGCAGCTTGCCGGGAAACTCGGGATAGAAAGACCAAAGGTGGCTATCGTGGCGGCTGTGGAAACCGTGAATGAAAATCTACCAGAGACGATCGATGCCGCGATACTCGCAAAGGCTGGAGAGAGAAAACAACTTGGAGATTGTGAAATTGACGGACCCCTTGGAATGGACCTTGCAGTATCGCCGGAGTCCGTAAAGATAAAGGGGGTAAAGAGCAAGGTCGCGGGAGACGCCGATATCATCATAGTGCCCGACATATCCTGTGGAAACATCTCCGTTAAGGCATTGCTGTATCTGGGTGGTGTCAGGATAGCGGGGTTCATAGCGGGTGCACTCAAGCCCTGTGTAATGCTCTCCCGCTCAGACAGCAAGGAAACAAAACTAAACTCGATGGCACTGGGGGTGATAGCAGCGTGCAGTTAGGTGAAAGGTTAAATGTGTCAGGTAATGGCTGGAGTGACACCCTTCAGGGTGTTAGGCGATAGGTGAAAGGTTAAATGTGTCAGGTAATGGCTGGAGTGACACCCTTCAGGGTGTTATCCCCCTGTATCGAAGGAATAAGATATGAAAAAGTGGCTCTTCATCGGTATAGCTCTATTACTCGCGGTTCTGGTATATTTTGCCCCATTTGAGGGACTCACCGAACCCGCAAGAAGAACATTCTCAATACTTGTAATTGCCGCCGTGCTGTGGATCTCCGAGGCGATACCGCTTTATGTAACCTCTTTCGTTATAGCCTTCCTCGAGGTCGTCTTGCTCAAAAATGTTCTGGATGTCAGTTATAAGGTATACCTACATCCATTCTTTGACCCCATCATAGTACTCTTTCTGGGAGGATTTGTGCTCTCCCGCGCGTTGAATAAATATGGAATAGATGAGAGAATAACGAGGGCAATTCTCTCGAAAACGGGTAACAGTCCGAAGAAAATCCTCTTCGGAATGATGCTTGTCTCCGCGTTTCTCTCCATGTGGATGTCAAATACGGCAACGGCTGCACTTATGATGACCGTTGCAATAACTATAATAAATACCCTGCCAGAAAAGGAGCCATTTAAAATCGGCCTTGTCCTCGGTATTCCCTTTGCCTGTAATATTGGGGGAATGGCAACACCAATTGGTACACCACCCAATGCCATTGCCATAAGCAGTCTGGCAAACCTCGGAATAACTATATCTTTCATAAAGTGGATGATGCTCGCTCTTCCCATCGTGATTGTAATTCTTCTCATAACCTGGTGGCTCCTCTCGTCAATTTATAAAAGCAAAATTAAAAATATTGCATACAGTATGGAAAAGCTACCCCCGGTGGGGATAAAAGACAAGTGGGTAGTTGCTATTTTTATAATAACCGTTATCCTGTGGCTCACCGGTCAGATTCACGGTATTCCCACCGGCGTGGTGGCACTCATACCAGTTATAGCGTTTATAGGGGGTGGATTTATTAACAGGGATGATTTCAGGTCGCTCGGTTGGGACATCCTCATACTTATGGGAGGTGGATTATCCCTCGGGGTTGCCATGCAACAGAGCGGGCTTGCGAGCTGGATGGTGGAGAGATTGAATGTGGGCGGACTCGCATCTCCTTTAATTGTGATATTGATATTCTCATCCGTTACCGTTGCTATGACCACATTTATCTCAAATACCTCTACCGCCGCCCTTGTTTTGCCAATTGCGATAACCATGGGAGTTGCACCCTCTGCAATGGCGCTCGTAACCGCCTTTTCAGCCTCCATCGCAATGATTTTACCCATCAGCACTCCCCCGAATGCGATTGCCTATGGCTCGGGGCTCGTCTCCGTTAAGGATATGGCAAAGACCGGTTTCACAGTAACACTGGTATCCATCCTTATTGTCACGGGTACATCTGTCTTGCTGATGAGGCTGTTCGGTTATATGTGATTTAATTGACAATTGACTATTGACAATTGAAAATTAACCGAGGGTGACAAATTAACAATTGACGATTGAAAATTGAAAATTTACAGGGGGGACAAATGGGAACTGTCAAATTTGAAACCTGTTCGAGATGTGGTTCCGTTGATGTAAAAAACAATGTATATATAAAACGGGGTGAACCCATGAGAATATATGTCGAATGCGCAAAATGCGGTTCTTTCATAGCGAGATACACACTGACTAAATACACATCCGATAAGCCCTACGAATCCCTTCTTAAAAACCTGCGAAAAGAGAGATTTCTTGGTTCAAGGTCCGCGGCAAAGATAATAGAAGAATTCTCCGTACCTGTCAGTGAAGCATTCGAACACATCAAGAAGCTGAGAGAGACATTAAAGGAGAAGAGAAAGGTGGAGGAGATCATCGTTGAGTTAGAAAAAACTTGACTTTCTAAAGAATCTGTGATATAATTATTGAAATCCTTAATCTCAACGAGAATTTTTAGCTACTCGCCACAAAGACACCAAGGAAAATTATTTTATTTCTTCGTTCTTTGTGGTTCTTCGTGTGTTTTGTGTCTTCGTGGTTTTATTTGGTTTATTTTTTGATATTGTCCATCTTCAACGGGAGGGTTACATGATAAAGAAACTTGCACTTATGGGAATATCTCTTATTGTGCTTGTAAGCTGTGCAAAGAAAGAAGCAAAAATGCAAGAAGAGATAGTCGTAGTACCAGAAGAAGAAGTTGTGGCAAAGGAGGATACAATACCACCTGTAGAGGAAGTTGTCAAGATACCCCTCGAACTCTCCAGGATTCACTTTGACTTTGACAAATATGATATAAGACTTGGCGACACAAAGATTCTTGAGAAAAACGCGGAGGGGCTGAAGGCATATCCCGAGGTTAGGGCAAGGATAGAGGGACACTGTGATGAAAGGGGAACAAACGAGTATAACCTTGCACTCGGGGAGAAGAGGGCTGCTGCGGCGAGAGATTATCTCATAAGACTTGGTATTGAGAAGGAAAGAATCTCTGTTATAAGCTTTGGAGAGGAGAACCCGCTCGTCCCCGGGCACAACGAATCGGCTTGGGCAAAAAATAGAAGGGCAGAATTTGCGGTACTTAAGTAATTTAACAACACAAAAGTTATACATCAGTTATCGGTGTCCGATTCTCCATTTCTTCTCAGTGTTTAACACCTTATGCGATTTAAGCTCATAGTTTTGCTTGTAATCCCCCTGCTTTTCGGTTGCGCCGTGAGAAACGAGGCAAGACGCATCCGGGAACAATTAAACTACATTGAGGAGAGCAACAGGAGAATGGAGGGTGGAATCAGCCAGCTTGACAGTCTTTCGAGAGAGGAGATAGAGCTTATTATAAGGTTCAGGGCACAACAGGGTGAAGCCCTATCCCGAATTGAGGATGATGTAGAATCCACCAGAAACGCTGTCAACGAACTATCGGGCATATCTATCACACAGAAGGGGGATACATCCGTTCCTTCCGATGTATACTCGATCGCCTACTCTGATTATCTACAGGGTAATTATGATCTTGCCGTATCGGGCTTTCTCACATATATACACTCAGTTCCAAAGCTCGATGAGGTAAGATACCTTCTGGGGGAGTGCTACTTTGAAAAGGGTGATTACATAAAAGCCATTAACTCTTTCGATATAGTTACACGCGACTATCCCCAGAGTAAGAAGACTCCCACTGCCCTTTACAAGATCGGGGGAATATACGAGACTATGGGAGATACAGTATCCGCAAATCAATACTTTGAGAGACTATCGAGAGATTACCCGGATTCACCCGAAGCAGCGCTCTTAAAGGAGGGCAAGCAGTAAATATCTAATTTCTAATGTCGAATGTCTGATCAGTCTTTAGTCTGTGGTCTTCGGTCTTTTGTCTTTGGATATTGAGCATTAGTCACTCAAGGAAGTTTAACGGCAGGCAGTAGGTATATGTTACACATACTACTTAAAACAACACTTGGTTCTGCCTTTATCACATCGGGCTGGGTGGGTAGGACTGTTGTCATAGTCCTTTTTGCTCTCTCTATCTGGTCATGGGCAGTATTCATATATAGATACAGACTATTCAATAGAAACGCCAAAGATAACGGGGATTTCCTCGATATCCTGGCCGAGAATATGACCTTTGAGCGTATATATAATATCTCAAAGGAATTCGACGGCTCTATCACAAGGGTATTACAGAAAGGATGGGAGGTTGCGCAACAGTCCTCCAAGAAGGAGACCCTCATTGCAAATACGAAATCGGCAATGCAGAGGGGTGAAGTAGAAGAAATTGCAAGACTTGAATCACAGCTTCCGTTTCTTGCCACAATCGTTACAGTAAGTCCATTTCTCGGACTCCTTGGAACCGTATGGGGTATAATGAGGGCATTTATCGACATCAAGACATACGGTTCCGCACACATAATGGTAATAGCACCGGGGATAGCGGAATCACTGATAACAACTGTAATAGGTCTATGTGTTGCAATACCCGCCGTTGTATTTTATAACTACCTCTCCAACAGGGTGAGGAAATTTACGGATGAGATAGACAACTTTATATCTGAGACAGAAGAGAGAATGAGAAGTGACCATCCCGCCAAATTGCCCATTACCAATGATAAGTAAACGCCGCAGCATATCGCAGATAAATATTACATCGCTTGTCGATGTGAGCCTCACCCTACTTGTAATATTCATACTCTCAGCACCACTACTCCAATCGGGCATTGACATACAATTACCCAGAACGGCGGTTGCCACCTATGAAGGAGATGAGGGGATAACCATAGGCATAACGAAAGGAAAAAAGGTCTTTATAAACGGCAAAGAAATCAAAAAACCACACAAAGAGCTCGTTCCCATCCTCGCATCCTCAAAGAAGAAGGTATATATTAAGGCGGATAAGAATGTGCCATACGGATTTGTGATGGAGATAATAGGCCTTGTAAAATCTGCGGGCATAGAGGATGTTGGTCTCATCTCGGAGCCGAGGAGGGGACAATAATCAGTAAGTAGTAGGCAGTAAACAGATTTTAGATTGCAGATTTTAGATTAAAGAATACGGTCTACGGTTCACATATTTCTGTGACTTTGTGTCTCCGTGGTTATGTAAAGAAGTCACCACCAAGGCACAAAGACACCAAGTATGCCTCTGAATAAATTCTTATTTCTTTGTGGTTCTTCGTCATCTTTGTGTCTTTGTGGTTAAGCTCTTGACATAACCATAAATAACAAAGGAGGGAAAATGGGCGGGAAAAGCTTGCTCCTATGCATAATCTCTACAGTCTTAATATGTGGAGGCATGACCTACGCACGGGCAGAAGACACACTGCGGGTTACGGATATGAAGTTCTGCACGGATGTCCAGAACAGAGAACCCCTCGGTGCTGACACTGTGTTTGTAGATACGGTAGCACGGGTTTACTGTTTTACAGTTATTGAAGGTGCAGAAGATACAACCTCGATTCTACACATCTGGTATCACAACGACGAAAAGATGGCTGAAGTACCCCTGAAGGTGGGACCAGTTCACTGGAGAACATGGAGTTCGAAGAGAATTATGAAGGAATGGGTTGGAAAATGGCGTGTAAAGGTAGTATCACGGGACACCATCATCAGAACCGAGGAATTCCACATCGAAGAGTAAAGCGGAGTAGCATAACCAAAGAACGCATTTCATAGACCGTGTTCGTAAAATATGCAGTAGCTTAATATGTTTAATTCAATTCTTGCAATCATAATAGGTTACCTGCTCGGGGCAATTTCTACGGCCTATATCCTGGGTAAGGTATTTCGTGGTATAGACATAAGGGAATACGGTAGCAAAAACGCGGGCGCGATGAACGCCTTTAAGGTTTTGGGGCCCGTTCCCGGTGTTGTAACCTTGCTATTTGATATGTTCAAGGGCGTCCTGGCAATATTCATCGCCCAGTTTTTAAATGTACCCACAATTATTGTATTGGCAAGTGGATTTGCCGCCATCATCGGACATATCCTCCCCTTCTATTTGAAATTCAAGGGTGGCCGTGGTGCCGCAACTGCCTATGGAATACTCATCTACTTGCTCATCATAATAATAAAGAACCACCTCACAATGGATTCGGCTGTACCCTTTGCATTTTTCTTGTTCTTTGTGATCGCTTGCTACTGGGTCACGAGGTCGGTAAATGTTACAGCGATTGGTGGTTTTCCTGCATTTGTGCCCTTAATCATCTGGCACGCAGGTTTTAATCCTTACACCATCCTCACTGCAATTATATGCGTATATTTAATAGTTGCGTCCGTAATTGCGGTAGTTAGGGTGGGAGGGATTAAATCTGAAGTGGAGGCACACGGCAGAGAGGTTGTAAAAATCAAACTTATAAGGAAACTTGTAAGGCTGGGCGCTACATTTATTCCATTGTTATATCTGGGGTATACCAGGAAATTAGCTGGTGGATTCACTGCAGTAGTGCTTGTGTTGTTTATCGTCTTTGAAGTTACCCGCAGATTGCGCCCGGACCTGCATAAAATGCGGGGACTCAAAATACTGCTTAAGAAGGGTGAACCGACGCGAATGCTTTCTGGTTATACCTTTTATTTAATTGCATCTCTGTTTGTCATACTCGTATTTCCACAGGGCATCGGCGGATTATCTCTATTGTTCCTCACATTGGGTGACCTTGTCGCCGAGCTCGTTGGATTGAATTTTCCACGGGTTAAGACATTTCCCGGTAAAACATTGGAGGGCTCATTGGGTTGTTTCTCCATCTGCCTGCTGGCGGGCTTTATCGTGATGATTTTTTACGATATTTCACTACTACAAATCATCATTGGTGCCCTGGTAGCTACCTTCGTAGAGAGCTTACCTGGAGTCGAGGATAATTTATTTATAGCACCCATATCTGCTTTGTGTATGTGGCTTTTGAGGTAAACTCGACTGTGGATTTCGCCCAAAGATGACTTTAATATTCCTCATAATCTCGCTCCACATCACACCACCAGAGGTGAATGTGGGAGATGTATTCAGGGTGTGGGTCTCATCAAACAAGAACAATATTAAAGCGGTTTTTATTGACGACACAATAAGATTTACAAAAAGAGACACCGTCTCCCTTGGCTTTGGCGTTGTTCCCTATGGCACAGTACCCGGAAAATACTGGATTAAAGTGCTATTTGAAGCTGGGATGGACTCCGTATCGTTATCGGTTCTCCCAACGGAATTTCCTGCAGAAACATTATCCGTGCCAGATACAATGGTGAAATATGCGCCCAAAACAGCAAAAAGGATAACCAAAGAGAGGAAAAATACAGTGGTTGTACTTTCAGAAGTTACACCTCGTGCCCTGTTTGATGAAGAATTTATCCCCCCTCTCTCTAATGTTACGGTAACCTCTCCTTACGGTGTTAAGAGGATTATGAATAGTACAGAGAGGGGATTCCACACTGGTGTCGACTTGAGGGCAAAAAAGGGCGACGAGATAAGAGCCTGTAATGATGGAATAGTTGTTCTTGCTCGATATCATTATCTTTCCGGGAGGTGCATTATAATAGACCACGGACTCGGGATACACACATATTATGCCCATCTCGATAGTATTCTGGTTGGTGAGGGAGATACCCTGAAAGCTGGAGAGCTAATAGGTTATGCTGGTTCATCGGGTAGGGTTACCGGTTCCCATCTCCATCTCGGGATATACATAAACTCACACCCCGCAAATCCAATGTCATTGATAAATAATTGATGAATTATTACAGATAGTACTGTATCAAATAATATAAGCTCTATCTGCATCGGCAAGCCGATGCACTCCCTCGTCCTCGGTCTTGTGTGTGTTCTTATACTTTATCCTTGTTTTTTTATATGAGTCGCCTTGCACATTAAGGAGGAAACATGTTGAGAATATTTATTGCCCTTATAGGTTCGTATTCTCTCGTCTTTTGTTCCGCGGGCTCCATCACGGGCAGGGTTGTCGATGAAACCACGCAAGAAGCTCTACCACAAGTAAATGTGGTAATTCGCGAAACCACCAGAGGAGCGGCTACAGATGAGGAGGGATATTTCAGAATTGAGGGGCTTGACCCGGGAGTTTATAATGTCTAGTTCTCTATGATGGGATACAAAACCATCATCAAGAACAGGGTCGTTGTGAAGTCGGGTGTGTCCACTTTTTTAAGGGTTGAACTCGAAGAAGAACCCATCCAGATGAAGGGAATCACCGTAAAGCCAAGTTTCTTTGAAAAAACAAAGGATGCAATTGTATCCTCCCGAAAGATGGATTATGGAGAGATAATCTCGCAGCCCGGTGGATGCTACGATGTTCAACGGGCAGTCCAGGCACTTCCCGCGGTGGTATCGGGGACCGACCAGAATAACGAGGTTATCGTGAGGGGAGGAAATTATGGAGAGAACCTCTTTCTGGTGGATAATATTGAGATTACAAACCCCAATCATTTTGGATGGCAGGGAACGGGCGGTGGTCCCGTAAATATTATAAACACGGAGTTTGTAAGCGACATTGATTTTATAGCGGGTGCATTCCCGGCAAGATATGGGGATAAGACATCTTCGGTTATGGATATTAAGTTAAGAGACCCATCAAGGGATAGACTAAATGTGAAATTTGATATCGGAATGGCGGGTGCGGGCGGAAGCATTGAAGGTCCGATAAGGAACGGTGCTTATATGATTTCAGCCCATAGGAGTTTTCTCTCACTCATAAAATCAAGTTTCGGATTAACTGCCGTTCCCAACTACTACAGCATCCAGGGGAAAATGGTTTATGATTTATCCCGCAGCCACAAGCTGATAATCAACGAGATTTACGGAAATGACTGGATATGTATAGAAGAAGAACCATCCGCTTATCACTCTACGATGGATATAACAATAGATGCAAAATCACATCAATATACCCTTGGAGGCACTTTGAAATCGCTCTTTAAAAATGGATACTCCCTCCTTACATTTTCAAGAACTCTCAACTACTGGGCCCATTATGTAACAGATACTAACAAGACGGAGATTTATCACAACTATGCAACAGAGGCAGAAAATAGCGTAAAATATGATTTAACACTAAAACCTAAAGACAAAAGCGAGCTTTGTCTTGGTTTCTATCTCAAAAATCCACAGATAAATTACGATACACGGCAAAAACCAGATACCCTGTTTATTTACGACCCCGAAACGGGTACAGTCATCGATACCACAGATTATGTCTACAGACTTGATGTAAAAAAGGATACCAGTTCCTACAGATACGGTGGTTATATCCAGTATAAGCAAAAGATAAATGGACTTCTCACTCTAACCGCGGGTTTGAGATATACTTGGCTTGATTATACAAAAAATCGCCTTTTATCGCCCAGAATAGGAGGCAGTCTTAACCTCTTAAGAGATACACATCTCAATGTTGCTTATGGTAGATGCTATCAGCCACCAGAGTGGTACGAGCTCCTTTATGATGAGAGGAATTCTCGACTTAAAAGTAAGTATACAGACCAATATATAGTGGGAGTTGAGCACCTGTTCACAGAGGATGTGAAGGGGACAATAGAAGCCTATTACAAAGAATATAAAGATGTACCCATACCAGAAGCCTATACAACACCCGACCCAAATGATTGGGCTCATGTCTATGTGAATAAAGGAGAAGGTTATTGTAAGGGGATTGAATTTTTCCTCCAGAAGAAGGTTAAGCAAAATTTATGGGGAACTTTAAGTTATTCGTATTCAATTGCAAGGATGAAAGACCCCCGTTACCCCGAAAATGAGTATCCCTGGGATTTCGATTTCCGCAATGTCTTTACTCTTATAGCCGGTTATAGAAAGGAATTTCAAGAATTAACATGGTTTAAAGAAATGAAACGCAAGTGGTGGTATAATTTCATTACCTTTGTACCCATTGTCCCCGCCGATGTAAGTGAGTATTCATTTAGATATAGATATATAGGCGGCAAACCCTATACCCCAAAAACATACCATCCCGAATGGCAAAAATGGACCGTTGATGAAGAACAATCATTTAATTCAACCAGAATGCCTCCTTATACGAGGTTTGACTTGCATCTTGAGCAGAGGTGGTTTCTGGGAAGCTTGAGTCTGGGAAGTTATTTTGAGATAGAGAACCTATTCAATATACCCAACATCTGGAATTATCAATATAACGATGATGGAACGAAAGATACAATCTATCAATACGGGAGGATGATAATCGGCGGTTTTATAATCGAATTCTGACTTGGGGTCGGGTCTTTAATTTTAAATTTTACCCACGAAATATTTATCCTGTGGAATGCCACGCTATTCTATCAGGACACGAAATTCACGAAATAATTAGTCTAATGTCTTAGGTATGTGATTTTATGTCTGAATTAGTTGTCTCTTATTCGAAGAATGCTGTGCAAAAGTCTCTTATAAGTCCCTGTCAATTTTTCTTTTTCAACAGGGACCTTAACGAGATCTGTACGAGATTTTAAAAAAACAAGAAATGATCTCTCTTAAAAATCTTTTACCCGCCTACCATCGGGCAAGCAAGTCCCTGTTATTCTTTCCCTGGCAAATTCACAAAAGGAGGTGATATGAAATCGCTTTTCATTGCCTTTTTAACTCTTGCTACCTCTCTTCATGCGACCTTTTCCATCGTGGCTTACGACCCGGACGCAGGGGAGTGGGGAGTTGCGGTTGCATCCAAGTTCCTGGCAGTGGGTTCGGCAGTTCCATTTGCCGAGGCGGGAGTGGGAGCAATAGCCACTCAGGCATGGGGAAATACAACCTTTGGCCCCAGGGGACTCGCTATGCTAAAGAAAGGCATGAATGCCCAGGATGTCTTGGATAGCCTGCTTGCAACTGACAAGGACTATTCTCATCGTCAGGTGGGTATCGTCGATTCCCGCGGTAATGCGGCGGTCTTCACGGGAGAGAGTTGCTTTGAATGGGCAGGTCATATCAAGGGAGATAACTTTACAGTTCAGGGTAATATCATCGCTGGAGAAGAGGTGGTCAAGGAGACGGCAAATGCCTTCCTTAAAGAAAAGGGCCCCCTTGCAGAGAGATTGCTCGCAGCTCTTAAAGCTGGACAAGCAGCTGGGGGAGACAAAAGGGGTAGACAGGCTGCAGCCCTCCTTGTTGTGAGAGAAAAGGGCGGATACTCGGGGTTCAATGATAGATACATCGACTTAAGGGTGGACGATAACGAAGAGCCCATCGAGGAATTGGAGAGAATTTATAATCTCTACAAAATTACCTTTCTTCCCTCAGCCCACATCAGGTTCGAGGAAGAATACCGTGAGGGGGGTAAAATAAGGGAGGCTGAAAGGGAATGGGAGATAGCATACGACTTGATGACATTAGCTCTTGAGAAAAGACCAGATGATGCATCGGTGTTTAACGGCATAGCCTGGGAATGTGCACAAAGGGATGTGCATATCGATAAGGCGTATGAATATGCAATGAGGGCATTGGAACTCGACCCAGAGGACCCCAACATAATGGACACCATGGCCTTTCTATATTACAAAATTGGAGAATATGAAAAGGCAGTTGAGATGGAGGAAAGAGCTCTGAACAAGAATCCCAACAACGAGTTTTTCAAAGAGCAACTGGAGTTATTCAAAAAAGCCCTGAAAGAGAAGAAATAAGAAACGGAAAAAAATTCCGTTGTTGTTTTGCGAAAGTCATATCAAATAAGAAAGGAGGAGAAAATGGGATTACATTTCGATCTGTTAAGCAGAAAAGATATAGAACAGATGGATGCCCTGAAGGAATCTTATGGAGGCGCACGGGGAATTATGAAATCCATCGAAAATATGCGCAAATATGAAACGCGGAAAAAGATTGCGAGGGAAAAGGGCTACGGTGAGACATTGGAAAAGGCAGAAGAATATGCGAAGTCAATCGCCAAGGTTGAGGACTTTTTGGGAAAAGAGAATATACGGGTAACCAAGGACGGTGTGGTTACCACACAGGTATCGGGATGGCAGGGCGCTCCCGTTGCATTGAGTTGCCTGAGGCGTATGGCGGAGGACGGCACGACCCTCGCGCCAAAGGAGATGATTTCGGTTATGGCACTGACGGAGGACTATGTTTACAACGGCGAGTTGATAACGACCCTGGCAATGACTGAAAACCTGGTCGGGTCAAAATTCTGCAATGCCAATTTCGTTTCGACTCCTCTCAGTAATGAATGCTACGCTCGCCTTGAAAGAATTGCGGATGAAAAATTCGAGACAACAGAATCGTCACCCGGAATGCGGGCATTGGTCCTTAAAAATCAGGGCACCTTCTTTGGAAACTTCGGGGGGATTGAGATTGCCAACAACAATCACCTGGTCTATCTCGACGGCATAAGCCGGGCGGCGGTCAATACGGGGAGCAACTTCTTTCTGAATCCAAGCTGGTCCAGCATTGTTGCGGGCTGCTATTACGCGCGCGATATTGAGAATATGGAATTCAAAATCTCCATGCTCCTGGCAACGCAGAATGCGATACAGCTTCGAATGTTGTCGAACATTATGAAAGAATATATTCGCGATGACGGCAAATCGGCTATTTATGAGATCAACCTCGGTAACGCTATGTCGCCAGAGATGTTTATTCAATGTGCGAGAGAATTGCGAGCCTCAGGAATTCCCGATGTTTCCATAGCTGCCCATCTGAGGATAAATCCTGACCTGGGTATTGAGAACTTCGACTGGACAGAAAATGCGCATAAGGTGCTGGATGCGGGCATTGATATGACTATAAAGTACGAGAGCGATGGAACATCCCGTCCACTCGACACAATGGAGACCTATTTTCTCTCCAAAGAGGAGAGATTGGCAAAGGCGGACGGGATTGGGGAGGTGCTCTACCACAAAAGTGTGCGTTGTTCGGAGGATGCCAAAGAGATGATGAGAAGGGGACACAAGGCACTATTAGCCAAAATCTCTTACAAAAATTGAATAAACCACGGACGAACACGGACGGTCACAGACAAGCTTCAAATATATGATATAACAAAATAAGGCAATTATAAAACACTCGATACCGACTCCCAACAGGGCTCCCGCGAGTCCTGTATAAGAATTTAAAGCACCCTCAATGCGGATACAAGAAAGGTTTGTGGTCTTAAGTCTGTCGTCTTATGTCTGTAGTCTGATTTTTGCATCTTACCTCTCCTTTCTTTACTCTAATATTACACTTTGCATATCCTGTTAATTTTTTGCATTTTTTCCCTGATCGTATAGGAAACTATACATTAACAGGGATTTAAAGAGATCATTCACAGAATCTCATATCCATACAGATCCTGTGGACGAGTCTGTGACCTGCGGAAAAGAGATTTTTGAAAATCTTTCTTTATATTTCCATGCCCGAAGGATCCGTATGGACAAGTATAAATATATTCCAGATTTTAGTTTTTTTGCTTTAAGATTTTTATTTGTATTTATCTGTGTTTTTCTGCGTCCATCTGCGTCCGATTATTTTCTTGACAAAACGAAAAAAATGTCGTATAATATGTAATACAAATGATACAAAATGTAATGTGAGGAGGGGATGATGAAAAGAGGAGTATACAGCAAAAGGGTGTTGCCCGTGAGGTTGACGCCTGAGATGGAGGACGAGTTAGAAAGGTTGTGCAAAGAAACCCAAAGGCCAAAGTCATATTTCGTGCGAAAGGCATTAGCGGAATTCTTGGAAGAGGAGTCGCTTTACAGGATAGCCCTTGAGAGATGGGAAAACAAGGACGATACTATAATAACTGCGGAGGAGATGCATGAAAGACTCGGAATATAGAATTCTGTACAAAAGTGGCGTAGAGAGAGATTTTAAGCAGATTGAAATAAGACAGCGAAAAAGGATTATTCAAAAGATAGAAACGGTATTGTCACAAAATCCTTATAAAGGCAGGCAATTAAAGGGTAAATACAAGGGCTTTTGGCGTATGCGTATCGGTGATTATCGTGTAGTCTATAGAATCATCCAAAAAGATGTGGTCATTGTAACTGTAGGGCATAGAAGAGAAATGTATAAATAAAAATGGATAGTGCGGTCTGCTTATGTTTTCAAATCAAAAATTTAACAGTCAAATTTGAGCAGTGCGGTATTCAAAAGAGGAATTGTCCTTCCCGGGGATACATTTTTTTAGGACAGGGAAAATCGTTGGAACTCCCGTGTTAATACTTTTGTCAAGTTTTTTCTTGACTTTTGCAGAAAATTGCATTATAATAAGCCAAAACCTTTCAGTGTATTGAAAGATTTGTGGGGAGAACCTTTCAATAAAATGATAGATAAAAACATAATAAAAGGGATAGTTATTGAATGGCTTGAGGAAATAAAGAAAAAGCGTGTGATGCCAAGGGATGCTGGTGTAGGACTGAAGAGATATATTGAATACAAGCATGTTGTTGCCCTGACTGGTATGAGAAGAAGTGGGAAGACCTATCTTATGTTTCAGTTCATTCAAGGACTTCTCAAGGAGAATCCCAACAATGTTTTTTATATCAATTTTGAGGATGAGAGGCTGTCTTTTGTTGATGTAATGGATATGGGTTTCATCTATGAAACTTTCCTTGAACTCAGAAACCCTACAGGGCAAATATATTTCTTTTTGGATGAGGTCCAACATATTAAAGGGTGGGAAAAATGGGTATCAAGGATGTATGAGAAGGGATTGAAATTTTTTGTGAGCGGTTCCAATGCCTCTCTTTTGAACTCGGAATATTCATCTGTCCTGACGGGAAGGCACATATCGTTTCGGGTTTTTCCACTTTCTTTTAAGGAATTTATTAGATTCAAATCTGAAGAGCTTTTAAGAGAAGAATCCCTTTATCTTCCTGATAAAAGGGCAAAGATAAAAATGCATCTTGAAGAATTTATAAGCAATGGGGGGCTTCCAGAGGTTGTTTATGAAGACAGAAAAGATATACTTCAGCAGTATTTCAACGACATTCTTGTGAGGGATATAATCTTCAGGTACAGATTAAAGTTCAAAGAAACCCTAAAAACCCTTGCCATTTATTTACTTACAAATACTTCATCTTTAACCAGTCTATATTCGCTAAAGAGGGCAATGGGAGAAAGGAGTATAAATACTATAAAGTCCTATCTCTCTTACCTTGAAGAGAGTTTCCTGCTCTTCAGACTTCCCTTTTTTTCTTTTTCTGTTAAAAGACAGATGTTAAATCCATTCAAGGTCTATGCCACTGACACGGGATTGAGAAATGCAGTTTCTTTTCAGGTTTCGTCTGATTATGGTAAATTATATGAAAATGTGGTTGCGGTGGAACTTAAAAGGAGAGGTAAGGAGATTTATTACTGGAGGGATTACGAGCAGAGAGAGGTTGATTTTGTGGTAAAGGAAGGATTGGATGTAACCCGTCTAATTCAGGTATGTTATAACATAGAAGACCCAAAGGTAAATAAACGTGAGGTAAAGGCACTCCTGAAGGCTTCATCAGAACTGAGATGTCAAGACCTGCTTATAATCACAAAAGACTATGAAGCGGTGGAGAAAGACAAAAAAGAATTACCTCCTGTTAAGTTCACCCCCCTGTGGAAATGGTTGTGTCTTCCAGAGTGAAAGAAGAGTGTAAAAATGGAAAAAAGAGATATAACTATGGTGGAGATTAAGGACTTACTACAAGAGGGGGAATTTTTTTAACAAAACGCAATTGGGGTAATAATCGGCAATATGCCTTTGGAGGTGTGATTTCAAGAAGTAGAGAACGCGTTTTACCTCAAGATTCGCAGAATCCTATAGAGAAGAAATCAACGCAGAAGATGACCAAGAAAAATCACGCTGTAACACCATATAAAACAGGAGGATAGAGAGAACTGACACCAATTTTTACCAATTTTTATGACACCAATTTTTACCGTCAGGCAGGCGAACTCTGGTTCGGATATAAACCGTTAGATGAAATTCGGCAACATGAAAACGAGGTAAAATTATGAAGTGTGCGAGTATCTCGGTCACACTCGTGCTCCTTATTCTTGTATCGCACTCCCATGCCCTCATGACCTTTGAGAGATGGTATGGGGGTGATAATGATGATAGGGGCAATTGTGTCCAGCAAACCTCCGATGGTGGATATATTGTAGTAGGAAATACATTGTCTTTTGGTGCGGGTGGTTTCGATATCTATCTTATCAAAACCGACTCGTTAGGTGATACTAACTGGACAAAAACCTATGGTGGTGGTGAGAATGAGTTGTGCTTTTCTGTTAGACAGACATATGATGATGGATACATCACCGCAGGATGGACAGCTTCATATGGAGCAGGTGGACAAGATGTTTATCTTATAAAAACAGATAACACTGGCAGTGTTCAATGGGTAAAGACTTATGGAGGTGCTGAGGCAGACGCGGCTCATTCTATTGATTGTACATCAGATGGGGGCTATATAACAGCAGGTTATACATTTTCGTACAGTATAGGCAATAGCGATGTATGGATTATAAAAGTGGACTCCAATGGTGACACCATCTGGACAAAAACTTATGGCGGAACAGAATCTGATGTGGCTAACTCTGTCGCACAAACGTTTGATGGTGGATATATTATTGCGGGTGTGACAAGCTCCTACACTGCTTCACCTGGAACTACTCAGGCTATTTACCTCATCAAAATAGACTCTCTTGGTGATACAATGTGGATGAGAGTATATGGAGAACAACAAACATGGATATGCGAGGGTGCGCACAATGTTCACCAAACTAAAGACAAGGGATATATAATAGCAGGATACGAAATGACATGCAGTGGGTTCTTTTGGCATCCCTATGTTGTGAAAACGGATTCCATTGGGGATACGATATGGACTAAAGCCTATGAAGAGCTTACATCTCAGCGTAGTGGTTATTACTCTATCCAGCAAACTGTAGATGGTGGATACATCATGGGAGGTGCTATAGGCTGGCTTCCTGGGATAAATGTGTTTTTATCAAAATTAAATTCGCGCGGCGATATCATATGGATAAAGGAATATGGCGGTGAAGAACCTGATGACGCTTACTTCGTTCAAGAAACTTATGATAAGGGCTATATAATTGTAGGCTGCACACAGTCATTTGGTATAAATGGAGATGTTTATTTTATAAAAACAGATTCAGTGGGGAATGTATATGGAGTAGAGGAGGATAACACGTCACAGATCTCAAATTCTAAATCCCACTTACAAGTTTACCCAAATCCTTTTACCCACTACTGTAGGATAGCCCGTGATGGGCACAGCTCTCTACAGCTTTACGATTTAACCGGAAAGCTAATCGGAGTAGTAAAGGATAACACAATTGACAAGGAACTCAAGTCGGGCATCTATTTCTTGAAAGCCAAAGGCTATAAGCCAGTAAAAATTGTGAAGTTGAGGTGATAGGGAAACAAGTAGAGAAAAAAAAGGGATGTTGCCGAACTTCGCACCCCGCCAAAGGTGAACTAGGTTTGCCCATCGTCAGGAGGGTAACACGGTGCATATGTTAAATGAAAAATGGCACGCACTTCATAGGGTCGATGAGGGCAGGCTCGACCATTCGCCTTGGGATGAACTATTTGTTATCCTAAATAGCTTTTAATCGCTCCATAGCGGTATTAGAATATTGACATAATTTCACTATTTCGAAATAGTGAAATTATCACTTGAATGTACCATGATGGTGAGGTCCATTTCCGCATTACGGTAATTACCATAATCAGGACATGGAAAATGAGGGTCGAGTCTTTAATTTTTCCCCACGAAATGCACTAAATAATCGGTCTTCGGTCTGCGGTTATACCTCAAAGTTTATTCTTTTTCTTTGCTACCGGACACGGATAACAGACGCTAACTTGAGGTCAGGGGTTGATTTCTGTGCGCCAAAGTATAGGGAAAAAGAATCTGGGGTCAGGTCTTTAATTTTAAATATTGTCGAAGACTCTGCGAGGGGTTGGGCACTAATCTCTTTTTAATCTGTTGTCCAGCTTAATCAAATAATTTTTTTCTTGACTTTTGCGGTGTTTTATGTTACACTTATAGGTGTAAATTTCAACACCAGGAGGGAAATTGATTTCCATAACATCTAAAATTGCTCAGTCACTTCTCGCATTCTATTTTTTGCATGAAGACGAGAGTCTTTATGTTAATGAGCTGGTGCGTCGTCTGGAGCTGGATAAACGAAACCTCGTAAAAAAGCTAACTGAATTTGAAAGGGAGGGAATTTTCAAAAGCGAAATAATTGGTAACCAAAAATATTATTCTCTGAACAAGAAATATCCACTTTATAAGGAATACAAAAGAATTGTTCTGAAAACAATTGGAATTGAAAAACAATTAAAAACCGCTCTGAGTGATATAAAAGGCATCAAGCGGGCTTTCGTTTATGGTTCATATGCAGAGGATAGAATGGATGCCTTCAGCGATATTGACATCATTGTAATTGGTAACCACAGCACTGTGTTGCTTCATAAGAAAATTGCTCAGTTACAGAAATTGACAGATCGAGAAATAAATGTCATCAGTATAAGTCAGGAGGAATTTGATGCCAAAGTAGAGAATGAAGACCCGTTTATAACCGGTATTTTGGGAAAGAAAAGAATTGAGATAATATGACGAGATTCGAGAAAAGATATTTTGTCAAGTTTGATTTCTCTGATAAACAATTAGGTCAATATCTCACTAATGCCCTACGAGACCTTGAAATCGCTCTGGAAAATGAACGTCCCGAAGTAAAATTCAATTATAGTTATACTGCATTGATAAAGGGAGGTATTGCCTTGATAGCAAGAATCGGAAAGGTTAAGGCAAGAAGTATTCCAGGTCATCACATTAAGATTATTGAAAAAATGAGTGAGATATTGCAAGACGAAACTATCAAGGAAGTCGCTAATTCAATGCGAATGAAAAGAAACATAGATCTCTACAGTGGTGGAATCTTCGTTTCAGATAAAGAGAGCAAAGACTTTTATAACTTCACAGAAAAGGTATTACTTAGAATAAAAAAAACGATTGAAAGAAACAAAGCAAAAGAAAGTTTTTGAAAATCAGTGCAAATCACAGATTACAGGTTATAGATTATAGATTGCGGTTATTGGGGTCGGGTCTTTGATTTAAATTTTGCCCACGGGAAAAAGAATCTGGGATCAAAGAATCTGGGATCGGGTCTTTGATTTTAAATTTTGTCGAAGACTCTGTGAGAGGTCGGGGACTGATTTCTCTTTGATAAGGGAAGGGGAATCAACGATTAAAATTAATGTAAGAATTTTTTTTCACGGTACAAATAAAAAAAGAAAAGGATATCTGAACCTGTTCGGATAAAAGACTTTATCTGAAATTTAGCATTATGTATGTCTAAGATGAATAAAATATTTCAGTTGTATGTATTATTTAGTATGCTTTCACTACCATTTTCTACAAGCACCCCAGATAAAAATACCGTACCAAATCAAGATGATGCTTGGAAAGATTTAGAAGTTTATCCAATTAAAAAAAACCGAGTCTTTAAAGCTTTTGAAGTAAGTACCAAGCCCCTCTTTCTTGTAGGAACGAAGAAAGATATCGTCTCTCAAGTTGAAGAAGAATTATCCAAGTCGTTAGCCTCCAGAAAGAATGAGCAAAAATTACGCACATATTCGACTTCGGATACCCTTTTTGTGTTTTGCCTTTTTGGATGGAGTGGGGGTTCACTTGACGAAATGCGACGAATCAAAATCACCAAGGCTTGTATTAAAGAACGAGATGTGCACATTCATATTGATTACCCGACTTTTGAATATAGCGAGCCTATGATAGAAATATGTAACGTGGTGTTTGTTGGTCGTCAAATCCCCTTGGGCAAATTGTTGCCTGGTAAGTATACCGTCTCTTTCTATAGTACCTATAGACACATACGGGTTGATGTTAGTGAACGTCCATGGGAAAGCGAACTCGTAACAGAGAGGGGAGACATATTGGAAAGAAAAATAGAGTTCCGAGTAGATAAAATTCCAACAAGTAGTAAAAAGAACTTGGGGTCGGGTCTTTAATTTTAAACTTTGATAGAGCTGATTTCTATTCGTTAAGGCAGAGGGAAAATAAATATGAGCTCTTAACAGAGGAAGAAACTCTGTGCTTTTTTGATTCTGATATCTATTAGCTTTCTATATCTACCCGCCTGCCTGGCAGTAGGCAAGCCTTTGGCGGGACGGGTCTGGGTAATAAAATATAAAAGGGGGTTGTATGATAAAATTTCTAACATTTCTTGCTTTTACACTGATTTTAACTCCCCTTAAAAACCAGGGAGAGGAGACAAAAGATTCTCTATCTATAGGGAAAGCAATTATATCATCTTATACTGCCCCGCTCAAGGTGACACACATATCACCCGTGGGTTCTACCGAAGGTATCCGCGAATCCTTTAAAATACTCGTGGGATTCAATCAACCCATGACCTCGCTTCGGGCAGTACCGAGGGAAGAGACAGAAGGGCCTCTGGAAATCGACCCACCGGTTTCGGGCAAATACAGATGGTTGGGTACAAAAACTCTTGCATTCATACCTTACGATACTCTCGCGCCTGCCACAGAATTTAAAGTTACTTTAAATAAGAGCAAAATTCAATCCCTTACGGGAATGAGGTTGGAGAGAGATACCTCATGGACATTCGAAACCGTGCGACCTCTCTTTTTAAAGTCCTATCCACGCCATCGAGAAAATTTTGTGGACTGCGAGGGAACAATTTACCTTTACTTTAACCTCGAAATGTCTCCAGATAAAGTTAATGACGAGATCCAGATTATTGCGACCCACGGTAAACCATCAAAATCATGTGGCTACATAGAACCCGTACATCCTAAATACGGAAAGGAGATTATACCATTCCGCGTTAGAAATCTGGAAGATTCTGAGAAAGAAAGGACTCCTTTGAGATATTGGGAAAATGAACGCACATTGGTTCTCGAACCACCAATTGACTTGCCGGTTGAGTCACAGATAGATGTTTACCTCTATCCAGGATTAACAGCAAAGCATGGAAACTTAGGACTGGGCTCAGAAAAAGTCATAACCTTCAATACTTATAATGTATTCAGATTAATAAGCTATCCAATAGAAATTACGGCAAGTGATGCGCTTTGGTTGTTTTTCTCGAATCCAGTATCAACAAGTGAACTTATAGAAAATATTGAGATCGAACCCGAAGTTGAAATCCCTGATAGATATCGTGGACACAAATGGAGTGCCAACCGTATCTGGCTCGATCTGCCATTCAAACCACATTCAGAATATAAAATAACGATAAGCGGAAGATTGAAAGATAAATTTGACAACTACCTGGACAAAGATTACGAGTTCATCCTGAAGGTTAATGATTATGAACCATATATAGAGATTCCCACCGGAGTAAACATCGTAGAATCACGGGGCAGTTTACGGTATCCCGTTACCTTCCTGAATGTGGATAGCGTCTATCTCGAGCTTGCCAGGATAGAGTGCGATAATGCGGTACCTTTTATAAAAGAAGTTAACTTCTCGCCACGCAAAAAATATGTGCCCACCGAACTTTTTGATATTAGAAAATATTGGAAGGTTAATACCTACAAGAATTATAGGAATAAAAGGACCGTATTACCCATTGAATTAAAAGACATACTCGAAGGGGATACCGGACTCGTCTTTATCCAACTTGACGACCTCGGACAAACGCCTCGTACTCACTGGAATAGATATATGAAGGCTTTTTTGATGGTAAGTGATGTGGGCGTAACCTGGAAGTACTCCCCCGAGAATAACCTTGTATGGGTTACATCACTCAATTCTACCGAACCATTGAAAGGTGTAAACATCCAGTTGAGAGATGGAGGTAATAAAATTCTATGGAGAGGACAATCCAATGAAAACGGGTTGTGTGAATTCCCGGGATGGGCAAAGTTCATGCCGAAGAAATACGATGTAAAAGATCGGTATTACGGTGCCCCCGAGCTGTGGCTCACACTCCAAAATGGAGGCAGTGCGGTATTCTCAAACTTGTGGAACTTCGGTATAGAACCCTGGCGATTTAATATCTGGTACAGGTGGAATATTAAAGGAGAAGAGTATGGGGCATATATTTTTACCGAAAAGGGGCTGTACAGAGCGGGCGAAACCGTTCACATCAAGGGAATAATGAGAAAGAAACGCGGTGGAATGTGGATTTTACCGGATATCGACAGTATCCCAATTAGGATTAAAAATTCACGGGGCGAAGACATTTTTGTAGACACATTAAAATTGAATTCATACGGTAGCTTTTTTAAAGATTTGCCGCTGTCGGAAGATGCACCAACGGGTCTCTACCTTATAAAGGTGAGTTTGCCGGAAAAGAATATCTATTTTACCAATCATTTCAGGGTAGAGGCTTACAGACCAGCGGAGTTTGAGGTTAAGGTCTCTGCAGAAAGGGATACATTTATCGTTGATGAAGGATTTTGGGCAGAGGCAAGCGGCAAATATCTTTTCGGTATGCCAATGAAAGATGCACCGGTGAGCTGGAATTTGAGAAAAAGGAACTATCGTTTAAGATATTCACAATATGAGGCTTATACATTTGGTAAATACGAAGTGGAGAGGGATAGAAAGATAATATCTTCGGGCAAAGGAAATTTGAATGACGACGGTCTATTCTCCGCCCGTGCAAAGCTCAGTTCAAAGGATATAAAAGCTCCCTCCAAGATTACTTTCGAAGCCACCGTGACAGCGTCCAATAAGAGGACTGTTTCGGGCAGGCAAAACTGGATTGCTTTGCCGGCAAATTTGTTACTCGGTTTAAAGACATCGGAATATCTATATATTCTCGGCGACACCGTAAAGACTTCCATGATTGCCATCAAACCCTCGGGAGAAAAAGTAACCGGTGTGAATGTGTCGATAAGAGTAATCAGGATGGAATGGCGCTCTATTAAAAAGGCTCGTTTTGGCAGAAGATACGAATGGGTTTCCGAGAACATTGAAATCGAGAAGAGTTATAAACAGGTAAATAGCAGCGGTGATTCCACCCTTATTCGCTTCGTGCCAGACGAACCAGGGTATTACAGCATAATTGCCAGCGCAAAGGATGAAAGGAGCAGGAAAACATCAACAAAGATTTACTTCTATGTAACGGGTCGGGGATTTGCAGGGTGGGAGATGCGAGATGACGATATCATAGAGCTTGTACCCGATAAGGAGGTATATGAAGTCGGTGATACGGCGAGAATACTTGTAAAGTCACCATATGACTCGACAAACGCACTCGTAACCATGGAGAGGGAGCTCGTTCTGAACAAATTTATTACGAAAATACGCGGTAATGCCGATTACATCGAAATCCCAATAGATTCTACTTGCCTACCCAATATATATGTGGGTGTAACACTAATACGGGGAAGAGTTAAGGAGCTGGCTTGGGATGCAAAGAAGGAGACAGACCTTGGAAAACCACAATTTAAAATAGGATATGCCAATCTGAAGGTGGATGCAAAGGAGAAACACCTCGCTGTTAGTGTATGGTCTGAAGAGGAAGAATACCGACCGGGCGACAGTGTGACCGTGAACTTTACTGTCGATAATTACAAAGGAGAACCAGTCGATTCAGCAGAACTGGCTCTGTTTGTTGTGGATCTGGGTGTTTTAAATCTCATAGATTTCAAAACGCCCGAACCATTCGATTACTTTTACGGCATGAGGCCCCTCTCGGTAAGAACTGTGGAGTCGCGTCTACACATAATAGGTGAGAGAAATTACGGGGAGAAAGGGGAGGAACACGGAGGCGGAGGAGGACTCAAGGGAATCTCTTATCGGGAAAAGTTCATAACAACTGCTTATTATGAAGCCTGCATTTTAACCGATGAATCCGGTAAGGGAAGCGCAACTTTCATATTACCCGACAATTTAACGAAGTTTCGAATCATGGCAGTGGCACAGACAAAAAATTCTCAATTTGGTTCCGCTGAATCGCACCTTACGGTTAATCTGCCGTTTATCCTGACTCCCTCATTGCCGAGATTTGCACGAGTGGATGATGAGTTTGAGGCGGGAATAGTAGTTCACAACCGAACCGACAAGAGCAGTATAGCAAGTATAGAATGCGAAGCAGAGGGCATCAAACTCATCGGAGAAAATAGTCACGAATTTATGATTTCACCGAACGAGAGCAAAGAGGCTCTATTCAAATTTAAGGCAGAGCGAGAGGGCGAAGCCGCATTCAAATTTAACGGCAGGATGGGCAAGGAAGAGGATGCGCTGAAGGTTACACTTCCCGTTAAAAATCCCCCATTCAACGAGGCGGTGGCTACTTTCTCCGCTATCGATGATTCGATAATTGAGAGCATCTATGCGCCCTCTAACACCTTCGAAAATTTGGGAGAACTTGAGATACTTCTGTCATCCTCGATACTGGCTGGAATGGAGAATGGGATAAAGTTTTTACTGGATTTTCCTTACGAATGTCTTGAGCAGAGATTGTCAAAAATATTTCCCCTCATAGTGGGTGAAGATATTATCAACGATTTCAAACTTGCTCCGATAACAGGACAGACGCTACGAGACACTGTACAAGGGGTACTTGATGAGGTGGGAGAATATCAAGTTAAAAGTGGGGGGTTTGTCTATTATAAAGATGGACTTTATCCTGCCCCCTATCTGTCCGCCTATACGATGTATGTATTGAAAAGGGCAAAGGACAACGGATATTTAATAGATTCTGATGTAACCATCAGGGGAAAAAGGTATCTACGGAATATTTTACGATTAGATAAAGTGGATTGGAATTATCCCTACAACGAGTACGCCAAATTGACTTCAAAGGCGTTCTGTCTCTATGTACTCGCCCTCTGGGATGACTATGATAAGGCATACGCCTCACGCCTCTTTGAACACAGGGAACAGCTTTCCGTTTTCGGTAAGACATTACTACTCAAGGCGGGTAGAGAGCTGGGTATGGGTAACGAATTTGAGACCGAGCTATCTCGAATCATTCTAAATAAGGCAAAGTTATCGCCCACCACAGCACATTTCGAAGAGAGTGAAAATAGAGGCTGGACCTTCCCGTCACCGGGGAAAGTTACGGCATTTGTGGTACAGGCTTTTACGGAGCTGGATATGTCTTTTCCATACAAGGACATGGCAATTAAGTGGTTGGTGGAAGAAAGAGCCAGAAAAGCAAGACCTACCACGCACGAGAATGCGTTTGTGTTTGATGCATTTCAAACCTATTACAGGAAATACGAGAGGGAAGAGCCCGATTTTACAGCGAAAATCGTGCTGAGTGAAAGGGAGATTGTAAATCAACTCTTTAAGGGAAGGACAAACAGACCGCCAGTGCGATTCTCTGTACCTCTCGATTCCATTCCCAGTGATACCACCATCCCCATCAGGATATCTAAACTCGGCGAAGGCAGGCTTTACTATGTGCTCAGGATGATTTACGCCCTCAAAGAAAGTCCAATCGCTTTCGATGAAGGATTTTATGTGTGGAAAGAGATATTGACATTGGACGATAGGAAGGTTGAAAAGTTCAAACGCGGAAAACTTTACAAAGTGATACTGCATGTGGGGGTGCCGGAGACGAGAATTTTCGGCATAGTGGATGATCCGTTGCCCGCGGGATTTGAGGTGGTGAATCCCCATTTTGTTACAGAATCGGAAGAAACGAGGCAGGAATACCGAGAAGCGAGACGCAAGAGGAAGAGACATTGGTGGGGCAGCTTTGACCACCAGGAGGTCTATGACGATAAGGTTATACTTGTTGGAAAACACATGTTCCCCGATGAACACACCTGGATATACTTTGTAAAAGCAACCACTTCGGGGAAATTCCTGTTACCTGCCACGAAAGCCGAAGAGATGTATTCACCGGAGGTATTTGGCTCAACTTCTCAAAAATTTATCGTTATAGAATGAAAAAGGTAAAGAAAATATATATTCCACTTTACATTCTGTGCCTGGGGCTGGTCGCGTTTTTCGTTATGCCGCTCGATAGAGAAAGGTTATATCCAACAGATTTTTGTTCTTACCTGATAGTTGATCGTAACGGTGAGACCTTGAGAGAGGTACTGTCGAAAGATTATACGACAAGCATATGGACACCGCTCGATAATATGTCAGAATGGGTTATCAAAGCCACCATCGCACACGAGGACAAGAGATTTTGGATTCATCCCGGGGTCGATGTCATTGCACTCACCAGGGCACTCGTGAACAATATAAAGGCGGGTAGAATTGTATCCGGCGGCTCAACCATAACGATGCAGGCAGCGAAAATGGCGCTCAACTTCAAGAATAGAAACATAATTACCAAGCTGTACGAGATGTTATATGCGTTGAAGCTGGAATTATACTTAAAGAAGAAAGATATTCTTGAAATCTATCTTAATCGTGCACCCTACGGATTTCAGAACTTCGGCATCGCCGCCGCCGCCAAATTTTATCAGAATAAACCCGCAAGTCATATATCACTTGGTGAGGCGAGTCTCCTTGCGGTGATACCAAAATCTCCCTCAAAATTGAACCCTTATACAAGCCCTCACAGGGCAATAAAAGAGAGGGATAAGATTTTGAAGCTATTGCTGTCACAGAAAGTGATAGATTCGCTGAGTTTTTCACTTGCAATGAAGGAGGATTTGCCTTTCATACCACAAGAACTGAATTTCAGGGCACCTCATTTCGTCGATTATATAATCGGGGAGTTGGAGAGGTCGGGAATAGAAAATCCTAAAATCGTCGTAACCACCCTTGACATCAATTTGCAAGAAGAACTGGAGAAACTACTCGTCACCACACTGAAATCCCAGAAGCGATACAATATGAGCCAGGGTGCAATCCTGGTCATGGATGCAGAAACTTCTGAAATACTTGCTATGATTGGTTCAAAGGACTATTTTGAGCCCGAGGCTGGTCAGGTAAATGGATGTTTAGCCAAACGCCAGCCCGGCTCAGCCATTAAACCCTTTACCTATATCCTTGCATTGAATAATGGATTCACAAGTGCGTCAATCTTACCCGATGTCCCCATGGAGTTCCAACTACCCGATGGTTCACGGTTCGCACCAAAAAATTACAGCAAAAGATACAATGGACCCGTATGGTTGAAAGAGGCACTCGGTTCATCATTAAATGTACCCACGGTGTATTTACTCGAAAAAATAGGCGTCGAGCAGCTGTATAATCTGTTGAAGAATTTAAAATTTGAAAGTCTCGATAAGGGCGCAGAATTTTATGGATTATCTCTTACGTTGGGAGCGGGTGAGGTAAGGCTTCTGGAACTGGTAAGGGCGTACAGAGCCATTGCAAAAGGGGGATGCCTTGATATGGAAAGAGCAATTATGAAAGTAGTCGATATCCACAATAATAGGGTAAAGTTAGAAACCACCCAGAAGAAGGCATTGTTCTCGGAGGAGATCGCCTACATCATCACCGATATTCTTTCGGATAATTCGAACAGGATAAAATCATTTGGTGAGGACAACCCCCTGAATCTCCCTTTTCCCTGTGTTGCAAAGACCGGTACATCAAAGGATTATAAAGATAATTGGTGTGTGGGATTCACAAATAAATATATGGTTGGCGTCTGGGTGGGTAATTTCGATGGTTCACCAATGAAGGGGGTCTCGGGAATCTCGGGGGCTGCCCCGCTATTCAGGGATATTATGATAGAACTACATAGAAAGGCGTATCCGCCGGCTTTTGAGGAGCCATCGGCTTTAGTCCATTTGAAAGTATGTGCCCGCTCGGGTGAGATCCCGGGGCCATTATGTACGAATGTGGTTGACGAGATATTTATCCCGGGCACGGAGCCACACGAGACCTGTAATGTATGTACTGAATATAGTGAAAAAATGGCCAGATCTTATCCTTTTTCATATCACCATACCGAACACGACAACTCAACAGATACCGGGCTCAGAGAACCCGGTGGAGGAGATAAGTTATATATCGTCACACCGACGGATGGGGATATTTTCAAAATAGATCCACAGGTCTCCCTGCGGGCTCAGGCGATCATCTTCAATGCGGAAACTGATGGAGCTATAGAGAGGGTGCTTTTCAAACTCGATGGCACAATCCTGACCGAGAAGGAATATCCCTTTAAATATGTTTGGAAACCAATACCAGGTGAACATGTGCTGGAAGTTATACCAGACATACCAAAAACTGGTGAAATTCACAGAATTGTGTTTAGAGTACTCTAAGTTATGACTCTGATATTTTAGTTCTTCGTGTTAGATTACGGGTAATGTCATTTAGAAAAACAGGGAAAGATTTGTAGTCACTCCTAAATTGAATCGAACAGGGTAATAAACTTTTGAACAGGGTAATAAATAGGGTAAGGGATTTAGAATTATGAATCGTGAGATAAGAAGCAACTTTTCAAGGATATATGATCGATATGCCCAAGAACGCGACAAAAGAGGAATCGCCCCCTGGAAAATTCAAGAGCGGAATCGTTTCCTGGCACTACTTAAAGATGAGCGGAAAAAAACTCTATTGGAGATCGGAGCGGGAACGGGAAGGGATGGCAAATTTTTTAACGACAGTGGACTTAAGGTAATCAGTACTGATGTGTCTTCTGAGATGGTCAGGCTGTGTCGGAAGAAGGGACTTGCAGCATCTGTGATGGATTTTTATAACCCGGGATTCCTTGGGGAAAGTTTCGATGCCATCTGGGCTTTAAACTGTTTGCTTCATGTACCCAAGAAAGAGCTCCCCGAGGTATTGAAAGGTCTCCGGGCTGTACTAAAACCAACGGGTTTGTTCTATATGGGAGTATATGGGGGGTCTGAATTTGAAGGAATATGGGAAAATGACTTTTATACACCCAAAAGATTCTTTTCCTTTTACCCCGACGAAAGAATTAAAGAGGTCGTGGCGGGTTTCTTTGAGATTCTGTATTTCAAAACGATTACTTTAGAAAAAGGGGAACCCCATTTTCAATCGATAATATTGCAAAAAAACGGTAACAGAGATAGCGAATAAAATCTCGTAAGACAACGGGAGAGAATTTGTCGGATTTATCTACTTGGCAAATTTTACAAATCGGAGTGAGTTATGAATGCTCTGGGATTTATTTTAATGCTTTTTTCGGGATTTGATTATATTGCAAAGGGCGATCCATCGCTCCAAGGCTCGGGGAAATTTGAATCCTACGATGTCAAAGAGGGGATCGTTACCCTCAGATACGAAAACTTGCTCTCTCAAATGGAAATTGTAAATGATGGAGTCATCCACATCTCCACCTCGTTTTCAAATGAGCTGCCATTGAAGCATTCATATGCGGTGGTCAATAAAAAAACGAACCAAAATATTTCTCTGGAAGAAGAAAAGGACTATTTAAAAATCCATTTTGAGGATAAAGAAATAAGAATAAAAAAGGAATTTTACAGAACGGAGGTCTGCCGCGCCAATGTGCTCATTTGTTCTTTTGATATCAGGCGAGATATAAAAAAGAAAGAATTGAAATTAATAGCCAAATACCATAGAGAACGATTCTTCGGGCTGGGGGAGAAAACGGGGGACTTTGAGTTGACGGGCAGGGAATTCACCATGTATAACTCGGACACTTATAAATACACCTACAACACCGATCCCATCTATGCTTCCATTCCATTCTATATCGCCGTCGACGATGAGTATGAATACGGAGTCTTTTTCGACAGTCCCGCAAAATCCCGATTTAGTTTGAAAAGGGAGAAATATTCTTATAAGGTAGATGATAGGATGCTGGATTTTTACATCTTCACGGGGAATATTAAAAAGCTCATAGGGGATTACACCGACCTCACGGGAAAGCCTTACTTCCCACCTCTCTGGAGCTTTGGATTTCAACAATCCAGGCACTCTTACATCGATCAAGAAGAGGTCCTGGAGATAGCTAACAATTTCAGAAAGTATGATATACCCGTTGACGCCATATATCTTGACATCGGGTTTATGAACAATAACCTGGTTTTCACATATAATCCCCGAGAATTTCCTCGTCCAAAAGATATGGTCGAACATCTAAATTCTATGGGAATAAAAACGGTGGCGATAGTAGACCCGGGAATTAAAGTGGATAGAAATTACGCCGTTTATCGAACGGGGGTCGAGAACGATGTCTTTTGTAAATACGAGAATTGCTATTACGAGGGAGCCGTATGGCCAGGGATATGCCTCTTCCCCGATTTTACAAAAGAATCCACCGTAAAATGGTGGGGCGCTCTATATAAAAATCTCTTGGACCTGGGAATCGAAGGCTTCTGGAACGATATGAATGAACCCAGCGTATTTTCAGAAGCAAACGGAACTATGCCCGATGGTGTGATGATGGACTACAATGGAATCAAGTCAAGCCATAAATACTTGCATAATATCTATGGATTGACAATGGCGAGGGCAACATTTGAGGGGGTTAACGACCTGAGACATAATAAACGAATCTTCCTCCTCACACGCTCGGCTTACTCCGGAATTCAGAGATATGCCTTCCTCTGGACGGGGGATAACACCAGCAACTGGGAGCACCTGCGAATGAATGTTTCTATGGCTCTCAACCTGGGTTTATCGGGCGTTCCCTATGTGGGAGCGGATATAGGCGGTTATACCGGGACTCCATCCGAAGAACTATTTACAAGGTGGATACAGCTGGCAACATTCATTCCATTTATGAGAGACCACACAGAACGGGGTACAAAATTTCAAGAACCTTATGTATTTGAGGAGAACATCGACATCATCAGAAAATACATCAAATTGAGATATAAACTCCTTCCCTACCTCTATACCGAAGTCTATGATACACATTCTACGGGACTTCCCCTTGTAAAGCCACTGTTCATTGAATACGGAAGAAAATATCTGGATATCGATAGAGAATTTTTATTCGGGAGAAATATCCTAATAGCGCCCGTGTTGGAAAGGGGAATAAACCAAATGGAAGTTATCCTGCCCCAAGACATCTGGTACGATTTATGGACTGATAAACCCTACAAATCGGGCAAATACTCTCTGGACATTTCCATTGCTGATATCCCCGTTTTTATAAAGGCGGGAAGCATTATTCCACTATACGATTTTGAGATGAGAAGCACGGCGGACTTAAAAGAGAAAAGGGATTTAACGCTGAAAATTTATCCAGATGGGGATGGAAATGCACGGGGTTTCGTTTATGAAGACGACGGGGAAAGCCTTGATTACCAAAATGGGATGTTCTTAATTACCAAAATTGATTATCGCTCCGAGGGAAATATCGCAGAAATAAAGGTGCAAACAGAAGGAAAATTCAAAGTTGAAAGAAAGATGATCTTTGTACTTCCCGGAAATATCCAGTTCACCCAGATCAACGGAAAAAATTATCAGGTGAGAAACAGAAGGGTGGAGATACAGTCATTCTAAGGAAAAAGAGAAAATATCCCGGAAAGTAGTGTATCACGATGGGAATTGAGGATTTGAACGAAGAAATAAGGAAATGCTGCAAATGTAGATTATCCGAGACCAGGATAAATGCTCTCTGTGGGGAAGGCAACCCAAATGCCAGACTCATGCTCATCGCACAGGCACCAGGAGAAAACGAGGACAGAGATGGAAAAATGTTCATAGGACCCTCCGGAAAGGTTCTGGATGAATTATTGAAAGAGGCGAACATTAAAAGAAAAGAGCTCTATATGACAAATCTCGTAAAGTGTATGCTTCCAAAATACAGGAAACCAAAGCCGGATGAAATTAAGAGCTGCAGCGGGTACCTGGACAGGGAGATAAAATTGATAAATCCAGATGTATTGGTCCCGTTGGGTTATTACGCAACTAAATATATCTTTGAGAAATACGAACTCAACCTTCCACCCAAATCCGGATTTCATGGGGTCTTTGGCAAGCTCTTCTTTAGAGACAACGGGAAAGTATTCCCACTGCAACATCCCGCCGCGCTGTTACATAACATCTCTCTGCGCGAGGTATTGGTGAGAAACTACCGTAAACTCAAGATACTATCTGTTGACTGCAAGTGGTATCAGGTATGCCCTATGAAGAGATTCTACGAGGGAGGAAAATTGGCAAAAGAATTAGTAGAACTGTATTGTAAAGGGGATTGGGAGAGTTGTATTCGTTATCAGATGGAGGAGAAAGGAGAGCCGCATCCGGATTGGATGTTGCCCGATGGAAGTCTCGATGAAAAATTACAAAAGGAGGTTTTATGATAAAAATTACCATTGTCTACGATAACGAAGCGGCGAAAAAGAACCTCAGGGCTGATTGGGGCTTTTCCTGCTTCATAGAGGTGTACGGTAAGAGGATACTCTTCGATACGGGGGCAAACGGCGCCATACTTCTCGATAATATGAAGAAACTCCGTATAAAGCCCGCTAAAATTGGAGAGATTTTTATCTCTCATGCTCACGGGGACCACACCGGTGGACTTTCAGACTTTCTCAAAGTAAACCCGGTTAAGGTATATGTTCCATCATCGTATAATGCACCCCGTAATGCAAAGGAAGTAATTAAAGTAACAGAATCCCTTGAAATCCACGAAAATATCTTCTCGACCGGTGAACTCAGGGGCATAGAACAGTCTCTCGTCGTTAAAACGGAAAAGGGAGTGGTCGTGATCGTGGGATGTTCTCACCCCGGGGTTGGGGATATTCTAAACGCGGCGTCGCAGTTTGGTAAACCTTATGCCCTTATCGGTGGGCTGCATGGATTCAGGGATTTCGATTTACTCGGGGATCTGGAATTTGTCTGTGCTACACACTGCACGCAGTTCAAAGCGGATATAAAATCACACTATCCCGAGAAGTATGTCGACGGAGGAGTGGGTAAAGAAATCGAAATATCATAGTTATACTGTTTTACAATAAGGTTAAAGGAAAAAGGATAAAGGATAAAGTAAATATGAAAGAAGACAAATATATTCCGGGCATCTACAACTATTGTGACAGATGGTGTGAAAGATGTCCACTCAGGCGTAGATGCTTTCTATATGCTAAAGAGCAGAAACGGATCGCAAGACATAAAGCCAGGGGCGAAGACCCCTATGACTGGAAATACATTATTCAGGATGTCAAGGAAAACTTCGATGAAACCCTGAAGTTACTCCATAAATTTGCGGAAGAAAAGGGAATCGACCTCAGTGCATTACCCGAAGAGAAACATAAAGATTATGAGCCCGATGACCATCCCCTTATGAAGGCTGCCAGCGATTACCTCAAAATGGCTCAAAAATTTCTCGAGAAGCTGCGGCAGACAATACAGGCAGAGGGAATCGACCTTGCCAAAACGGTTGAGATTATACCATCTGCTAAAAGTAACATCGGAACGCTCAGGAAAATCGCCGCAAACTACGAAGTTATATGCTGGTATCATACGCTTATACCGGTTAAGATTCACCGTGCACTGCAAAGCAAAATGGAGATCAATAAAGATGAGTTCGCCCAGAGCGATGCGGATGCAAGTGCAAAAATTGCCTATATCGGAATCATGAAATCAATGAATGCCTTAAAGGCCATCTATAACTGGAATGAAGACCTCCAGGACGGCGCATTGGTACTTCTGGTTGCAATCGATAAACTTCGCAGGGGCGTTGATAAAGAGTTTCCCGGTCACCACACCTTCAAACGTCCGGGATTTGATGATTGAAAGAATAATTGGAGGTCCCGCAATATGCGGGAGATCCCGAAGAAAGCGGGACAGATTAACACAGATAGGCTAAAGCATTAATTCTTTGAAATTTTAGACATTGTCCCAAAGTGTTGTGATGAAAATTGTCAGATTATATGATGAGTGTAAAGGTCCTCAGTTATGAACCTATAACTTGGCATGTTGTCTTTA
>Ga0209121_10000415_pt1 | contig 44293 bp, 36 predicted proteins | sample Cruoilmetagenom3_FD_187292 | JGI IMG/M metagenome (GOLD analysis project Ga0209121, IMG submission 187292) | Oil polluted marine microbial communities from Coal Oil Point, Santa Barbara, California, USA - Sample 3 (SPAdes) (version 2) | ecosystem: Environmental > Aquatic > Marine > Oil seeps ... | reverse complement strand
ATCGCTGTAAATAAAACGCTTCGCTGAAAAGGCAAAGAAAGAAGAGAAATAACGGCATTTCGGATTTAACACCTTAACGGCAAATGCAAAATTAACAATTAACATTTAACATTGCAAAATGAAAAGACCAAATAAACTATACAAACTAATGGATGGGTATATGAGTGGATGTGTAGATGTGTTCCCCATTCACCCATTAACTCATCTACTCATTTACCAGTTAGGGGTTATATGACAAATGACTATGTCTCCATGTCTCTTTGTCTCTATTGTCTCTTTGTCCCCATGTCTCTGTGGTTTCATTGTGGGGTGGGGAGGGAGAATAAGAATTTGTGTTCTCTGTGTCTCTGTGGTTTCATTGTGGGGTGGAAAGGGAGAATAATATGATACGACTTAATAGTTTTATAGCAAAGACAGGTTTGTGTTCCCGAAGAAAAGCGGATATACTTATCTCACAGGGAAAGATAAAACTAAATGACAATATTATTACCCAACTTGGAGTAAAGATAGAGCCATTGATAGATAAGGTTGAATACAAAGGTAAAATTCTACGATTAAAAACAAAAAATAGTTATATTCTTCTAAACAAGCCAAAAGGTTACATAACAACTACAAAGGATGAAAGGGGAAGAAAAACCGTTCTTGACCTGTTAGAGCCAGCAATGAGAAAAAGGAGACTCTTCCCTGTTGGAAGACTTGATAAGGATACAGAAGGTTTACTTATTCTGACCGATGATGGGGAGTTGGCAAATAAACTTATGCATCCAAGTGGTAAAATAGAGAAGAAATACGAGGTTGCACTTGACAAACCTTTTAAGAAAGATGATTCAAGCAAACTCACCAAAGGTATTACGGATGAAGGGGAACTACTCAAGGCAAAATCCGTAAAAATACTCGGTGAAAAAAAAGTTGAGGTTGTTCTCATAGAGGGTAAGAAAAGAGAGATAAAAAGGATATTCCGAGCAATTGAGTACAAAACCCAGGAAATCAAGAGAATCAAATACGCATTCCTTACATTAGAAGGATTAAAAAAGTCCGAATACAGAGAATTGTCAATCAATGAACTCAAAGGTTTAAAAACCCTTTGAACTAAAAATAGTATCATAGCTATTTGCCTTGACAAATTTCTGTTTTTTCCTTGACAAAGAGGCTGAAAAGTGATAAAAAGAAATCAGATTTTCTGAGTGATGAGAGAAAAAAAATTTTAAAGAGGAATCATCTGTTCTGCTGTACATTGAAACAATGCATTAGAAGAACTTTTTAATAACGACATGGTTGGAAGCATTAAAGAGAACCCCTTCCATTTTTAGTAAGGTTTTTTTCATCTTCACTCCCCCTCCAAAACCGCCAATTGTTCCATCAGAGCGAATGACACGGTGACAAGGAATTATTATGGGAAAAGGATTATTTGCCAGTGCATTGCCAACTGCTCGTGCCGCATTCGGTTTACCCAGTTGTTCTGCAATACGCTGATATGTACTGATAGTTCCACGGGGTATTCTGTGTTCGGTTCGTAATACCTTCTGCTGAAACCTGGAACACAAATCCATACGAACTATTTCGAGTGAGAACCTTATCTCCTCACCACTGAGGAATGATTCAATATCATTGGAAATTGTATCAATCTCAAAACAGGTAGCAGCAATAGCATCAGGAAATAACTTAGAGAGTTGGTATTTGACCGATACAGACGGTCTTGATAGCAAAACGCGCAAGACTTTCGGTTGATTATCAAAGACTGACCAAAGGAGAGCCAAAGGACCAAATGGTGTTTTGAAGAAACAATAGGACTGTTGAGTTGTATCTACTTTGCTCATACCTTTAAAAGTCAGATATCATAATACCTCTTACATTCTTTTTTTCCATTCATTAAGCAGGTTGAGTGCTTCGAGCGGTTTCATTTCTGAGATATTCAATGCTTTTAGTTCCTTATAAAATTTTGATTCTTGTGGCATAAAGAGAGACAATTGTTTTTCCCCTTTGTCATTTTGTGTAGTTTTCTTTTTTATTTTTGATCTATCGTTTATTTCATCATTTTCTAATGTTACCAGAATTTCTTTTGCACGAGCGATAACCTCTTCGGGGAGTCCCGCAAGTTTTGCTACATCGACGCCGTAACTTTCATCTGCACTTCCCCGTTCTAATCTTCTCAAAAAAATAATTTTTTCTCCCCACTTTTTTACAGAAATGTTATAGTTTTTCGCTCCCTTGAGTATTCCCTCCAATTCTGTAAGTTCATGATAATGTGTGGCAAAGAGTGTTTTGGGATGAACCTTTGGATTATTGTGGAGAAATTCGCATACACTCCATGCTATAGCAAGTCCATCGAATGTGCTTGTTCCTCTACCAACCTCATCGAGTATTACAAGACTCTTTTCCGTTGCATTGTTCAGGATGTTTGCTGTCTCTATCATTTCGGCAAGGAAGGTGCTCACACCTCTTGATAGGTCATCCGATGCACCAATTCTTGTGAAGACCCTATCGACTATACCGAGCCTTGCTTCTTCTGCAGGAACGAAGCAACCCATCTGAGCCATTATGACTATTAATCCGACCTGACGGAGATATGTAGATTTTCCTGACATATTGGGACCTGTAATAATGAGAATTTGATTTTTGCATCCATCGAGTTGAATATCATTTGGAATAAATGCTTCTTTCTCTCCCAGCATTTCGACAACCGGATGTCTGCTTTCGGAAATGATTATCTCATTCGAATTGTTTACAACAGGCTTTATATATCCGTTGCTCTTCGATATGAATGCAAAGCAGAGGAGCAGGTCGAGGAGTGCTATTGACTCCGCAGTTTTTTGAATTTCATCTACATGCTGTGAGATTTTTCCTCTTAAATTTATGAAGAGATTGTATTCCATATTTTTGACTTTTTCCTCTGAGCCCAATACCCTGTTTTCATACTCCTTTAACTGAACCGTTATGAATCTTTCACAATTCGAAAGTGTCTGTTTTCTCATATAATCCGCTGGAACGAATTTCAGATTGGGTTTTGTTATTTCTATATAGTATCCAAAGATGGAATTGTATCTAACCTTTAAGGATGAGATGCCTGTTCTTTCTCTCTCTTGCTTTTCAAGGTTTATTATCCAATCCTTTCCCTGTGATACAATCTCTCTTACTTTATCGAGTTCTTCGTTATAACCCGTTTTAATTATACCACCTTCAGTGATTGCAAGAGGTGGCTCATCTACTATTGCATCATCGATAAGTTTTACTACATCGCTAAAATCACCAATTCCATTCCTTATTTTTTGGAGTATCTCTGGTTTTAAACCTTTGAGTTGTTCCTTAACCGAAGGTATAAGAGAAAGCGAATCCTTCATCTGGTTGAGGTCTCGTGCGTTTGCTCTTTCTGTTGCAATCCGCCCCATTAATCGTTCTATATCGGCTAATGATTTTAGAGTATCCCTCAATGTTTTTCTTTCAAGGTCTTTATTAAATAATGCTTCGACCGCATCGAGTCTTTCCTGTATGGGTTCTATTTTATAAAAGGGCTTAAGTAGATTTATCCGTAAAAGCCTCGTTCCCATTGCTGTTACAGTTTTGTTAAACAGATTGAATAATGTTCCTTTTGTAGAGCCATCGAATCTTTTTACAAGTTCAAGATTCCGTACCGTTGAACTATCGAGCATAAGTTTATCTTTAATGCCACTTTTTCTCAGTCTTTTTATATGTTTCAGATTCCTTTTCTGGGTCTTATTTAGATAGTTAAGAACAGCCCCTGCTGCACCTATACCAAGATGAGATTCTTCAATACCAAAACCTGCAAGGGTTTCTACCTCGAAATGTGTTTTGAGTTTTTCTACAGCATATCCATACTGGAAATCCATTTCCGATAGAGGGGTTATAACGAAATCATCAAGAAAGGAACAATCTGCATTTTCAGCAATAAGTACCTCACCCGGGTCTATTCTTTTCAGTTCGTCAACAATTTCTTCTTTGTTCAATTCCTCTATATAAAAATCGCCTGTAGATAAATCACAGTATGCAATTCCTGCTTTTCCTTCACCGTCCGATACTACCGAAGCCAGAAAGATATTCTTTCCGGAATCGAGTATATTTGGGTTGGTAACGGTACCTGGTGTTATAACTTCAACAACATCCCTTTTTACGAGTCCTTTAGAGAATGCTGGATTTTCTATCTGTTCACATATTGCAACTTTGAGCCCTGCTCTAATGAGTTTTGTAATGTAATTATCCGCTGCTTTTACAGGAATTCCAGCAAGAGGAACCCGATTGCTTTTTCCATGTGACCTCGATGTTAGTACAATATTTAAGACCTTTGAAGCTATTTCAGCATCCTTGAAGAATGTTTCATAAAAGTCACCCATTCTAAAAAGCAGGATGCAATCCTTGTATTTGGATTTTACTCTGAAGTACTGTTTTAGGAGTGGAGTAATCTTCTGCATTAAAGTATTTTAATCTTAACTATCCAGAAAGGTATTCCCTCTCTTTCCTTAAAAAGTTGTGTGAAACCGTTTGCTTTATCCTTACTTTCAAACTTCCCGATGAGAACCTTGTAATATTTATTCCCCTGTTTTGTGGTTGTTGCAAGCCAGGAATCATATCCTTTATTTTTGAATAAGGAAAGAAGTTCCTTAGCGCTTTCTCTGCTCTGAAACGAACCGATTTGAATACTGTATATACTCTTTTTGGTTTTACTCAACCCTGAAATTTCTTTTTTTGCAGTTAGAAATATGAGTGAATCGTTACCGGTTATTTTTTTATACCATATCAGTGCATCGTTTGTATCTTTTAATGCTTCGTAAGATGCCGCAATCCAGAAACAGGAAGCGTCGTAATATTTTGACCTTTGGGGTAAGGTTGTTATTCTTTTTAATCGTGGTATTACACCTTTATAGTTACTTTGCAGAAACTCGTATAATGCAATAGAATAGATGGCTTGGTTGTAAAAAATGCTTTTGGGATATTTGTTAACGATTTTCTTAAGAAGGTTAATAGATTTTACACCATTTTCTTCAAGCAATGCACTATAGAGAAAAAAAGCTTCCATATTTTTTTCATCAGGTTTTATTTCTTTGAGTTCTGCCCGGGCTTCCATAAATCTACCCTCTTCGTATAAGGTTTCTATCTCATCTATGGAAGGATTCGCGGATAAATTGAAGATAAGAAACATTGTGATAGATAAAACAATATTCATCAGAAGTTTCTTTCACCTGGCTGTGTCTGTAACCACCAGTTAAATCCTATCATAATTCCATCCTGGTTCTGTGTGACTGTATGGATAAAGACCTTGGCATAGTGAGGGTCTGTATCTGTTATCATATAATAGTAGTAAGAGATGTAGGGGATACCACATTCTTCGGAAGAAGAATATCCGGTTTCGGGAGCCGTTTGTAAATTTTCCTGTCTCTTTTGAATGCCACCTCCCTGTGGTGTTGATATACTTGCTGTGCTGTAATATGCCCTAAGATTAAATGAACCGTATGGTTCTCCATTTTCCGTAAAGGTAAATAGTGCATCTCCGTTCGTATCTGCATGAAGATTATCAGAACCAGAAATAACATTTGGTGCAGGAACTGGATTTAAGCCACAACCATCTATAAAGACCAGGGCTACAATGGAGATAATTGTAAGGAGAATGAAAATTATATATTTACAGGAGAGAAAAAATATCTTCAGCACGACGAAATTAGGTTTTATATTTCCCATACCATTTCGTATGTTTTCCATTCCCTGCATTCTGGACATCTTATTAAATATTCCTGTGAAATATGCCCACATTTTTTGCATTTGAAAATCTCCTTTTTCTTAAAAATATCAATTATATGATTGAGTACTGTAACAGAGCTACTTTTTTCCATTTCCAGTTCTGTCAGGAGCAACAGAAGATTCATCCTGATGGAATCAGGAAATGTTTCAACCCCATTCTTGAGGAGTTCATTTGCTTCCTTTGTTCGTCCCATTTTCATACAATAATCTGCAAGAAGAAAGGTTGTTTTATTATCCTCTGGATATTTTTCAAGGAAATTTTTATATATCGTTTCGATTTTTTGAAATTCACCTTTTTCAAATAGTGGTTTTGTTAATCTTGGAAAAACAATATAAGCACTTTTCGTATCGATGTCTATTACCCTTGTGTATCTTTTAATTGCCTCCTCTATATTTCCCTTTGAATATTCAATATCTCCCGTATAAATAAGTGCTGGAACATTATCTGGTTCAATTTTAAGAACACGATTTAGCATTTTTGCTGCCCATTCATTATCTCCATTTTTGTAGGATTCGTATGCTGCATAAACCTCATAATTTAAGAGGTATTCTTGTGGATAATCAAAGGTTTTTGCCATTCTCGTGAATGTTTCTACAGCCTCATTCCATAAAGAGGATTCCTCATAGGTAAGAAGCATAAATTTGCAGTATTGCTCGTTGTGTGACTCGGATTTAAGTAGTCTTTTCATTGTATCGATTGCTTTCTGATAGGCTTTTAGTGTCAAATAATCCCTTGCAGTTTGGAAAAGGATTTTGTTTATTGTTTTTTTATCGAGTCCTTTTCTTGCAAGCAAATATCTATGTATCTGAAGTGCTTTTAGTGGTTCATTTCTTCTTCTCAACAGTTCTGCAAGACGGACGTATGCTTCCACATTATCACTGTTATTAAAAACAGTCTCCTGAAATTTTTTCATAGCATATTCTTCTTCACCATCTATTAATGAAATCAGTGCCTCTTCGTAAGGCGAAGTTTTTTGCTTTTTCTTTTTTTTCATTATGAACAGAAAGATTAAAAAAACCGCAATAATAATAGTTAATATTATTAAGATTATCCAGTAAAGATTCATTTTAACTCCTTCTTTTCATCCTTTTTTTCATCTTCTGTTTTTTCTTTTTGAGCAACCACCACATCCTCAACAGGAAAATTTCTCAGTGAAGTAAGTTCTTCCTTGTATTTTTTTATTTCATTCGTAGATTTCCACAATCTGTTCTTCAGACGGATTTGGTCGATGACGGCAACGATGATAGTAAAGAAAACACCAATCGCAAAGGTTTCAATAAGAACGATGGTGAGTGGAATATCATGGAATGTCCATGATAAGAGTGATACATTGACCAGTGTAGTGCCGTTTTGTGTTCCGATTGTAATTCCAAGTATTGTAAAGATTGCTGCCCACAGTAGTATAAATAAGACCATTTTTCCTCCTTCTTAGATTATCGATTCTGTGAGAAGAGTAACCACAGAGAACACAGATTTTCACAAGATATTTTAGTTTCTTTTGTTTATTTAGTTTATCTGATTTTGTATTCTTCATTCTACAATAAAATTTTTCTTTCTGTGTTAATCTCGTGGTTCCATTTTTGTTTCACCGTTACACCGTTACTCCGTTTTGCTCTTCACTCTTCTCTCCTCTGCTTACTCTCTCTTTTACTGGTGTACCTATTGGTGTCCATCCCTTAACCTCATCAATTTTTACTTTTACCATCTTTCCTTTCTCCAATCGCTCCTTTACTATAATATTTTTATTATACACCGTTATCCCGTTAGATTCAAGTAAATTTTTTTCATTTTTGCCTGTTACGAGAACATCGAGAATTTTCTCTCTGTATGCTTCACTTTTTTCCCTTGTTATATCTGATTGTATCCGAATCAACTCATTTAACCTTTCCTTTTTGATTTTTTCATCGATATTGTTGATAAATGTATTTGCAAGTGTATATCTTCTTGGGGAATACTTAAACATATAAGCGGAATTAAAACCAATCATCTCGATCATTTTGATAGTATCCATAAAATCCCTATCCGTTTCTCCGGGGAAGCCAACAATGATATCCGTAGAGAGGGTAATGTCATCTATTTCATTCCTTACCGCATCGATTATTTTCAGATATTCCTCTTTCGTATAACCTCGTTTCATCAATTTTAATATTTTTGAATTTCCCGATTGTAAAGGTAGATGTAGAAATTTTTCTACCTTCGGTTCATTCTTCATTACTTTAATTACCTCAAAGGGAAAATATGCAGGGTGTGAGGTAAGAAAACCTATTCTTTCTATTCCTTCAAGTTTTGCGGCTCTGGAGAGGAGATAGGGGAGACCCCTTCCGTTATCGTTGTAATCGTTGACATTCTGTCCAAGAAAGATTACTCTTTTGTATCCTTCATTACTCAGTTTTTTTACCTCTTTCAAAACATCTCCGATGCTGCGATGCCTTTCCCTACCCCTCGTGTATGGGACAACACAGTAAGAGCAGAAATTGTTACATCCACGCATTACGGAGACAAAAGCCTCGGGAAAGTTTCCTCTTGCTGGTGAAAGTTCCGAATAGATAGGGGTGCCAATTAATTTCACAAATATTCCATCCTCTCCATTTGCACAGGAGACAATTTTTCTGAGATTGTCTGGACCGAGCAGAAAATCTATAAAGGGTTTTTCTTTTATCAATTTCTCCTTTAAATGTTGCGGAATACATCCTGTAACACCAATTCTCAACCCAGATTTTTTTCTCTTTAGCCCTTTTATATCTTCCAATCGCGATAGAACCCTATTAACTGCATGTTCCCTAACTGCACAGGTATTTAATATGATGACATCGGCATCATTAACGGAATTTGCCTTTACAGAGCCATCTTTTTCTAAAAGGTATTCCATAAGTGCGGAGTCGTATACATTCATCTGGCAACCGAAAGTAAGAATGAAAAATTTTTTCACAGTATATCCATAATTAACTTTGGAGTAGCGAAACTTGTTTCGCGATAAGGCGCAGAGCAAGCTCTGCTACTCCAGCAACACTATTATTCCTGAAATGTGTAAGTCTTAAATCTAATATCTTATATCTAATGTCCTGTGTCATGATTTTGGTTATCTTCCATTTTGGTAATTCTCCCGTAAGTATCGTAACCTTCAACTTTTTCAATCCTGACATTGCTGTATTCACTCTCTATATTTGGCTGTTCGGGAACAAGAACCCTGATATAGTTTCCTGAAAATCCGACCATCCTTTTTGTTAACCTATCTCTCTTTGATTCTATGAGAACCTTTAAGTCCTTACCAATGTATCTTTTTCTGAACGTTATCGATTTCTTCAATCCCAGTTCCCTCAGTAGTTTACTTCGTTCCTTCTTATCCGATTCATCGACCTTTTCCGGGAATACTGCGGCAAGGGTTCCTTTTCTTTCTGAATATCTAAAAATATGTAGATATGTGAAAGGTAGTTCACTAATAAAATTGTATGTGTTCTGAAACTCCAGTTCTCCTTCAGCGGGAAAACCTGTTATTATATCTGCTCCAATACCACAATCGGGGGTAAGTTTTTTGATTCCAATAATCTTGCGAGAAACTTCGGATGAACTATATTTTCTGCCCATACTTTTTAATATCTTGTTATCCCCACTCTGGAGTGATATGTGAAAATGGTGACATAATTTTTGGGAATGAGAAACATAATCTATTAATTCATCGGTTATCTCTTCTGGATTGAGTGAACCAAGCCTTATCCTTTCAAGACCTTCTATAGACTCTATATTTTTCAGAAGTGTTATAAGATTACTGCCATTATAATTGTATCTTCCAATATGGACACCTGTTATAGATATTTCTACAAACCCATTTTCAATCAAGTTGCTAACCTCTTCTGTAATTTCGTCCAGTGGTCTTGAGAATTCTCTTCCTCTCAGGTATGGAACGATACAGTATGAGCAGAACCTATTACAACCCGTTTGTATCTTTACAAATGCTCTCGTATGTTCTGCAAAGTTACTGATGTTCTTTTTTTTTAAACCAAAGAAATTTTCGAAAAAGATATTCTTTTCCGAATTTGGCACATAGATATCTGTTTCTTGAAGTTCATCCCGCATCTTTTCTGGAAAACATCCCGTAACAATGATTTTTGCCTTATTCGACCTTCTACGAGCCCTTCTCACCATATTCCTTGACTGCTGAGTTGCATTCATTGTGACAGAACAGGTATTTATCACATATATGTCAGCAGTATCATTGAAATCGGTTATTTCATAGAATGCATCTTCTGCCATTTCTCTTAGAAGTTCAGTATCGTACTGATTAAGTTTACAACCCAATGTATTAAAAGCAATTCGCATAATTTTCACGGATTTTTATAAAAGCCACAGAAATTCACAGAAAAATAGAGTAATATGTAATCATTCTAAATTCTTTCTATTCATATTATACTTATAATATATTATAAAATGGTGTAACAGTCAAGGATTTTTTTGTGAAATGTAGGAGCAGGTTTCACCTGTGAAAAGACTTCGAGTTGAGTTTTTTCAGAACCTAATATAAAAAAGAAAAAAATGTTGACAAGCGTGTAAATTTACTATAATATTTTTAATATGAATAGAACAATATATAGAATAGCCATTCTTTTGTTGTTAATTTTCTGCCTGAGGGTTTACGGAGGCGAATACTCCTTTGATTTTCTCGAACTTGGGATTGGAACGCGAGCAAAGGCACTTGGCGGTAGTTTTGCTTCTGTTGCCGATGACGGTTCTTCCCTGTTCTGGAATCCTGCTGGGACATCGCGGGTTCTTTCCACGAGGTTCTATTTTATGCACAACACCAATTTTGCTGGAATGTCAAATATCGACTATGTTTCCTTTATAAAACCTATTCCTGCCAAGAGTTTTTTTTCAGTCGCATTGCTAAGGCATTGTGTCGGCGATATACCTATTTTCCCTGAGCTCGAAGGAACTGCAGAAGATCGTGATACAATACCTTCACTTCAGGGGAATGGAGAACCTATGGGATATTTTGATGAAACTGCCAGTATTTACCTTATAAATCTTTCGAAGCATTTAGCATTCAAAAAGATAAACATATTGATTGGAGGGAATTTTAAGTATTTTGACGAAACGATTTATGACTATAGTGGAACAGGGCTCGGAGTCGATGCAGGAAGTATTGTTTCGAGCCCAATAAAAGGGATTCCTGGATTTTTCTCTATAGGATTGACTCTTGAGAACCTTACGGGAACGGAAATTCTATGGAATACAGCCTCAAAAAGAAAAGATATGATTCCGACAAATTACAGGTTTGGTTTAAGTTATAAGACTACCTTCGATAGAATAGATAGTGGATTTTTATTGACCTATGATTACAGGATGAGATACGGTACAAGCCATCATACAGGATTGGAATTCTCCTACAGGAACAATTTTCTTGTCGATGTGGGATTGAATAAGGGGAATTTCTCTTTTGGAACGGGTTTGAAATTCTGGAAAATCGGCATACAGTATGGATTCATACCGCATACGCTCGGTTCAAATCATTCTTTAAGTATGGAACTTATCCTGTAAGAAGAATTTTGCTGGAAGGTTTATTAAATTATGAACAGGGAAATTTTCAGAACATACGATATAAGGGGCATTGCCAGTATTGACCTTACCGATGAGGTGGTAGAGAGGATTGGAAAATCCTATGGAACATTTTTACCCGAAACAGCAAAAAGGATAGGTATAGGAAGGGATATAAGATTAAGTTCCGATAACATAGAGAGAAATTTTGTTAAAGGTCTTCTCTCAACAGGCAAAAATGTTCTTGATTTTGGTGTAATCCCAACACCCTTACTCTATTTTGCAGTGCATCGATATAATCTTGATGGTGGTGTGGTAATAACAGGCAGTCACAATCCAAAGGAATACAATGGTTTTAAGATGCTCGTTGGAAAGGACACAATATACGGTAATAGGATACAGGATATCAGAAGAATTGCTGAGGAGTCTATCTTCCATCTGGGTAAAGGAAATTATGAAAAACAGGATATTGTAGAAGAGTATATCGATGCCCTTATGGATAGGGTCGTATTTGGTGAAAAAAAACCAAGAATCATCTTCGATGCAGGAAATGGGACTGCCGGTCCTATAGTGGAGGGTTTATATAGCAAACTCCCTTTCGATTTCGAAATACTCTATGGAGAACCGGATGGTTCTTTTCCCAATCATCTTCCTGACCCAACCATACCTGAATATCTTACGGCTTTAATAGAAAAAGTAAGGGGAAAGAAGGCGGATATAGGCATTGCATTTGATGGAGATGCAGACAGAATAGGTGCAATCGATGAAATGGGAAGGATAATATGGGGAGATAAGCTTCTTGCCATTTTTGCAGATGCATTGTTAGTGAACAGACCAGGAGCAAAGGTTATCTGTGAAGTAAAATGTTCAAATGGACTTATTGAATATGTTAGAGAGAAGGGTGGAATCCCCATTATGTGGAAGACAGGACACTCTTTGATAAAAGCGAAAATGAAAGAAGTAGGTGCACCTCTTGCGGGTGAGATGAGTGGTCACATGTTTTTTGGAGATAATTATTATGGATTTGATGATGCCATCTTTGCATCTTTAAGATTGGTGGAACTTCTATCGCATACTCAGAAGCCATTATCACATCTTGTCGATAGAATCCCGTCATATTTTGCAACACCGGAAATAAGGGTGGAATGCCCCGATAAAGAGAAATTCGATGTGGTGAAAGAGGTAAAAGAAATCTTTAAGAAGGATTATGATATAATAGATATAGATGGAGTAAGGGTCTCTTTTTCTGATGGATGGGGGCTTCTTCGTGCATCGAACACACAACCGGTTCTTGTTCTCAGGTTCGAAGCAAATAGTAAGGATGCACTGAAAAGAATTAAATCAAAATTTTTACTGCTCCTCAAAAGGTATCCATTCATTAAAATATAGGTTTTCAATAGTATAGATGGGATAACCGCATTATACGGTTTATTAGGATGTGTAGATAGAGAAAGAAATATTGAAGGAGGTTATTCTTGATAAAATTATATAATACACTTACAGGAAAGAAAGAGGAATTTCATCCGCTTGTTAAGGGTAAGGTCGGGATGTATGTCTGTGGTATGACGGTTCAGGATAGGCCACATATTGGACATATGAGAGCATACATTACCGCCGATGTTATAAAAAGATACCTCGAGTATTCGGGGTATGATGTAACCCTTATCCAGAATTTCACGGATATTGATGATAAAGTAATCGAAAAAGCAAAGGAAAAGGGAGAGGATTTTAGAAGGATTACGAAGAGGAACACAGATGAATATTTTGAAAATGCAGATAAACTCCATATAAAAAGGGCTGACTTCTATCCTGAAGCAACAAAACATATACAGGAGATTCAGGAACTCGTTTCACGATTGCTCAAAAAGGGACTTGCTTATGTTTCTGGTGATAATGTCTATTATAATGTCTCTAAATTTGGCGGATATGGAAAGCTTTCGGGTAAAAAACTCGATGAACTGCGAATCGGGGCACGTGTAGAAGTTGACAGTACCAAAAAAAATCCCGTTGATTTTGCATTATGGAAGGGAATAAAACCTGGTGAACCCTGGTGGGATAGTCCATGGGGAAGGGGTAGACCCGGATGGCATATAGAGTGTTCAGCAATGAGTATGCATTATCTCGGAGAGACATTTGATATACACGGTGGTGGAGCAGACCTGATTTTTCCACATCATGAGAATGAAATTGCTCAGAGTGAGGGAGCAACAGGAAAACCATTTGCACGATATTGGGTTCACAATGGTCTATTGAATCTTACGGGCGAAAAGATGTCAAAATCCATTGGTAATGTTTTCTTTATAAGTGATATTCTTAAGAGATATAAACCCGATGTCGTCAGGTTATATCTACTTTCTACACACTACAGAAGTCCTATGGATTTTTACGAAGAGAGGTTAAAGGAACAGGAGGGTGGTTATAACCGATTGAAACAGGTGCTTTTTCTTCTATCCCGGATAGAAGGCGAAGAAGCGGAATTGAATAATGAAATAATGGATAAGTTTAAGGAAGCAATGGACGATGATTTCAATACACCGAAGGCGTTTTCTGTTATCTATTCATACGCAAAGGAGATTTTTGAAAGCCTGAAGGGAAATCCTGATAAAGGCCGAATGTTAACCGGTAAAAGGACATTAAAAGAGATGCTTAATATTCTTGGTCTGTTTGAATCTGAAGAAAAAGAGGTTGTAAAGAAGGATGATGAGTTGATTGCTCTTCTCCTTAATATCCGTTCGGATTTGAGGGACAAAAAACTCTTTGAACTATCGGATAGCATTAGAGCTCGATTAAGAGAGCTCGATATAGAGATTGAAGATACATCCGAAGGCAGTCGCTGGAAAAAGATATAAAAAATTACACAACCAGATATTTCAATACTTCCATTATAAGGCCACTCACAAGTGGGAGTAATAGGTTATCATCGACACCAAAAGGGAAAAGTTCCACAAGTGAAGCTCCTATTGCTCCAGCAATTTTTACCGATAGTGGAAGATGGGGTATAAGAAGAGAAATTACAACACAGATAAATAAACAGGACAAGCTTCCTTCGAGTGTCTTTTCTCTGAGAAGCACGACTTTTCCGAATCTTGTCCCAATAAAGTATGCAACAGTATCACCAACCGATAGAAAAAGAAGAACTGTTATTGCAATGGATTTTGAAAAAAGGAATATGGATAGAAATGCCGATAGTAGATATGTCGAGGCACCGGTAAATAACCCTTTTTCTTTTTCCCATAGCAATTTTTTGAAAATACTATAGAAAAATATTCCGAAGGGCTTTATCTCGAGTCTTAAAATATCGACCAGATAAGAGAGAACTGTCAAGGTGAAGAGTAAAATAAGCATCTCTTTTCTCGGAATATATATATATAGGATTGGAAAAAATGCTGTTATTAGATGAAGTAGTTTCCTTAGTTTTATACCTTTGCTTAATTTTTTCATATGTTACCTCGCTCAGTATTGAATTTCATCGAAAAAAAGAATGCAAAAATACTTGCCAAAAAAGATATGATGAATACGATATAGAAAGAATATTTATCAATCAGTATTCCTCCAACAATGGGTAGGAAAAGAGCAGGGGCTATCATCGTATTCATAAATCCCACATAGGTGGGTCTTTTTTTATCTGGTGCAATATCGAGAAGAGCATTTGGAAAACCGAGCCAGGTTCCCTGGATTGTTATACCAAGAAAAATAAAAATAACAAGGGCAAAACAGAGATTCGGAGGGAAGAAATGACTTATCATAATGAGAGAAGGCGGAAGGATACTTATAATTGCAGTTACCCTTAACACAGAATGATTACCCTTATATTTACTCAGATTTCCCCAAAGAAGATTTGAGATAATTGCACCGAATGTCTGGGCAGAAACGAAGAGTCCGACAGAACTTATTTCAAAAGGTTGTTGCTCTTTGATGAAAAGTATATAGAATGGGATAGCCATAGCATTGATACCCAGGAAAATTCTCAAAAAAAAGAGATTCTTGAAGTTGTTGTCCTTTTTTAGGGATTTTATACCCTGCCCAATAAAAACGGTAAACTTTTTTCTTTCTCCACTTTCACCCTTACTTATTGGTTCATTCATCAAGGAAAATGCAATAAAACCGAGCGAAATAAAGAAGGTTGCTATAAGGAAAAGTATTCCGAAATTAAGAGGATACTCGATTTTTTTTATAATGTATCTTACAACAAAACCGGCAAGAACACCAAAACTTCCACCAATGGACATTCTCCATGCCCAGAGAGTTCCCCTTTTATGTGAAGGGAAAATCTTGCCAATAATGTCCATAAAAGGTATGCCAGATATACCACCTGCCAGTGAATATACAGAAAAGAGGATGATGAAACATCCGAGAAAAAGGGATTTTTCTATTTTGGCAAAGATAACGATGAAAAGAAAAATCATAAGAAGGGATATGGAGCGTAAAACTGCCATAACTATATAGAGTGATTTCTTTGTTTTTTTATGTTCTACCATACTTGCTGCAAATATTTGTGGTAGGGGCCAACTTGCCGTTTCAATAGTAGTGACGAGTCCAACAAAGATTCTGGAATTTGTAATAGTGCTAATAAAGAGCGGAAGTACTGTGGTGCCTCCCATAAAAGCATACGAAATATTGTAGAAAATACCGTTTAGGATAGCAAGATAGTAGTTCTTCCTGAAATTATATTTGCCAGAATCTTTTAATAGCTGCAAATAAATGCTCCTCGCAGGGGGAGATTTTAATTGTGGTTGGCAAGGAATTGATAAATCTCCTCCCATAATTTTTTTTAACAAGACGATTGTCGAGAATTATTACTATTCCTCGGTCGTCTTTAGACCTAATCAGTCTTCCAAAACCCTGTCTCAATTTTATAATTGCTTCCGGGATAATTAGATTATTGAAGGAATTCATTCCTCTCGATTCGATATATTCCATCCTCGCTTCTACAATAGGTTCCTTTGGTGAGGCAAATGGGAGCTTTGTAATGACGAGGAGTTCGAGTGCTTTACCTGGAGCATCGAATCCTTCCCAAAAACTGTAGGTTCCCAACAGAACAGAATCCTCTATTTCTTTGAACTCCTTTGTTATTACATCCTTTGAGCCCGATTTTCCCTGTGCCAGAAGAAGGATATTATCCCTGTTAAATATATCGAGCAATTGCTCGTAAACTCCGTTAAGGAGTTTATAGGAAGTAAAAAGAACCAATGTCCCTCTTCTTATGGAAAGTGCAAGTTTTCTTAGTATATCTACGACATCCATCAAAAATTCATTTTTCTGTGGACTGGAAATAAACGGTGGGAGAAAAGCCTGCACCTGTTTTCCAAAATCGAAAGAAGACCCTGCGGCAAATTCTTTAACCCTTTCTCCATTTAATAACCCAATTTTTTCCTCAAAATAACGGAAACTATTTTCAACAAGAATGGTTGCAGAGACAAGTATTGCTGTATTTAGTTTTTCAAAGAGTTCTTTCTTCAGTCTGTTGGCAACAACTATGGGTGCAGAAACCAGTTTTATGTTTTTATTCCCTTCGTAAAATTCTACCCAGAAGCAGTTGTTTCCATCGTTACAGGAGAGGATATAAAAGAAATTTTCCATTATTTCAACAGATTCTTTGTAAAATTGTGTAATCTCGTTGATAAATTCCTTTTCCCTTTGTGGTTTTTCTTTATCCCCAAAAATATCGAGAAATTTTTTGATAAGGTCATTAATATATTTCAGATTGGAATACAATTTTTCATTCGAGGGTCTTATTTCCTCAACAAGTCCTTCGTCTTTTTTAAGACGTAGTTTACCTCTGTATTCGGATTCTTTTACCTCCACTTTAATGGTCCCAGAGATTTCGGAAAGTAGATGGTTCGATTCCGTAACAAAATCTATACATTTGTCCACATCGTCGATTTTTATATCACTTTTCCCTTTCCTGGTAAGCAAAAGGAAATTTCTGACCTTTAACAAAACACCTTGTTCATTTTTGTAGAGTCTTCCGAGTAGATTCCTCATTTGCCAGACGGAGACTGTGATTCCCAGAAAATCGGTTGCGGCTTTTTCAAGATTGTGTGCCTCATCTATGATTAGTCTATCGTATTCACCGAGAAGTTTCTGTTCCATCGTGAGGTCCGAAAGGAGAAGCGAGTGGTTGATAACAACGATATTTGCTTTCTGTGCTGTTTTTCTTATCCTCGCAAGATAACATTCCTGAAAATAGGGGCATTTACTCATCTCGCAATCCAATGCATCACAGGAGAGTTTTGACCATAAGGATAGGTTATCATTGAGCCAGAACGAGCTATTTTCGGATATATCTCCCGTTTTTGTCAAGATTTTCCAGATAATAAGTTTTAACAACCCTTTTTTTTCATCCCTATCAAGGGAAATAAGGTTTTCATTGAATATGTTATTCCATCTTTTTAGACAGAGGTAATTGTTTCTTCCTTTGAGAAGTGCAGTCTTGAATCGAAGATTGAGCCCTTGGGCAAGACTTATAATATCTTTTTGAAAAAGCTGCTCTTCCAGATTCTTTGTATAAGTAGAAACCAGAACCCTTTCATCGGAGAAATTACTCCAGAGTATCGATGGAATAAGATATGCAAATGTTTTACCCGTTCCCGTTCCTGCTTCAGAAACAAGTATTTCTTCCGATAGGAAGGCTTTCATAACCATCTTTGCCAGTGCAATCTGTTCTGCTCTCTTCTCGTATTTCAGTTGAGCCTTATTGAATATTTCTTTGTGTGTAAGAATTTTTTCAACCGTTTTTTCTGTTGGTGTCAGTTTTGTCGTTTCCTTAATGGGTTTGAACTCACAAATATTGGAAGAAATCTTGAATAAATTCCCTATCATATCTATATTTTCTTTGTTATTACCTGATAAACGATTTTGGAAAACCCCTTTGAAAACTACATCCATATCATCTTTCACCTTTTCGAATATGGTTAAAATCTTCTCCAATTGGGGGGTAGGAAGGAATTCTAAAATTTCAATTAGATTAAGAAAAATCCTACCACATGCAATTGCATCAGTAAGTGCCCGATGAAAATTGACCTTCTCATTGCCAAATAATTCATATATCGTTTTTAATCGGTGATTACTCGTAAATGGAAGAAGTATGCGTGAAAGTTCAAGGGTATCGAAAACAGGGTTCAAAATTTCGGGAATTTCCCTTTTTATGAATGAAATATCGAATGGTGCATTATGTGCAACAAGGGGGAAAGCACCAATGAAATCGGTAATATCATCCATGACATCCTTAAAAAGTGGTGCCTTTTTAATTTTATCTTTTTCGATACCAGTGAGCAAAAGCACTTCATTAGATACAATCATTTCTGGATTGATAAGTGTATCGAATTCTTCTTTTATTTTTCCATTTTCGAACCGTGCTGCCCCGAACTCAATTATTTTATCCTTATCTGTTAATCCTGTTGTTTCCAGATCGAAGGCTACAAAGTCTAAGATACTTCCTTTGTTTTTCATTTCAATACCGAATATGTTTTATAAAATTTAGTTAATAACCTACTATTTATTTGTTACTTAATTTAGTAAGATTATAATTTACATTAACAAAAGAAAAATTAATGATTTATCTTCATCACCTGGTCTGTTCTTTTTTTACCCATTTCTTAAAGAGTTTGTCTATGAGACCGGGATAAACTTTCTCTTTTGCTAATAGTATTCGTACAACGCTATTATCTACCTGTCTCTGAAGTTGCTGATTGACCTTTATACTGTTTTGAATTGCCTCAATTAAAACAGGTGTTTTGATATCCCACATTATAAGGAGTATATCGTTTCCTGCCATAAAAGCCTTTGTTGAAATAATAGAGAGATTCTCCTTATCGAGTATTCTGAGTGCTGGTGCATAGAGGTCATCTGTCATAACGAGTATATCAGGGTTCGTTATTCGGAGAAGGTCTATAATATTTTTTGAAAATAGAGCAGGAAGACTATCTAAGAAACTGTAAATCACACTGGACATTATTACACCATCGATTTTGTGGGAAAGTGAAATAAAAAGGGTAAAATTTTCAGCCATTTCAATGGGGGAGGATGTAAAGTGAGCAACGGTAACATCACTGTTTATTTCAACATTACTGTAACCTGGATAATGCTTTGCAAAGCAGAGAATACCACCTGCTCTGTAGCCATCTATGAGTGATTCTCCTTTTCTTTTAACCTTGAAAGGGTTGTCTCCAAGAGACCTTTTCTGTTTGTGCATCAAAGCATTTTCCTTACCTGAAAGGTCGAGTGAAGGTGCTAGGTTCATATTCAATCCCAATTTTCTCATTGTAATACCTGTGTTATATCCGTATTCAAGAAGTTCTCTATCAGAAAAAGAATTTCCAAGTTCCATTGCAGAGGGGGTTTTTTCGAATCCATCAATATGTTTTAATCTGTTGACCAATCCACCCTCCTGGTCTATGGCAAAAAAAAGTGGTATGAGTGTCTGTTTGTTATATTCTTCGACCATTTTTATCGTTGTTGAAACATCCTTTATAAAATTCTGGTTAAGAATAATACCACCTATTTGATATTCCCTCACAGTATCATAGCTTGGGGGATAGCTCATAATCATCTGTCCGCATTTGATAGAAAGTGGGAGTTTCTTTACAATTTCATATGCCCGCTCTTTTAATCTCTCTCTTTTTTGTTCTTTCTCTGTTTTTATAATCTTTACAACGAGGGGTTCTACGGGTCCTTCTTTATATGGAAGGGGAGGTTTCACCACCTTTTGAGTGCAATCCGAAACCATGAAAAAGATGAGAATCATAACTATTTTTGTACTATTTTTCATAATTGTTGCATAATAATAGAAACTTCCCCCTATGTCAACCTCTTTTTTTAGGGACGGGGTTTGACGATATGACACTTTTGGGAAATCATTGAGAGAGAATCTTAGATTCTATCCCTGGTTAACAAATTTTTCTGTTGACATATGGATATTATTTTGTTATATTTTTTACAATTAATGAGTTATCTGGTAAGGAGAAAATAATGTCATTTATTAGATGTTTTCTTATAATGATTTTGACTTATTTACCTGTTGCAGGTATTTCAAAACCCAATTTGAACAATGGGAATGGTGTGGAGAAATCCTTTGGGAACAATGAAATCATTTTGAATTATAAGAAAGACATTAAGGTGAGTAGAATAGAGGATATTACAAACGAGATGGAAGTAGAAATTGTCTACAGAAGTCTTTTTGCCAATTTTATTACTATAAGATTTGATGATAGCAAGAGGAATCTATGGAAATTAATAGAAGCATTCGAATCTTTTCCCGAAATAGATTTTGCAGAGCCCAATGGTATCGTGCATATGTTCTGGACTCCGAATGACTACTATTTTTATCTGCAGTGGAATTTCGATGCAGGTCATATTAATATGCCGCTTGCCTGGGACATAGAGAGGGGTGGTAATTCATCCGTTATTGTTTCTATTCTTGATACAGGTATCGCCTTTGAGGATTTCTTGATTCCACTTAATGAACAGGGTGAAGTTTCATCGGGGGATGGTTACTATCATCAATCACCAGACCTCTCAATGACATACTTTGTTGATGGATACGATTTTATAAATGACGATGCACACCCAAATGATGAGAATGGTCATGGTACACATGTCTGTGGCACAATTGCACAGACTACAAACAATGGAAAAGGTGTTGCCGGAATGGCATTTAAGGTTTCCATTATGCCTATCAGGATTCTTGACGAAACAGGCTCAGGCAATTGTGATAAAATAGCAGATGGTATATACTATGCATACCAGAACGGAGCCGATATTCTCTCTATGAGTTTAGGTGGTGACCCAGGAGACAGTACAGGTTTCGAGACGATCCATGAAGCAATTATTTCTGCTACGGATGCAGGTGCGATAGTAGTTGCCGCTGCTGGAAACTCGGATACATCCCAGTTGAGTTATCCTGCTGGTTTTGCCGAATGCATTGCAGTTGGAGCAACTGATTATGACAATAAACGTGCTCCCTATTCACAATGGGGTGTTGGAATTGATATTGTAGCACCAGGTGGGGATATCAATAAACCATTGCCCGGTGTCGATACGCTTCCTGCGGCAATTCTCCAATCGACATACTACCAGATTAACGATGGTTTTAACAAAGCAACGGTTGATAGTTTCTGCTATATGTTCCTTCAGGGAACATCTATGGCTACTCCACATGTTGCTGCACTTGCAGCACTTCTCATCTCCCATGGAATAACCGAACCATCTGCAGTGAGACAGGCAATCTATTCAAGTGCAACGGACCTTGGGTCCCCTGGTTATGATATCTATTTTGGTAATGGACTTATCAATCCCGCAGCTGCATTGGGTGCTAACCCTCTCTTTTCTTCACTGCCCGTAATACAGAATCCATATTGCCAGCAATATGTTGATATATGGGTGGTTTCCAATGAACCGTTACTGAATGACCTTCCTGATACCTGCAGGATTACATTTAATGGAACAGAAACATATCTTAATTTCCAAAAAGTTGATGAACAGACTTATAGAACGGATTTTTTCTTTGATACATCTGGTGTAGCAACAATATATGTAAGTGCACGGGATACATCCGGGACACAAGGAACTATTACGAGGATATTTACCGTAACGGAAATCGATGCTCTGCAAGGTGGGATGGCAGAGAGTCAAGACTCGCTGTTCAGAATTACCATACCCGGGGATAATTATAATAACTCCTACTGGGTTCTTATTGAAGATGAGAAAGCTGAGATTGACCCATCCCTGTTTACAGCACTTTCGCGGATTTATCGATGCGGGCCTGAAGGAAATAGGCTCAATATTCCTTCGGTTGTCCAATTCGATTTTGATAAGGGAATACTTAAAAATAATGATTTTCGTGATGTTGGTATTTACAGGAAAAATGGTGACGAATTTGAATATTTCAATACAGAAATCGATACTATCAATGGATATGCATACGCAAAAGTAGAACAATTTGGTCGATATATACTCATCCTCTGCCCTGGAAAAGGAGGAAGCATTGCAATTAATAGGAAAGGATTATCTTTGAATTGTTATCCTAATCCTACCTCGAGGAGGCTCTTTTTCGAATACTCGGTTCCGTCTCCTGCGTCAGTGGATATTGCTCTCTACGATGTTTCAGGAAGGAAGGTAAAGAATATTGAAGAAGGGACGTGCAGAAACTACGGAATCTATACAGGTTCATTGATGGTTAATGATGCTAAACTCTCATCAGGGATCTACTTCCTCAGGGTAACCCTATCCAGTGAACGAACGAAATTTCAAGAGAGTAAAAAAATAATCCTTTTGCAGTAAAAATGAAAAGATATGAAAGCAACCACAAGATTACACAAGATTAAGACAGAATAATAAAATGAAAAGGAGAATCTTGTGAAAATCTGTATCAAAAGGACAATACCTATAATAATTCTTCTTATCTTTACAGGCTGTCCTGATTTTCCAAGGATTGGTCCTGCAAGTGTTGAAAGGGGATGGAACTATTACGAAGATGGTGAATATGAAAAGGCAATAAAGGAATTTAACGATGTTATAGAGGACGAACCGGATAATGGAGAAGCATACAATGGGCTTGGATGGTGTTACGGGAAAATTGGTGAACTTTCAACAGCGGTAACTCATTTCAATACTGCACTTGCTAAGGATAGCACTTTAATAGATCCTTTTGCGGGACTTACCTTCGTCTATTCAGATATACCACTGGACATAAATGCCGTTAATAACGCATCGACACTTATAGAAAAGGATTCTTTATACTTCTTTGGTCATAACAATGAAATCGACTACAAGGATATAAGACTTGTAAAAGCGAAATCACTCTGCAACCTCGGTGATTTTGTTTCCGCTCGTAACGAGGTTCAGAAACTCAATTCCGCTTTTTATGCTGATGTTTCTACACCAGATGGGAGGAGAGCACTTCTTGATGAGATAGAACGGTTGCGAGGTATTGTCTGATGAATTATCAGGAGATGGTTTTAAAACTAGAAAGATTCTGGGCAGATTCTGGTTGCACCATTATGCAGCCCTATAACAGTGAGGTTGGTGCAGGGACATTCAATCCAGCTACATTTGTCAAGGTTATCGAAGATAAGCCTTACAAAACCGCTTATCTTGAAATCAGTAAAAGACCGAAAGACGGAAGGTATGCAGAGAATCCGAATAGGCTTCAACAGTTTTATCAATTCCAGGTTGTTCTGCAGCCTGCACCATCATCCGTTATTGATATCTATCTCAGGAGTCTTAAAGCCATTGGAATAGAGATAAGAAAACATGACCTCCGATTCGTTGAGGATGATTGGGAATCTCCAACACTTGGTGCATGGGGACTTGGTTGGGAGGTATGGATTGATGGTCTTGAAATAACACAATTTACATATTTTCAGCAGGTTGGTAGTCTTGATTTGGAACTAATTCCCGCAGAAATAACTTACGGACTTGATAGAATTTCAATGTTTATTCAGAAGAAGGAATCGGTTCTTGACCTTGTATGGGCACCAGGTGTATTGTGGAAGGATATTTACAGGGAGAGTGAGTATGAATATTCTGTCTATAATTTTGAAGAAGCAAATATCGCTCTCAATCAGGAAATCTTTGAGAAATTCAGAATAGAAGCTGAAAGACTACTTGGGAAGGGACTTATCTATCCTGCATACAATTATGTTATAAAATGTTCACACATATTTAATTTGCTTGATGCACGTGGTGCGATAAGTGTTATGCAAAGAAGGGATTATATCGCTAATATAAGACGATTGTCAAAACAGGTAGCTATAAGGATTAGAGAAAGGGTAAAAAATTGTTAGAAGATTTTTTGCTTGAGCTCGGAGTCGAAGAATTACCCGCTTACTATATTAAACCTGCGGCAATCGAGCTTGCAGGGAATTTAAGTTCGATTTTCAGAGAGAGAAATATCCATTTTGGAAAAATGAAAGTCTTCTTCACGCCGAGAAGGATTGCTGTTCTCTTCAAAAAATTGGAGGATTACGAAGAGAAAAAACAGAGAAGAGTTTACGGTCCACCCGCGGAGAGGGCTTTTGATGATGATGGGAAACCTACCCCTGCTGCATTTGGATTTACAAAGTCGTACAATAAAACCTTTAAGGATTTAAAAATAGGAGAGAGGAAGGATAAGAAAATTTGTTTTCTTGAAATTGAAGAAGAACCAAAACAGACGAAAACCATTTTGAAAACTCTTCTGCCGTCCGTACTGGCCAACCTTTCCTTTCCAAAGAAAATGAAGTGGGAACAAAGCAAATTTGAATTTGCGAGACCGATAAGGTGGCTCGTATTACTCTTCGGGAAAAAAGGTATTAGATTTAAGATTGCGGGGGTAACCTCTTCAAAAGTAAGTTATGGTCCAAGATTTTTGGGTTCTAAAAGGATTGCAATAAAAGATGCTTCCTCTTATAAAAGGGTTATGAAAAAGAACTATGTAATTGCATCTTTTGATGAAAGAAAAAAAATGATAAAAAGAAGTATATCAAAACTTCTCGGTATGAATGAAGTTGTGAAAGAGGATAATGAATTGATTAATGAGGTAGCGAATCTGATCGAATATCCCACCCCATTCAAAGGAGAATTTGATAAAGAATTTCTTTCGTTACCACAGGATGTTTTGATTACGGCAATGAGGGAACACCAGAGATATTTTGCTGTTCTCGATAAAAAAGGGAAGATAAAACCTATTTATATTGGTATATCAAACAGTCTGGATGATAACATAGAAGAGATCACTGAGAATAACAATGGTGTTTTAAGGGCAAGGCTTAACGATGCAAAATTCTACTGGCTGGAGGATTTGAAAAAACCATTTGGTGATAGAATTCAAGAATTGAAAGGTATAGAATGGCATAGGGGTTTGGGAACTGTTTTTGATAAGACAATGCGATTAGTCTTACTTTCCCTATACTTTAAGAATGTTTTGAAAAGAGGAGAAAAGGAGATTTTAAAAAGAGGGGCACTTCTTTCTAAGGTAGACCTTGTAACAGAGATGATAAAGGATGGAAAGGAATTTACAAAACTTGAAGGAATTATTGGAAGGGAATATGCCTTAAGGTTTAACGAGAGAAAAGAAGTTGCTTCGATTATCAGCGAACATTATCTGCCACGCACCCCACAGGATGGTATTCCTAAAACAATAGAATCCGCTATCGTTGGCGTCAGTGATAGGTTAGATACCCTGGTAGGAAATTTTATTGTGGGTGAAGTTCCAACAGGTAGTATAGATCCGTTTGGACTGAGACGCTCCGCTAATGGCATTATAAAAATTCTGGATGGTTTCAAGATGCATTTTTCGATTAAAGAAATGATAGCGAAGAGTATTTTTATATATTTATCACAGGAAAATGTTAACGACGTTGATAGCAAAAAGATAATTGATAACCTGAAGGAATTTCTGCTGAACAGACTCGTCACATACCTTTCCTCTCTGGGCATTAGATACGATATTGCAAATGCAGTTTTCTTTATAGGCATCGACGACATCTATGAAATGATTGAGAGAATAAGATTTCTCAATAAAGAAAAGGATAACGAGACATTTAAAAACTTGGTGCTCGGACAGAGGAGGGTTGCAAATATCCTCGTGGGACTCGAGATTGAAAACCTGAAAGTGGACGAAGAACTTTTTAACTGTGAAGCAGAGAAAATTCTGTGGGAAAATTGTAAAAAAACAAAGGACAAATTTTATGAATTATTAAGTGAACATAATTATAGAAAAGGACTTCTTTCACTGCTTTCTTTCTGTCCGCATATTGACAGTTTTTTCGATAAGTGTCTTGTAATGACAAAAGATGTAGAGAGGAAAAACAACAGACTTGGGATGCTGAAAGGAATAAAAGAATTATTTGATAGTTATGCAGATTTTTCAAAAATAGTGTTATTAGGAGAAAAAGATGATAACAGAAGTGGGGGGGAACATTGAAGATTGGAATAGGTGCAGACCATAGGGGATTTAAAACAAAGGAATTTTTGAAGCAATATCTTGAAGAAAAGGGATATAAAGTCAAAGATTTCGGAACGGATAGTAGAGAATCCTGTGACTACCCGGATATTGCCTTTCCACTTGCAAAGGAGGTTGCAGCCAAAAAACTTAAAACGGGAATCCTTGTATGTGGAAGCGGAATAGGGATGTCCATTGCTGCCAATAAAGTAAAAGGTGCTTATGCTGCACTGTGTATGAGTCGGAAGATGGCAAAAATGGCAAGAAACCACAACAATGCAAATATTATTACCTTTGGTGCATCTCTGCTAAGTAAAAAATGCATTAAGGGAATCATTGATGTCTGGTTAAAAGAGGATTTTGATGGTGGAAGACACAGAAGGAGATATACCAAAATTAAAAAATCAGAGTGTTAAAATGAAGATAAAAATCATTTTATTATTAGTGTTTGTTTTTTCAATTCCTCTGGCATGTTCCAAAGGAGAAAAGACAAAGGTTAAAATTGGAAAAACAGCAGCGGAAAAGATTAAACTTCCTGAAAAATTAAAAGTAACAGAGGACCTAAAAAAAATTCGTGATGCTATTGTCGTTTACAGAAACCTTAACGACTGCAATCCATCTTCATTAGAAGAACTCAATCTTGACCTTTACTACCCGAATGAGTATATCTACGATGCAGAGAAAGGTACAGTAAAACCCACCCAAAAAAAACAATGAAACCACAGAGCACACAAAGACATAGAGACAGGGAGACATGGGGACAAAGAGATATGGGGACAAAGAGACTCAACGACACAAAGACACTAATTAACACTGATAAAAAAAGTCCTTTAGTTTATTTGGCTTATTTAGTCTATTTGGTTTTTTTAGATTTAATTTTTCATTTTTCATTGTTCATTTTTCATTTGCTGTTATTATGCTCCATCCTGCCTTTCCTACATTGTCAATCTATTGTGAAAGAAGTGTGATACGAATAAGAATTTGTATTCTAATTTTTGTTTTCCTTGTGTTTTATAGTATCTCCAACGCTGGTAGTTATTTTCTTCTCGATATTGGTTATGTATCCAATAATATCTATAAGGATATAAACGGTGTTGAGCAAAATGAATCGGGGATACCTCTTATAGGTACAGGAATGGGATATGTTGTTAATAAAAATATTTTTAGTCTATCTTTTTTTACAGATATAGATTTTTTTTGTATGGACCTTTTTAAGGAGAACAAAAAGTTAGTATTATTTGTTAAACCGCATATTTTCATTTCCTCCCCTTTTCATATTAAAACCTTCGCATTTTCTCCTCTTGTAGGATACGGAGGAATATTTCAAAAAAGATATATTCAGGAAAGATTTTATCTTAGTGGAGAGAACCGATATTTAGAGAAAGCAAATTATAATAGTGAGACCTTCAACATTCTCTTTGGAGTGACTGCATCATTTAGTGATTGGTTTAAGCCATTATTCATATGTTTGAATGAGCCATCAATATATTATTATGGTTCTATTCTTTTAAGGACACCCGAATGCGAGAAAACTGCACCCTATATTAGGATGTCCTATACAGGAGGGAAAAAAGTAAAGACTTTTTTAATCGGGTTAACATTTCCCAAATAGTAATTACATATTTATAGGAGGTAGTAAAAACGAATATGAAGGAATATGAACCCCACTCATTTAAGATTGGTTTTATATTTATTTTGTTGGTTCTTGCAATCGTAGGATGCAGACAAATTACAAAAACCATTCTTCCTCCAATCTATGAAAACAAATATCCTTTAATTATTGGTATTCTTGATTCAAGGGATGAGAAGTATAAAGAGGTTGATTCTTTACTCATAAATATTATTACAAATAGTAAACTTGCCAGCGGTGTTCTGAATGAGCCATTTCACAGAGAAATGGTAGATGTTATTATGAGGGTGAAAGATGTTTCCATCAAAGAAGAAAGGAAAGGATTCTTCCCAAGCAGATGTAAGCTTAAAGGAAAACTCTCCATTGATGTTTTAAGACAGGATGGAAAAACGGTAAAGACCTACACTGTAGAGAGAGAAATTGAGACGAGGTCATGTAATCCTTTTTCGATGGGTTGTGAAAATAAACTCTTACTATCCGACCTTATTATAACAGTAATTGAGGAAATAACCGCAGATAACGAGGGTAAAAAGTTTGAGATAGTGCACAGAATTTTCGAAGAAAGGAAGAGAGCCCACTCCTCTGCAACTTTGCTTTATCCTATTCTTACAGATTTTAATCGAAAAAAACTATCTGTAATTACTACATTTATTGGAAATGTTCCGCCCAATGAAGTAAGGTTTGTAATGAGCGAGAAAGGTTCTCTTTATGAAGAACCTTTCCTTTCAGAAGAACTCTATTTTAACCGTATCGAAAACATTGGTAAACAAAAGAAATGGTCTTATCACAGGGAATTCAATAAAAAAGGGATTCCATTAAACACAAAATTCGAATATGTCATTCTTACAAAAGATGTTGTAAGAAGTGAGGATGTTATAACAAAAGGAGAATTAAAAACAATTTCTGTGCGACTTTTTCGATTAAAGCAGATAGAGGTTTTAGCACACGGAACGATTATAACAACATTTGGTGGATTTATTGTTTTGATGTTTCTTTATTCCTTGTAAGTTTATAAAGCATTTATGTTTTCCCGAATCCAATTCCAGTCAATATTACCCTCTCCTGAATTCATAAGAAAAAAATTAGAAAACTCTAGTTTCAGCCATTCATCAATATCATCATTCAGATATTGACAGAATGCTTCTACAACATCGTCAAGTTCAATATCCTCAGGTAATTCTATTCTTTTTTCCTTAAAAATCGTTTCCATAAATGCTTCCAACTGTGTTCTATTCAACATATATAAAACCTCCTTTTCAAACACCTTTAAATAACAAATTTTTTACTTTGTGTCAAGTTAAAAAGATTAAAAAAATTTTATGGTGTAATAATATTATTGTAAATCCGTTAAAATTTTAATGTTTAAACAGCAAAGTTTTTTTGTTTTTATTGACTTTTTGTTATATTTTTATTGACAAATTTCTTTTCATTGTGTATATATTTATAAAATAATGAGTAATAAAGGGCAAAGGAGCATACAAGGAGGGTTAATGAGATTCAAATTCTTTCGCAAATTATTAAGCGGATTGGTAAGTAATAATGCTGCTATCGATTTAGGGACTTCGAGCACACTTATTTTTGTGGAGAATCAAGGTATTGTCCTCAATGAGCCTTCGGTGGTAGCGATGGACTCAAGAACGAACAGGAGTATTGCTGTAGGAAAAGAAGCACAGAAGATGCTCGGCAGGACACCACCAAATATTAAAGCTACGAGACCTATGAAAGATGGTGTAATTGCTGATTTTGAAATGGTTGAAGAGATGCTCAGGTCATTTATCAGGATGACAATGAAAAAGAGACTTCTAATGAGACCGAGGGCTATCGTTTGTGTTCCTTCAGGTATTACTGCCGTTGAGATGAGGGCAGTCCGTGATTCCGTTGAACATGCTGGTGCAAGAGAAGTTTATCTGGTAGCTGAACCCGTAGCTGCTGCTGTTGGAGTTGGCCTTCCTGTTAATGCCCCTTCAGGGAATATGGTAATTGATATTGGTGGAGGTACAACAGAAATTGCCTTAATTGCTTTATCGGGTATTGTTACAAATAGTTCCATAAGGGTAGGCGGAGATGAGATGGATATAGCAATACTCCAATATATAAAGAAAAAATATAACCTGCTTATAGGTGAGAGGTCAGCTGAAAACATCAAGATACAAATCGGCTCATCCTTTCCTCTTGATGAAGAAAAAGATATGGAGGTTAGGGGGAATGACTTAGTTAAAGGTATACCAAAGACAATTAAGGTGAGTTCAACAGAGATAAGACAGGCTCTACAGGAGCCAATAAAATTGATTACAACAGCTGTTAGACATGCCCTGGAAACTACACCCCCTGAATTAGCCAGTGATATTGTTGACGAGGGTGTTGTTATGACAGGAGGTGGGTCGCTCTTAAGAGGATTGGATTCAGCATTAAAGGAGGAGACAAATCTTTATATAAAGGTTGCCGATGATCCCATTGAATGTGTTGTAAAAGGTGCTGGAAAGATTGTAGAAAATCTCAACGATTATGAGGATGTTTTAATCTCAAGTGGGGAATAATGCTCAAGGGTAGTAAAAAAAGTTATTTTAGCAGTCAAAATTTCATTATTTTCCTTATTTTACTACTCTTCTCTATTTCTTCCTATGTAGTCAAGGGAGAGTTTAAGCTGGGTACTGTCAGAAATATCGCTTCGGTTCTTCTTTATCCTTCACAAAAAGTTATTACATCTACAAAAAATCTTTTTTCTGTTTACAGGGATAATAAAGTTTTAAGGAGAAAAATTGCGATGATTTCTCTTGAGATTCAAAGGTGTAAAAATATGAAAAAGGAGAACATAATTTTAAGGGAACTTTTTGGATTTAAACCTATCTTGAATTTCAATCTTATTCCTGGTGAAATTATTGGAAAAAATCCTGGTTTATATAACAAAATATTCATTATAGATAGTGGATTAAAAAATGGTGTAAAGAAAAAACTTCCTGTTATAGTAGCAAAAGGCTTGGTGGGAAAAATCATCGAAAGTACATCAAACACGAGCCAGGTATTGACCCTCTATAATAGAAATTCATATGTTAGTGTTACAGATTTAAGGAGTAGGGTTCACGGTATAATTAAATGGCAAGGAGGAAAGTTCTTGATTCTTGATGATGTTTCTTTACATTCGGATATAAAATTTGGAGATACACTTATTACTTCTGGTTTGGGAGGTGTTTTTCCAAAAGGTATTTTTGTCGGCAGTGTAATAAAGGTTTCAGAAAATCCGCGAAAGATTGTTATGCAAATAGATGTAAAACCATTCGTTGATTATTCCTTACTTGAAAATGTATTTGTTATAGTAGAGAGTAAAATATCCCATCTTATACCATATTCAAAAAAAGATACACTATCAGTGCTTTTAATACATTTTGATTTGTTCGTGAATATTGAGAAACCGAAGGGTTTCAGCGAAGTCTTTATGAGCCGTTCAAAGAATTTTTTTCATTGTTCTCCAGAAGTTATTCAACAATTTTTTCTAAACAAGGAAATATTGAATGAAACATTGGTTAAATAAGGCTTTTAAAAAATGAGATTATTGCTTGTTACTATTTTAACGATATTATTTGTTACTCTACAGATCAGTTTAAGTCCTGTAGTTTCTATATGTTCTATTCTACCAAATTTTATTCTTATTTTTCTCTTCTTTATTGCATTCTCAGTTGGACAAACCTGCGGTATGTGGGTAGGATTTTTCTCAGGATTCCTCTGTGATATGTTCGACCCACCACATTTTGGTCTCAATCTAACTCTTTTTCTCCTTTTTGGGTTCATTGTTGGTTCCATACGGGCAAAATTCTATAAGGATAATCTTTTTGTTTCTCTTATAATATTTGTTATTTCAATATTTATATACGAGATATTTTATACACTTCTACTTTGGCAATTTTCTCCAGGTGTTTACTTTCTTAATATATTAAGATATAGTATCCCTCGTGTTCTTTATTCCTCTGTTATAGGAATATTTCTTTTTCCTTTATTAAAGAGAATACCTTTTCTAACAGTCAAAAATTGATTAGAATTTCATCATATAGCCATAAGGACAGACTTAATTTTCTGTTTTATTTTCTTGTTGTACTCTTTTCTATTATTTTATTGAGGGCTTTTAGCCTGCAGGTAATCCATAGACAATTTTACAAAAAACTTGCAGAAAAGAATATTATTAAGATTGTTTTTATTTCGCAAAATAGGGGTGAAATTACAGATAGGAAAGGGAATTTATTAGCAGACAATATTCCAGATTACATTGTAGAGATATATCCCTATCTGTTAAAAGAGGAAGAAAAAACACTAAGGTTACTGAGCAAAATTTCTTTTATTTCCATAGAGAAGATTAGGGAAAAAATCAAAAATGCAAAAAGTTCTTTTCTACCAGTAATAATAAAGAGACACCTAACCGAGTCTGAAGTAGCCAAAATCCTTGAGAATATAACAGAACTACCAGGTGTTACAGTAGAAAGAAAACTGGTAAGAAACTACAGATATGGTAGAACAACATCACATATTATTGGTTACACTGGAGAAACTACTGAAACCGAGATTAAAGAAAACCCGGAACTTAGAGAGAATGATGTAATAGGTAAATCGGGATTGGAAAAGTTTTACGATTTATATATGCGAGGTAAACCAGGTATCGAGTATATAGAAGTGGATGCAGCAAGAAGAGAGGTTGGCATTTTTAAGGAAATGAAATCTGTTGAACCAGAACCAGGTAATGGTATTAGATTAACTATAGATATCAATCTTCAAAAAATGGTAGACAGCCTTTTTACAGAATACAAAGTCGGTTCTGTAGTAGCCATAGAACCACAAAGTGGTGAAGTACTTATATTATATAGCAAACCGGGATTTGACCCCAACCGATTGGTAAAAGGCGTATCCAATGAAGACCTCAAAGATATGCTTTTTGTTGAAGGCTCTTCTTTCTGGAATAGGGCAATAATGAGCATCTATCCGCCAGGTTCGATTTTCAAAATAGTAATTGCTGCCATAGCCTTAGAGAATGATATTGTAAAACCAGATTCAAGGATGAAATCCTGCAGGGGATTTCTATATATAGGTAATAGGATTTTTAATTGTTGGAAAAGGCACGGCTCTTTGAATACATACGAAGCTATTGTCCAATCCTGTGATGTTTTCTTCTATCAATTAGGGATAAAAGTTGGATACAGTTTGATTAAAGAAGGTGTTGGAGGCTTATCCATTTTTGAGAAAACAGGGATTGACCTTCCCGGGGAAAAAAAAGGATTTTTCCCTGAAAAAGAGTGGTACAAAAAGAGATTAAATATCTCTTATCCAACCAAAGGAATGGTTGCCAATCTTTCAATTGGACAGGGTGAGGTGCTTATGACACCACTTGAAATATGTTCTTTTTTCAGCAGTATTGCCAATTATGGGTATAAAATTACACCGCATCTTGTAAAGGAAATAAAGGATATCTCCGGAAATATTCTATACAAACCAGAGAAAACGTCAAAAAAAATGCCACTTTCCGATGAAACAATAACATTTCTGAGAAAAGCAATGTTGGGAGTTGTTAATGAAAGAGGGGGAACCGGTGCTATGGCAAGAATCAATGGTATCGAGGTTGCTGGGAAAACTGGAACCGCTGAAAATCCACATGGTGAAGACCATGCCTGGTTTGTTGGGTTTGCCCCCTATAAAAATCCAGAAATATGTGTGGTTGTAATGTTTGAAAATCGAGGTCATGGGGGAGCAGTAGCAGCACCCGTAGCAAGGGAAATCATAAAAAAGGCATTAGGCATTAATAAAACATACCCATCGAAAACCCAATAACAACAACTTTACAGAGTAACTAAATATTTTCCCATCTATCTGGTGTTATATAATCCCCAAATGTTTCCCTTGCTTTGATTAGTCTCACCCTCTCTTCCTCAAGATTCTTGAAGACGAGAGCAGGTGTGTCCGGAACCTTTGTTTTATATACTTCTTTAATTCTATCGTGTTTTGCAAGAAGTTCTGGAATCCGTATCTTAAATTGTTCATCGTAAGATTCTTTTGTATATTCCCTGTTCAGGACTTCCTTGAATAGCCGCTCGAGGTCCTCGTATTTGGGAATAAAACCTATTGGTGTTTTTATTGCCCCAACTTCATTGTGGATTCGTAATTCCATCCATTTTAACCACACACCCTTATCTACTTTTTCATTGAGGAAATTTCCATTTTTATCCTTAAGAAAATAATTCACACCAAAGATAATAGGTGGATTTTCTAAATTCATACCAAAGTTAAGGTTATTTTGTATATATTTTCCTAAAGGAATGGATATAAAATCAAGATTTGACATAAGGTTAAATTTTCTTACTCCCTCTTTACCCAGTGTAGCTGCAGTTGTTTCTGATTCTAAGGATGATGCCTTGTTTATAATACCGTGAGCCCAATCGAATGATTGAACAATGGGAACCCATGTATCGGAATCCCTTCCACCATATATTATTCCACCCAATAAACAACCTTCTGGTTCATTGATTTTGGGGTCGATATTATCAAGGGTATCAAGGGAGATGGTAAACCTTGCGTTTCTGTGTGAAGGTGTTATTTCATTTCCTTCGTTATCCTTCTTTCCCTTAAACCATTTATTTGAATGGTTTATACCCTTTTTGGGGATTTCTTCATCATCCTTTCCTATCCAATAGACGGTTTTATCCTCCTTTACAAGTACATTTGAAAATATAATCTCAATAGGGGAGTGGAGTCTTTTCCATATAACAGGGTCGTCCTTGGAATTAACTCCCATAATGATGCCGAACATTCCCTTTTCAACATTTACAGCACAGGCTTTGCCATTCTTTTCTCTGATATAGGCTATGTCATCACCAACAATTGTTTCACCAGTAACCATAGAAGTAGAGGTTTTTCCACAGAGGGAAGGAAAGGCACCTGTAAAATAGGTAACTCTGCCATTAGGATTGTGTATTCCCATAACGAACATATGTTCGGTTAACCAACCCTCTTTTGATGCACGGTATATGGCAAGACGCATAGCAGGTTTTTTTAACCCGATGGTATTCCCTCCATACTGTGTATTGAGGCTGTAAACGATACCCTCTTCGTTATTAATGTAGATTCTTCTTTGTGCCAAATTTTTACTGATTTTTCTCTCGTCCAATTCACCTTCACTGTGTACGAACTTAAAGAATCGTGCGGATTTTCCCTGATGGACGAATTCATCATAACCGAGTCTGTAAAGCAGATCATCGGAGTGAGCAACATAACTTGAGTCTGTAAGTTGAACACAGGGTATAGAAAATATTGAATTGTTTGGACCCAATGTGAAGAATCTAACATAGAGTTCGTGCCCTGACATAATATTTTGCATTATTTTACGGATTTCATTAATTCCTTCATCCTTGTCTATCGTGTTTAAATTCGGTCCCAAATCAACACCTTTTGAAAGCAGGAACTTGGTTTTTTTCTTATCCCTTGCCTGGTCATAGTAACCATCGAAATGGACTGTTTGACCTTCCATTGTCAGTTTCATCTCTTCACCATTTTTAATTGCTGCTTCCCTTACATATTTTCTATCCTCGGGTGTATCATTACAGACAAAAACCTTCGCAGGGTTACATATTTCGATGTATTCAGCAATGAATTGGTGAAGATCAGGATTATCTATCTTTATTAATTTCTGATAATCGAGAGCATTTAATCTATCCTGTAGTATCTTTTCTGTTTTTTCGTTCATCTAACCTCCTCTTTTGGTTTTTAAAAATATTTACAAAGTTCGGAAGAATATCACAAGTTCTTTAAAAAAGCAAGTTTTTTTACATAGATTATATTATTTATAAATTTACTGGAAGGGAACATTAAGTTAACTAAAAGAGTATTTTAGTTTTCTAATTCTAACCATACTCTTATTTCCATTTTGAATAACAATATCTTAAAAATTGGTCTATTATAAGGAATTTTCGGCTGTTTATGAATTTTCCCAACTTATCTTTGTTTTCTCCCGCTTCCTGAAGCAATTTTAGAATGAAATGTTTCCCAATTTCTGTAACCAATTTGTGAAATTCTGTGTAGGACATATCGTCATAAGGTAGAGCACCTTTTTCGTCATCGAGTAGATTGCCTGGAAGGATACTACCATAGCCGAGTACCATACATAAACCAATTTTTGAGAGTCTGTCCTTTATCGAATATTGCTTGGGGTCATAGAAACAAAGTATTTGCGTAAGTAAAGAAACACCCATACAGGGTTTCCGAGCCATAATAATTCTATCTTCTATTTCGCCCTCTCCGTAAAGTAACACAAAAATTGCATCCTTTATCTCTTCAAAGTTATTTTGTTCAAGTAGGGAATACATCTTATAAGCACCAGGCCCAAGGGCATAGAAATTACTTATTAAGGATAAGAGTCTCTGCTTTGACATTGCCAGTAGCTTTTCACTTGAATGCAAATCGTTTGTATTTTCTACCAATCTATCAAGCCAGCTATGTGAAGAGATGTAATCTTCAACAGATGGGAAACCTTGTAAATATTCTTTTATCATCCTGTATATTCTTTCTGTATTACCTATCATAAGATACTCCTGATAAATCTTTTAAGAATTTAGGAGAAAGAGGTTTTCTGGTCTTAAATATGAAGAATAGAGCACAGCCGATTCTTATCATAAAACTATCATATACAATAAAAACGAGAAAGTCAACAAAAAAATAGAAGAATTGGTTCGTTTCTTTTTATATATGCTTTTTCCTTGACTTTTTCTTTTTATATTTGTATAATTTTCATATATGATGTAAACTGATATTTGCAAAAGCCATATAATTATTAGTAGAAAATGAGAACTTAATTTAAAGGAGGAATATTGGGAAAAAAGAAAAAACAAAAGTCAACAAAGAAAATGAAACAGAATACAAAGAAACCTTTTACAGCAAGAAAGGTAAGTGTTAAGGAAAAAAGATTTCTTTCAATCCTTCCCTTTATCGTCATTTTGATTCTTGCATTTGTCTATTTTTCGCCATTTCTATCAGGGAAAAAGATGATGTATGGTTCTGACTGGCTTCTTGGTGGTTATGCACAGAGGGAATGGTCTGCTAATTATATTCTTGAATACAAAGAGCTCCCTATGTGGTATCCATATATATTTGGTGGTTGTCCTACAATTGCGACATTCTTTGGCGACCTTCTTTCACCCCATACTTTTCTCTATCTTTTTTTCCCTGTTCATACTGTGAGGACATATCTATTTATCCTCTACATTTTTCTCGCAGGCATTGGGCTCTATCTCTTCTTGCAGGAGATGAAACTCGGTATTTTCCCTTCAACACTGGGTGCAATTTGCTATATGTTTTCAGGTTCGATGATATCTACAACTTATGCTGGTCACCTTGGAAGGCTAATCTCCGTTGCGCTTTTACCACTTATGTTGTTATTTATCTTTAAGGGAGTAAAAAGAAAAAGGTTTTTCTATTTCATATTCTTTGCTGGAATAACAGCACTCAGTTTCCTTGCAGGGCACTTTCAAATGACTTATTACGCAGTTGGGTTTTCAATCTTCTTCTTTATTTTTCTCATTGTTGGTGAGCGAAAAAGCCTTCAAAAGAAAGGGATTCTGAAGATTGTCTCTTTTTGCATAATAGGTTTTCTTGTATTGGGAATGTTCGTATCTATATCGTTTCTTCCTGTCTATACAAATTTGAGTTCCGGTGCACGGGGTGAGACTAAAGGCTATGAATATACCACTTCCTGGTCAATGCCAACCGCCGAACTTATAGACCTATTCGTACCTGAATTTTCAGGTATCAAAGAGCATTACTGGGGTGAAAATTACTTTAAGTTACATAGTGAGTATTTTGGTATCCTTCCTTTATTGTTTTTACTAATAGGGTTCCTCTTCTGTTTTAAGGATAGAAATGTAAAATTCTTTTTCTTTATAGGGCTTGCTGCGCTCTTCCTTGCACTTGGGAAAAATACACCAATATTTAGGATCGCCTATTATATTTTACCAGGAATAAAGAAATTCCGTGCTCCAGCACTTATCTTTTATATTTTAACATTTTCTACTATTATTGTTGGAGCATTTGGAATGAAAAAACTGCTTGAAAGGAAAGACTGTAAAAGGATACTTATCACACTCCTCTGTTTTATAGGATGCTATCTGATTTTTTCTTTTGTTACGGTAGTAGGAAAGGAAGGAATTATTACCTTTGTAAAATCCCATTTTTCTTATCTACATTTTGCACAGGGGGATGCGAAAACGAAGGCATTTATTGAAAATTATCCTCTATTTATAAAAGGTGTAGGAAGGTCTCTTGTTATTGTAATCGTAAGTTCTATCTTAATAACACTTTTTCTATTAAAGAGATTAAAAGTGCACTTTTTGTTTACAGGTTTACTCGTTATTCTGCTGATTGACCAGTGGTTTATCGGGAAAAAGTATCTTTTACCAAATCCTCCTCCCTCTGAGTATTATGCTAAAGATGAAGTAGTCTCCTTTTTGAAAAAAGATAAAGGTCTATACAGGGTTTTCCCTCTACAGTATCAACGTTCAAACGATGGTATACTTATTTTACATAATATTCAGAGTCTTGGTGGTTACCATCCCAATCCTTTAAGAAGATACCAGGAACTGCTCGGTGCTGGTGAGAGTGTTATGTTTAGACCTGTAAATCTTATTCAGCATTCTGGGTTTATCAATCTGCTTAATGGAAAATACATAGTTGGAATGCCTCTCCCTTCTGATACAATGCGGTATGACAAGAGGGCTAGGGCAGCAATCAAAGAGATGGGGAATTACTATTCGAAATTTCACTTATTACATAAACGGCAGTATGCTATATACGAAAATAAAGACTGTTTACCAAGGGGTTTCTTTGTAGAGAATTACAGGGTTTTCAAGGATAAAAACAGTCTGCTAAAATTTATGGAAACGGATGGGTTCAATCCTTTGGAGACCGTTCTTTTAGAGGAAAAACCCGATATTCCAAAACCCGATACATTGGTAGGTGGCTCAATAGTATCGATAGAAGACTACAATGCCAATAGGATTAGTCTCAAGGTTGATGCAAAAACAAAGGGTTTTCTTGTCCTTAGTGAAAACTATTTTCCAAGATGGCACTGTTATGTGGACGGTGAAAGAACAAAGGTCTATATTGCCGATTATACACTGAGGGCAATACCTGTTAAAGAAGGGAAACACTCTGTTCTTTTCGTTTATGAGGATGCATCTTATAATTTAGGTAAAACATTTTCCATAATAGGTTTTGTCATTCTTCTATTTAGTTTTATCTTTCAATTTTTTCAAAGGAAAAATCAGCCCCAGAAAAACACAGAAAAAAATGGGAAATAGCCTTAATCCAGACTTTTAGGTGTTTCGGGAATGCAATTTAAGAAACGCTCTTATGAGAAGATGGGATTTTTAATCGACCTATGGTAGTGTAAGACAATGGAGTAGCGAGTACCGTCTCGCGCCAAAGGAGGGAGAATGAGTAGAATTTCAATATCATTAAAAGAAATATTTATAAGCATATTTATTGTAATGATTATGACTGCCATAGCTATCCCAAACTACATAACATCAAGGGATAGAACAAGGATTGCTGAGGTTATATCAAATATGCATACCATCCAACTTGCAGCAGAGGATTTTTCTACAATGGCAGAAGGATATTATCCTGGTGGTATAAAAACAACAGTGCATCAGGTTGTGCCTTACTCTCCAAATAAATCTTGTATTGCAGGTGCTGAGAAACCTCCTTTTCCTTCCAATGCCTTAATCAGCCCGCTTGGGTTCCAAAACCCTTTTTCTTATTGTTTCCCTGCTATTAAAAATGGAAGGATTGTGGTCAGGGTAAAAGGTTGTGTTTACTATTCTGCTTATGACCAAAATGGCAATATTGTGGGAGAAGGCGAAGCTGCATTTCGTTATGAAATAAGGGGTGTAGGTAGGGGGATACCGATAATCTTCACACTATCTTCTGGAGAATAAAATGAAATATGTTATCTCTTTTTTATTATTATTTTTTCCATTTTCTCTTATTGGTAGAGAAATAGATGACTTTCCTGTAAGTGAAAATAATTTTGCAGAAACATTTTCTGAGCAATTACCTTCCGTTGCATCTAACTCAAGCGGTAATTTTGTTGTTGTATGGATGGATGAAAGAGAGGGTGATTATACGATTTATGGACAGCTATTTACCAGTGAAGGCTCTCCAATTGGAGGGAATTTTAAGGTAAACCAGTTTACATTTGAGGAAAATGCTGCTCCGTCAATCTCAATGAATGCGGAAGGGAGGTTTGTAGTTACCTGGACTCAAGGGAATGATATTTATGCAAGAAGATTTGATGAGAATGGCAACCCTATCTCTTCGGCTTTCAAGGTAAATGATGATATAGGTCATAAACACACATCACCTGCTGTTTTCCTTTTTGATGGCGGTGAGTTTGTTATTGTCTGGCAGGATACGAGGAATGCAACATGGTCCCCTGATATTTTTGCGCAATTTTATACTAGTGATGGAAGCCCTTATTTAACAAATTTTATTGTTAATGACCATACAGGGGGAGAGCAGGGATTCCCAGCTGTTGCAATTTCATCATTTGACACTTATACAATAACCTGGATGGACAGCAGGGAAGGAAACTTTGATATATATGCTCAGAATTTCTGGTGGAGTTATCCAATGGGAAGCAATAACAAGGTAAACGATGATATAACAGAAACGGGCCAGTATACCCCAGTAATCTCTACGCCGCTGGGTAGCAATAGACTTATTGTCTGGCAGGATTATAGAGAGGATTTTCCGAATATCTATGCATCAAGATTAGATTATTCAGGTCCTATTAGTACAAACTTTAAGGTTAACGATAATGTTGATACCTGCTGGCGTGGTAACCCTTCTGTTTCTTCAATATCTAATGGCTACATGGTTGTATGGGAAGACGAAAGGAATGGAAACAAAGATATCTATGCACAGATGTATGATGCAAATGCAAATCCTATTGGTTGCAATTTCAGGGTTAATTATGGAGCAGATTCCCTCTTACAAACCTACCCCTGTGTAACTGGTGATAGTTTTGGTGGTGTTGTCGTATTTCAGGATGAAAAGATTGGTGATTATGATGTTTATTTCCAGAGATATGATTCAATGGGTGTTTCTCAGGGTTCTAATACAATTGTAACAAGTAATCTATACGGTGGCCATCAGACATTTTCTGCTATTTCAACTCCCTATAATGGAGAGTTTGTGGTAATATGGCAGGATTTGCGAGCACATAACTGGGATATCTATATTCAAAGGATTGATTCATCGGGTTCACTCCTTGGTAATAATATAGTTGTAAATGATGATTCGTTATTAAATGAGCAGATATTGCCTTCTGTAGGGAAAGATTCTTCAGGAAATTTCGTTACTGTATGGATGGATTCAAGGAATAACGAATGGGATATTTACGGTGCAATATTTGATGCATATGGTAATCCCATCTCAAGCAATTTCAAAATCAATGATGATACACTTCGAAATGACCAATCCTTTCCTGATGTAGCAAAGAATATAAATGGAGGATTTATTGTTACCTGGTCATGCGTATGGGCAAGAAGATATGATAAAAATGGAAATCCTCTGGGAAATGCTTTCCGTGTGAACGATGATACTATATCGGGTTTTCTTCCTTCGGTTGCTATTTCCAATAATAGTAATTTTATTATTACCTTTACAGGTTCTAACCATATTTATGCAAGCCTATTCGACTCTACTGGAGCACCTGTAGGTACAAATTTCAGGGTGGATGATGATTCAACATCTGCTGAGAAATTCTCTCCACAGCTCGGTATAGATGCATCAGGTAACTTTGTTATATCTTGGGAAGATTTAAGGAACACGGAACCCGATATTTATGCACAAAGATTTGATAGTGCTGGAAATCCCAATGGATGTAATTTCAAAGTTAATGACGATGGATGGGGAAATGAGCAATATTTACCATCGGTTGCTGTTTCTCCTCAGGGTAGATTCATTATCTCCTGGATGGACAACAGGAATGGAAATTTTAATATTTATTGTCAGAGATACCTTTCTGACGGCTCCATTTATGGACAAAATTTTAAGGTGAACAATAATATAGGTCTTTGCCAACAGACAGATGTTGATGTCTCTATTGACAATGATGGGAAAATGTTCTTTACCTGGACGGATACAAGAAGAGGCATATCTGGAAGCGATATTTTCGTAAAAATAATGGGGTTTGAAACAGGAGTCCAGTCAAAGAAAATTGAGCCAGGAAATAAAATGTTATCTTTAGAGATATACCCTAATCCCTTTAGTCAGAAGACAATTATTCAGTTAACAACTAACAGTTCGCAGTTCATAGATAAAAACTATCAACCGTTAACGGTCAACTGTCAACTACAAATCTATGATGTGGCTGGTCGTTTGGTCAGGTCTTTTTCACTCTTCACTCCTCACTCTTCGCTCATCACTTCTATATCCTGGGATGGGAGGGATGATGAAGGGAAAGAGGTAAGGAGTGGGATTTATTTTTTGAAGTTAAAAGTGAAAAGTGAAATGTTAAACCCCATTAGAAAGAAATTTTCTAACGGGGTAAATGTTGAAAAGGTAAGAAAGGTAATAAAGATAAAATGAGATTAGTAGGAGTAACCTCCTGGTTGCGACAGCGTAAGGGTGGCAATAATTTTTTTAGAGATGTCACGGTAAATTTCATTTTATGTTAGTGCAGAACTCTCGTAGGGGAAACCTTTACGGTTGCCCAATATGGTTTCCAAACCCCGATAATGTAGGAGGGACCTTCCTACACATTAGGCTTCGGAAGGTAACAGTGCTCCGAAGTTCCTGTCTGCCGAAGCTTTAGCGTAGGTAGATTAACGCAGGAGTACTTCCTAGTCCTGATAAACTTAACTCACAACTTACAAGTGGTTTTAATCAATTATCTTATTTTTTTTGTTTATAGTTTTTTTAAAAACTGTTGACAAAGGAGTAAATTTTCTGTATAAGATAGAAGATAAATAAATAGAAAGGAGATATTAAAGTGAAAATTGGTGTGAGTTACTTTGGAAATAGAATTCTTGAGCATGTCAAGGAAGATATGCGTCTTCTGAAGACTGTTGGATTTGACTTTGTTGTCCATGCATACAGTGAGAACGATTTTGAATTTTATGAGAAGACGATGCATAATATTGTCAAGATAACAAAGGACGAAGGGCTTGAGGTTTGGCTCAACCCCTGGGGTGTTGGAGGTTTTTTTGGAGGTGAAGCCTATTCTGCATGGGTAGGGAAATATCCCAAGATTTGTCAGATTGATTCCGTTTTTGAAAAAGTCCCTGCTGCCTGTCCCAATAACGAAAAGTTTAGGAGCTTAATAAAGGCATGGCTAAAAAGCTCAGCAGAATCTGGTGCAGATTTTGTTTTCTGGGATGAACCTCATTTTTACCACCATTTCTCGAAGGGTGGAGTATGGTGTTGCAGGTGTCCGTCCTGTGTAAAAAAATACAGGGAACTCTATAAAACAAAATTTCCTCTTAGAAAAACGGCAAAGATTGAATTTTTCAAGATGGAATCTATTGTCGATTTCCTCGCCTTTGCTACAAAATCGGCAGAGAAGGAAGGACTTAGAAATGCAGTCTGTATCCTGCCTGAAGCAGACGAGTCATTTTTAACAAAGATTGCCACTATCCCAAGTCTTGAGGTCCTCGCAACGGACCCTTACGGTATACTTTTTGGTAAACCACTTATGGATTATGTTAAAAATGAAACCATGAAATTAAAAAGGGCTGCGGATAAATTTGACAAAAAGATACAGATCTGGATACAGGCGTTCAAGGTACCACGCGATAAAAACAAAGATGTTATTAAGTCTATGGATATACCTTCAAAGTTTGGTGCTGATACTATTGCAATATGGGGATATAAAGCCTGCAAATATATGTCAAGTATTGCATCCGAGTCTCCCGATGAATTATGGGGGATGATTGAAGAATGGGTTATGAAGAACGAAGAAATGAAATAAAGTGAAGAGATTTTCCTTTATTAAGTTTTCCCCTCGCAGTCTAAGAATAAAACTTGGATGCATTACAAATTGTGAGATAGCTTTTTCCAATATTAAGGATGTTACAACAGTAACCTACAAGTCTATATATGGTATAGGTGTTAGGGTATGTGGTAGTGGAGAGGTAGCAATAGTTACAACCACAGGTGAGGTTGTTCGGTTAGAACTCAAAGAAAAGGGTTTCCTTAAATTATTTGGAGTTTTTAAGATGTCTTTTGATTCGTTAAGACTATCTCCAGAACGAGAGCGCGAATTCATAGAAATGCTCAAGCAGGAAAGCATAGGGCAAAGTGCATAGGGCATAGGGTAGCCGCAGGCTGTAGGAGCGACTTCCAAGTCGCGATGGAGAGGGTAATAAAAACATTTCGGATTTCGGATTGCGAATTTCGGATTTAACACCTTAACGGCAAATTCAAAATTAACAGT
>Ga0209121_10000414_pt1 | contig 44294 bp, 51 predicted proteins | sample Cruoilmetagenom3_FD_187292 | JGI IMG/M metagenome (GOLD analysis project Ga0209121, IMG submission 187292) | Oil polluted marine microbial communities from Coal Oil Point, Santa Barbara, California, USA - Sample 3 (SPAdes) (version 2) | ecosystem: Environmental > Aquatic > Marine > Oil seeps ... | reverse complement strand
TAACCCACGACAATTTCGGCGGACCCAGGTCGCGCCCACAATACCTGCTGCCACGCCTGCATCCTCGGGGGGGACACGATGCCGAAGAGAACCGATATCCAGTCGATCATGATCATCGGCGCTGGTCCCATTATCATCGGTCAGGCCTGCGAGTTCGACTATTCCGGCGCCCAGGCCTGCAAGGCGCTGCGCGAAGAGGGCTACCGGGTCATCCTTGTCAACTCCAACCCGGCGACGATCATGACCGATCCGGAGATGGCCGATGCCACCTATATCGAGCCGATCACGCCGGAGGTGGTCGCCCGGATTATCGCCAAGGAAAAGCCCGACGCGCTGTTGCCGACCATGGGCGGCCAGACCGGGCTCAACACCGCGCTGTCACTCGCCGATATGGGCGTGCTGGAAGAGCACGGGGTCGAGCTGATCGGCGCCAAGCGCGAAGCCATCGAGATGGCCGAGGACCGCAAGCTGTTCCGCGAGGCGATGGACCGGCTCGGCATCGAGAACCCCCGCGCCACCATCGTCACCGCGCCGAAGATGGAAAACGGCAAGCGCGATCTTCAGGAAGGCATCAAGATCGCGCTGAAGGCGCTCGACGAGATCGGGCTGCCGGCGATCATTCGCCCCGCCTTCACCCTGGGCGGCACCGGTGGCGGCGTCGCCTACAACCGCGACGACTACGAGAAGCTGTGCCACTCCGGCATGGATGCCTCGCCCGTCGGCCAGATCCTCGTCGACGAGAGCCTGCTGGGGTGGAAAGAGTATGAAATGGAGGTCGTGCGCGACACGGCGGACAATGCGATCATCATCTGCTCGATCGAAAACGTCGACCCGATGGGTGTGCACACGGGCGATTCGATCACTGTTGCCCCGGCGTTGACGCTGACCGACAAGGAATACCAGTTGATGCGCACGCACTCGATCAGCGTGCTGCGCGAAATCGGGGTGGAGACCGGCGGCTCCAACGTGCAATGGGCGGTGAACCCCGCAGACGGGCGCATGGTGGTGATCGAGATGAACCCGCGGGTCTCGCGCTCGTCTGCGCTGGCGTCGAAGGCCACCGGCTTCCCGATCGCAAAGATCGCCGCCAAGCTCGCCGTCGGCTACACGCTCGACGAGCTCGACAACGACATCACCAAGGTCACGCCCGCGAGCTTCGAGCCGACCATCGACTACGTCGTCACCAAGATCCCGCGTTTCGCCTTCGAGAAGTTCCCCGGCGCCGAGCCGACGCTCACCACGGCGATGAAATCGGTCGGCGAGGTGATGTCGATCGGCCGCACGATCCACGAGTCGATGCAAAAGGCGCTGGCCTCGATGGAAACCGGCCTGACCGGCTTCAACGAGGTCGAAATCGAAGGCGCGCCGGACAAGGCCGCGGTGATGAAGGCGCTGTCGGTGAAAACGCCCGACCGGATCCGGGTGATCGCCCAGGCGATGCGCGAAGGGTTTTCGGATGACGACATCTTCGCCGTCACCGAGTTTGACCCCTGGTTCCTCGCCCGTATCCGCGAGATCGTCGAGGCCGAGGCGCAGGTCCGGCGCGACGGTCTGCCGGTCAACGCCGAGGGCCTGCGCGCGCTCAAACAGCTCGGCTTCACCGACGCCCGTCTCGCGGAACTCTCCGGCCGAGACGAAACCAACGTGCGCCGCGCCCGGGTCAACCTCGGTGTGACGGCCGTGTTCAAGCGCATCGACACCTGTGCCGCCGAGTTCGAGGCGCAGACGCCGTACATGTATTCCACCTACGAAGTCCCGATGATGGGCGAGGTGGAATGCGAGGCGCGTCCCAGCGACCGCAACAAGGTGGTCATCCTTGGCGGCGGTCCCAACCGGATCGGCCAGGGCATCGAGTTCGACTATTGCTGTTGCCACGCCTGTTATTCGCTCACCGACGCGGGCTACGAGACGATCATGGTCAACTGCAACCCCGAGACCGTCTCGACCGACTACGACACCTCCGACCGGCTCTATTTCGAACCGCTCACCTTCGAACACGTGATGGAGATCCTGGCGAAAGAGCAGCAGAACGGCACTTTGCACGGGGTGATCGTGCAGTTCGGCGGCCAGACGCCGCTGAAGCTCGCCAATGCGCTCGAAGAGGAGGGCATCCCGATCCTCGGCACCAGCCCGGACGCCATCGACCTCGCCGAAGACCGCGAAAGGTTCCAGGACCTCGTTCACAAGCTCGATCTCAAACAGCCGGTCAACGCCATCGCGCATAGCGACGTCGAAGCGATCCAGATCGCCGAGGAGATCGGCTTCCCGCTGGTGATCCGCCCCTCCTACGTGCTCGGTGGCCGGGCGATGGAGATCGTGCGCGATCTCGACCAGCTCAAACGCTACATCCGCGAGGCGGTGGTGGTTTCCGGCGACAGCCCGGTGCTGCTCGACAGTTATCTCGCCGGCGCGGTCGAGGTCGATGTCGATGCGCTTTGCGACGGCGAAACCGTGCATGTCGCGGGCATCATGCAGCATATCGAGGAGGCCGGTGTGCACTCGGGCGACAGCGCCTGCTGCCTGCCGCCCCACAGCCTGCCCGCGGATGTCGTCGCCGAGATCGAGCGCCAGACGCACGCGCTTGCCCTCGCGCTCAAGGTCAAGGGACTGATGAACGTGCAGTTCGCCGTCAAACCCGACGAGACCGGCGCGCCGGTGGTCTACCTCATCGAGGTCAACCCCCGCGCCTCGCGCACCGTGCCCTTCGTCGCCAAGGCCACCGACAGCGCCATCGCCTCGATTGCCGCGCGCCTCATGGCCGGCGAGCCGATGTCCAACTTCCCGCACCGCGGTGCCTACCCGGAAGGCACCGCCTACGACGAGACCATCCCGATGGCCGACCCGCTGACCTTGTGCGACCCCAAGGTGCCGTGGTTCTCGGTGAAAGAGGCGGTGCTGCCCTTCGCCCGTTTCCCCGGTGTCGACACCATCCTTGGCCCCGAGATGCGTTCGACCGGCGAAGTGATGGGTTGGGACCGCAATTTCCCCCGCGCCTTCCTCAAGGCGCAGATGGGCGCGGGCACGCACCTTCCCGAAAGCGGCGCCGTGTTCATCTCGATCAAGGACACCGACAAGACCGCCGAGATGCTCGAAGCAGCGCGGATCCTGGTGGGCATGGGCTTCGCCATCCTCGCCACCCGCGGCACCGCCGTCTGGCTCAAGGAAAACGCTATCGAGGCCGAGACGGTCAACAAGGTCTACGAGGGCGGGCGCACCATCGCCGACCGGATGAAGGACGGCGACGTGCAGCTGGTGTTCAACACCACCGAAGGCGCGCAAGCGGTCGAAGACAGCCGCTCCATCCGCGCCGTCGCCCTCTACGACAAGATCCCGTACTACACGACGGCGGCTGGTTCACATGCCGCAGCGCTGGCGATGAAGGCGCGCGAAGAGGGCGTGGTCGACGTGCGGTCGCTGCAGGCGTAGGGAGCGCTCCTTTTCGGTCCGCATCAAGACCGAGATCACCGACGGTAGCGACCGAGCTCGGAGCCAAGGCGCTTCGAAGCGCCTTCCCGCGCGGTTTCGAAAACGCGTCAACGTGCGCGCAACCCACGCTCGTCCCGATGTTCCTTTGCGTTCTTCGTCGCGAAGACCAGCTGGCTTGGCTGATGATAGCACAGGAGATACAGCTCCTGAGCTATTCGGCGACCCTGCCGGTTTCCACAGCAATCCAGCTTGCGAGAACGGCGAGCGCGGCGAGAAGTACGAGCCGAAAAACCAAAGTGCGCAGAACCGGGTTGTGTTGCCGTTTGTGAGGTTTCAGGGGGCCGCGCGATGCGGCGGATCGTGGGTTCGGAAAAATGCGGTCAAGGCGCTTGATCTCGCGCCGGCGCACAATCCATCTGATCGGATTGAACAAAGCCTCACTCCTTGCACGCCGAAACTTCCCGAACACAGCCGATGCCGTCAAGTCCCCTACATAGTGTGCGACGAGCCGAAAGCGCCCCATTTACCTTGGAGAGCTGCGGGTCTCGCCGCTACACTGCAAGGGAACAACCGGCGATCCCCATGCCCCGCCTCCTCCTAACTCTCGCCTTTCTCCTCGCCCCGACCTTCGCCCTCGCCCAGTCCCTTGCCGGTCAATACGACGTCTGGGGCCGCAATCTCGACGGGGCGGCCTATGAAGGCAGCGCCGAGGTTCGCGACGACGGCGAGACCGTCACTATCTTCTGGAACACGACCATCGGCAGCTATTCCGGCACCGGCGCCCGCGACGGCAATATCATCCTGATCGACTGGGGCTCCGACTACCTCATCGTCTACACGGTGATGGACGACGGCGAGTTGCACGGCACCTGGGCCGATGGCTACGCGCTCGACCGGCTCAGCCCACGCTGATCCGCCTATGCACCACGCCCGCTACGACCAGGGCGGGGCGAAATAGTCGCCGAGGAACATATACTCCGGGTCCAGCCGCGCGCGCAGCGCCGCCCGGGTCTCGGCGCGCAACGCGGCGAAATCGAGGCGGGTCCGGCTCTCGTTGAGCCGTGGGACCGTCACCGCGCGCCCGGTCACACGGCCAAGATCATCCGAAAGCTCGTCCAGCTCCCCGGTCCGGTAGACCCGGTCATAGGCGTCGAGGTCGGGCCCGGTGAACAGGCGCATCGGCAGGGCGTGGTGTTTCACCGCCGAGGCCCATTGCATGTAGTCGGCCAGGTCGAGAAAGAATTCGTCCGGGCCCGGGTCCTGCGGCAGCGGTGCGCGCCCGCGCTGGAAATTGGCGCTATCGTGCAGGATCCGCCGCCCGGCGATCAGATCGGTGTAGAGCGACAGCATCCGCTGCAAGGGGTCGCGCACGACGGTGAACCGGAACCAACCCCGGTATCCGCGCCACCGCTCCGCGCTGTGCCGCCGGGTCGGGTAGAGCCGGTGGACCGCCATCACATCGGTCTCGAAACACGCCTTGGTTTCCCCACTGACGTGAGGGTCAAGCGTCGCCAGCGCGGCCTTGACCGACGAACAGGCCGCTTTCGGGACGGCCATATAGGCGACTTTGTGCGCGTCGACCGCGACGACCATGAGATATTCCGAGTTTCCGAGCGGCTTCGATACTGGTCTGACGACAACGGGTTGTGAAGTGTTGAACACCATCGCCGAAGCCGGCAACCGGTCTCACCCGTCCGAGACGATCCGCCCCCAGAGATCGTATTCGCTGGCCTCGTCGACCTCGACCGTGACCAGATCGCCGGGCGTGAGCGCTTCGAAGCCCTCGTCGATGAACAGATTGCCGTCGATCTCCGGCGCATCCGCCTTCGTCCGGCAAACCGCCCCCTCGGCATCGACACTGTCGACGATCACCTCGCAACGGCTGCCCACCTTGGCTGCGAGCTTTGCTTGCGAGATCGCCTGGGCCTTCTCCATGAACCGATCCCAGCGCGCCTGTTTCACCTCCGCCGCCACATGGTCCGGCAACTCGTTGGCCGTGGCCCCGGCCACGTTTTCGTATTGGAAGCACCCGACCCGGTCGAGCTGCGCCTCGTCGAGCCAGTCGAGCAGGGTTTCGAATTCGTCTTCGGTCTCGCCGGGGTAGCCGACAATGAAGGTCGAGCGCAGAGTGATATCCGGGCAGACCGCCCGCCAGGCCGCGATCTCGTCCAGCGTCTTTGCCGCCGCGGCGGGCCGGGCCATGCGTTTCAGCGTGTCCGGGTGGGCGTGTTGGAAGGGAATGTCGAGGTAGGGCAGGATCAGCCCCTCCGCCATCAGCGGGATCAGCTCGCGCACATGCGGGTAGGGGTAGACGTAGTGCAGCCGCACCCAGGCGCCCAGGTTGCCCAGATCGCGGGCAAGGTCGGTGATATGGGCGCGGTGGCCTTTCGCCTCGGCATGTTTCAGGTCGACCCCGTAGGCGGAGGTATCCTGGCTGATGACCAGAAGCTCGCGCACACCGGCTTCGACCAGCTTTTCCGACTCGCGCACCACCGCATGCGCCGGGCGCGACGCGAGCCGCCCGCGCATCGCCGGAATGATGCAGAACTTGCAGTGATGATTGCAGCCCTCGGAGATCTTCAGATAGCTGTAATGGCGCGGTGTGAGCTTCACGCCTGTCGCGGGCAACAGGTCAACGAAGGGGTCGGGCACCGGCGCGGCGGCGGAATGCACCGCGTCCAGCACCTGCTCGTAGGCTTCCGGCCCGGTCACCGCCAGCACCGAAGGGTGGACCCCTGTGATGTAGTCCGGCTCGGCCCCGAGACAGCCCGTCACGATCACCTTGCCGTTCTCCTGAAGCGCCTCGCCGATTGCCTCCAGGCTCTCGGCCTTGGCGCTGTCGAGAAAGCCGCAGGTGTTCACGATAACCGCCTCGGCGCCGGCATAGTCGGGCGAGATCGCATAGCCCTCGGCGCGCAGCCGGGTCAGGATCCGCTCGCTGTCCACCAGCGCCTTGGGGCAGCCCAAGGACACCATGCCGATCCTGGGCTGGCCGGGGCGCGCCGTCTCTTCCATCATCGCGCGCGCGAGATCGGGACGCAGGTCGGGCGGGTTGGTCATGGGGCTGCGTCCTGCCAGAAAATGATCCGGTTCCCGAACGGGTCGGTCAGGGTGATCTCGCGCGTGCCCCAGGGCTGGTCCTGGACACCGGGGCGCAACCGGGGATGGCCGCGGGCGTTCAACGCGGCGAGACAGGCGTCGATATCGTCCACCCCGATCCGCACCGCGCTGCCGGGCGTGGCATCGCCGTGATGCTCAGACAGGTGCAGCTCGCACCCCCCGCGGCGCACACCCATGTACAGCGGCAGGTCAGGGGCGAACCGGTGCTCGAACACCACGCCGAAGCCGAGATAGCGCAGGTAGAAATCCCGTGCCTCTGACTCGTCAAAGACGCGCAGAATGGGGACGGCGGGGCTGAGTTTTTCCATCTTCCCCTCTTCTTTGGTCGGCCAATACCTCGGGGGGCGTCACACCGAAGGTGTGCCTTTGGCGCAACGGGGCTGGCCCCCAGATTCCGAATTCACCGCTTGCGGTCGCGCCGCGACGACATCGGCTGGAAGGCCACGCCCACATGCGCCTCGCAATAGGGTTTACCCTGCTGGACCGGCAACCCGCAGAACCAGAAATCATCCGTGGCCGGATCGCCGATCGGCCATTTGCAGGTCCGCTCGGTCAGTTCCATGAGCGTGAGCCGCTTCGCGGTCTTCTCGACCTCGCGCACCGTTTCCAGCGCTTCCGGGCTGATCTCGTTGGCCGAAGGTTGCGGCGGCAGCGGCTGGCCTGCGGGAATGATCGGCTTGCGCGCCGGGACCGGCGCAGGGGTTTCCGGCGCCCCGGACTGGTCGGAAGCCGGTTCGGCGGCGGCTGCCTCGGGTTTCTTGGCGGCTGGTTTCGATGGTCTCGCGGCTGGTTTGCTCGGCTTTTCCTTGGCCGCGGGCTTCGCGGTCGTGGCGCTGGGTGTGCCGCCGGCCCGGTTCGACAGGCCCAACCGATGCACTTTTCCGATCACCGCGTTCCGGGTGACCCCGCCAAGTTCCTTGGCGATCTGGCTGGCCGACTGACCCTCGGCCCACATGCGTTTGAGGGTTTCGACCCGATCTTCGGTCCAGGACATGTGCGTTCAATCCTTTGGGCAGGGCATTTCGCCCGCCTCTCTACAGCAAGCCGCCAATTTAATCAGCCCCGCGTTGGGTACAAGGTGGCGGCGGGGTAAAACCCATTACAACAAGGCAAGCGGGAAGGCCATGCCCGATATTGTTTTCGTCGTCTGTCATCCCAGACCGGGCCGTGACGGCGAACAGATCCGCCGCGCCTGCGCACTACATGGCCTAGGTGCGGGCGCTGTGGGCCGGGTATGCGGAGGTCTGCGACTACGTGCCGTTCGCTGTGCCGTCCAAGGCGCCCGCGCTCTTCGTGGCCTTGGCCCCCCTCTGACGCCCTTCGCGCCAGGCCAGAAGCAGCCCCCCGGCCAGGATCACACCCGCCCCGACCGCCGAGAGCGCATCGGGCATGATGTCGAACAGCGCGAGGTCGTAGGCGGCGGCGAAGATCAGCGTGGCATAGGAAAAAGGCACCACGAAGCTCGCCTCCCCACGCCGCATCGCCTGGATGTAGAAAACCTGCGCCGTGCCCATCGTCAGGCCGAGGGCACAGAGCAGGCCTTATTGCCCCTGGCCAGGCCATTGCCAGACCAGGCTGGCGGCAAGCGTCGAGAACACGAGGCCGAACGCGTTGTTGATCAGGAGGATCTGGAACGGCTTCTCGTGCCCGGTGAGGAATTTCAGCAGCGTGATCTCGATGCCGGTCAGCGCCGCCGCCCCGAGCGCCGCCAGCGCCCCGATCTCGAGCGTGCCAGCACCTGGGCGGATCAGGATCAGAGCGCCCGCAAAGGCGATCCCGGCCGCCGCCCAGCGCCACGGCCCAACCCGCTCGCCAAGTACCCAGATCGCGAGGATCATCGCGAAGATCGGGTTGGTGAAGGTGAGCGCGGTCGCATCGGCCAGCGGGATGAACCGGACGGCGGCAAACATCAGCGTAACGCCCGCGAACCCGGCGAGCGACCGCAGGCATGGATCTTCAGGTTGGGCCGGGTGAAGCGGGGCCGGATCGCGCCCGCCGCGACCGAGAACCCGATGAGCGCGAACAGGAACCGGCCTTGCGTGATCTGCACCGGGTGCAGCCCGTCCGGCCCCGCGCCGAGCATCTTGGCGAACACGGTGGTGCCTGCGATGAAGGCGGTGGCGACCAGCATGAAGCCGATCGCCGCGAGATTTTGCCTGGCGTGCCTGGGGTGCGCCTACGCCCTAACGCGAGCGAAGAAAAGCGTTACTGGCGGCGGGCGCCGTCGATCAGGCTTTGACTGGCGCGCAGACCGTCCCAATAGGGCGTGTAGCCGTCCGGATCTTCGCCCGCGAGTTCCTGCGCGATATAGGACTCGATCCCGCTCGCCGCGACATCGGCGCCGTGGTCGAGCAGCAGCGCCACCTTTTCGGGCTCTGCCGCGGCCAGCATGAGCAGGGATTTCCCCCCGGTGACACACGGCCCCTCTTCACCGACCCATGCGTTCGGATCTGCCCCGGCGGCAAGCAATGCGCGCATTTCCAATGCGCTGCCCTCGACCGCAGCCCGGACCAGCGGGGTCCAGCCCCAATGCGTGCGGGCCTCGATCTCGGCCCCGGCGGCGACCAGCGTGGCGACGATGGCCGCCAACTCGTCCGCTGTGTCCGGCGTATCTCCGGTCCACATATAGTCGCCAATGTTGTGCAGCGGGGTGTAGCCCTCGGACGTGGCGAACTCCGCCCGGGCCCCGCGGTCGAGAAACAGACCCACCCGTGCGGCGGTCCGCCCCGGCGCCGAAAGCGCCATGCCCAGCGGGGTCTGGTCATATTGCCCCAGGTGGCGGTTGAGATTGCCGAGACCGTCGAGCACGGCGGCAACCGCCGCGTCGTCGTCCCCGTCCAGCGCGTCGGAAAGTGCATTGTACTCCGGGTCGGTTTCCGGTTCATAGCCCGGTACATCGGCAACGGCGGCGAAGTCCTGGCTCAGCGCCAGCATCGCCTCGGTGTCGCCCGCCGCTTCCGCCGCGACGATCTTCTCCATCATCCCGTTCATCGCCGTGGCCTGCTCAAGCATCGGCGCGAGCCGTTCGGCGGCCCCCGGATCGGTCTCCGACAGGGTTGCCAGCAGCTCTTCCATATCCCGTACGGACCCGGCCATCTCGGCCATCGGGTTTTGCGCGCCGCGCGCGGCGGTTTCGGCGATGTCGCCGATGATGTCGGAAATGCCTTTTGCCATGTCTTTACTCCGGTCACACGGTTTGCGCGTCACGATCCTTGCGGACTTCGGCCCTGGCGTGGCGCGCACGGGGCAAGGCGACGTTTTCTCTTGCCTGGACGGGCCAAAGCGGGCAAAGCACGGGCCATGACGATCCGTCCCGCATATGCCGAGACCCGACGCCGACGCCTGCGCGCCTGACGTCCCGCCCGTCATGACCCGCGCCCGAGCGGCGCATCCCTTCCATAATCGTTGACACGAGCCTGCCCATGCGGCACCCAAAGGCTTCTTTTGATGGAGTGATCCGATGATCCCGTCCGTTCTGCCGACTTACAATCGCGCGCCCCTTTCTTTTGACCACGGTGATGGCTCCTGGCTGGTAACGACGGACGGCCGACGGTTTCTCGACCTCGGCGCCGGCATTGCGGTCAACGCGCTGGGCCACGCCCATCCCGCGCTGGTCGAGGCGCTGACGACCCAGGCCGCGAAGCTCTGGCATGTCTCCAACCTCTACAATATCCCCGGTCAGCAGGCGCTTGCGGATGCGCTGGTCGAGGCCACCTTCGCCGACACCGCCTTCTTCACCAATTCGGGCACCGAGGCGCTGGAGCTGGCGGTCAAGATGGTGCGCAAGTACTGGCACCAGAAGGGCGCGCCCGAGCGCATCGAGATCATCACCTTCGAGGGCGCCTTCCACGGCCGCTCCACCGCCGCCATCGCCGCCTCCGGTGCCGAGAAAATGGTGGGCGGCTTCGGGCCGTTGATGCCGGGCTTCGTTCATATCCCCTTCGGCGACCATGACGCGCTCAGCGCCGCCATCACCGACAAGACCGCGGCCGTGCTGATCGAGCCGATCCAGGGCGAGGGCGGGATCCGGGTTCTGCCGGATCAATGCCTCAAGGGGCTGCGCGATGCCTGCGACGAAACCGGCGCGCTCTTGGTGTTCGACGAGGTGCAATGCGGCATGGGCCGCACCGGCAAGCTGTTCGCCCATGAATGGGCCGGGATCACCCCCGACATCATGATGGTGGCCAAGGGCATCGGCGGCGGCTTTCCGCTGGGCGCGGTGCTCGCCACCGAGGCTGCGGCTGCGGGGATGACCGCGGGCACCCACGGCTCGACCTATGGCGGCAACCCACTGGCAATGGCGGTGGGCGCCAAGGTGATGGAGATCGTCACCGCCCCTGGCTTCCTCGACGAGGTGAACCGTAAGGCGGGGCATCTGCGTCAGGGGCTCGAGGGGCTCGTAGCGGTGCACCCGGAGGTGTTCGCCGGGGTCCGCGGCGCCGGGCTCATGCTCGGCCTCGTCTGCCAGCCGGGCACGGCCAATCTCGACGTGGTCAAGGCGGGCTACGACCACAACATCCTGGTCGTCCCGGCGGCCGAGAACGTGGTGCGCCTGTTGCCGGCGCTCACCATCACCGATGACGACATCACTATTGCCATCGAGCGGCTCGACGCCGCGGCGCGGGACGTGAAGGGAGCGGGCGCATGAGACATTTCCTCGATATCGACAAGACCGAACGGGACGATCTGAAGGCCATCCTCGCCCAGGCGCGGGCGACGAAGGACGCCCGCGGCGACGTGCCGAAAGGCACTCCCGATGCCGAGCAACCGCTCGCGAACCGGATGGTGGCGCTGATTTTTGAGAAGCCCTCGACCCGGACCCGGGTGAGCTTCGATGTCGGCGTGCGGCAGATGGGCGGGCAGACGCTGGTGCTCACCGGCCAGGAAATGCAACTCGGCCACGGCGAGAGCATTGCCGACACCGCCCGCGTGCTCAACCGTTACGTCGATCTGATCATGATCCGCACCTTCGACGAGACGGCGCTTCTGGAGCTCGCAGACCGCGCCACCGTGCCGGTCATTAACGGGCTGACCGACCGGTCGCACCCCTGCCAGATCATGGCCGACCTGATGACCTTCGAGGAGCATCGCGGGCCGATCGCCGGGAAAAAGGTGGTCTTCACCGGCGACGGCAACAACGTCGCCGCCTCCTTCATTCATGCCGCCGGCCAGTTCGGGTTCGATTTCACCTTTACCGGCCCGGCGCAGCTCGATCCCGACACGCGGATATTGGACGAGGCCCGCGCGCGCGGTGTCGAAGCCGAGATCGTGCGTGATCCGCAGGAAGCGATCAAGGGCGCCGACCTGGTGGTGACCGACACCTGGGTGAGCATGCACGATGCGCTTTCGACCCGCGAGCGGCGCCACAACCTGCTGCGCCCCTACCAGGTCAATGAACACCTCATGTCGGGTGCCAAGCCGGATGCGCTGTTCATGCACTGCCTGCCCGCGCACCGCGGCGAAGAAGTCACCGACGCGGTGATGGACGGGCCGCAGTCCGTGGTCTTCGACGAGGCCGAGAACCGGTTGCACGCGCAAAAGGCGATCATGCGCTGGTGCCTCGACGTGTGACGCGCGCGCCGGGGCCACGGTTGATCCTGCTGCCCCGGCGGTTTCGAATTGTGCAATCTGCCCCCCGTCACTAGGGTGAATGTGGTGGCGGACGACCGCCGCGCGTCCAATCGCGCCGGCAGAAGAAAAAGGAGGAGGTGGGGATGACAACCGCGCTAATCGTAGTGGACATGCAAGTGAGCCTGATCGAGGACGAGACGCCCAATCCGGGCGAGATCCTCGACATCGTTGCCGGGCTTGTCGAGGTCGCGCGCGGCGACGGTGTACCCGTGGTCTGGATCACCGATTCCCGGGTGGAGCCCGACGTCGCGCTGCATCCAAGCTTCACCCCTGCCGAGGACGAGCCTCAGATCGTCAAGACCCACGGCAACGCTTTCGAGGGCACCGACCTCGAAGCCGAGCTCACGATCCTCGGCGCCGAACGGGTGATTGTCTGCGGCATGCAGTCGGACGGCTGCATTCACGCGACGGTGCGCGCGGGTGCCGCGCTCGGCTTCCAGGCCGTGCTGGTGAGCGACGCCCACACCACCCATGCCTTCGAGAGCCGCGACTGGCAGGCGGTCATCGCCGGCGAGAACGAAACCCTCGCCCGGCTCGACAATGTCGCGGTGCTGCCGCTCGACGAAATCGTCATGTAAGCCGCGCGCATCGGGTGTCTGACCTGGCTGGGCGCACGGCTCCGACAAGATCCGGGCCAAGCCCCGACGCAGCGCCTCGCGCGCGGCCTTTGCGGTACCCGGCACCGGAGGGCCGCGCGTTTCCGGCAAAGCGAATACCCTCTCATCGCGGGCCGGCGTCGCGCGCGATGCCCCGGGGCCGGTCTGCTGCACAGCGGAAACCCGCAATACCTCAAATCAACTTGTGGTAAAAAACTCTGCAATTTGCAGACTTTTGCCACAATTGGGTAACGGTTAAGTCGGAATCCGGAGCAAGTCTCTACACATTGGCAACAGAGATTGCCCCGGCGTTAAAGCCGCCCGCCCCAAGAGGCACCCCACCGGAAACCGGTCGTCATCGCACAACACGAGACATCCATCGGCGCGTCGGGCGCCGTACCTGGGGAGAGATCCATGACCGCCACCGTCATCGCATTCGCCGGCCGCAACGCCAACCGCAACACCGCCCCGCTGCACGCCATCGCAGCGACCGAGGCCGCCGAGCGTCACGACAACATCGTGCCGATGGCCGCCTGGCTCGGTCGTGCCCGGCCGCGGCGGACGCCGACGGGTGTGTTCTTCACCACCCACGTTCTCGCGACGCCCGGTTTCACCGCCTGATCCCGTCCCCCTTCCCCCCATTGCCTGCCGCGTGGCAGGTCATCCAAAGTCGAGGCAAACATTATGACCATCATCACCGAATCCACCGCGATCATCGAAATAGCCCGTGCCGGCCGCCGCGCCGCGCTCACTTCGCTGCATTCGCGTCTCGGTCACACCGACAAGGTGGTCTCGATCTTCGACAACGCCTTTCCGCTGCGCCTGGCCGAGCCCGAGTTCCACTCGGTGCGCACCGCGCCCCTGCGCCGCCCGGTGCTGGTGACAACCGACCGCGCCGCCGCCTGATCGGCGCATGTTTCTCCCCGGTCCGCCTGCCCCCCGCAGACCCCTGCCCAAAGATGGCGGTGATGCGTTGGTTTCTGGCAGGCGGCACGGTGGATTTGAGGCCAAACCGCGCCAAATCACACTTTTGCCACTTTGCGGCGCGACTCGCGCCTGATTTGACCCCCTGACCGCCGCTATTTCGGCATATTGCTTTCCAATCCGTTACCGGACCGTTCGGTCGAAACACCTCCGCAACGCCAGAAAATATGGCCTTCTTCGGTCAATAGTGGCGGCGGTACGGCTACTTGTGACCAGTGGCAGGTGAATTTGGGGCCGAACCATGCAAAATCACAAAACCGCCCCAATCTGGCGCAAATGGCGCCTGATTCCGGTACGATCTTGTCTTTATCGGAACGGAAAGAAGACACGGGAGACACAATATGGCTGCCACCATGACCCCCCGAAGCCTCGCACGGATCTTGCACCTGCAAGGAAATTGCGAGGCCGTGAGCCAGACGGATCGTCAGAAACGTCTGCCCACGATCAGCAGCGCGGAGGTCGAAACCATCTTCGACCAGATGAGCCGCCAGACCTTGCGCACAAGCCGCGCTGCCTGAACACGACACTCGGAACCTGAACATCCGGCGGAATGCCGACACCTGGGGATAACAAAATGCACACACAGAACAACGTCATCGCCTTCGACCGTAACCGCCGCGCGGATCGCACCAACGCCCGCACAACGGTTCGCGCCGCCGCTGAAGAGCTGCGCGACAATGTCGTCGCCATCGCCGACTGGCAGGGCCGGGCCCGCACGCGCCGCACCGCTTCCGGCGTGTTCTTCACTACCGGCGTGCTGACGACCTACGGCTCCGCCGCCTGATCCTCCCCCCGGGCAGCGCTTGAACGGCGTTGCGCCCCCCCTCCCTTGGAGAATTCCAATGCTTGCCACGACCAACTTCCTCGACAAAGCCCGCCAAGGCCGCCGCGCCGCACTTGCCGCCCTGACCGTCGCCCGCCTCGGCGATGAAGACGACAATGTTGTGTCGATCTTCGACGAGGCCTTCGACGCGAAATTCAACGATTTCGAGCAATCGGCTTCGAACGTGATCCCGTTCCCGGCCGCCGCTACCCCCCGGCCCGCGCTGCTGGCCGCCTGAACGATCCGCCGCGATGGCGGGCGTGGGGCTCCCCGCGCCTGCCCGCCGCGCGCGCCCCCCCGCGTTTGCGCTCAGACCGCAGACGCAAGCCCGCCGAAATCCTGCAGTCCGAACGACATTGTCTCTACGGGCGGCCCGAAGCCCGAAGCCCGCCGATCCGCCCGGCCTCACCCCGCTTCGAAAAAGAAGCGCACCAGGTGAAAGAACACCGGTGCCGCGAACAGCACCGAATCCAGCCTGTCGATGAGGCCGCCCTGTCCGGGCAGGAGGTGCCCCCAGTCGTTCACGCCCTTGTCGCGCTTGATCGCGGTCATCACCAGACCACCCGCATAGCCCAGCACCGAGACCGCGAGCGCCACCAACGCCGCGGCCCAGGGCGCGAAGGGTGTGATCCAGGCCAGCGCCGTGCCGATGACGACGCCGGTGCCGAGCGCTCCGATAAACCCCTCCCAGCTGCGCGAATGATGGATGCTGGGCGCGATCCGCGTGCGCCCCGTCAGCCGCGGTGCGATGAAATGGGCGATGTCACCGGCCTGCACGACTATCACCAGCCAGGAGATCAGCAGGATTTCCTTGCCGGCGTACCCCGGGATCTCAATCCAGAGCAGCGCCGGCACATGGGCGGCGGCGAAGATGCACAGCATCAGCCCCCATTGCGTTTCCGCCACCCGGGTCAGAAACCCCGAGGTATCGCCCTTCGCCGCTGCGAGGACCGGCAGAAACAGGAAGGCGTAGACGGGGATGAAGATGGTGAACAACCCGACCTGACCGAAATAGACCAGGAGGTATTGCCCCGGCAGCGCGACAAAGAAGGAAAACATCAACACCCAATGGTCGGCGCGCCGCTTTGCGGTCAGCGTGAGGAACTCCCTCAGTGCCGAGAACGACACCAGCGCAAACAACACCACGATGCCGCCCCGCCCCACCAGTCCGGCGAGCGACAGCGCCACCAGCATTGCCCACCAGGCGTTGATCCGGGCGAACAGCGTCTGCACGATGATCGCCTTTCGTCCCGTCATGCCCCCCCAGCGCCTCAGCGCCGCTGCCGCGAGCGTGGCGGCGAGCAGGGCGAGCACCAACCCGGTGAACAATTGTGCGTATTCGGCGTGCTGGGTCATGCGCCCTGCGCCTTCGCCAAAGCGGCCAGCGCCATCCGGGCGCGGTCGAGGAAGATGTCCTTGTCCTCGCCCGGCCGCAGATGCAGCGGCGCGCCGAATGTCACCGTGCAGATCAGCGGCACCGGCACGACCTCGCCCTTCGGCAGGACCGAGTTGAGATTGTCGATCCAGACCGGCACCAGGTCGATCTCGGGCCGCGCGCTGGCGAGGTGAAACAGGCCGGTCTTGAAGTCGAGCACAGGGTCTTCCGTCAGGTTGCGCATGCCTTCGGGGAAAAGGATCAGGCTCGCGCCTTCATCGACCGCTGCGACCATCAGCGCCACCGGGTCTTCGAGCGGATCACGGCCCGCGCGGTCGCGGTTGATGAGCACGGCCTTCAGCACGTCCCGGCCAAAAAACGCCCGCAGACGGCTTTTCAGCCAGTAGTCCGAGGCCGCCACCGGCCGGGTGTTTTCGCGCAGAAACCCGGGCAGCACTGCCCAAACGGTGGGGAAATCGGCGTTCGACGTGTGGTTGGCGAAATACACGCGTTGGCGCGGGATCGGCTCGATGCCGGCCCAGATCGCCCGCGGCGCCGTCACCAGGCGCACGATGATCACCAGCCCCCGGCCCGCGATCGCGGCGAACAGTTTTTTCAAGCTCCGCTCCCCCCTGCCGTACCGTCATCATAGAGCGCGGTGCGCAAAACCCAAGCGTCCGTCACCGGGCTTCTTCGGTCGAAAATACCTCAGGGAGCCGGCACGACCGAGGCATGTCTTCGACACGGCGGAGGCAGCGCCTCCTCCCCAGAAAACCTCTGCGGCAGAGCCGCACCGCTTGCCTAGACCGGCTTGAAAGCATCAACCGTGGGATCGTACCACCACAAGTCCCCCTCGCCGATATCGTTCCAGAGGCCGTGCAGCGTGAGCGCCTCGCGGTCCACAGCGTCGGCGACGAAGGGGAAGGTCAGCAGGTTGTCGAGCGAAACCTTCACCGCCTCCTTCTCCAGCGCATCGATGCATTCGGGACCGGAGCAGCTTTCCTTGACCCGGTCGTAACCCGGCTCGAGCAGTTCCATCCAGCGGCCCACGAAGCTCGATCCATCGGCAAGCTCGGGCGCCTTGCCCGTGGCCATGTCGAAATACCCGCGCACGCCGCCGCAGGACGAATGCCCCATGACGATGATATTCGCCACCTTGAGCGCGGTCACCGCGTATTCCACCGCCGCCGAGGTGCCGTGCCGCAAGCCGTCGGGTTCATAGGGCGGCACCAGGTTGGCGATGTTGCGATGGATGAAAAACTCGCCCTGGTCGGCGCCGAACAGCGACGTGACATGCACCCGGCTGTCGCAGCACGAGATGATCATCGCGCGCGGATGCTGGCCCTCGGCGGCCAGGCGGCGATACCAGGTCTTGTTCTCGGCATACCCGGTGGCTTTCCAGCCATGATAGCGGCCTGCGAGCGACTTCGGAAGCGGATGGGCAACGGTCATGGGGCACCTCCCGGGCGGTTGATTCACTCCAGCGGTTCTAGAGCATATCCGGTTCGGACTGAAACTATCTGATCCCAGGATTTTGCACAAACTCTTGAATCCGGAGCAAAATCCTTTTTCGGATTTGATCCAATCTGAAACGGTTTTGGCCCAGAGCACGTCACCCGCCGAAACAAGCGCCGAGGTTCAGCAACCGCCTTGAGCCGCCCAAGGTGCCCGCGGCAGATCCGGAAGGCCGCTGCGCGTGCGGGATTTAGATGAAATGCGAGGAATTTCGGTGCGCGCTGGCAACGTTTTCTTGAGGTGGCGCTGGCACCTTGGCGACGTGGGAATAAAGGGGAAAGAAGGGGTGGTGCGATGAGCGCTGTTTTGAAACTGGCACATGACGAATCCGTCCGGCTCGATCGGTCGCAACTTGAAGTGCTCTACCAGACCCTCGGGCCGACCGGTGCCGACAAAGTGGTCAACCATGCGCTGGAAGAGATCTCGATCTCGCTGACGCGGGGGGTGAAGGAATACCGTCAAGGTCGGCTCGATGAGTTGCGCGCGACCTTGCGCGGCCTCACCGCGGTGGCGCAACAGGTGGGCATGATGACGCTGGCGCGCGTGGCGCGCGATGTGCAGGAACTCTCGCTCACCCATGACGCTGCCGCGCTGGGCGCGACGATGGCGCGGCTGACACGCATCGGCGAGACCTCTCTCGTCGCGGTCTGGGATCTGCAGGATCTCAGCGTCTGAACGCGTCGCTCACAGTGTGAGCAAAGCGGGCGGGAGCAGGTCTTTCCCGCTCGCCGCATGCCCGTAGGCGACCACGGGCGCCTCGGGCGCGCGCGGGTCGTAGCCGGGCACGCCGCCCGACACGATCCGCCCGCCGGCCTCGGTGACCACGAGGCAACCGGCAGCGTGATCCCAGGGCTTCGCTATCGGCGATACAACGAAATCGGCCTGGCCCAGCGCCACTTGGCGGTATTCGTGGCATGAGCAGCGCAGCGACGTGGCCCGCCCCAACTCGGTGATCGCCGACGCCGCTTCGGCCCGGCGCGCTCCCTTGTACAGAGACAACGGCACATAGCCCTGCGCCTCGGCGCGCGGCCGGGGTGCGCGGCCCTGAAGCCTCCGCGGCGGCTTGCCGGGCCCGGCGAACCAGGCGCCGCCGCCCTTTCGGGCCAGGACCCAATCGTCGATCACCGGGTCGTAGAGCAGCCCGAACACCGTCTCTCCCTTCGCGACCACCGCCAGGATGACCCCGAAGATCGTGAGCCCGGCGGCATAGTTGCCGGTGCCGTCGATCGGATCGACGATCACCGCGAATTCTGCCGCGCTCAGACGGTCCAGAAGCCCCGGGTCGGCATGCACCGATTCCTCGCCGACGAACAGCGCGTCTGGCAAGATCGTCGCAATCTCGGCGGCCAACCCACGTTCGGCGGCCCGGTCTGCGGTGGTCACAAGGTCGTCGGGGCCCGACTTGGTGTCGATATCGCCCGCGCCAAGCGCCCGGAAATGCAGCATGATTTCTCGGGCAGCGACCCGGCGCACCGCTTCGACGAGCAATTCTTCGGTCCTGGGTGTGATCTGCATGCTGCGCGGGCTCCCGGTTGGTCTCTTGTTGCCCACAAAGCGCCGTCGCCGCAAGCCTCACCCCTTGCGGGCGCCGAGCGCTCGCGTAGTCTGGCACGATCTTTCCCCGACCCGGAGCCTTCCATGCCGCTCAAATTCGCCCCGTCCGAGGCCAATGCCCTTGCGCTCCACCTTGTCGATGAAGCCGGGCTCGCCGCCCTCGCCGACGGGTTGGACCCCGGGCCGCGCGCCTGGCTCACGGCCACGGGCTTCAAACCCGATCTCGGTGCGGCAATTGTGCTTCCGGGAGAAGATGGCGCGCCAAGGCTCGCACTTGGCGGGCTCGGAACCCCCGAGGCCCGGACCCGCCTGCGTTTCGGGGCGTCGGTGATTCGCGCGGCCCTGCCCGCCGGCACCTACCGCCTCGTCACCGGCCCCAGCGGAGACGAACGCGACGAGTTTGCGCTCGGTTGGCTGCTCGCGGGCTACCGCTTCACCCGGTACAAAGCCGCGCCGCAGCTCGGGGCCATGCTCATCGCGCCGGACAGTGTCGATGCCGCGCGCCTCGAAGCCGTCGCTGCCGGCGAGGCGCTCACCCGCGATCTCATCAACACGCCCGCCTCCGATATGGGGCCGCAGGAGTTGGAAGACGCGGCGAAGACCCTCGCGAACGCATTCGGCGCCACCATGACCGTGACCCGGGAAGACGCTGTGCTCGCGGACAACTTCCCGATGATCCACGCCGTCGGGCGGGCGTCCACTCGCCCCCCGCGGCTCATCGACATCGCCTGGGGGCGCGAAGGCCCGCGGCTCACGCTCGTCGGCAAGGGCGTCTGCTTCGATACCGGCGGGCTCAACCTCAAGCCCGGCGAGTCGATGGGGCTGATGAAGAAGGACATGGGCGGCGCCGCCACGGTCCTGGGCCTCGCGCAGATGATCATGGCGCTGGGTCTGCCCTTGCGGCTGCGGGTGCTGATCCCGGCTGTCGAGAACAGCGTAAGCGGCAATGCGATGCGCCCGAGCGATGTGCTCACCAGCCGCAAGGGGCTCACCGTCGAGATCAACAACACCGATGCCGAAGGACGGCTTGTGCTGGCCGACGCACTGGCGCTCGCGGATGAAGACACGCCCGATCTCGTGGTGTCGATGGCCACGCTGACGGGGGCCGCCCGGGTTGCCGTCGGCCCCGACCTCGCGCCGTTCTACGCGACCGACCCGGACGATGCGACGGCAGTGAAACAGGCCGCCGCAACGGTCGCCGACCCGGTCTGGGAAATGCCGTTCTGGACACCCTACGAGGCGAAGATCGAACCCCAGATCGCCGATCTCGACAACGCGCCCGCGGGCGGCATGGCGGGCTCCATCACCGCCGCCCTCTTCCTCAAGCGCTTTGTCACCGCCACGCCGCGCTACATGCATTTCGACATCTACGGCTGGCAGCCTGAACCGGCGCCGGCCCGGCCGAAAGGCGGTGTCGGCCAGGGCGCGCGGGCGCTGCTCGCGGCGCTTCCCGAGCTGCTCGGCCTGTGAGTGGGGCTGTGAGTGGGGCTGTGAGCGATCCGCGCCTCACACCGGCGAACGGCCGCGTCGCCCATGTTTCGCTCAAAGGGCAGGTTGCGGCCGAGCGCTACACCGAGGGCACTTGGCGGCAGGTCGAAACCGGCGTGCTGCCTTTGCTCGACGCGCCTGACGGCTCCAGGACGCGTGAACTGCTGCAAGGCGAACGGTTCTGCGTGCTCGACCAGGGCGACGGCTTCGCCTTCGGCTTTGCGGGCCGCGACGGCTGTGTCGGCTGGGTGTTCGAGGAGTTTCTCTTCCCCGAACAACCGCCCACCCACCGGGTCAACGCGATTCGCTCCAACTGGCAGGAAGAGCCCGACATAAAGCGCGCGATGCGGCTGTTTCCGCTCTCCTTCGGCGCCCGTGTCCGGGTCGCGCGCATCGAGGGCGCCTGGGCGAAGCTCGCAATCCAGACCCCGCCCGACGCGGTCTGGTTCCGCGAGGCCTGGATGCCCGCCGTCCATCTCGCCCCCGTCGGCGCGCTCGAGACCGACCCTGTGGCGGTGGCAGAGAAGTTTCTCGGCACCCCCTATCTCTGGGGCGGCAACTCGGCCTTCGGAATCGACTGTTCGGGGCTCGTGCAGGCCGCGCTCCACACCTGCGGCCTCAACTGCCCCGGCGACAGCGACATGCAGCAGACGCTGGGCGAGGACGCGACCGGCGGCGCCCAGCGCGGCGATCTGATCTTCTGGAAAGGCCACGTCGCGATGGTGGTGGACGCAGACCGCCTCATCCACGCCAACGCCGGTCACATGGCCGTCGCCTACGAAGGCATCGACACGGCAATCCGGCGCATCGCCGCGTTGGGCGAGGGGCCGGTGATCGCACGCCGGCGTGTGCGGGTCGGCTGACCGGCCCGGTTCACCCGATTTTCGTCAAATTTGAGCCATAGACTGCGGGCGGTCCAGCCAGAGAATCGCCAGTCAGAGAAGCACCCGTGGATACCCTTCCCGATCTCGAAACCTTCGACATCTTTGTGTTTCGCAACGAAGCGCGGAACCCGGACTTCGACCGGATCGAAGCCGCGTTGCGGCGCTCGGAAAGGGTCGTCACCGGGCTCACCACGACCTTCCCCAAAAACGAGATCTTCGCCGACCACCTCGCCACCACGCGCCGGGCCCTCGCGCTCCTTCCCGACGCCCGCGCGGCGCTCGCGCACGGCGAGCGTTCCCGTTTCGATGCGATTGCGACCGAGCTTGCCGGGCTGTTCACGGCCCAGGGCAAAGCCGACAGGCTCGCCGAATGGGGGTTGCTTCCGGGCTGAAAGCTACTCGATGGCCCGGATCAGCTTGCGCTCGAGCACGTAGAGCACCGCCTTGAGGTCGGCGCCCCGTTTCAACACCCGTCCGTCCATCCCGTAGAGCGCGTATTGCCCCTGCCGCCCGCGCAGTTTCGGGCGTTTCTCGATCCGGTAGAGCGGGTGTTCGGCGGTGTGGCGAAACACCGCGAACACCGCGTGATCCTTGCGAAACGACATCGCGTAGTCGCGCCATTCCCCGGCCGCCACCATGCGCCCGTACAGGCCCATGATGACACCCAGCTCGCGCCGGTCAAACGCGACCTTCTCGAACGGATCGGATTTCGGAAACGGCGTCGGCGACTGCTGGTTCATGCAGGGGAGGATGGGGCCTCTCCCCGGCCAAATCAACACCTGCGCGTCAACCTGCGGCGGCGTGCGCGCGCGGCTGCCTTCTTTTTGCCACGAAATGACCGCGCAACAGCCCAAGGCGCTCCTCGAAGTCGCCCGTTTTCCCAGTGATACAGTCTTCACGTAGCGAGCTACTTGCTCACCCCGGTGCCGTTATCAACAGCCCCCACCCAGTTCGCGGCACCGGGGGCTACGCCGAAGCCCCGCCTTTCTGGCGGGGTTTTTCGTTTCCGGTCGGACGACGTGCCGATACCTCTTCCAGGCCGTTGGAATCTGACGGGCCGCCCTCAACAGGGCGCTATCAAACAAACCCGCGCGCGCCCGTACCGTCGGGAGTGCGAGCCGCCGCGACACCGGCCCGGCGCTTGGCGGTTCCCCGGCCGGGCAGCGTGATCGGACGCGAGCGCTCATCGGCTCCGTGAAGCGCGAGAACCGGCTCCGGCCCCCACTGCGTGTCCCAGGTTTCGCCAAGCGTGCTGTATCCAAACATTCCCGTGTCCTTCCCGTTGTCTGATCCGGCTTGCTTTTTCGTGACAGCGGTCCTTCGCTGCTGTCTGCCGGGTTCCATACCCTTGTGAGTGGGAGACGCAGACCCGGTTGTGAAAGGGACTGCCAGCCAATGCCGCAACACTCTTGACCGTACGGTCGGCTATATGCGACGCTCCCGGCAGGAGGAGAGGCCATGACCCCTCAGGAACGAGCACGCCGGTCGGCGGAGGCGATGTGGGCGGACGACCGCGCCAGCCAGGCCATGGGCATGGCGCTGACCGCCGTTGGCCCCGGCCATGCGACCGCCACCATGACAGTGCGCGACGACATGGCCAACGGCCACGGCATCGCCCACGGCGGCTACATCTTCGCGCTCGCCGATACCGCCTTCGCCTTCGCCTGCAACAGCTACAACACCCTCGTCGTGGCGCAGAGCAACGCGGTCACCTACCTCACGCCCGGCCGCGTGGGCGAGGTGCTCACGGCCAGCTGCACCGAGGCGCACAGGGCAGGGCGTTCCGGGGTCTACGATGTGACCGTGGCCGGCGAAGACGGGCGCAAAGTCGCGCTGTTCCGCGGCCATTCGCGGCAGGTCTCCGGGGCCCATTTCGCAGAAGACGACGGTGTGTGATACGCCACCCCACAGGGACGCCGCACAGGGACACAGAACTGAGAGGACGACATGAAAGATCTCACGCCCCATCACGAGGACCTGGAATATATCGAGATGGCCACGCGCGACGAGATCGCCGCGGTCCAGCTCGAACGGATGAAATGGTCGCTGCGCCACGCCTATGACAACGTTCCCGTCTACAAGGCGAAGTTCGACGCGGCCGGTTTCCACCCGGACGATCTTCACCACCTCGAAGACCTGGCCCGCGTCCCCTTCACCACCAAGCAGGACCTGCGCGACAATTACCCGTTCGGGATGTTCGCGGTCCCGCGTCCACAGGTCGCGCGCATCCACGCCTCCTCCGGCACCACCGGCCAGCCCACCGTGGTCGGCTACACCAAGAACGATCTCGACATGTGGGCCAAGGTCGTCGCACGAAGCTTGCGGGCCTCCGGCCTGCGCCCCGGCGACGTGTTGCACAACGCCTATGGCTACGGGTTGTTCACCGGCGGTCTCGGCATCCACGGCGGGGCCGAGAAGCTGGGGCTCACGGTCGTGCCCGTGTCCGGCGGCATGACCCAGCGCCAGGTGCGTCTGATCGAGGATTTCGGCGCCAAGGGAATGACCGTCACCCCGTCCTACGCGCTGTCGATCCTCGACGAATACACCGCCCAGGGCCGCGACCCGCGCAAAAGCCCACTGGAAGTGGGCATTTTCGGCGCCGAACCCTGGACCAACGCCATGCGCCGCGAGATCGAAGACGCTTTCGACATGCATGCGGTCGACATCTACGGGTTGTCCGAGGTGGTGGGGCCCGGCGTCGCCACCGAATGCGTCGAGACCAAGGATGGGTTGCATATCTGGGAAGACCACTTCTACCCGGAAGTGATCGACCCCGAGACCGGCGCGGTGCTGCCCGATGGCGAGCTCGGCGAGCTGGTCTTCACCTCGCTGACCAAGGAAGCCTTCCCGATCGTGCGGTACCGCACCCGCGATCTCACCCGGCTCCTGCCCGGCACCGCGCGCTCGATGCGGCGCATGGAGAAGATCACCGGCCGCACCGACGACATGATCATCCTGCGCGGCGTCAACGTCTTTCCGACCCAGATCGAGGAACAGCTGATGACGGTGCCGGACCTCAGCCCCCACTTCCAGATCGAGCTTACCCGCCCTGGCCGGATGGACGAGATGCATATCCATGTCGAGCTCGCCGAGGGCGCCCTGGCGAAGCCGATCCATGTCAGCCACGTGTTGAAAGGCCTGGTGAAATCCCACGTCGGCATCACCGTGAAGGTGCATGTGGCCGAACCCGGCGGCGTGCCCCGCTCAGAGGGCAAGGCGGTGCGCATCGTCGACAACCGGCCGAAGGGGTGAGGCCATGCCGAGGGGCATCGCGCGCGATCACGACCAGAAACGCCAGGCGATCCGCAAGGGCGCGGCGCAATATTTCGCCGCACATGGGTTCGACCGCGCCTCGATGACCGGGGCGGCGCGCCAGTGCGGCGTGTCGAAAGCGCTGATCTACCACTACTACGATTCGAAGGAAGCCTTGCTCTACGACATCCTCGACACCCATCTGACCGAGCTTGCCGAGACCGCTCGCGCCGTTGACCCGGGCGGCGGGCTGGAACCGCTGATCTGCGCCATCATGGAAGCCTACGAAGATGCCGACGCCGAGCACAAACTCCAGATCGACGCGCTCGCGGTGCTGCCCGATGACCTCCAGGCCCCGCTCATCGCGCTGCAACGCGAGCTGGTGGGGATCATGTCCGAAACCCTGGCCCGCGAGGCCCCGGGGCTCGTCGGCACCGACAAGCTGCGCCCCGTCACCATGTCGGTCTTCGGCATCCTCAACTGGTTCTACATGTGGCACCGTCCCGGCAAGGGGCTCACGCGGGAAGAGTATTGCGCGCTCGCGACCGGCATGGTGCTGAACGGAATCAAGGCGGTGTAGCCCCGAGGGCGCCCCGGTTCGCCCGGGCAAAGTAGGTTAGCGCTAACGTCATAGAAATCAGGACCTTGACCCCCTGTCCGAGTTCGCCCACCCCTCGCCCGCCCGGGCTCCTGTGGTCTGCAGATGCCGCGGGCGCGGCCATTGCTGCGCCATTGGTCCGTCCGACCACTGGTGACGGCGGCAGGCCAGCGCCCCCGGCCAACAAGACCTGCGCGACGCAAGCCGCACCGCTTCACGCGCCCTCGACGAAGCTTTCCGCCCGGTAACGCTCCACCTGCAGCGTCTCACTCCAATGGTTCACGGGCAGCCCCGCCTTTCGCTTCAACTGCTGCCAGAAGTCCGCGGGCGCCGGCAGGCTCTCCCAGACCATCGGCAGGAACGTCCCGCGCCGACCCCGGTCGGAAAGGATCAATCCGTCCTCGCCGGGCTGGAGCTGGGCGAGGAGGTCCGCCTCGGAAGAAAACGTCATCGCGGCCGGCGGTCCGAGCACCGCCAGTTTCAGCGCGATCTCGTCGATCTCGCCCGGCGTGAGGCCCGGAAACCGCGGGTCGCCGTGCCCGGCCTTGATCGCGTTTTCGGCCACGTCACGCACCAGGGGCCGGTGGGCCGTCAGCGAGCCGATGCAGCCGCGCAGCCGGCCGGCCGTGCTGAGCGTCACGAAAGCGGCGCCATAGGTCTGCAACCGGGCGGAAAAGCCGGTCTCGCGAAGCTCGGGAGCCCGTCCCACCCGGGTGCGCGATTCCAACGCCGCACGCGCCACCCCGAGGAGCGCCGCCCGGTCGCCCGGCGCGATGGCATCACCGTCGGGCCCGTGCAGGGCCCAGGCGCCGTAGCCCACCACCCGCGACCGGTCGCCGGACACGTCGGCCGACGTCGCCCGGGCGAGCCGGCTGACCCGCGCGCCTGTCCCCGCCTTCGAGGCGAAGAACCCACGGATCGCCTTCACTCCGCAGGCATGTTGCGCGGTCAACTCCCGCCAGCCGCCGGTCTCGATCAGCCGCGCGGTCTCGTTGTCGTGGGTGATGGCGGCCGGTTCGGTTAGGAAATGGCTGAGATCGCTCGACAACACGAACAGCGGGCCGTCGAGCATCGCGTCGAGAAAGTCGATCGCCGCTGCCACCTGTTCGTCGTCGACCCGGCCCAGAACGAGGGGCAGTACATCCGCTTCAGGGTGCAGGGCGTCCAGAAACGGAAACTGTGTCTCGGCCCCATGTTCGTGGTCATGCGCCGCATCCTCCACATGGGCCAGTCCCGCGGCCACCAGCGCGCCGCGCGCGCCGGTGTTGATGGCAAGGTCGAAACCCGGCATCGCGAAACACGTGCCCGAAGGCAGGGCGATCCCGTCAAAGGCGTGCCGGTGCGAGGGCGAGAGCACCACGGCGTGGCGCACGTCCGCTGCCGCCGTGCTGGCCCAAGCCGCCCCGGCAAGCCAGCCGGAATAGACGTAACCCGCGTGTGGCGCAATGATCGCGCGCGGCGGCGTCTGGGGCACTTCTGTCCGCCCGTTCGCGAGGCAGTCGCGCACCATGCGCGTGAGCTCCCCGGCCTCGCCCGGGTAGAACCTCCCCGCTACCGCAGGTCGCCTGGTTGATATCGTGCGCGCAGTCCTCATGTTGTTCTCATATAACAACGAGAGAGCCCCGATGCAGGACGCTGCCCCGACAAAAGACATGACCGAGCCTCGACACCCCGCACGATACTGGAGCAAACAGCCCGACGGACGGCTGCGCTGCGAGCTTTGCCCGCGGTTCTGTTCCTTGCGCGATGGTCAGCGCGGCATGTGCTTCGTACGTAGGCGCGAAGGTGACCAGATCGTCCTTGACACATACGGCCGCTCGTCGGGCTTCTGCATCGACCCGATCGAGAAAAAACCGCTCAATCATTTCCTGCCCGGCACCTCGGTGCTCTCCTTCGGCACCGCAGGCTGCAACCTCGCCTGCAAGTTCTGCCAGAACTACGACATCTCGACGGCCCGGAGCGTCGACCGTCTGGCCGACCGTGCGTCGCCCGAGGCCCTCGCCCGAGCCGCGAAGGCGCATGGCTGTGCCTCGGTCGCCTATACCTACAACGATCCGGTCATCTTCCTCGAATACGCCGTTGATACCGCCGCCGCAGCCCGCGCGGTCGGCGTGCGCTCGGTGGCGGTGACGGCGGGTTACATCGAGCCCGCTCCACGCGTCGAATTCTTCGCCGCAATGGATGCGGCCAATATCGACCTCAAGGGCTTCAGCCCCGCGTTCTACCGCAAGCTCACAGGTGCTCATATCGAGCCGGTTCTGGAGACGATTGCCTACGTGGCGCAGGAGACCGACTGCTGGCTCGAACTCACCACGCTGCTGATCCCGGGCGAAAACGACAGCCCGGGCGAAATCGAAGCGCTGAGCGCCTGGGTCCGCGACACCTGCGGCCCCGACACCCCGCTCCACTTCTCGGCCTTCGCGCCCCAGCACCGAATGCCCGACCATGCGCCAACGCCCCTGAAGACAGTGCTGGAAGCCCATCGCATCGCGAAGGAGGCCGGGCTCCACCACGTCTACGCCGGCAACGTCCACCATGAGGCGGCGCAGTCGAGCTATTGCACCGGCTGCGGGCAGAAGGTGATCGGCCGCGACGGGTACCGGCTCACCGCCTGGCATCTGGACGATACCGGCCATTGCACAGGCTGCGGCACGACGTTCGCCGGCGTGATCGAGGGCCCGCCCGGCACCTGGGGGCGCAAGCGGCAACCGATCCGGATCGACGCGTGAACCCGCGGCCCCTTTCTTTGGTCGTGAAATACCTCGGGGGGTGATGGGGGCTGGCCCCCCAACACCTGCTCGCCGCTTGCGCACCGCTTCATCCGTCACGCAAACGCCCCGTGGCAGAACCAGCCCGCCGAGAGCGCAGCGCCATGGGCGAAGTAGAGCCACAGCCGTTCGCCCCGGTCGGTGGTCACACGCCAGTAATCGCGTTGCCCGCTGCGCCAGGCCGGCTCATCCAGCCACCATTCCGGCGCGATCCGCTCCGGCCCCTCGGCCGCCACGACCGCGTGGTCGCGACCGCGCCAACGGAACCTGTCGGGCAGCGCCGGACCCTGCGCTGCGCCCACCGGCTCGGGGGACCACAGCCGCACCGGCCGGGCCGGGCCGGGGTGCCACCCCATATGTGGTGCCGCGAACCCCGCGGCCATCACCACCCCCGCCTTCTCCGGGATATGGCTTTCGCCCGGATGCAGGCGGGTGAGCGCCTCAAGCCCGAGCCGGGCGCCGATCCTGCCTAAGAGATCGTCGATCGCCTGGCCATCGTGGCGCCGCGCCGCTTCGCCCGCCTGCATGTGCCCGCGATGCTGCACGGCATGGACCGGTTCATGCACCGGCACGGTGAGGCGCACGAGGTCGATGCCGAAACCGGCGTCGATATCGCCAAGCCTCAGCGCCAGCAGCGGCCGGATCCGGTCGGGCTCGGCCGAGGGGCGGGCAAGCCCGACCTCGATCGCCTGGAGCGTGTGATCGGTGCGGCTGAACTCGGCCCGCACCCGCCGGGCCCCGCGCCCCGCCCGCGCGAGCCGGAGCCCGAGCTCCGGCAACAGCCGGTCGAGCGCGGCGATGAGGTCGCTTTCCAACCCGATCGGCTCGGGCAGCCCCAGCCGCACCGCGAAGCGCACGGGCGGCCGCGCGGGCGAGACCGGCTCGGGCTCCACCCCCAGCGCCTGGTCGAGCCGGCGCACCAGCCCGGTGCCGAAGCGGCGCGCGAGGCCCGCGCGCGGCGTGCCGAGGATGTCGCCGATGCGCCGAAGGCCCAGCCGCGCAAGGCCCTCCACCACCTCCGGTTCGATCCTGAGGGCGGCCACAGGCAGTTCTGCCAGCACGGTCCTGGCCCCGCCCACGGGCGCGATGCGCACCGGCATCCGACCGGCGGCCACGGGGCGTGGCGGTTGACCGCCCCGGGTCCAATGCCGCCGCTTGGCCGCGCGCGAGCGGGTGGCGCGGGCCTCCTGGTCGATGGCGTCGCCCCCCGGGCCCCGCTCCGGCGCATGTCCCGCGTATCTGGCGAGGGCCCAGGCCGCGCCGACGGTATCGGCGAGCCCGAGCGCGCCGGTGAGCCCGAGCGCCGCGAGGTCGCGTTCCACCGTTGTCACCAGCCCGTCTTCGCCGCCGAACAGATGCGCACAGCCGGTGATATCGAGCACCAGCCCACCGGGCGGCTCTTCGGAGACCCAGGGGGTAAACTTCCCCGCCCAGCGCCTCAGCCGGGTCAGAAATGCCGCTTCGGCCAGCGGGCTCTCGGGCCGCGAGACCAGGTCGGGACAGATCGCGCGCGCATCGCGCAGCGGCTGGCCGGGCACCAATCCGGCCGCGCTCGCTTGCGTGTTGAGCGAAGCCAGCACCTGCGCGCCGCGCTGGTCGGCCACCACCGCGAGCGGACCTGACGGCAGCCCACGTTCAAGCCGCATCACCCGCTCGGCGGCAAGGCGGGGAAACCACAGGCTGAGGATACGCTTCTGGGGCATGGATCACGGTGAAATCGGGGGTGGAATCAGGGGCGAAAGCGAAAATGTTCGTGTTATGTTCTCATTTCGGGCGCCGAGAGTCGAGCCCCCGCACGCCGCAGACGCCCCCCAGACACGCCCCCCTGACACGCCGCGTCACGTGTCGTCGGGCAGAAGCTTGTACGCGCCCTCGGGCAATTCCAGCGCCGCCGCAAGGTCACGCAGCTGGCTCATCGACAAGGTCACCCGCATGACCCGATCCGTCGTCGGTTCATATTGCTCCAGGGTGACGCAATCCTCGAAGGCGTTGATGATGACGTCTTCACGCAGATGCGGCCCCGCTTCGTCGACGAGGGTGACGACAGTCGAATCGAATTCGTGCTCGATGGTAAACATGCCCACAGCATACGCCGCCGCCCTGACGCAGGAAACCGGAGGCCGGAAACAGATTGCCACGCGTCGTTTTGATCCCGATCAAGGAAGCAAGGGCTTCGCGTGCTGTTCCAGGGGGCGGGAGGAAACGACATGACCCCAAACCTGCATCGCGCCTGCCATGAACACCTCCTCGGCCGGATGGCAGAGGTTTTCGGGATCAACCTTGATCTCGAGTTCGATCTCACGCGCTTGCCGCGTGCGGGCCTCCTGGGCGCGCTCACCCGGCGCACCCAATGCCCCGACCCGTCAGGCTGGGCTGCGCGCTTTGGCGCGATGAACATCGGGCGGGCGCGGATACGACGCCGCACCTGTGCCGCAACAAAAAGATGCTGGAGCATCTCCGCATGGGATGCTGAGGGCCGGTCGCCGGTCCCGGAGATGTCCTTCGCTCACGCTCCCCGCGACCGCTCCGCGATCGACCGCCCCGATAGGGCGCCTCGCGGTGATCCACCGTCAATGGCGTCGTTTCGCCAACCATAGCGCTGAAGTCCCGGGAGCGGTGGCACGATGCCCGGCGCATGCAACGAGAGGGTGTCGCGCCGCTGTTGCCGCGCGTGGCCTCAGTGCGCCTCGGCCCAGTTTGCACCCACGCCCGCATCGACCACCAGCGGCACCGAAAGCTTCACCGCCGGATCGCCCGCCCCTTCCATGACCGCCCGGATCGCACCGATCGCGTCGTCCACCGCGGCCGTGTCGACCTCGAAGATCAGTTCGTCGTGGACCTGGAGCAGCATCCTGACCGGCAGCCCGGCGATGGCGGCGGGCATCCGGATCATCGCGCGGCGGATGACGTCCGCCGCCGTGCCCTGGATCGGTGCGTTGATCGCGGCCCTGCGGGAGAAACCGGCTTGTGGGCCCTTGGCGTTGATCTCGGGGGTGTGGATCTTGCGCCCGAACAGCGTCTGCACGTACCCATGTTCCTTCGCGAATCCCACCGTCTCATCCATATAGGCGCGGATGCCCGGGTAGCGCTCGAAATACCGGTCGATGAAGGCCTGCGCCTCGGCGCGCGGGATGCGCAGGTTGCGCGCGAGCCCGAAGCCGCTGATCCCGTAGATCACCCCGAAGTTGATCGCCTTCGCCCGCCGGCGCACGTCCGGTGTCATTTCGTCGAGCGGCACGTCGAACATCTCGGACGCGGTCGCGGCGTGGATGTCCTCGCCCCGCCGGAAGGCCTCGCGCATGCTCTCGATCTGCGCCGTATGGGCCAGGATGCGCAGTTCGATCTGGCTGTAGTCGAGCGAGACGAGCTTGCGCCCCTCCGGCGCCACGAAAGCCTCGCGGATCCGCCGCCCCTCCTCGGTGCGCACGGGGATGTTCTGGAGGTTGGGATCGGTCGAGGCCAGCCGCCCGGTGTTGGCCCCGGTCTGCACGTAGCTCGTATGCACCCGCCCGGTGTCCGGGTTGATATGCTCCTGCAGCGCATCCGTATAGGTGGATTTCAGCTTCGAGAGCTGGCGCCAGTCCAGCACCCGGGCGGGCAGGTCATGTTCGGTCGCGAGGTCTTCGAGCACGTCCGCAGGCGTCGAATACTTGCCCGCCTTGCCTTTCTTGCCACCCTCCAAACCCATCTTCTCGAACAGGATCTCGCCGAGCTGGGCCGGGGAGCCGACGTTGAAGGTTTCGCCCGCAAGCTCGTGGATCTCGGCTTCGAGCCCTGCCATCTTCTGGGCGAAGGCGTTCGACATCCGTGAGAGCGTGTCACGGTCGACTTGCACCCCGTGCATCTCCATCTCGGCCAGCACCGGCACCAGCGGGCGCTCCAGTGTTTCGTAGACGGTGGTCACTTGCGCCCGGTGCAGCCGGGGTTTGAACGTCTGCCAGAGCCGAAGCGTGATGTCGGCGTCTTCGGCGGCGTATTTCACCGCTTCGTCCACGGGCACCCGGTCAAAGGTGATCGCCGCTTTGCCAGTGCCGAGCAGCGACTTGATCGGGATCGGTGCGTGGTTCAGGTAGCGGTCCGAGAGCGCATCCATTCCGTGATTGTGGAGCCCGGAAAACAGCACGTAGCTCATCAGCATGGTGTCGTCGATCGGCGCCACCCGCAGCCCGTGGCGGGCGAAGATCTTGGCGTCGTATTTCATGTTCTGGCCGATCTTGAGGATCGACGGGTCTTCGAGCACGGGTTTCAGCGCGGCCAGCGCGATCTCCATGCCGAGCTGCCCCTCGGCGGGGTCGTCCGACCCGAACAGATCGCCGCTGCCCGCCTTGTGGCCCAGGGGCAGGTAGCACGCCTCGCCCGGGATCACGGCCAGCGAGATCCCGACAAGCTCGGCCTGCATCTCGTCGAGCGAGGTGGTTTCGGTGTCGACCGCGACGTAGCCGCGTTCGCGGATCAGGGCGATCCAGCGCTCGAGCGCCTCGATCGTGTCGACGCGTTCGTATTTCTCGGGGTCGATGGCAGGCATCTCCGGCGCCGCCTCATCCGTCGTACGATCCGTCTTCGGTTCAGGGATGTTGGGGCTCTCCACCCCCAGCACATCGGCGATCCGCTTGGTGAGCGAGCGGAACTCCATCGCGGCGAGGAACGGCAGCAGCACCTCCGGCTCGGGGTCGCGCAGTTCGAAGTCCTCCAGGCGTTCGAGATCCGGCACCTGGTCGTCGAGCGTCACCAGATCCCGGCTCATGCGGATCTGGTCGACCTTGCCGATCAGGGTCTCGCGGCGCTTGGGCTGCTTGATCTCGCCGGCCCGCGCGAGCAGCGTTTCGAGATCGCCGTATTCGTTGATGAGCAGCGCCGCTGTCTTCACCCCGATCCCCGGCGCGCCCGGCACGTTGTCGACGCTGTCGCCCGCCAGCGCCTGCACGTCGATCACCCGCTCGGGGCCGACGCCGAACTTCTCCTCGACGCCTTCGCGGTCGATCCGCTTGTTCTTCATCGCGTCGAGCATCTCGACCCCGCCGCCGACGAGTTGCATGAGGTCCTTGTCCGACGAAATGATCGTCACCCGGCCGCCCGCCTCGCGGGCCTGGCGGGCATAGGTCGCGATGATGTCGTCGGCTTCGAAGCCTTCTTTCTCGATGCAGGCGATGTTGAAGGCGCGGGTAGCGTCGCGGGTGAGCGGAAACTGCGGCACCAGATCTTCGGGCGCCGGTGGCCGGTTGGCCTTGTATTCGGGGTAGATCTGATTGCGGAACGACTTGCCGGAATAGTCGAAGATCACCGCCACATGGGTGGGCGCATCGTCGCCCTTGTTGTCTTCCACCTGCTTGAACAGCATGTTGCAAAAGCCCGCGACCGCCCCGATCGGCAGCCCGTCGGACTTGCGCGTGAGCGGCGGCAGCGCGTGGTAGGCGCGGAAGATGAAGGCCGAGCCATCGACCAGGTGAAGGTGGCATCCCTTGCCGAATGTGCTGGTCATTCCCGTCTCCCGTCGCTGCCCCGGTCTTGTGCCACGGGAGACAGGCGAAGGCTAGGCTCCGGGTATCAGCCGCGGATCATGCGGCCGCGTCGTCGGCCTTTTCGTAGACGTAGCGGGTATCGCAATAGGGGCATTCGACCCAGCCGGTGTCGTCGGGGATCGTCAGCCAGACCCGCGGGTGGCCGCTGGCGCCTTCACCGCCGTCGCAGGCGATCTTCTTCGTATCGACGATCTTTATCTCGGGGGCGGGGTGGGTCATGTTTCGGGCCTTCGTTGGTTCTGCCGCGGTATTCTAGCGCGGCGCGGGCGATGGGCAAGGCGCAAGCGCGGTGCGGATCGCGTGCCGAAAGGGGGGTGGGCGAAGGTGGGCGAACTCGGACAGGGGGTCAAGGCATTGATTTTATTAGCGTTACCGCTAACTATGATTTTTGGGCGAACCTGCACACCCGCCGCGACATCCGGGGGGCGGATCGGCTGGGGCGCGACGTGACTTCGCTTCCCCTGTTTCCGGGCTCACATCCTGCCAGGGGTGTGTCGCACCGGAGGTGCGCAAGGAGCTATCGGCGGAGCCCCCCCCTTGGTCTTGGTGACCCAATCCGCAAGCGGATTGGGCGTGGGTCGCCCGCGAAGCGGGCGAAATCCCTCATGCACAGACCATCCGGCCCATCACCTTGCCCGACAGGATGTGCACATGCAGATGCGGCACTTCCTGCACCCCTGCGGTCCCGGCGTTCATGATCAGCCGGTAGCCTTGCCCATCCGCACCCGGCTCCAGCCCCTTGGCCTCGACGGCGCCGTGGATCGCACGTGTGAAGTCGAGCACCTCCTCGGGCGTGGCTTCGGCGACGAAGTGGTCCCAGTTCACGTAAGGCCCCTTCGGGATCACCAGCATGTGCACCGGCGCCTGGGGGTGCACGTCGTTGAAGGCGAGGCTGTGGTCTGTCTCGAGAACGCTGTCGTTCGGGATCTCGCCGCGGACGATCTTGGCGAAGATGTTTTGCGGGTCGTATGTGTAGCCCATGGGGTGCTCCTAATCGCTGAAGAGGTGTTCGGTGCGCGCAATGTCGAGCGCGCGGTCCTCGGGGATGGTGAGGAACCGCGTGAGCGCGCGCGCGTTTTCTTCCGGCGCGGCGGTTTCGCGCAACAAGTGGACGTTGTCGAACCCCGCATCGCGGATCCGGTCGCTCTCGAGGTAGAGATCGGCGCGGATCGTCGGCAGCAGCCGCCCGATCGCTTCCTCCGGCGTACTAACGCCCGCAAGGCCGACGCGCACCGCGTGGCCGCGCAGCCAGTCGTCGGAGAACTCGCATTCGATTTCCAGGAGCCGCGTGGTCGACCGGTCGGAAAAGAGATCGCGCAACAGGTCCATGTTGTTGGGGTCCATCGCCACCGCGAGCCGGTCTGTCTCGAAGTAATCGTAGAGCATCCGCATCAGCGCCCTGCGGTGACGGGCGCGTTTCCCGAGGCTCGACTGAATGCCGCCGAGATCGGGCAGGTCGGTTGCCTGCTCGTCGAACAGGTAGTCGATGGTCGGCACGTTGGTCACCTGGCGGATCCGGTCCATCAGCCGTTTGGCGACGTGCCATTTCTTTGCGACCACGATCAAGAGTTCGCGGTCGCGGCCGATGGTCGATTCCGCCTCCCAGAACCGGGGCGCGAAGCGGCGGCCGATCCGGCCGCGCCCGACCAGGAAGGAGAACAGGCTGCGGCCCTCGTTGGAGATATTGAACGTCACCCCGCGCTCGGCGTAGAGCGCGCCCAACCGGCTTTTGAGTTCGGTCGCCTGCGGGCTGATCTTGCGCGCGAACAGGTAATCCTGGCTCAGGAGCATGTCGTAGTGGTCGTTGTAGAAGGTCACCGGCATGCCGTAGTCGGTGAACATCAGGAAGGTGAGCGTGCGCGAGCGAATCTCATGGGCCGGAACCATGTGGCGCACGAGGGTCTGGAAAAAGGTCTCGTCCGGGATCCAGGTGGTGCGGAAGAACCGGACCACGTCCGGTCTTTGGTGGATGAAATCGAGGATCCACTCGATTGTCCGCCGCCTGAGGCACCACCACTGGCTGCCGATCATGATCTGCAGATCGTTGGGGATTTTCCGCTTGAGCCCCAGCCGCTTCTGCCAGTCGAGCGAGGCGTAGAACAGTTTCTTGTGGGTGCGTTCGTTGAACCAGTGACGGTAGATCAGCCGGTCTTCCTTGATCCCGGTCCTGATCCAGCCGGATGCGAAGAAGTCGACGCTCTCGATGTAGTCGACGTCTTCGGCGTCGAGGGTGTCATGGGCGAACTCGGCCGACTTGATCGACATGCAACCGCCGCTAACCATGTAGAAATGGGTGGCCCGCGGAAAGGCGCGCGCGGCCGCGCGCACCGCCTCCAGGGTGCCCTCGACCAGGCTCCAGCCGCCCCAGCCGCATTTTAGCCGGCGCGCGGCGAAGGTCACATTGGGGTTGTCGGCCAGCGCGGCCCGGATCCGGTCGTAGTCGGCTTTGGCTGCGCTGGCGTCGAAATGGATCGCGATATAGTCGCCCACGGCCGTCAGCCGCCGGGCCTGATCGACGATCGCATCGGGGTCTTTGTGGCTGAGCAGGATGAAGGCGATCTGTGCCATGGCGTGCGTTGGTTCGGGTCCCGGGCCGGGTCATTCACACGAATACCCGAAAGGACCATTGAATAGACAGTGTTTATTTGTTCTTTTCAGGCTCAGCGGCGAATGCCCGCCCCGGCGGGGCCGCAGAGGGTGAACGGAGGCGGACAGCAGTCATGGGTTTTCCCGGCACCTGGATGACGGAGAGCGAAAGCGTGGTCTACCGCGTGGTGCCGAAATGCGCCTGCTCTTCGATCGGCCAGATCATGTATTATTCGGACAACGGCCGGTTCTTCGACGGCGACGTGCACGACGCGACCGAGGGGCTGCACAAATGGGCGATGGAAGACAGCCAGCCGCTGATCGCGGCGAACGTCAAGGCGCACAGGTCCTATGCCTTCACCGCGGTGCGCAACCCATACGGGCGGATCCTGTCGAGCTTCTTCGACAAGATCTGCGGCATCCAGCGCAACGGCCGGCGCTACCGGGGCAACCTGGTGCCGCTCCTGGTCCAGAAATACGGCGTCGAGGTGGGCGATCCTGAAAACGGGTTCGAGTTCGACCAGGTGCGGAGCTTCCGACGGTTCCTGCTGTTCGCGCGCGACACCATTCGCTTTCGCCGGCCGATGGACCCGGACATCCACTGGTCGGCGATGGCGGGCCATGTCTCGACCTTCATCCAGAACGGCGGGACCTATGACCACATCTTTCACATCGAGGACTTCAACAAGGGGATGCGGGAGGTTCTGAAGAACATCGAAACCGCGCACAAGGTGCAGCTCGGCAGGATCCCCCGGTTCAACGAAAGCGCCGATCACGGGCCGAAGATGGCGCATCCGATCGAGGCGTATTTCGACGATCTGTCGAAACACCTCGTGTGGGAGATCTACAAGCGCGATTTCCAGCTGTTCAAATACGACTTCGACAACCCTGCCAACCGCAAGCCGGTGGGCGCGATTGATCTCGAAGAGGTCCACAAGAAGCTCGGGACCTGAACGCCGCGCACCGTTTGCCTTGACCGGTGTCAAGGACGCCTTCGCCGCGGCGTCGCAAGATGCGACGCGGGAGGAAGGCCATGCCAAAGATCATCACCCTTACCGCCGACAATCTGGAGGAGCATGGCTTCTTCTGCAAGATGTCGGCCCGCAAGAGCGCGGGCTGGAAGGCCAAGCGAGATTGGCTCATGGCGCGGTTCGAAGAGGGGCTGCAACTGCGCCTGCTCGGTGACGGCGAACGCGGGTTCATCGAATTCATGCCGGGCGCGAAATGCTGGCGCGCGATCGAGGATGCCGAGGAGTTCGTGGTGATCCATTGCCTGTGGGTCGTCGGCAAGTCGCGGGGACAGGGGTTCGCGCGCGACCTGCTCGCCGAGGCCGACACTTGGGCGCGCGGACACGGGTTTCGCGGTGTGGCCGCCCTCACCTCACGCGACAACTGGCTGATCGCCCCGGGTGTGCTCGAGCATCACGGCTTTCGCCGGGTGGGCAGGGCCGGTCAGGTGTTCGAGCTGTGGGCAAAGGCCGACGGCATCCACGACGACCCCCGGATTTCGGGCGGATGGACGCAGAAGGCGGCGGCCTGCGGCCCGGGTGTGACCGTGCTGCGCAGCGCCCAATGCCCCTACCTCGAAGACGCCGCCGCCAAGGCCCGCGCGGCGGCCGAAGACCTCGGGCTGCCCTTCAAGGAGATCTTGCTGAAGACCGCCGAAGACGTTCGCCGCCTCTCACCGACGCCCTATGGCACCTACGCGCTGGTGAAGGACGGACAATGCGTCTCCTACCACTACCTCCCCGAGAAGGACGCAAAGAGGGCGCTGTCGGCGCCGGCGGGCGCGCGCCACAACGGGTGATGCGAGGGATGATCCTTGCCCGGTCAGGGGCGCTGATACGGCGCACCGGGTGGTTTTGAAAAGCTTTGTGCGGTCCCGAGATTGCCAAAGAACCGGAGCTGCGAGGTGCCGGAACACCGAACACCCACCGGGGCTTTTGCGCCCCGGTTCTCCGGGCAAATCGCGCCGGTTGGACGCCTGAAACCATGGCTGGCAAGGGTGCAGCCCGATTATGGGGGCGTTGCGGAATACCAGACAAGGCAACGCCCCGGGGGCACCGCATCCGAAAGACTGTCCTATGGTCTGATTTCCACCATTGTTCCAACCGGCGTGACCCGCCAGAGCTCCCTGATCTCGTCGTCGGAGACGGCAATGCACCCCGCAGTCCAGTCATAGGGCAGGGTCGGCACCAGATCGTATCCGTTGGGCTGGCCGTGGATGAAGATGTCGCCGCCCGGCGAAACCCCCTCGGCACGAGCCCGCGTGATGTCGTCCGGTTGCGGATAGTCGATGCCCAGCGAAAGGTGATACGCGCTCTCGGGGTTGCGCCGGTCGATCCGGAACAGACCCTCGGGTGTGCGGCCGTCGCCCTGGCGCTGTTTGTTGCCGTCCGGTGCAAACCCGAGCGCGATCCGGTAGCTGCGTAGCGCCTCGTCTTCGCGAAAGACCGTGAGCCGGCGTGCGCCTTTCTCGATCAGGATCCGGTCGATCCGGCCCTCGAGCGGCACCAGCGCGGGCGGCGCCGGCGGCGGCGCGCGGGTGTGGTCCCAGATCACCACCGCGGCGAGCGCTACGAGGGCGACCAGCAGGAGGTTCGCGAAAACCCGGGCCCCGCGCGTCATTGCAGATCGGCGAAGGCCCGTGTGAGCCGGTCGACCGCGTCGTCGACGCGCGCGCGCTGGGTGCCGAGGTTGAACCGGAGCCCGCCGGACCCGCCGGTGCCGAAGGCCGGGCCGGGGCTTGGCACGACCCGGGCTTGTCCGGTCGCCCGCGTCCAGAGCTCGCCGTCCGTCATGCCGGTGCCGGAAAAGTCGACCCAGGCGAGGTAGGTCCCCTCCAGACGGTGAACCAGGGCGCCCGGCAGGGTCTCCAGGCCGCTGCGAAAGGCCTCGAAATTGTCGGCGAGGTAGGGCAAGAGCGCGTCCACCCAGGCGGCCCCCTCGGGCGAAAATGCGGCGCGGGAAAGCGCCACACCCAAGAGGTTCGGGTAGAGGTCGGCCCGCGACACGGTGTCCGTGAACTGGCCGCGCAGGCGCGCGTCGGCGATAATGACGGCCCCCAGCCGTGACCCGGCGATCGAGAAGGTCTTGGAGGCGGAGGTCATCGTGACCAGCCGCGCGGAGATTTGCGGCGCTGCCAACGCTGTGGCCTGGTGGGTGTAGCCCGGCAGGATCAGGTCGTTATGCACTTCGTCCGAAATCAGAGTGAGGTCGTGCCGCTCGGCGAAACCGGCGATCGCCCGAAGCTCATCCGCGCTCCACACCCGCCCGCCCGGGTTATGCGGAGAGGACAGGATGAGGATCTTCTCGGTCCCGCACATCATTGTGTCGTACCGGTTGAAATCGAGCGTGAACCGCCCGTCTTCCTCCAGCAACGGCAATTCTGTCAGCGTGCGGCCGTTCCTGCGGATCTTCTTCGAGAACTCGTGGTAGACGGGGGAAAAGACCGCCACCCCGTCACCGGGTTTGGACCAGGTCTGGATCGCGAAGGCGATGGCGTTGCCGAGGCTGGCTGTGGGCGTGATCCAGCTCGGCTCGATCTTCCAGCCGTGCCGTGCTTGCGCCCACCAGACGACCGCGTCGAGATAGCTGTCGGTATGGTCGAAATAGCCGAAATCGCCCGCCTCGGCGAGGTCGCGCACTGCGTCGGTCAGGAAGGCCGGCGCCTGGAAATCCATGTCCGCCACCCACATCGGCAGCAGGTCTTCGCCCGTGAGCCCGAAGGCGGCCTCCATCGCGGTCCATTTCCTGGACCGGGTTTTCATGCGATCGAAGGTCTGGTCGAAAGTCATGGAGTCTCCTGGCGGTCAGCTGCCGACAAGGTCATGGCTCGGCTCCCCGGGCGCAAGGGAAAAAATGTCCTCAACCTGGCACCCGAGAGTCGTAGCGAGGCGGAGCGCCAGCAATGTGGACGGGATGAAGACACCGTTTTCGATCGTGTTGATCGTTTTGCGGCTGACCTCGATCCGGTCGGCAAGGGCCGCCTGGGTGAGCCCGGCCGCCATCCGCCGTTCCCGCAAACGGTTCACAAGTCCTGCTGGATGAAGGGTCATGCCGTGCGCCCGGCAAGACTTGCGACCAGCATGTAGACGGACGGGGCCGCCGCCAACACCGGGGCGAGCCAGTAGAAGGCGGTGTCCGCCGTGAGCCAGCCCGCCTGCGTGGCAAGGAGCAAGCCAAGGAAGACGACAAGCGTCATCCAGTAGCCGAACCCGTGCGCCCCGGCGTGGGTGCGCCCCACCTGTTGGTCCCAGGCAGGCCGGATCGCGCGCGGGAACAAAACCGAGACAGCGAACTGCGCCAGCGCCCCGGCGACGGCAACGCCGCCTGTCGCCCAAACCCAGGGCGCGGGGTCGGCCGGGGCGCCGAGCAGCGCCCAGCCACAGAAGGCGAGAAGCACCATGACCAGGGCAGCATTGGCAAGCAGCCGGGCCGCAGCGAGGGGATTGTCGAACATATTTCACTCCATGTAACCTTCAGGTTACTATGTGGCGTTTCCGGGATGTAACGTCAAGGTTACACCCCCCGGACCTGCACTTGCAGTGGATGGGCGGTTCCCCTAAATGCAGCCCCATGTCTGTTCGCTCGATCCTGATCCATCCCGACCCGCGCCTCAAGAAGGTCTGCGCGCCTGTTTCCGACCTCTCCGACGAGGTACGGATGCTGGCTGCAGACATGATCGAGACGATGTACGAGGCGCCGGGCGTCGGGCTTGCGGCGCCCCAGGTGGGTGTGCTGTCGCGGGTGATCGTGGCCGACGCGGAAAAGGACCCGGACGCCACGCCCAAGCCGATGGCGATGTTCAACCCCGAGGTGGTGCTGGCGTCGGACGAGACCAATGTCTACGAGGAAGGCTGCCTGTCGATCCCGGACCAATACGCCGAGGTGACCCGGCCGGCCGAGGTGCGCGTTGCCTGGATCGACCGCGATGGCAATCCGCAGGAGGCCGAGTTTGGCGGGCTCTGGGCGACCGTTCTGCAACACGAGATCGACCACCTGAACGGCAAGCTCTTCATCGACTACCTCAGCGCGATGAAACGGCAGCTGATCACCCGCAAGAGCCAGAAGCTGAAACGCGAGCGGGCGCGGGCCTGAGCTGACTTCCTTTCGCAAAGGACGGGTGCCGCAGAGATGAAAACTTCCCACCGCCCCTTCGTCATGTGGCCGGACAAGCGGTTGCGCACCCCGGCCGCGCCGGTGGCGGCGATTACCGACGACACCCGGGCGATCTGGGACGAGATGATCGCCGCGATGGAGGCCATGCCCGGTGTCGGGCTCGCCGCGGTGCAACTCGGGATCATGCAGGCGCTTGCGGTGGTCGACGCCTCCGACGCCCGCGGCCAGACGGTGCGGATGGCCAACCCCGAGGTCCTGCACGCAAGCGTGCAGATGCGCGAGCACGACGAGGCGAGCCCCAACCTCCCCGGTGTCTGGGCGACCATCTCCCGGCCCCGGGCTGTGACCGTGCGCTATCTGAACGAACAGGGCGAGCGGGAAGACCGCGACTTCGTCGGGCTCTGGGCGACCTCCGTGCAACATCAGATCGACCACCTGCGCGGCGCCATGTATTTCGACCGCCTGTCGAAACTGAAACGCGACCGGCTGATCGCGAAGGCAAGGAAACTCAAGAGATGAGACTGGTTTTCATGGGGTCGCCGGAGTTTTCGGTGCCGGTGCTCGACGCGCTGATCGAGGCGGGGCACGAAGTGGCCGCCGTCTATTGTCAGCCGCCCCGGCCCGCCGGGCGCGGCAAGAAGGACCGGCCCACCCCGGTCCATGCCCGCGCGCTGGAGTTGGGGCTGGAGGTGCGCCATCCGAAGAGTTTGCGCAACGCCGAGGCCCAGGCGGAGTTTGCGGGCTTCGCGCCGGAGATCGCGGTGGTGGTCGCCTACGGGCTGATCCTGCCGCAGGCGATCCTCGACGCCCCCAGCCGTGGTTGTCTCAACATCCACGCCTCGCTGCTGCCGCGCTGGCGGGGGGCTGCGCCGATCCACCGCGCGGTGATGGCGGGCGACGTCGAGACTGGCGTCTGCATCATGCAGATGGATGCGGGGCTCGACACCGGCGCCGTATTGCTGCGGAAATCTCTCGCCATTGGACCCGACGAAACCACCGGCGCACTGCATGACCGGGTCTCCGTTCTGGGCGCGCAGGCAATCGTCGAGGCCTTGGACCGGTTCGACAGCCTGACACCCGAGCCCCAGCCGGCAGAGGGCGTCAGCTATGCGGAAAAGATCAACAAGGCCGAGGCGCGCGTCGACTGGACGCGCCCGGCGATCGAGGTCGACCGGATGATCCGCGGTCTTTCGCCCTTCCCGGGGGCTTGGACGGAAATCGGCGGCGAGCGGGTGAAACTTCTCCGCTCCCGTGTTGTCGCCGCGACGGCGGTGCCCGGCTCGATCCTGCCGCCGTTCACACTGGCCTGCGGCGACGGCGGGGTCGAGATCACCCGTGCCCAGCGACCGGGCAAGCGGGCGATGGAACAGGGGGAGTTTCTGAAAGGGTTCGACCTGCCCGACCGCGTGGATTGACGGCCCGGGCGGAACCGGGGGTTTCACACCCCCAACACAGCCGAAAATCGGCGTTTGTCCGAGAAGCGCCGCGCGACCCGGCCCGGAGCGCCGGCGGCCAAAAGAAAACCGCCCGGATCGGTGAAGACCTGAGCGGTGTGGGCGTTCGGGGCTTCGGGGCGGGTGTGAGCCTGATACATCGGATCAGCGCGGCGAGGTGCTGGTGAGCGGCGGGGACCACCTCCGGGTCGCCGAGACGTGTCTCCAGGTGCCGGGTGGCGGATGTCCAGGGCTCCCGGCGGTCAGGGGCACCCGGGCCGCACCGTCGGCCTGGAGCGCCTCCAACTCGCGGATCCTCGCCCTGGCGCCGGCGTTGGAGGCCTCGATCCCGTTCGCCCTCGCGCTGAAACTCTCCCGCGGCGCACCGGCCTTGATCGCGCGCAGGATGTTGTTCCGCGCGCCTTCTCGTCGGCGGCGATCTAACGCCCGAGACGGTCGATGTCGGCGGTGCCATTCTGGTGCTCGAGCTTGCGGCGTTCCTTGGCGAGGCCCTTGGTGAACGCCGTCATCAGCTCCGGTATGTCGAAGGCGCACCGAAGCCGGTCGAAGACCCTGTACTCGATCCGGTCCTGCCGAATGATCGCGGCGTTGCCGCAGAGACCGTGCCGGTGGGTGCGGCACCCGCTGCGCCCCGCCACCCTGCCGAAGATCGCCGACAAAAAGCAGGCCTCGAAACAGGCCGGGCAGTGAGGCCCTCAGTCGCGCCGGCGGGAAACCAGCCGCACAACCAACCCCGCGGGAGAATCCACCACCACGCGTTTGGGATCGCCTCCTCTTGTATCCGTCAAAAAGCACGCGTGCGTTTCCGATGGGCCCGGTCGGCCGCCGGACAAAATGAGGCGACCTCGTCGATCGTTTCCACGCGCCAATGCTGCGCACGGAAGGCGGAACGGGGCGCATTGAATGCCGCCATCGCTCTTGGACTGACCGGTCGACCTCCCCCCGTGCAATCCATGTCGGCATCACCATCCCGCAGCCCGGTGAACCGGAACAAGCGGACATCGCCAAAACATCTGGAACGCGCCAGAGAATGAAATCGGACTTGGTTTGCAGCGGCACCTTGCATCCGAAAGTCAGTTCCGCAGCCGGATTCGAGGGTTGTGAATGGAGCCCAGGTGTCAATAGGCAGGCAGCAGTAACCCAGTGGCGGGGTGCCAATCCCCGGTGCCGATTGACACCTGGGACAATTGACACCTGGGACAAAGAGGCGCGTTCGCCACTGCTGAGAAACTGCACGTCGGATCGCGCGGCGCCGGCCCTGCCAACCTACTGGGTGTTGTCCATCGCCCCGCAATCGAACGAGACCCTATCTGCATTCACAGGTCAAATCGACTGTACTGGACCCGGTCGACCTTTGAACCGCTGTCCTCACACAGCTCGCGTCAGTGAAAGGGAGATCGTGATGAACTGGGACCAGATCCAAGGACAGTGGAAATAACTCAAGGGAAATGTACAAGCAAAGTGGGGCAACCTGTGGGGTGCCCCCAAGGGTCAGGATTCTTAACCGGAACATGACGACGGCGGCGCGTGCGCAGGCAGACGGGGAGACCTTGGGGCATTTGTCGTAGCGGGTGGCGACGCGGCGCCAGTCCTTGAGGCG
>Ga0209121_10000413_pt1 | contig 44333 bp, 36 predicted proteins | sample Cruoilmetagenom3_FD_187292 | JGI IMG/M metagenome (GOLD analysis project Ga0209121, IMG submission 187292) | Oil polluted marine microbial communities from Coal Oil Point, Santa Barbara, California, USA - Sample 3 (SPAdes) (version 2) | ecosystem: Environmental > Aquatic > Marine > Oil seeps ... | reverse complement strand
AAGGAACATTATCAGCCATTTTAGGACCAAAACAAACTAAAATTGGGAAAAAAGGATTATTAAATATCCTTAATAAATATTCATAGCAGACTGATATTGTGTGGATACTCGTAAAGATAATTTTTTCTGGTTAATAGTTCCTATGTGCCAATTATCAACCCAAATATTAATTATCATCTTCCCAGAATTCTAATGAATAATCATGAAAAAGAATAAAACAGACAAAACCAGGAAAACCCGGTGTGAATGGGTCCCTGATAACCCTCTTTACAGGGAATATCATGATAACGAATGGGGAGTACCTGTTCATGATGACCAAAGGCTCTTTGAATTTATTGTGCTTGAAGGAATGCAGGCAGGCCTTAGCTGGTCTACCATCCTTAATAAGCGGGACAATTTCAGGGAAGCATTCGATAATTTTGATCCTGAGAAAGTGGCTTGTTATGGAAAGAAAAAAATTGAAGGACTCCTTTTAAACGATGGCCTCATTCGAAATCGTAAAAAGATAGAAGCAGCCATTAAGAATGCAAAAGCCCTCATTTCCATTCAGGAAGAGATTGGAAGCTTCAATAATTTCATCTGGCGCTTTGTTGATGGAAAGCCCAGGAAAAACGCCTGGAAATCTGTAAAAGACATCCCAGCAAAGAGCCCAGAATCAGAAGCCATGAGTAAGGCTTTAATCAAGAGAGGATTCAGATTCGTTGGCCCAACCATCTGCTATGCCTTCATGCAGGCAGTAGGCATGGTTAACGATCATACAGTCGACTGCTTTCGCTATGAGGAGATAGGGAAATAACTCTCCTTGCTGTCAAACTAAGTATATAAAAGTATACCTTCATCAAAATCCTAATATACATATATTACTTATTCTTCGCTTTCATAAAGATGATACTCCCATTCTTAACACCAATGTCTCTGGCAATTACCGGACATTTTACTTTTAGAAGAAAAAATACAGGATGATTTTCTTCTGAAAGCCCTTCATAATTACCCTGCCCTTTGCTAATTATGAGATCCGATGAACGGTAAATCTTCAAAAATTCCTCAGAGCATAAGTTCAAAATAGTCCCTGGAGCATCGGTGCCAGAAGAGATAATTTCAGCCACCTCATCCAAGCCCGCATCAAGAGCATCTTTTCGAACTGCGTCGTTAATGACAGCTTTTTCACGAACTGCATAGATAACAGGCTTTCTTATTTTTTCTATGAGGAGCCGGTCAAAAACAGTTTCTCCTGCGTTATCTGCAAGATAGAGAATTTTCTTTGCTTTATCCAGTTTTTCTCGAAATTCTTTATAATGGTTTATCGCAAAATCCTGAGACAGAATCATCTCAATATCTTTTTTTAAGTCAAAATTAGCATTGGCTCCAAAATCAATTACATTCCCTGCTATCGCTAACCTGACAGCGGTCATCAATCGATCATCAGACGATTCAATTATTCTCTTTAGCTTCGGATAAATGGAAAGAGCATGTTCTGTGCATCTTTCTTTAATCTCCTGGTAAGGATCTTCCACGCCTGTTATATCAGAGATAATCCTGTAAACTTCACGCCCGATTTCAGGAGGTGAAGCCTCAAAAGAAACCTTAGGAAGAAATAAACTTACTGCATCCAGAATTTCACGAATCTTTCTATCATCAGAAGTTATCATTCGTGATGTTTTAATAGTCTGGCTAAAGAAACAAGGATAACAATCTAAATAGGTCTTCATTACTTCTTGAAATTTACTCCTTTTTCTATTATTTTTCTATGGCTTGAAAAAGCAATTCTCGGAAATTTATCAACTGAGAAAAATTTCTCCTTCTGTGTTTTTTACTAAAGCAGCCGCACAGGGAAGAGAACCATTCAACTTTACATAAAGGGCAGTATTTAAATCTAAAATTCATATCATTTCTGAATCAAATATTATTTTCATAAAAACTCTTGAATCACAGAATTCTTGAATGATAATGCAACATTCAGGATTAGTCCAGAATTATAGCATTATATTTATCTGATTTTTATGCTTTTCCTTAAAAAATTTTTCTGTTATAATATCGCTCCTTTATCTGTCTTTTCTATTCAGATAAATCATCCAAATGAGAGGAATGTCATGGTGCTAAGTCAAATTCTCGCTATTGTTATTTTTATTGCTATGTTTGTCTTTATAATAATCGGCAAAGTTCACAGATACATCCCCGCCCTCGTGGGCGCAGCTTTTACTCTAATAATAGTCTTCCTTATTATCTTACAAAGCACTGATGCAGTCTTTAATGTCTTGAATCTTAACCAGCTCTTTCACTTCAATTTCTGGGTTCCAGGCCAGGAACATATAGAATCTCATGGAATAAACTGGCAGACAATCATATTCATTGGCGGCATGATGACTATGGTAGAAGGCTTGGGGGAAGTGGGCTTTTTCCGCTGGCTCTGTCTTTTTGTAGCAAGACTGGTCAAGTTTAGAACAATCCCAATTCTGGTCACGTTCATGCTACTCTCGGGCTTCCTATCCATGTTTATAGATAGCATAACAGTGTTACTATTCCTCACGTCTGTAACTATCGAACTTGCACGTCTGTTAAAATTCGATCCGGTTCCAATTATCATTGCTGAGATTTTTGCTGCAAACTGTGGTGGCAGTGCGACCATGTGTGGAGATCCTCCGAATATAATCATCGGGACTGCTCTCGGCTACACTTTTTCTGATTTTCTAGTCAATACCGGTCCAATTGCCTGGATTGGGATGATTTTGACTTTAGCCTTCTTCTATCTTTGCTTCCGCAAAATTCTTTCTTCATCTGAGAGTGCTGTAGTAGCAAATCAATATCCCAAGCCTAAAGAAGCCATTAAAAATCCAATGCTTTTCAAAATAAACACTGTGATCTTCATTTTTATAGTGATACTTCTCGTTACTCATGCACAAACAGGGATATCGGTTGCACTCATAGGAGTAATCGCTGCTTTTCTTACCTTGATTGCCTCCACTAAAATGGCTCTCCCTATAATAAAAAGAGTGGATTGGAAGACACTTCTTTTCTTTCTCGGATTATTTGTCTGCGTAGGAGGATTGGAAGAAACCGGTGTTTTAAGGATAGTAGCAGAATTCATAGGGAATGTATCTGGAGGAAACATCCTAATCGTTATTCCCATCATCCTGTGGGTCTCTGCATTTTCCTCTGCTATAGTAGATAATATTCCCTTTGCGGCTACAATGGTTCCTGTTATCTCCAACCTTTCTCAGACAGCAGGCCTTCAACTTCCAACGTTAGCCTGGACATTAGCTCTGGGTACCGATATCGGAGGAAATGCTACTCCAATAGGGGCTTCAGCCAACGTTGTGGGAACGGCCATCGCAGAACGGGAAGGTTATCATATCAGTTGGGGACGGTTTCTAAAGTATGCCCTTCCCGCAATGGTAATTGTAGTAGCTTTATGCTGGCTTCTTCTAATTTTAAGATATGCTTGATGGAAAATACAAAATGAGTATAATTTTATCAATCGATTATCTTTTTCGGAGGGTAAGGATATGTATGAAAAAATCTTAGTTCCTCTTGATGGATCAAAACTTGCAAGGCAGGTTTTCCCATATGTAGTAGAATTGGCCAAAAATTTCTCTTCTGAAGCAATTTTAGTGGCTGTCTGCGATCCAGAAGAGACTGAAGAAAGTAAAGTATGCAGACTTTACTTAAATAATGAAGCCGAAAAGTTAAAAAAACTCATGAGGGCTTCGGCAGTTCATGTTAAGACTGCAGTATTAGGTGGAAAGCCTGCAGAACAAATTCTCGATTATGCCGAGAAAAACAATATACGTGTCATTATTTTCTCATCTCATGGGCGTTCTGGAATAAAGCCATGGTCGGTAGGAAGCACTGTTCACGAAGTTCTTCACAAAGTAGGTATCCCATTAATAATCGTCAGGGCTAAAGAGGAAGATGAACCAGTAAAAACAGGTTTATTTGACACAATACTAATACCCCTGGATGGTTCTAAGAAAGCTGAATTAGTATTGCCTTATGTTATAGAACTAAGTAAGAAAGTAAAATTCGAAGTAATTCTAACTCAGGTAATAGAAGTTGGCAGGCATGTCCACACTATCGGAGGTCTCGAGTACGTAAGTTTTAACGACCAGGACATTGACAAAGAGAAATCAGAATCACGAAGATATTTGAAGAAAATAAAATCTCAATTCACAGGAACAAAAGCAAGAGTAATTACAGAAGTCAGGGTTGGTAACAGTGCTGAAGAAATAATAAAACTTACTACCGAAAAAGATTGCAGCTTAATCGCCATGTCGAGTCATGGTAGATCCGGTATTGAAGCATGGGTTTACGGTAGTGTCACAAGAAAAATTCTTCAGACAAGCTTCAGGTCAGTAATGTTCGTACCGTCATTTACGAAGCGATAAAAATCTATTTTTTGAGTCTCTTTTAATACAAATAACCTATAAAAAAAGTTAAAAAAATCATGTCATTGATGATGATTTACATTTCAATCATCTTTTTTATCAGATAAACTGATGACAAAAAACTTTATATCTATTTTTTTATTTCTGTTTTTTTAATTTTTTCTGTTAATGGTGGCCTAATCGGGCGAAAAATATCTTTTCTGAAATAAATTCTCTTCAGGGAATCAACAGTTACTTTACTACCTGAATTTAGCTCGAAAGAATCTAAATCTCTATCAAATCTTACTATTTTTCCAACAACTATATCTCCATTTTTCAAAAATAAGTAATTCTGAGGAGTTTCAATCTGATTTCTTTCCTCTGGAAAGTCCTTTCCTGTATTAACAAAATTAATCATCCATATCTCAGAAAGTTTAATCTCTCTCTTAAGCCCTGAGTTTATCCGAATTTCCAGCACATGACGCTTAGCTGAAATGTTAATAACCTCACCCAAAATTTTTTTACTACTATGAAGAAAAACGATGCAATTATTACCTTCTAACTTATCTGACTGTGTTTTAATGGCGCTGGGAACATTTTTAGAAAAATATATTCTTCTAAGGGAACTGATCCTTATCTTACTACCCGAATAGAACTCAAAAAAGCTTAAATCTCTATCAAATCTTACTATTTTCCCAACAACTATATCCCCGGTTTTCAGAAATAAGTAATGGCGAGGAGTTTTAATCTGATTTATTTCCTCTGGAAAGTTCCATTCGGTGTTGATGAAATTAATCATCCAGATATCAGAAAGTTTAACTTCTTTCTCTTCTCCTGACTTTTTCTGAATCTTTAGTCTATTACGCGTACTTGAGAAATCAATAACTTTACCTATAATCTTATGACCGTCACCAAGGAAAACTGCAGAATTTCCATCTTTAAAGTCATCCCCCAGGACCAAACTTCCTGTTAGTAAAAATAATCCTACAAATAAAATTACCAGTTGTTTTCTCATTTTTTTCTCCTTTTTTTTCATAATAAAGAGATTTCACCTTTTTTACAAGATATTATTAACTTTTTTTTTGAAAGCAAAAACAGTATTTATTTCTACTTTATACGTGATATCCTCTCTTTTCTTTTAAGCATCTCTTCTTTGAACATAATCAAGAATCTCTATCTTTAGCTTACCGATAACTTCAGAAATTGTTTCTGCCATGTCCTTAAAAATATTCTCATCCAGATTGCTTATATCAAATTTAATATGAGTGGCATCGGTATAATATTCTCCGCTCTTATTATCTAAAGCTAACCACTTTGCATCAAGATCTACCCACCGACCAACGTAAACTTCAGGCCACATATGGTAGCCAAAAAAACCATGAGCATACATTATTCCTACTGCTGCTCTTGCGGGAATCCCTGCGGCTCGACAGAGTGCAACTGCAATTACAGTATGTTCAGAACAATCCCCTTCTCGATTTTTCAAAATTTCCTTTGCAGAGGCGAATCCGACATCATAATTTGGAGTTATTCCTTCTGCAACCCACTCTGCAATCTTCTTTGCTGCCTCCCATGAATTCTTTTCATCTGCAACAATCTTCATTGCAGTTTTTTTTATCTCTGGGTCACAAGATTGACAAAAGTACGTTGGTTTCAAAAATTCTCTGAACTTTTCATCCTGAACTGGAAAAGGAATACTCTCCTTTGACCTGAATATCTGAGAAGAAGTCTTCATGATGGCATATTCTTCATTAATTTCTAACATCTTCTGACTTTCATCAAAGGGAAAATTTCTTATCTTTTTCATCGGAATTCCGCTTATCTTAAATGTCATACTCATTATCTCCTGTGGGTTTTCAAAAAGAACATTGGATTTTATAACTGTAGAAAAAGCTATATCAAAATTCTCGCCAGACATTTCCAAAGCCTTCTCTTCTGACATACGAATGGCTGTCGTTGATAAAAAACTCGCTTTACTTTCTGAGATCCAGCAATTCCCATTCTCATCAATCCATTCATCCATAGTAATAGGCAAAATGGAAGTTATATCTGACCTGACATGCCACAAATTCATCTTTTTCCCCAGAATAAGCACATCTTCCTTTCCAATGATTCTAAAATCACACTCATTCAGGGAATAAGAAAGAGGATTTAATATTTTAAACGTGTATTTTCTCCCCGGTCTTAACCCTTCCTCCTTAATAATCCTCTCGAGCGGAACGTCTATAAAAAATTCTTCTATATAAGGAAGCTCTTTTACTATCTTCTCTCCCATTCTGAATAAGATTTTTCCCTTATCCACATCAACTTTGATAACAGTTTCACTCTCCGACATCTTTGTTCTTATCACTACATTTAAGGGTTTTCCTTCATCATCATACAAGGTCTCCTGCACATTTTTTATCTCTACAGGATTCCCTCCCAATCTTGAGACTTTCATCCACGATTCATTATAATCTTTTCTTCGTTCCTTCCTGTTTTCTATGAATGAAACAGCCTGATTGTGATTGTAACCAACCTTAATGCCATTCATATAAAGTCCCATCCATGATTCAGATATTCTTTTTTCTTTCTGCCCTGTAATATCTATAAATTTCAACCTATTATTTTTAGCCTGAATCCTGAATTCTGCTAAAAATCCCATTAATAGTGAGCAAAAAATCAAAATTAAAAATATCTTTATTTTTTTCCCCCTCATAGGATATCTCCTAACATTCGCTTCTTTCACTTTCTTTCTTTGGACTTAAAATATAATCTATAGAACGATTCAAGGAATCTAAATCAAGTGGCTTAACAAAAAAATGACCTACAGAAAGGCTATTCAATTCTTCCAAATTTATTAAATCTGGATAAGCGGATATCAATATGACTTCTCCTCTATAACCAGATTTTCTGAACCTCTCAATCATTTCCAGTCCATTGATATTCGGTAATTTTAAATCAGTTATAATTAGGTCAATTTTCTCTTTCTTAAAATTCTTCAAAGCTTCCAATGGATCTTTTTCAGAATAAATTCCATAATCCTTCTCCAGAATTAAAAAGAAAGTTTTTCTTATAGAGTCATCATCATCTACAATAAGAATACGTTTATTTTTATTCATTTTTTTATATTAAAAATTCTTTAGTAAATTTATGATTAAACTATAAAGTGCATTTTTTATGCCATTTATCCTACAGCTGATGTGTAAAAGATAAACAAGCCTGAACTAAATTTTATTTAAATAAAAAGAAATAAAAAAAATTTACATCGGGTAAAAAGCATTTACAACAGAAGAAGAAACATATTTTCATTTGAATAAAAACTAAATCTTAAATTTCAAGCTTGTATTCTTTAATTTTCTTGTCTAATGTGGGTCGGCTTACCTGCAATATCTGACTCGCCCGAGTCTTATTACCTCTGGTTTCATTTAAGACATGCTGGATATATTCTTTCTCAACTTCTTTCAAAGGAACAAGATTCTCCGGAAATAACTTTTTCTTTCCCGTTTCAATCGGCAAATTCTCCTCCAAAATAACATCTCCTTTTGCTAAAATTACGGCTCTCGTTAAGGCGTTCTCCAGCTCTCTAATATTTCCCGGCCAGGGCAGGCTCATCAAAAACTTCTTGATTCGAGGAGGAACTTTTCTCACATCCTTTTTAAGCTCTCGGTTTATTTTCTCCAACAAATAATGAGTCAACTCCGGGATATCCTCTTTTCTCTCTCGAAGAGGTGGTAATTTTATCTCAACCACTTTAAGGCGGTAAAAAAGATCTTCCCTGAAACTTCCTTTTTCAATCAAACTCTTCAAATCCTGATTCGTTGCTGCAATAATCCTTGCTACAGTCTCTAATATCTTTTCTCCTCCCACTTTCATAAAATCCCTTGTCTCAATAACTCTCAGCAGTTTTGATTGAAGATTGGGTGAAATATCACCAACCTCATCAAGAAATAGAGTCCCTTTCCCGGCTATTTCAAATTTCCCTTTTGTTTCATAAATAGCATCCGTAAAGGCGCCTCTTACATGCCCAAAAAGCTCACTCTCAAGAAGAGTATCGGACATAGCCGAACAATTGATGACGATAAAAGGTTCATCCCTGTATTGGCTGTTGTAATGAATTGCCTTGGCTACTAATTCCTTTCCCGTCCCACTTTCTCCTTCAATCAAAACGTTCGTCCTTGTATTTGCAACAGATCCAATCAATTTAAATACTTCTCTCATTTGAGATGAATGACCAATAATATTATCTATCGTGTACTCCTTCTGCTTTTCCTCTAAAAAATAACCGACTTTTTCTTCAAGAGTCTTCATCTTAAATACTCTTTCAATCGTAAGATCAAGTTCTACATAATCAAGAGGCTTAACCAAATACTCAAAGGCACCATGTTTAATAGCCTCAACGGTGGTCTTCATATCGTCATAAGCAGTCATAATGATTATAGCTGCATTTCTATTCATATTTTTTATCTTTTTTAAAGCTTCAATGCCATCTAAATCTGGAAGACGAATATCTAATATGACTAAATCCGGTGTTTCATCTTCATATTTATGAATTCCTTCTTCCCCGTTTTTTGCCAGAAAGATATCAAAATTCTCTTTTGAGAAGTGAGAAGAAAGAGTCTTCCGTATTAATGGATCGTCATCGACAACTAAAATAGATCTCATTTTCTATCCTTACCTGGAATTATGATTTCAAAAGCAGATCCTTTCCCCTCCTTTTTTTTGACCCTAATTAAACCATTATGCTGTTCAATTATTTTTCTTGCAAGACCTAATCCAAGGCCAAATCCAGAGTATTTAGTCGTGTAAAAAGGCTCAAAAATATTCTCCCAATCCTTTTCTGGGATCCCGATTCCATCATCGGATATTTCGACCTGTATTTTCTCTTTGTAGTTATGAACAATTTGAGAAAGCGAGACATTGATTTTCCCTCCTTCATCCACAGCTTCATAAGCATTGCGAAGAATATTTAAAAATACCTGACGCATCTTATCCCCATCTACCCGGACCTGGGGCAAATCTTTCTGATAATCTCTTTTCAGAGTAATCCTTTTCAAATCAAGAGAATCAGATAATGTCCTGATTGATTCCTCCATAATCTGTTCGATAGAAAACATATTAAGATTCAATTTATAAACACGAGAAAAATTCAGAAACTCTTTGACAAAACTCTCTATTTGACTTATTCCTTCTTTAGCTATGGACAAATGATCCTTTTCTACTTCATCCAGATGTGTACTTTCAGACAATTTCTGAATATTCAGCTTAACAGAAGTCAATGGATTGCGGATTTCATGCGCAATCCCTGCAGACATTCGTCCGTTGGAAGCCAATTTTTCTGCCTGGATTAATTTCCTGTTCGCCAATTCCACTCTTTCTTTTGTCAGAAGCAACTGATGACTCATTTCGTTGAAACTATGAGCAAGATCTCCAATTTCATCCTTACTCTCAATTTCAATCTTCTGAGAAAAATTTCCTCTCGAGACCTTTATTGTGCCCTCTACTAATTTGTTCAATGGATTCGTTATCCTTTTCGCCAGTAAATATGCTCCCAAAATTCCAATAAATAGCCCACAACCCCCAATGAAAATCAACATTAATCTTGTTTCTCGTATCTGCTTCGGCACATCTTCAAGAGAAAGTCCGATTTTTATGGAGCCCCATTTTTTTTGTGTTCCTTCTGTAAAGATTGGTGTCTCAACCTCTAATATTTTCTCTGCATGCCCGTATTTATTCTTTTCTAACATCCTGGATTGAAAGACATAATCCCCTTCTCTCACTTCTCCTTCAAGATTACTCTTTTTATAAATATCCTCATTCTCCTTTGCTAAGTTATTGGCCACAAAAGAATTACCTTCCCTGTTATAAAAAACGATATAAACAAGTTTTTCATTTATTTCATTTTCAATGTTTTCCCTGATTCCTTCTTCATCCCAGAATAAAAATGGCTTCAGGTTTAACTGGATAATATTTTCTGCAATCAATATTCCCTTTTTTTTCTCATCTTCAAAAATAGCCTCTACTTCTCTTTTTTCTACAACCAAAAGAATCAGGCCTATGAGAAAAATAAGCATGAGTACAGCAGAAATCATAAATCTTACCCTCAAGGATATGTGTAATTTCATTTTTCACCTTTATTATCAAACCATATTTTTTCAGCTTCCAAATACTGTAGCCCTAAAGGAGGAATTTCAACACCCCTTACATCTGGTTGCATTGCAATCTTTTTCTGACAGGAAAAGAGAGGAATTGCTGGAATATCGGAAAATAAAATTTCTTCTATCTTATGAAATATCTGTATTCGTTTCGTCCAACTTCGTTCCACTTCTGCCTCGTATAATAGACTATCTAACTCAGCACTCTCATAGCCAAAAATATTAAAGAGTGATTCAGAAAAAAACAGGGGCCGAATAACATCTTCTGGATCTGGAAAATCCATTATTTTTTCCTTGAAGATAAGATAAGGTTTGTCATAATTTTCTAATTTTTCAGAAGACCTATAATATTTTAAATGTAATTTTATACCAAGAGCTTCGAGTTGATGATTGAGTGCCTCATAGAATTTAGACTTAAATTTCGATTTTGGTAAAGAAAAAAGAAGCGTCAATGAAGGAAATTTATTTTCGTCTGAAAAGCCAGCCTCCCGAAGATATTGTCTTGCTTTGTTTAGATCATATTTTTTCTCTCTATCTAAAGGCAGAAAACCGGGTAGTACAGGAGGAATATAATTATTTTCTACCTTATAGGTGCTCTTTTTATCAGAGATTTCCTGAAGTATTTTCTCTTTATCTATCCCACATCCAAAAGCCTTGCGAACCAGGGGACTATCAAGAGGAGAAATGTGGCAGCTCATTCCTAAAAATATTAGATTAAGGGAACTATCCTGTAATATTTGATAATGTGATTTCAGGAGTTTCTCTGAAAGCACAGGGATAAAATCGATTTCTTTATTAAAAAAATGATTAAGATTATATAGAGGACAGAATTCGATACCATCTAAATAGGGCATCCCTCCAAAGTATGAATTATTCCTTTTGAGTTTTATGCCAACAATCTCCAATTTTGGAGTCCTGATCCATGAATCAAACCTGAATGGCCCTGTTCCTTTGGGATTGAAGAAAAATTTTTTCCCTTGTTTGATAACCAAATCTTGAGGAAGAATCTTACAAAAATGCATACCCAAGAGATAAAGGCCTGAAACATAGGGTATTGTCCAGCTAATTTCAAAAGTGTATTTATTGATTACCTTAAAACCAGAAACTCCATTTGTTTTTCCATCTCGGAAATCTCTGGCTCCTTCTACTTTTGATATAAAGTACTGGAAATAAGGCGAATTCGTTTTCTTATCGAGAAGTCTCTCCAGAGTAAACTTTACATCTTCTGCGGAAAGCTCTTTTCCATCGTGGAACTTAATTCCCTTTCTCAAGTAGAAAGTGTATTTTTTACTGTCGGGAGAGATTTCCCAGTATTCTGCTAAAGAAGGAACTACATTAAAATCTCTATCCAATTTCAAAAGCCCATCATAAATCTGTTCAGAAACGAAAATAAAAGAGTCTGTACTCGCCGGATCTAATTGGACCCTGAAGCTATCTGAAAAAGCTTTTATCCTGAAAATACCTCCATAGCGAGGACTACTTTTGATGTTTTTAATCCCTGAAACAAATAATGGGTGTAATAATAAAATTAAAAAAGCAAAGATTAACCCTGTGAAAGCCTCAAATTTCTTTACTCTTCTATTTTTTAAAGCACTCATCTAAAACTTTTTAGCAGGTATAAGTGATCGATAAGTATTTTTATCTATCTTCTGCAACCTCAATTACTTTTCTAAAGACTCGCATTAAATTGCCTCCCCATATTTTTCGAATATCTTCCTCAGAATAGCCACGACGGACAAGCTCCTCAGTAATATGGGGTATTTCACTCACATCATCACAGCCTTCAATCCCTCCACCGCCATCAAAATCTGTACCTATGCCTGCATGATCTATACCTATTAAATTAACCACATGGTCTATGTGGTTTACAAGATCCCGAACGGTTGCCTTTTCTACAGGATATTTTTTCATAATTTCCATATACTCTTTTTCCATTTTCTCTAACAGGGCATCATCTTTAATTTCTTGCATTGGACCGTATTTTTCCCTGAGCGAAGCAAGAGCCTTATCTCTTTCAGGAACAGGCTTTTCTTCCTTCAGAAAGCTTGAAACAAGACAAATCTGAATTACACCGCGGTTAGCAGCCAGAGCCTTGAGCATCTCATCTGAAAGATTTCTCGGATGATTACAAAGGGCACGTACGCTGGAATGAGAAGCAATCACGGGTGCACGTGTTAAAGAAAGCACATCAAAGAAAGTCTTATCTGAAACATGAGAGATGTCCACCATGATTCCCAATCTGTTACATTCAGCAACAACTTCTTTTCCAAAATCACTTAATCCCTTATCTTCAGGGTGAGCCCTGTCTGTGGAAGAATCACAAATGTCATTATCACTTGAGTGGGAAAGAGTAATATAGCGGACACCTTTATTATAGAATTCTTCTATGAGCGAAAGATCCTTTCCAATCGGATAGCCGTTTTCCATTCCTATAAACGCGGCAAGTTTACCTTCTTTCTTTAAACGGTAAGCATCTTCAGGAGTAGATGCAAGCTGGATAAGGTCAGGGTAATCATTGCACATTTTATGAACAGCATCTATCAATTTATCAGCCCTTTCTCTTGCTCTGGTGTATCCTTCAGATGTTCTCTCTCCTTGAGCAACGAATGCAGCAAAAAATTCTGCATCCAGGAAACCTTCTGCCATCCGAGGAAGGTCGATCTTTCCACTTCTTCTAAGTCCAGACTCGTGACGCTGGCCTACGTCCCAATCTCCTCTTACCATTCGCATGGGAGTATCACAATGAGTATCGACGGTGAGGACTCTTTCATGGATTTTTTTCGCTTTAGACTCTAACTCCTTCTCATTCTCTGAGGATTTGCAAGAAGAAATCCAAAATCCCAGAGTAAATACAACCATCATTAGAGATAAAATCTTTTCTATTTTCATAATGTCTCCTTTCCTTCTTTTATTCCTTTATTATTTTAAAGCTCCTTATTTCTCTCTCCAATATCATCTATACCCATATCCTTCCATCTTTATGGTATACAGGAAAAGCGTTTCTATGTTTTTACTCAAAATATAGTTTGTAAGTAATTAAGTGCATTCTTTGTTCCACAGTTTGTTCCTATCCAGCATTAGGAAAGAATAACAGAATTTTCATTATAAGTGGACTTATTACTTAAACCCACCTACTTTTTTATTTTCTTAGAATCGTTTTTTGCGGCTTCAGCTTTTTGTGCATATTCCAGAGATTTCATACTATCACCCACACGATTATACAAATCAGCAAGAAGGAAATAGCCAAGAGGAAGTTCCTTCTTTTCTGGTTTCAATTCTATTCCTTTCTTAACAAGGGAGATGGCTTCTCTAAGCTTTTCTCCCCGGTTAAGATATATTCTCGCCAGATAGAAATAACTTAAAGGAAATTCGGGATTTATTTCGATTGTTTTTTTCAGGTATTCAAACTCTTCTTTCTCCCGCCCTATAAGTCTGTAGATTCGCGAAAGATTAAAACTGGCTTTAAAATTATGAGGTATATTATCCAGTTCTTGGCGGTATTCCTCGCTCGCTCTGAGTAACTCTCCTCTTTCTTCCAAAATCTGTGCCAGATAATAATGTAGATTTCGCAGCTTTGGATTAAGCTCCAGTGCTTTAGCAAGATACTGCTCTGCCTCGTCGAAACGGCCCTGAGTGATATAAATGCCTCCGAGCTCGCTGTAAGCAGAAGCTGATGAAGGGTTGAGCCTCATGCATTCTTTGTAATATCGGATAGCCTCGTCGTATTCCTTTTTGATATTCTTAATGTTTCCCATGATAAAATAAATCTGTGAATCGGGTGGAATGGAACTTATGACGCTGGAAATGAACCTTTCTGCCTCGTCAAAATTCCCCATGGCGATGTAAGAATTAGCAATGTTGATGATCGTGAAGGCGTCACCGGGTTTTTGTTCAAGAACCTTAAAAAAGCTCTCAAGTGCCCTTTTGAAGTTATGATCCTTGAAGTAGAGATTCCCCCGCGTAAAATATGCATCAATAACATCAGGGTCCTCTTTTATAATGTCATCCACCATCCGGACCGCTCTCTCGATTTGGCCTTCAAGCCCGAGCTCTTTAGCCTTGGAAAGACGATTGAATACGGCAATTTTATCTTTGGGGTCTCCCAGCTTCCTCCCTTTTAGCGAAGAGGAATCCACGAAAGAACCAATGTATCCAAGCGCAGTCAGTTTTTGCCGTGCATCCTCATCCAGATGACGGTAATCAAGTTTATAACCTTTTTTACCTGACTCCTCAATAAACTCTTCCGCCATCCTCATGAGTCTTCGAGTCTCCTGAGGATGAGAGGAAACAATGTTTGATCTTTCCTCAGGATCGTTAACCAGATCATAAAGTTCCAGCTCAGGTGCGATTATCAGCTTGAACCTATACTCCTGAATGCTTTTTAGTTCGCTCCATCCATAATGGAACCGGGGATAGAAGGTCTCGGAATATGCAAAATTATCAGCGCGTTCCTTTTCTTCAAAAAACAAAGGCAGAAGGCTTTTCCCCTGAACCTGGGAAGGTATAGGAATATCAGCCATTTCCAAAACAGTCGGCATGATGTCCACAAGAGAAGTAACATCTGTCCGTCTTATTTCGTGGAGCTTTTCAAATGGGGTCACAAAAATGAGCGGCACATGAATCCCTTCCTGGTAGATGAAGAACCCGTGCGTGCTTTCCTGATGCTCTCCCAGGCTTTCCCCATGATCGGCTGCAAAGACAAGAATTGTCTTGTCGATAAGACCATTTTCCTCCAGATACTGCCACAGCCTTCCAAGTTGGGAGTCGCTAAAAGCGATCTCTCCAATGTACGGTCTGCCTGGATATTTTTCTTTGTAAGGAGAAGGAGGTTCATAAGGTGTATGGGGGTCATAGAGGTGAATCCAGGAAAAAAATTTGCTCTGTTTGTTTTTCTCAAGCCAAACGAGAGTTTCATCGATAACTTTATCTCCCCTTCGCTGAACGTTCCCCAGAGATATTGACTTGTATTTGCTCAAATCAAATTTATCAAAATAATAATCAAATCCCTGGTTTAATCCCCATTTAGAATCGAGCACATATGCAGCGACGAATGCGGATGTCTGAAAACCGTTATCTTTGAAAAGCTCGGCAAGTGTTATGATTTCCTGGGGTACAATAAAACCTCCATTGTCCCTGACTCCGTGAAAAACAGGGTGGGTTCCGGTCATAATAGTGGTATGAGAAGGAAGTGTTAAAGGAGTCTCTGTGATACAATGTTCGAATTTTACGCCTCTCGAAGCAAAAAGATCCATGTACGGAGTCTCCACTCCGGAAAAACCGTAGCAGTGAATTCTATCTGCACGGAGAGTATCGACGGTAATCAGGATGAAGTTGTAATCTATGTTTTTCTTTAAAGAGTAAAAAGAGGTTTTTCCATGCCAAAAAAATATGTAAAGGAGCAAAACAGAGAGTATTAAAAAAACAACTATCGAAAGAACGATTTTAGGGAAGGATTTTTTGGAGTCTTTTATATCCTTTTTCATACATTGATTTTAGCATAGAAAAACACCCATGGAAAGATAGTAAAAATAATGAAAAGAAAATACGGTATAAAAAAGAGGGAAACTGCCTCCTTCGGCAGTCTCCCTCTTCCGAATCCTGTTTCTGCTTGAATCTTAGAAGAAGAACCTCACGCCCAGGCGAATGCCTCTCGGTGAGACAAGCCCGTAGACCGTATGGCCGTCAGGCCCCGGATCACCTGGAACCCAGTCGTATCCGGCTTGATTTCCCCAGTTTGTAATCGTATCGGAATTGAAGACATTAAAGACGTCCATCATCAGCCCGAAGCGGTATTTATCAGCAAAGATGAATGTCTTTTCCAGACGAAGACTAAGATTGACCCGATCATCGTAACGATTCGAGCCGTGTACTTCTGTGTAAATACTTGTTCTTCCCTGAGCAAGTCGAGGACGGACATAGCGAGTATAGGTATTGCCCGTCATGTAGCTGAAAGAGGCATTGAACCATATATCGAGAGGCAGGATATAGCTCCCCTGAATCTTGAGCATGTGGGTTGGGTCACGCGTGCAGTTTCCGTCTCTGTTTATCCAGTTGTTCGGATCAATAGTAGAAGCCCAACCGAAGTCACCGCCGAAGCCATTATCCATTGTGCCTTTACACTGGGAGTAGATGTAGGATAGGATGAGCTGCCACCGGTTGGACATTCTCTTGTTAAACATTAATTCGACGCCCTGGTACGTGCGGGAAGGGTCATCCAGTATCCAAGGATCACCTTTTTTTATGTTGGCAATGATTCGCTCCCGTTCACCCACATTGGTCTGGTTGTATACTTCGATGGGGTCCCCTGTCACAGGATCGTTATAGGAAATGGTTTCGTATTCCCCTGCTGTATCATACTGAGCAATGAAATCTTTCCATGTATGGTAAATGTAGGAGACACTCAAAGAAGCGTCTTTAAAAAGCTCTCTCTCGATACCGATAGTGAACTGATCCACGTAAGGGTGTTTGATATCATCGACTATACCAACGACTTCAGGCACGATCCTCCAGTTCTCATACCATTCACCGCCCCATCCATAATACCCGATAAAATCACTGAACGCTGAAGGGGGATTAAGTCGGTCACAAATTCCCGTGTACATGGCTTCTGTGAATCGTCCGTAATGAGCCTTGAGAACAGTTGTGTTATCTCCTAAAACATCCCAGGCAAATCCGAGCCGAGGAGAAATCCGCCCGGTTTTGTAAACAGAGCCAGAGATACCCTTGACACCTCCGCGCAAGATGCTGTACCGAGCTCCGAGGTTTAGGGTTATATTCTCGGTTACGGACCAGGCATCCTGAGCGAACCATTCATTCCTGATGTAGTGGGTGTTTGTGTCGTAGCCTTCATATTGATAGGCATATAGATAGCCGAACCAGTCGTAGACATACCAGCTATTTGGGCCGGTGTATCCATATCTACTTCTTGCCCAGCCGTACTCAAATTCGGTTCCGAATTTGAAATCGTGGTTGCCATGAATGAAGTCTTCTGCATAGTGGGAGATACTGGCGTTTGCCTGGTATCTCTTACGGTCTGCCTTGTAGAACCAGTTGCTGTTGTTTAGCCATCCTTTCTGCTCGGCACTCCAGACGGCCGTGCCTTCACCCTGAGGTTCGAGATAGTAATAGCCGATAAAAAAGGCGCCCTTCAAGCCGATGAAAGTACTGGGGCTCAGGATTGCAGTCAGGTCAAAGTTTCCTACCCAGTCAGGAGAAGTCTGTTCGACACAGGTTTCCGGTGTCGGATGAGTGGCGCTGGCTCGCCGATTGATCCCGTTGTAAGTATCATTTTCGACAAATGTCGTCAAGCGAAATTTAGGTGCTAACTGAGAAGTCAGCTTCAAGAAGAATCTGGGTTCCTTGTAGTCCCTGAAGTTAGGAGCCTGGAATCCAGCAGGTCGGTCTTTTTCCCGCAAGTACTCGCCTCCTCCAAAGAACCAGAGCTTATCCTTAATGATAGCACCGCCAAAGTGAACACTGGCATCCATCATACCAGTAAGAGGTGATTCTAACTTTGGAAAGTCACCGATGTAGGCTCCATTGTTTTCTGCGGTCCAGAATCCTTTTTTGGTATCCTGAAAGATGAACTCGGCATGCCCTGAGAACTCGTTTCCTCCTGATTTGGTTATGGCGTTGAAGATGACACCAGTAAAAGCTCCATATTCAGCCGGAAGACCGACTCCCATTACTTTAGCTTCTTCGAGTATATTGTAATCGAGAAAGACCCAGGCCGATCCTCCCTCAGGATCAGAAACATCTACTCCGTCGACCTGGTAGGATATTCCTGTGCTGCTTGAAGCACCGTATGCAGTATCCTGGGAAACACCGGGGGCAAGGTTGACAATATTCGACACAAATTGGGTCGTCGGCATGTTCCTGAGCATTTCGTCAGCCAGAGTGACCGAGGCAGTCTCTGAACTCTTGACATCAACCATAGGAGACTCGGCAATTACTATGACCTCCTCTTCCATGGTAGCAATCTTCATCTTTAAATCAACGGTTAAACGAACAGTCGTTGTCAGACGAATATTTTCCCGCATAGTAGTCGCAAAACCTTGAAGCTCAGCTTTGACGACATAGCTTCCAGGAGGAAGCGCAGGAAAACGGTACTGGCCTGTTTCATCGGTAACAGCAGTCCGAGTACCCATCAAACTGGTGCCGGTTAAACTTACCGCAACTCCCGGAAGGGACGTATTTTCTTCATCAGTAACCGTTCCGAAAATGGCTCCTGTTTCTTTGGATTGGGAAAAAGCGATAGGCGACAATATCAGAAGCAAAGCAAACAATGTAAAAAATGTTTTAAATTTCATTTTACCTCCATTTCGAAAAATTTCCTTTTAACCTTATTCCCTTTCTTTTTTTCTCCGATTCTCACCTCCTAAAAAAGATTTAGCAAATAAAAACATTTACTCTTAAAATATATCAGGCAATTTTCATGCCAAAATAACAATCGTAATAACTCTTTTTTTTTCAATAAGATATAAATTCCCATTCCAAAAAAAAATATCAAATATCTCCAAAAATTTGAATTATCCATTTTATTGGATTATACTGGCATGTCTTCTTAAAAAAGAATCCTTTTTAAATTTAAAGTTTTTAATTTTTTAACCTTATTCTTAGCGTGTTTTTCTCAATCTACTTTATCGTTTTGAGTAAAGATCTTTCTGTGTTCTGTCTTTCGAACAGCTTTAAACATTTTAAATAGACTTTCATAAAAAATCAATTATATAGATTTTTTTGATGTTACTCATTATTTTAAGTATTGCACGTTTGAAACCAAATGTCTATTGTGATATTTTATCATATATAGAGAGAGATTTCACATGAAAAAAATAATTTTCGTCTTTTTGATTTTTTTTCTTTCCATTTCTGTGTCTTCTCTCAGACCTGAGGAAGACCTAATACCTGAACACAAAGACTGGCTTGAACTTGTCTCTCCCATCATAACCAAAACTGAGAGAGAAATTTTCCTGAAAATAAAAACCAACGAGGAAAGGAACAGGTTTATCCAGATATTCTGGAAACAGCGCGACCCACTTCCCGATACTAAAGAAAACGAGTTTTATCGGGAATACATACAAAGAGTACAATATGCGGACTACAATTTTGGGCGAGAGACTTCAAAAAAAGGGAGCCAAACAGAAAGGGGCTATTTTTATCTCCTCTTAGGACCTCCTCTGGATAGACAGATATATGCCACGCATGCAGATCTCCAGCCCCTCGAATTATGGTACTACAAAGGCGAAAAAAAATACGGACTGCCTTCCTTTTTCTATCTTATCTTCTACCAGCGTCAGGGAATAGGAGAATATCATCTTTATTCTCCGGGCATAGAAGGTCCAGAGAAGCTCCTTTCTCCTATCTTTCACAACCGTACATTGAGTAGAAATGCAGCCTCCCAGGTTATAAAAAAAGTGTCCGGTGAACTGGCAGGAGCTTCCCTGAGCTATCTTCCTGCAGAGTCGACTTTTGGGACAGGCTCGTTTTCTTCTGAAACAATCATTTCCACCATTCATTCAATGGCTGAGAAAAAATATTCCGACACTTATGCCCGGAATTTTCTCTTCTACAAAGACTTTGTCGAAACTGAATATTCCCATAATTTTATAGAAAGCAATTCAGACGTCAAAGTCTTCAAGAATTCCGGACAGTTCTTTCTGCACTGGTCTCTCGAGCCCAGCAAAATCAATTTCTCTCTCTACAATGAAAACTACTATTCTGTCTTTTATCTGATTCTTAGAGTCGAAAACAAACAGGGTGGACTCATACTGGAAAAAGAAGAAGAAATACCTCTCATAATTACGCCAGAAAATTACAAAAGACATGAACGCCAGCTTTTTGCAATCCAAGATATGATTCCTTTGATTTCCGGAAAATACAAACTCTTTTTTCTTCTGAAAAACAAAACAACCAAAGATTTTACTTCCTTCCAGAAGGAGTTATTTATCCCAACAGAGGGAGGTCTTCCTTCTCTAAGCCCCCTACTTCTTTATCACGGCAGAAAAAGATTGAATGACCAGCAGGTAAACAGACTCAAAGCATTTTCCTTTGGCGGATACCAGTATATATTTAATACTCAAAACAATTTTCTTCCCCTGGAAAAGATGGGGATTTTCGTTCAGGTATACAACCTTAAAAAGATAAATGCCAGGTCCGTCAAAATCGAAATCCACTCCGTGAATACGCAAAGTGCTGTTCTAAGCCTTGAAAAATCTTTGAACGAGATCTTAAGTACAGACGGTATTTCTATAGACACAGGCTCTTTTTCCCTTTCATCTCTAAATCCCGGTTACTATCATGTAATAATCTCCATAGTCGATTCCGATGGAAAAAAGCTCCTTTCCCAGAAAGCAAACTTCATTCTTCTTTCTCAAACATACCCTGTTGTTCCATGGATTTTTGGTAAACTGCATAATTCCTTCCCCAACCCGGAACATCTCTATCTTCTCGCCTCTCAATGCTTTCTGACAGGAAATTATACCAAAACCAAAGATTATCTTAATCAGATGCTCCAAATAAAAGATGAACCCAGGAGTAGATTGCTGCTGGGTAGAGCTCTCTATGCCTTAAAAGAATTCAAGGAATCACTAACTGTGGTATTTCCTGTTTTCCAAAAAAATCAGGATAGAGAATCAGCCAAAGTCATTGCCGCGAACTATACAGCGCTAAAAGACTGGACTTCGGCTCTCGTTTATCTTGAAAAAATAATGGAGCAGTCCACAGAAACGAGTGTCTTAAACCTCGCTGCTGAATGTTATCTCAATCTGAAACAACCGGACAAAGCACTTCCTCTTCTTCAAAAATCGCTCGAACTCGATCCCAACCAGAAGGGAATTAAGGAATTGGAACAAAAGGCTAAAAAACAAATGGAAAGTGAATCACATTCTATCACTTAGATCATGTCACTGCAGTCATGAAAAACAATAAACAGGAGGATAAGATGAGGATAATGAAAAAATATGCAGTTATTCTTTTTTTAATATCTTTATTCACAATAAATCTCTGGCCGACCATCAGGGGTAAGATTGAAGGCATTGTGACAGATGCCGAAGGCAATCCCTTAGAGAAAGTTCAAATCAGAATCGTTTCAATCAAATCAGCAAGTAACTATTTTGAGTTAAAGACAAATAAAGCAGGAAAATTTATTCAGATAGGAATGTGGCCGGGCTATTACCAGGTCACTTTTAAAAAACAGGGTTACCAAACCATTAGTAAAGAAGTAAGAGTCTTGATACAGGAATCTACTAAAATGGAAATCAAACTTGAAAACATTGAAGAAAGAATGGAGAGAATATTCTCTGAAGCAGATAAGCTTTTTATGAAAGGATACAAGCTGTATGAACAGCAAAAATATGAGGAATCAGCGAGTGCCTACGAAGAAGCCATAAAGCTAAGCTCAACCCAATGGGGATATTTTTTTAACTTAGGCCTGGCTTATAAAAAATTAGGAAAGAACGATCAGGCTATAGATGCTTTTTCAAAGGCAGTAGAACTCAACCCTGAAAGTTACAGCAGTACAAAGGAACTGGCTGAACAATTGGCTAAATCTGGAAAATTTGAAGAAGCAAAATCTTGTTACTTGAAGGCGATAGAACTCACACAGGACGATCCTAATACATTTTATAATCTTGGAATAGTCCTGACAGGTTTAGGAGAAAACGAAGATGCCTTAAAATATTTTTATAAAGTAATAGAGCTTAAAGGAGATTTTGCAGAGGTTTATTATCATATGGGAACTATCTATATCGGCCTGAATAATATCGATGATGCAGTGAAAAATCTGGAAAAATTTTTAGAGCTTGCACCTGATCACGAGAGAGCAGAAACCGCAAAACAGTTAATCGAATATCTAAAGAAATAAAACCCTATAAATTTTGGTTTTTAATAGTTGAAACTCAATACCCGCTTCCTTATATTTTTCATTCAGATTCCAGAGATGTTTGACTTTTTATTCTTCTAACTTCACCAAAGTTAAAAAATAATGGGGAAACGTGCATTGTGTTCCCATTTTAAAGCGTTTGAAATTATATTATTTTTAGTATATTTTTATTATCCTTACAGGACAGGATATTCAAATTCACCTTTATTTCTCCGGAAGGAGGCAAAAATGAATAAAGTGAGTAATAAATATTCAGAGAAAGAAATAACAATATAACAAAAGGCATTATGAAGATTGTTTAAACCAAGAGATGCAGATAGTTTTTTTAGTGAACCCGATGTTATAACTTTTCTCAGACTTATTCTATCATTAAGCTTTTTTGTCCTCGCTATTCAAAAAATGAATCCTATTTATAATTATATCGGATTGGGCATTCATTGGCTGGGAGATGTCAGTGATGGCTTTTATGCCCGGAGATTCAAACAGGAAACTATCTTCGGAGCAGAAATTGATATTATTGCTGATCGTATCGAGACTATGTTTTTCTATGTCATCTTTCTGTTTTTTCGTCCATATCTTTTCCTTCCTGTATCTATCTATATTATTGATTTTGCTTTTGTCGATTTCTACCTGAGTTATCAATTTTTAAAATATGATATTATCTCGCCAAATTATTTTTATAGAGTCGATCCGATGGTGTATAAACTGAACTTCAGTCCTGTAGGAAAATTCTGTAATTCTACTGTTGTCACTCTTATTCTGATTTTCCTTCCGAAACTCAAGATTCTCGCAACTATATTAGCTATTATGCTTATAGCGGTTAAAATATATTCTATTCATCTCTTGAATAAAAAGAATTTAGCTGGTAAAAATATACATCAACAAAAAAAAGGAGAATAGAAAAAGATGGCGCTTTCACATAGAACAATGTCACTCTTACGGCGAGGAGTTGAGAACTATTTTTTAAAAAGACCTTTTTGTGTTTCTTTCGAGGTTACCTATAGCTGCAACGCCCATTGTAAACACTGCCATCTGGGAGGGCCCGTTGACGAAGAACGGGCAAATCCTCAGCGCTTTGGTGATCTCTGTAAGGAAATAAAGCCTGTCGTAGCCCAAATATCAGGAGGAGAGCCATTATTACGGAAAGATTTAGAAGATATAATTAGAGCAATAAGAATCGAGAACAATGCCCCATACATAGTTGTCACAACGAACGGCACACTCCTTACAAAAGAGAAGTATCAAAGTCTCCGAGAAGCTGGGGTAGATGAATTTTCTTTATCTTTAGACTTTCCAGATGAACGTCACGACGATTTTCGAGGCGTTCCGGGTCTTTTCAAAAAAATCGAGAGTCTCCTGAAGGGTATAGAGGATGTGAAAGATAAAGGAATTACTCTCAGTGGTGTTGTACAGAGTAAAAACTATAAAGACCTGATTCGCATGGCTGAATTTGCGAGAAAATGGAATGTCAAAATGAATTTCAGTACTTATACATGGCTGAGGACAAATGATAAAAGCTACATGATTCCAAAGGAGGAATTACCTGATTTAAAAGACATACTAAACCAGCTCCTAAAATTCAAAAAAAAATACGGTACAGTTTTTACTTCTGAATACGTCTTAAAAAATATGATAGAATTCTTTGAAAAAGAATCCATTCCTCGATGCGGCGCGGGTAAAAGATTTTTCGTAGTCAATCCAGATGGCACACTTTCTCCCTGCGGCCTCATCATAAGAAAATATCACTCTCAAAAAGAAATTATAGAAGATTTCACAAAAAACAACTCCTGCACATTCTGCTACACGAGCATCCGTGCCAATTCTGAAAAACCGGTAAAATACCTTATCAAGGACAATAAGAACTCTATCTAATTTTACAAGTGTGAAATCTCTCCAAATAGAATGAGTAACAATAAAAATTCTCTTTATTTAGAAGAACAAAAAAGAAAACAACTCCCTTCCTGGGCTAAGATACTTATATTTACTGTGGAGATTTCTTTTGTAATTGCTTTACTCATTATCTGCTTCAGTCTTGGAACAATTCATAGAAGTAAAAACCTCCTCGTCCTCTTTTTTTACAGTTTTCCCGCAGAATTCCTTATCGCTATCGTTCCTCACGAGCCAATTTTGCTCTTTTTCGGAAAAATTTTTCCTCCTGTTACTGTTGCTTTAGTTGCTGCTGCAGGCACAGTCCTTACAGAAATTTTAAATTATTCATGTTTTAAATTTATTGCAGATTTAAAATTTTTCAAAAAAATACACCATTCAAAAGCTGTAAGCAAGATTATAGACCTTTTTAACAGGGCACCGTTTATAGCTCTTCTCATTGCAGGGTTTACTCCTATTCCTTTCTATCCTTTCCGGTTTTTGGTCGTGTTAGCCCGCTATCCTGTGGCAAAGTATTGTCTTGCCGTTCTCTTGTCAAGAACGCCTCGATTCTTTATTCTTGCTCTTTTGGGACACGCCATAAAGATTCCCAATTACCTGTTGATAGCTCTCTTTGTCGCACTCATTATTCCTATGAATATATCCATTATTAAAAATCTGCGGAAAAAAAGAAAAGAAAACAAAAAAAGCACTTTTTAATGCCATTAGCAAAATAAGCATAATCTAAACAACATGTCGGGATAAAGAAAAGAATAAATGATGGAAGCCAATTTTTCTTCTCTCAAAGTAAAGAAAATTTCATGCATAATTAATCCTCAAAGTGCTAATAAAAAATGGAAGAGGACAAATAAATTTCGAAATTATCTTAAAAAAAATTTCCCGTGTAAGATTGTAGATGACCTGAAAGATAAATCCCAAACTATCGAAATCTCAAGAAATTTATGCTCAAACAATGAGTTAATAGTCGCTGCAGGTGGTGACGGGACTATAGCAGATGTTATACAGGGAATTATGGAAAGTGGGAGACAAAAAGATGTTGTCTTTGGAGTTCTTCCTTTGGGAAGCGGAAATGCATTTTGCAAATCACTTCGGATTCCTAATAATATGATAAAATCCTTACACCTTATCGCTAAAGGCCGCACAAAAAAAATTGATATAATAGATATCGAAGGGAAAAAGGCAACTTTCTCAAGCATAGGAGCTACGGCTGAAGTTACTCTTGAAAAACTCCGACACAGCATTCCAGGCTTAATAGGCCATCTCTTAGCATCCTGGAAAATGCTTTTTACTCCCAAAAAAGAGATGAAATTTGTATTAATAGATGGAGTTGATGATTCAGGAGAACGATTCCAAAAAAAAGCTTTAAGCCTCAAGGTCTTTGACTGTGTTATAGGAAAAACAAACTACTTTGGCTATAACTGGAAAGCTGCACCAGAAGCTAAAATCAACGATGGTTTTATTGACATCACTTTATTTGAAACAAGTGGCTTAAGATATTTACTTTGCTTCCCTTTCATCTATTTAGGTATATTTCAGAAGACTCAAAAACATTTCAAAGCAAAAAAGGTGATTATCAGGGGGGAAAAGCTCCCTGTACAGTACAACGGCGAATCCCTTGGCGAAAAGGATGAAATAAAATTAAGAGTCTTACCTCAAGCTATTAATATTATAATACCCTGAATGATAAATAATTATACACAGGTTTAACTTAGGGTCTCTTTTGCTTAAAAATAAATTATACAGCTTTTATTCACTCTTATATTCCGGCTTATATTCGGGAGCAAATTAAGCAGCAGCAACCGCCTGCCATAAAGCATCAACAGAAGAGGCATGAAAGGTCCTTCCTGCAAGATTATCAATATTTTCAATGGAATTAAATTCTTCTTTTCCCTGAGCAGGAGGAATTTTATGCATTATCCTATCATAGATATCCGCAAGAGCAATGATACTACTGCCAACAGGAATCTCATCGAGATTCTTATCCAGTTGATCTGCTTCCTTTATATAATGGTGGAAATAACCATTCAGAATAGGTTCTACTTCTTTCAAAAGAGATGCAGTTGTCTTCAACATTACTTTTTCCTTGTCACTGAGCTTCAATTTCAAAATATTTCCAGGTGATTCCATAAACTGACTTACTTCATAAAAAAATGGCAGACTTGATGCTAGATTTCCTGCTTCATAAAGAAGAGCTGCTGATTTTACATTTTCTATTTCTCCCTTGCTTAAGCCTGCTATTTCAGCTATTTTTCCTGCAAGGATTGAAACTCTTAAAGACCTGGGCCTTTTTATATCTGCAACTTCCATATATTTCAGAATAATTTCAAGAGAACCAATATAAGATCTTCTAAGGCTATTAATCTTATTCTCTCTCTGCTCCGAAAGAACGCCAATTATCGCTCCTGTCAAGATTAAGAAGCATCCCCATATGACAAGGTTTGTAGTTTCATCGAAAGTGAATATACTCCTCGCAAAAATAATAAGATAGAGGACAACAAGGAGTACACAGAAAACAGCAGTCAAAACCCCGCGGTTCTTTCCCAAGAAATATCCGGACAGTATAACGGGCAGGAAAAAAAAGTTGAGAAAAGAAAATTTATAATGGACAAGAAAGGCAATAGCTAAAATTCCGATAAAAATAAGAATTATCAGTACTTCTTCAAAGTGCCTCAATACAAAGTCTTTGATTCTTCCCCTCAAATTATCTCTTCCCAATTCTCCCCATACACATTTTTAACTTCAAATGTATAAAAAATCTAACATGAAATCAAATTACTCAAAAAATTTATATCATCAGAAACATTATTAGTCAAATTTCAAAGAGTGCCAATTCTCGAAAGCTCATTTAATATTTCCCTGTGCTTCCAAAACCCTTCTCCCCTCGAAGCGTTTCATCCAATTCTTCTACTTCTTCAACTTTTGCTTCCACAACAGGTTGGATTAGAAGCTGAGCAATCTTCATGCCCTTTTTTACAATAAATTTTTTTTTCCCAATGTTTACTATAACAACTTTAACCTCACCTCGATAACCCGAATCTACCACTCCCGCCATTCTGTGTATTCCTCTGAGGGACAGACCACTTTTATCCCATATTAAACCAACATAACCTTCTGGAACAGCAAGTTTGATACCTGTAGGAATAGATTTAATTTCTCCTCTCTTTACTTCACAATCAACTGATGAAAAAAGATCCAAACCTGCATCACCAATATTTCCATATGAGGGAAGTCTTGCATCTCTTTGAGATTTTTTAGCCTTTAATTTCATGAGTTAAACACCTTCAAGCCTTACTTCAGAAAAATATGGCTTAGCGATTTTTGCAAATGCTTCAAGTGCATCTTTAGAATAAGGTATCCTTTCAAGATAACTTCTATCAACAGTGTTCTCTGGCATAAATTGTTGAAGTTGCAAACACTCTGCCCCTATTAGCAATTGAGATATCTTCTTAATATCTTCGGCATCTATTATACCAGGAACAACAGTTGTCCTGAATATATACTTAAGGCCGGACTTCATTATAATTGATATGCTTTTCTCTATGCAGTGTGAATTCACGTTTGAATGGGTCACTTCCGGATACCTTTCAAGTGGAGCCTTAACATCCATAGCCACAAAATCTATCATTTTTTTTTGAATCAAATCTTCGAGGTGTTCTGGAAAAGAACCGTTTGTATCAATCTTAACAAGCAAGTTTCTCTCTTTTATTATCTTAAGAAGAACTTCTAAATCATCATGCATCAATGGCTCTCCACCTGTCACACATATCCCCTCAAGCCAATCCTGTCTCGAATCAAGATAACTGATAAAATAATCTAAAGGAAAGTCTGGAAGCATCTGAGGTTTAATCACCAGATCTGCGTTATGACAGAATGGACATCTGAAATTACAGCCTCCTAAAAATACTGTAGAAGAAACAAAGCCTGGAAAATCTTTAGGTGCGAATTTTTCTAAGCCCTTAATTTTAACCACTCGTCCAAATCCTCTGGCTTGTTAAATATTCCGACAACTTTCCCTCCATCTTTGAGTATTAACGTGGGGATGATAATGGCCCCTTTATCATCCCTCTTTAGAACTTTTAAAAAATCTCTTATCTTCAGCTTACTCTCTTTTAAAACCAGATTATATTCTTGCACACCTAAATTTTTTTCTTTCAAAAATTTTTTTAGTGCCTCACATTTCGGGCAAGCAGGATAAGTAAAAAGAAGATGTTCCATTTTTTCCTATTCAAGCTATTGTCTGGTAAGGAGTACGTTCTTTATATTCCTGCTTTTTTCCATCATTCCAAGTAGAAACTGGCCTCAAATACCCAACTATCCTGGAATAAACCTCTGTCTTTGCTCCACATTCGGGACATTCAAATTTCTCTCCCCTTATATATCCATGACTTGGGCAAATGCTGAAAGTCGGAGTCACACTGAAATAAGGAAGCTCTGTTTCAGAAATCTTTCTGACCAGTTTTTTACATATTTCTCCGTCTATTGCCTCAGGAAGAAAGGTATGAAATATTGTTCCTCCAGTGTAGAGAGGCTGTATATCCTTCTGGTGTTGTATGGCATCAAAAATATCTCGCGTTGCATCAACGTTTAGCTGAGTGGAATTGGTTAGATAGGGGAACATATCTGTTCCTGAGATTATTATACTTTTGTACTTCTGTCTGTCCAATCTTGCCAATTCATAGGAGGTAGATTCTGCGGGCGTTGCCTCGAGGTTATAAAGACTCCCTGTTTCTTTCTGGAATTCACGAATCATCTTCCTCATGAAATTTAACACTTCTATTGCAAATTCCTTGCCTTCTGGAGTACCGATTCCTTTGCCAAGAAAATTCAAGCATGCTTCATGCATTCCTATAATGCCAATAGTCGAAAAATGATTATTAAAATGACCGAGATATTCTAAAGTATAAGGCATAAGACCTTTTTCGAGCATGTTATTAATTACTTCCCGCTTTACCTCTAAGGATTCCTTCGCCAATATCATAATATTTTTCAATCGATCATAAAATTCTGCCTCTGTAGCTGCTTCATACCCTATTCTGTTTATATTAATCGTTACAACTCCAATGGATCCTGTCGAATCCCCCGGACCCCACATGTTACCAGGCCTTCGAATTAATTCCCTCTGGTCAAGGTTTAAACGGCAGCACATAGCGCGTACATCACCTGGATCAAGGTTAGTCCCGATATAATTCTGAAAGTAAGGAATTCCGTACTTTGCTGTGACTTCAAAAAGAAGCTTCGAACTGGGTGAATCCCAATCAAAATCTTTAGTCAAATTATAAGTAGGTATAGGAAAAGTAAAAACTCGACCTTTCTGGTCGCCTTCTTTCATTAATTCTAAAAAGGCTTTATTGATCATATCCATTTCTTTTTGATATTCCCCGTATGTGGAATTCTGTTCTTCTCCCCCTATGATGACAGTCTTACCACTCATATCTGCGGGAACTGTCCAATCAAATGTCAGGTTTGAAAAAGGAGTCTGCCATCCCCATCTCGAAGGAACATTCAGACCAAATATAAGCTTCTGTATATCCTGTTTGACATTTTCATAACTCAGATTATCTGCCCTTATAAAAGGAGCCAAAAATGTATCCACACTTGAAAACGCTTGAGCCCCGGCAAATTCTCCCTGCATAGTACCGATAAAATTAACCATGTGAAGCGTTGCAGTTTCAAGGTGTTTCGCCGGAAATGAATGAACTTGATTAGGAACGTGCCCAAATCCTTTTCTCAAGAGATTTTCCAGAGACCAACCCGCACAATAGCCAACTAGAGGGTATGAAAGGTCATGAATGTGAATATCACCCTCTAAATGTGCCTTCTTAATATTCTCTGAATAAAGATTATTCAGGGCAAAATTAGAAAGAACTTCCCCTGATACTCTTGCATTTAATCCCGAAAAGCTTATGATACCTTCGTTACTATTTTCTTTTATTTTCCAATCAACATCGTTTATATAATTTTTTATAAGCCTCTCCAGATTTATCCCGATCTTTTTGGCTTCTCGTATGCCTTTATGTCTCTCTCTGTAAAGAATATAAGATTTTGCAATTTCGTGATATCCCTGCTTCATAAGAACCATTTCAACGATATCCTGAATCTGTTCCACAGAAGGGATCGTATAACCTCCAAATTTATCCTCAAGTACAAAATTTGCAATATCCGAGACACTCTTTGCCGTGCGACTGTCTGTAACTCCATGAGACTCCATGGCTTTATAAACGGCTTTTGTAATTTTATCCTGTACAAAGTCTACAATCGTTCCGTCTCTTTTCTTGATTCTTGAAATTGTCCTTACCATAGAAATCCTCCTTTTTTAAGAAAAGACAAAAAACCCTCTCTCAAATAAAAAAATAAACTTTATCGATCTCTTCTCTTGATTTTTTAGTACATAAAAAAAACCAGAAAAATAAATACATATTGTATATTTTAAATTAATAATACTAAATATAGTGCTTTCAACAATAGAAAATATACCTCAAATTTTCATAATGTCAAGTTTTTTTTAATATTTTGAAAAATTTTTAAATTAAAAGCTGTTTCTATAAAATACCACCTGTGCTAAAATTCAATAACATTTATAATACTAAATATTGAAGAAGAAATTTGAAAGCCATAAATCTAAAAACAGAAAAAAGAGAAGAACTCATAGACATAACTTCTCAAGTTAATGAAGCAGTGACTTCTTCTAAAGTCCGGAAGGGAATTTGCCTTGTTTATGTCCCTCATACAACCTCTGGAGTGATAATTAATGAAAATGCAGATCCTTCAGTTAAAAAAGATATTCTTATGGCTTTAAAAAATATTGCACCTGATTCACTTCCGTATACTCATTATGAAGGAAACTCACCCAGCCATATAAAAGCAAGTCTTGTCGGTTCGTCAATCAACGTGATTATCGAAGATGGACATCTTGAGCTTGGAACCTGGCAAGGATAAAAAAAGTCCTTTTCCCCTAAGCTCTCTTTCTAATTCTATTTCATCCCTAAAATGAACTGTGTGCATTCCCAAGGTTTGGGCAAATTCTACATTCTCCTTTCTATCATCAATAAAAACACACTCAAAGGCTTCAGCTTCGGCTTTCTCTAAAGCTTTTTCGAAAATTTTCGGGTGAGGCTTGACATAGCCAACTTCAAATGAGAGTACATATTCATCGAAAATAAAAGCCTCAGGAAATTTTTTCTTTACAAAATTGAATCGCATTATGTCAGTATTGGAAAGTAAAACAAGCCTGTATTCGGGTTTTAATATCTTCATCACCTTCAAAACTGGAGGATTAAGCGAAAATATATTATTATAAATAGAAAAAAAAGTTGAATAATTTATTTCAGCACTCAGGATTTCTGTAACTTTTTTATAAAAAACTCGAGGGGAAATCTTTCCTGTATCCATTAATTCAATAATACTCAAATGCTCTGAAACCATAGCAGAAATCTCTTTCCCCGAAAATGGACAGTAATCAGCCATTTTTTCAAAAAAAATATTATTATCAAAAAAAATAAGGACTTTTCCTAAATCAGAAATCACGCTTTTAATCAATAAATTTATTCTCCTCTAAAAAAGAGATTTATAGCAAAAATACATAGATAATTCAATTTAAAAAAGATAATGATTGAAATTTTAATAGTCCTGACATAAAAATTTTTTTTTGACATCAAATTTTCCGTGTGATATAAGCGGTAAAAGAAAATTGAAAATAAAAATGGAATCGAAATAGATAAAATCATTGCAGATTAAAAAATTTCATAAACACTCTTTTTCCCCGGATTTAACCTTAAGACCTTCAAGCCTTATCGTTGAAAGGAATTAACTCGATGATTGATACAACCAATAAAGCAGAAGGAATATTTCATCCATCAAAACCCTTATATCGATTTTGCATTTTAATTTTTGTTTCTTTGCTTACGTTCGGCAGTTATTTTGCTTACGATATTGTAGGAGCTATAGCACCAACATTAGTAGAAGAATTAGGCGCATCAAGAGGTACAGTAGGTGCCTTTTACACAATGTACAGCATCGCGGCTATTTTTTCTGTTCTTATCGGCGGCATACTGATAGATTGGCTTGGAACACGTAAGGCAAGCCTCTTGTTTTCTATTCTGGTTTTATCAGGTGCGGGACTCGTGTGGATTGCTGACAGCACTCCTCTATTATTTCTCGGGAGGTTTATTTTCGGTGCAGGCTCAGAGCCTCTTATCGTAGCCCAGAGTTCTATTCTGGCCCGCTGGTTCAAAAACAAAGAACTGGCTCTTTCCTTTGGAATTGCCCTTACTGTAAGTCGCTTAGGGACTCTTTTTGCATTTAATACAGGAGAATTGATAAGTAGCCGTTTTGGAGGCTACAGGTATGCACTTTTTGCAGCCTTTCTATTTTGTGGGATATCTCTTGCTGCTAACATCGTTTATATTATCATGGACCGCAGGGGAGAGCGCATCCTTGGATTGAGAGATGAAAGCACCCAGGAAAAAATAGTTTTCAAGGATATTAAAGAATTCAAGCCAACTTACTGGTACGTTACATTTATGTGTGTTACTTTCTACTCGGCTATTTTCCCTTTCACAGCTCTTTCCACAGATTTTTTTGTTGACAAATGGGGAATTTCCAGAGTGGCTGAAGCGACTGGTGGATTCCTTCATCAGGCATTTAATAATCTTTTTCATATGTTCAGCACAGCAGGAGGAATTTCCTCCATTATCATATTTGCCTCGATGATTCTGGCGCCTTTTGCTGGAAGGTATGTCGATAAAGTCGGAAAACGCGCTACCTTGATGATAATCGGATCCATTATTATGATTCCAAGCCACCTGCTCATGGGAGTTACCAGAATCTATCCTGCATTTCCAATGATTGCATTGGGAGCTGCATTTGTTTTAGTTCCTGCCGCCATGTGGCCTTCAATACCTCTTATGGTACGGAAAGAACGAGTCGGCACAGCGTTCGGACTAATGACTGCCATACAAAACATAGGACTTGCCCTCTTCCCTCTTTTAAATGGATGGCTGCGGGATATTACCAACAGCTATACCAGTAGTTTGACTATGTTTGCAAGTTTAGGCTTCGTCGGATTTATCTTTGCAATTCTTCTAAAAAAAGCAGATGCCCTTGAAGGACACAAACTTGAAAGAGTAAAAACCACATAAAAATTATAAAAACAAGATTCAGAATAAAAATCCTTAAAACTCTAATCGCATTTCTAAATTCTCTTTTTTGTTTATCTGTAATGGAATGATATTAAATAAAAAAAGCGAGAGGAAATTAAAAAATCCTCTCGCTTTCCAAATATTTATTATACTATGCCTACCTACAATTATGATTTCGTTTAGAAGAGACCCGAGAATAAAAGATCAGCATGAAACATTTCTTTTGTCTCCTTACGAATTCCCCAATCCACTGTCTCCTTAACATTTAAATAAAACCAGAAAGTATCGAAAAGCCTAAGCTTCTTCGCATAATAATTTGCAAAGTCAGTAATATTATCAACAATAATTTTCCCTGCCATTCTATCCTTATCATCCAGAACGATAATTCTGTACGCTTCTCCCTGTTTTTCAAGCTTCCCATAAACTCTAACTTTCTCTTTCCCTTCCCATGTATCTTTCTTATCGTAGACAAGATTTTTAAGTAATTGAAATTCATCTCGCTCCCTTAAGTCTATGAAATCATCCAGCACAACATCTTCAATCCTCGTGAAAATATTCCTCCATTCACCGCTTTCTTCTTTTACTTCCAGCTTGTTAAGCGTCAGTATTGAAGGTCTCTCAATAGAAAATTCTCCTTCTCCTCTCACCTCTTTATCAATCAGCGTACCTGTATCCCCCGTCTCAAGTCCTCCCTGAATCACAATATCAAATCCTCTCGTTTCAGGAACAAAAACATATTTACCGTATGCTGCCTTTACAGTTCCCTCGAATTCTATTATGTTTTCTTTCTGAGCAACAGTTTCCTGTTCGGGAGAAATTTCTTCTGCCTTCTTGCATGCTAAAATTCCTGAAGTTACTAATAAGAAAGCCAAAAATGACAGCCCTAAAATGCTTGCCATTTTATTTAACCCGATTTTGCCTTCGTTAGAAATTAATTTCTTATTAGCCATTACTTACACCTCCAAACCTTTAATCATACTAATATTCTTTTTCAATTAATAAGATTTTTTTAAACAGATAATCTACTTTATTTTCAATCAGGATATTTTATACCACTGAAAATAATAAAAGTAAAGAAGAAAATTCTTTATTGATAAACGCTCTTTCGGAATAATTTATCTTAACAATTGAACTAAAACACCTCTAATTTCTGTATGGAAATGATTTGATTATCTTAAAAAATAATTCTGAGAATACGGATTCTACCTCGGATAAATAAAGAAATTATTTCAATAAAAAAGGCAAAATTAGAGTGACAAGAGTAAAAACGATCTATTTCCTTCTTACCTTTCTACTACTTGAAGAATGAGAAGAAGAAGAATGACGAATGCTTGTCCGCGTGGAAGAAGAACCCTTAGAAGAACTGTTTATTTTAGGTCGAGAAGAACTCCTGCTCGATTTTGAATAAAACGAAGACTTAGAAAAAGTCTTACTACGACTGTAAGATTTTTCTCCTGAATAAAAAGATTTACTCCTGGAATAAGACTTAGGAAGATTATTGTAAGAACGACCTGGAGATGCAAGATTTGAGAATGAGCTTGAATGACTTGAACGAGTATCTATACTTCCAGAGACTTTTCTCTTAAGCTGTGAAGAATATCTTTTAGGAAAACCTAAACTCTGAGAAACACCCGATGAATTCCTTGAAGAAGAGCGTTTAATATTGGATCTGGTACTTGTACGTGATGGATACGAATAGTTATCCTTTTTTTCTTTCCTGAATACAGGAACCCGATTCTCTGATGAATTAGTAATTAAGTGACTCTTATAACTTTTTATTTTCTTTTCATTTGAAACTTTTCTTGATTCACTCGATAAGTTACTTCGTTTGCTCTTATTATTTGATCTAATAGAATTATTTTTATCCTTCCTTATTCTTTTTACCTTTACACCAGGATAACTTTTTTTTATCCCTCTTGTATTTGACCTTGATAGAGCTTTTGATGCTATTATCTGCTTTGTACTCTTATGATTTATGACAGGTTTTATACCAGGCTGCTTAGACGAAAGAGATATTTTCCTTAATTTGGTAACTTTGTTCTGGCTCAATGCAATCCTGGAAACATGAGGCGCTTGAAGCTGATTCTTTCGAACAACTGTAAATGCTCTGGAATTTAGAGGATAATATCGATCATAATATCTCCCATAAAAATGGTTGTTAATAATAACACAAGGATATCCATAGTAACTTAAAGGGCACCATCCTACATAATCCGGTCCCCAATACCAGTTCACCCACGCTGGACTCCATATTCGAGTTGGAATCCAATACCAGCCTAAACCCATTCTCCAGTGCCATCTGCCGTAATGAGTAACACACCATCCCCATGGTTCGCTGGAAACCCACGTCCAGCCAATGATTGGATACCAAACCCATCTTCCATAATAATATGGCCTCCATGAATAATAGGAAACATGAGGGGTCCAAACATATCCATAAGGAGCCTCATAAACCCAGCGACCGTATGAATCTAACTCTGATTCATATTCATAAAGTTCAGAAGGCAGGTATCTGCTCGAAACAGATCGATTATGAAAAACATCCCTTGAACTATTCCATTCAGAGAAGCTATCTTCATAATCTGAATAAAAACAAGAAGGACCGTCATTAAAATAACCATCAGAAGAAATTATATTCTCATTCTTCTCAACAATATAAGATTTTTCTTCTCCTGCAGCTTCGATAGATCCGTTAAAAACATGAGCTTCTGTCTCCATGTTTTCTCTCACATCAAAGCGGTAAAGACCTTCATCCAATATGTAGAAAGAAGCATCCGGAGTATGAACTTCAAAGTCTTTTTCACTCTCGAGGAAATCAATTCTTAAATAAATACTTCCGGAAAGCAAATTAATTGCAATCCGATTATCTCTCCTGTCAGGAAGATTGGCTAAATCAATCTGTGCATATCTGTCAATACGGAGATAATTATTTTTTCCAAAATGAATTTCAGCACGGCCATCACGCGTACCTACCTTATCTCCTTCAACTATAGGAAGGTTAACGATTCCCTCTTCGTAACCTAAGTCTTCTACTCTCTGTATAAATACATCCCCTTTGACATAATTGAGCCGGGCATAGCTGTTACTGTAATATCCAGAATTATCATAAGAAAAAACAAAAGGAGAAAAAATCACAAAACAAATTGAAAGGATAAAAAGTTTTTTCATTGTTCCTCCTTCCTCAATTAGAAAAGAAGCAAAATACATGCCAACCTCTATATTCATATAGAAAGAATTTTTCTTGTCCTTATTTAAGGACAATTGGCATTGTATAGAGTCAGATTATAAGGAGAAGGAGAATTTAGAATGATTAAAAAATATGAAGATTTAATTCAGAAAACTTTTTTAGTGAAAAAAATTAAAAAATTAAATTTTAAAAATATGAAAGAAGTAGCCTATATTAAAAGGCTACTTCTTCCCCTAATATACCCTTATTTCTTTTTCAGAATGGGCATACCCGTTCTTTCTGTTTCGATAACTTTAAACCCAGCAGGAACCTCGTCCAAAGATCCTGACCTAATATCACGAGCAAAATAATAAATCCTCTGGTTTCTTCCTCCTTTAAGCGTCACATCCTTAAAGTGAAGATAATACGTCACTCCTTTTGAATTATTGAACTCGTAAGCCATTTATTTTACCTCCCAACTAAATTTTATTACATAAAATCATCAATTGATCCAATAGTCAACTATTAAAACCACTTTTAAAATTATATCAACGTTATATTATCAATCTTTTCCATTATTTATAAGAAAAACAAGGCAATGTCAAGAGTAAATTTTATTTTTTCTTTACATTTTATTTATTTCTGTTATAATTATGGAAGTTCTCTTTCGCGGGCTGGAGAGAAGACTCACCTTTTTGGTTCCCATCATCAACCCCCCTTTTGCTGACAACAGCCCGCACTTTTATTCCTATTTATTCTTCTTTATATGATACTTTTTTGTCAGGCAGGATCTTAGCCTATTTTGAATAATAACCAATGACTCTAAGAATGGCGTTTTCACAAACATTACAGAAAGGCTTCTCTCCTTTGCTAAACATAATACAATCAAGCATCGGGCGATAAAGCCCTTTAGACGAATAACCAGCGCCTTCGAATGCCCCAACTTTGCCCCAGAATTTACTTTTTAAAAGAAGATTATCCATTTTTCTTGCATGTTCTTTAGATATTTTTTCGGATTCTTTTTCTAATTTCTCAATCTCTTCATGAGAAACTCCTTCTCTTTTCATTACAACAATCTTTTCGTTCATTTCCCTTCGCATCTTCTGGTAATGACTGTTCATCCCATCATATACCTCTTTTTCCCATGGAGTAGGAATTTCTATACCCGCAGTCATAAGACTTTTCCATTTAATATCTTGCGGGGAAAGCAATGCAGTGATATTGGGTTCTGTAGGTTCTACTCCTCTGGGATAAAAATCGTTATAGGTTACAGAAGAAGTGTAGTATTCATCTGCAAGCCCAGAAAAAGAATGGCCAAACTCATGAAGAAAAATGTAGTTGCTCCATTGATTGTCAACTGTAAATGTGCAGTATAGATTGTAAATACCGCCTCCTCCGTACCTCTTATGATTAACCATGATAAAAATGGCATCATAAGGAACAGCGGCTGCTAAATCTCTCACAGCTCTGTTATCTTCTGTAAGAAGATAACGTTCCAGATTGAGTGCATTAAAAGACGAATTAAGAACGGTCTTCTTAAATATCCCACGCCGAGGTTCATCACATCCACTTTCTTCTGAAGATTTAAATGCTCCGTAAATATTGAAGCTGTCTTTATTACTTTTATAAGGCTCATGCTTGAAAAAAATCTCTGTCATACATTCAATATCTTTCCTAAATTTTTGCTCTTCTTCTTGCATATAACCCTCAGAGAGAAAAACTAAGTCAACCTTATTATGGGGATTTCCGTTTTCCAGTATTTTAAAAATTTTTATTCCCTCATCCTTTTTTTCCCTTATGATTTTTATTGAATTAGGGTCGATTTCTTCAGTGAAAAACAGGTTTAATTTATTCTCCCTGTCTCTTACTTCAATGTTGAACTTTATTTTCTCTCGGGGGTAGGGTAAAAGAACCGTCTCGTGATAGGTCCTCTTTATTCCTTTTATAGCTTCATCTGTGGTCCTATACTCACCAAAATAGCTGTTGTATCCTTTCGAAAAAATAAGCTTTCCAGAAGCACAGTCATAAATTTTTACATAGTAGCGGCCATTATCAAAAGGATCTAAAAGACACTCCTTACTACCAGCCCATATCCCCTGTTCGTAAACATGATCGATAGTAATATACTCCTCTTTTGCATCACCAATATGATAATAATCAACACGCATGGTTTTATCTACAAAAAATTCATCGAAGTTTACAGACGCCTGCCCGATGAGGGCAATTGGAAATAAAAAGACTAAAATAAGAAACACTCGTAAACGTTTCATTATTCCTCCTTGTTTCTAAATCTCTTTGTTATAGCAATTTTTCCAGCTACTTCCATAATAATTTCAACTTTAGTCGGGGCTGTTATTCTACTCAAAATAGCTTTAATACGATGTGCAGCTATAATAAAATTTATTATACAGAAAATTAAAGATCCTTACCACTCCGACCTGTCTTAGCGATAGGTAGAGGGGACTCTATGAGGAAAAGTGTGTTCACAGATGTAAGTCCTATCTTAGCGATAGGTAGTAATGATAATTGAAGCTGACATTAAAAATTTCTTTCATAAAAAACTATAGAGAAAACAGATTCAATCTGATATGATTTTCATCAAATTTTACTTTAGATAAAACAAACATGTCTTACCGACAGGTAGACCTGTCTTATCGGTAGGTAGAAATGATAGAAAATAGGATGAATAAAATATTTACAAAGATTTACAAAAAAGCATCTAAGCCTCAGAATCAAATTCCATTAGACTACGAAAAAGACAAATTCGTCCTTTTTTCTGACCATCATAAAGGCGACAAAAGTTATGCCGACGATTTTAAAAAAAATGCCACTCTCTACAGTACAGCCCTTATATATTATAAAGACCATGGGTTTAATTTGATAGTTCTCGGTGACAACGAAGAGCTTTGGGAGGATCGCTACGACCAGGTTCTGCTGAATTATAAGAAAATAATCCAGAAAGAAGTTGATATGGCGTTGGAATCACAGGGAAAAAAGAAAATAAGGCTCTGGGGAAACCATGATAAAGAAATATCACTTCGAAGGTTCAAAAGATTTTATAAATCTCTTGAAACCAAAGTACTGGATAATGTGGAGTACAGAGAAGGAGTCTGTCTTGGAAAAGATATTTTCCTGATTCATGGACACCAGGGAAGGTTTTTCGATGATAAAGCCTGGAGATTTAGTCGCTGGATAGTCCAGTTTATCTGGAAATCTTTCCAAAAGCTTTTTCGCATCGGATTAGATGGCCCAGCAGAAAACTTCAAAATCCGTGATGATTTAGAATTGAAATACTATAACTGGGCAAAGAAAAACAAAATTATGCTAATATGCGGTCACACCCACAGGGCTATTTTCGGCTCGCTGACTCATTACGACCGCCTCCAGATGGATATCCATTATCTTGAGAAGGAAATGAGAAAATGCTCTAAAGAATCGAGGGAAGATATTCAAAAAGAGATAAAGAACAAAAAGGATGAATCGAGAAAAATTCTTCTTTCCCGAATGGGAAAAGAACCAAAAAAATTTACAAGCGGATCCACTAATCCTGTCCCATGTTATTTTAACGATGGCTGCTGTTGCTATACAAACGGTATAACCTGCATTGAAATCGATAGGGGATACATTCGTCTTATCAAATGGCAACGTCATAAGAAAAAAAGAATCGTTTTTGCTGAAAAAAACCTCAAAATCCTTTTAGAATACATCAAGAAGAGAAAGCCTATAGATAAATTTATAGAGCCAAAAACCTTAGAGAATAATTCACTTTCTCATTTTCCTTATCAAGATAAAATAGATTATTTTCCCTATTAAAAAAGTGCTATAATGCGAAAAAGATTGGAAATTCAGGAATTAACTTCGAAAAAAATTTGAAATAGGAATTCAATTTTGTATAATAGTTAAGAATTTCATGGAATCTGTACTAACGATTAAAGACCTCCATAAATCTTTCAAAATAGGTTTTATTCCCAGGAAAAAGAAAATCCTTAATGGTATTACACTGTCAGTCAACAAAGGTGAAATCTTTGGTTACCTTGGTCCAAATGGTGCAGGAAAAACTACAACAATAAAGTGTATTCTCGGCCTGATTTTCCCTGAAAAAGGTGAGATCACGATCCTCGGTCAACATTACCTCTCTCTTCGGGCGAAAGAGAATATTGGATTCCTTCCTGAAAATCCATATTTCTATGACTACCTCACTGCATCAGAATTCCTCTCCTTTTATGCTCGGTTATTTCGTATAGATAAAAGAAAAAAAGAAGAAAAAATAAAAAAACTTCTCTATCAATTACGGCTGGAGCAGTCAGTGAACCTCCAGCTTCGAAAATTTTCCCGCGGGATGCTTCAAAGATTAGGGCTGGCGCAAGCTCTGCTCAATGATCCATCTTTAATCTTTCTTGACGAACCTCTTGGTGGACTCGACCCCATCGGGAGAAAAGAGATAAGAGACATAATAGTCGAATTCAAAGAAGAAGGAAAAACCGTTTTCCTCTCCTCCCATATCCTTCAAGATATAGAATTGATATGCAACAGGGTAGCCATAATCGTTAACGGAGAAATCGTAAATCAGGGAAATATTCAGGATTTAATTTCTGAAAAAATCTATTTTACAGAAATAACTCTTTCAGGAGTAGACAGGAAAATTCTCGAGGCTTTAGGAGAAAGTGTCTCAATTCATGGAGAAAGAATTCTCCTGAAAGTATTCGATCAGGATAAAGTTGAATCAGTTCTCAAGCTAATCCGCTCAAATAATGGTAAAGTTTATTCCCTCATGCCCCGTACTCAAACTCTTGAAGATTATTTTGTTGGAGTAGTAAAACAAAAATGAAAATTATTGCCATTGCTTTCAACACCTTTAAAGAAGCTATCCGGGACAGAATTTTATATCTACTGTTTTTCTTCGCAGCTATCAGCATTATTTTTTCACGCGTTCTCGCTCTTTTAACTGTCGGTGATAGAATCAAAATTATCCGTGATGTTGGTTTAGCTTCTCTATCCTTCTTCGGAGTCCTCATGGCTATTTTAATAGGAACAGGCCTCGTCTATAAAGAAATCGATAAAAAAACTATCTATAGTCTTCTTTCAAAACCAATTAATAGATATCAATTTTTATTAGGAAAATTCTTTGGTCTCATTTTTACTCTTTTCATCATGCTCCTCCTTATGAGCTTTATTTACCTTGTACTGGTCTTTTTCCACACATTTGAAATAGAATGGGAAACGTTTCCGACTATTTTCTTTATCTTCCTTGAATTATGTCTTATCACAGCAGTTGCCATCTTTTTTTCCTGCTTTTCGACGCCTATATTGAGTTCGGTATTCTCTCTTGCTTTCTACATCATCGGGCACTTTTCGTGGGGCCTTGAAACCCTCATTAATAAGATAAAACCCGGTGTTGGCAAGACACTGGTTCAAATCCTGTATATTTTTATTCCTGATCTTGAAAACTTTAATTTCAAGACAGAAATAGTACACAACCTGCCTATCCCTTCTCATGTGTACCTATTCTCGATATCCTACGGGATTTTTTATACACTTTTCATTCTCTTATTAGCAATGCTCGTCTTCAGAAGGAGGGATTTTATTTAGGAGAATGAAAAAAAGACTACTCGTTTTTCTCTGTATTCTGAGCTGTGGTCTCTTTATGGGTCTTAAAGTCAAGATAGACAGGATGCCGCGGAAAAAAATCCCCGGTTCATCCATAATATATCTTCCATCTGGAAAATACTTAAAGTACGCTGCCTCCGGGTATTCTTCACTCCTTGCGGACATTATCTATCTCTGGTCTATACAGTACTACAGTGACTATAACATTTCTGATAGGTTCGACTACCTGGATCATATTTTCTCCATAATTGCTGAACTCGATCCCCATTATCTCGATCCATACGAGATAGGAGCAATAATAGCTGTTTACGAAGCTAAAAATTTTGATAAAGCCTTTAAAATCCTCGACAGGGGACTCGAGAAAAACCCGGATGAATGGATTTTCCCATTTCAGGCAGGACATTATGCTCAGATGATAAAGAAAGATTATGAACTGGCTCAAAAATATTATAAGAAGGCTATGGAAATCAAAGGATCACCGGCTCTGATCCAGAGGCTTTATGCCAATGCCGCTTTTAAGGCAACAGACTTCCAAACAGCATGGAAAAACTGGGTAGAAATCTACCAGACAGCAAAAGACGAGCGTATAAAAAAAATCGCCTCAAATCACCTCTACCAGGTGAAAGCAGCCATAGATATTCAGGCTATCGAAGGGGCAATCAAAAGACATATAGAACACTATGGTCATAATCCCTTGAATCTTGCTCAACTTGTCAGAGAAGGCATGCTTAATTCACTACCCCAGGACCTGGATGGCAAGGATTATGTTTATGACCCTGATACAGGAAAAGTTAAATCTGCAACAATCCCATGGAAAAGATAATTCTTATCATTCTTTTTAGCCTCGCATGGGGAAGCTTCCTCAACGTGGTTATATTCAGGCTTCCCAGGAGCATGAGTCTCGTTTCTCCTTCTTCTTCCTGCCCTTATTGTAAAAAAAGGATTAAATTCTACGACAACATTCCTCTAATTTCTTATGTTATCCTCAGGGGTAGATGTCGTTACTGCAATGAAAAAATTTCCCCTTCTTACCCTCTGGTAGAATTTATTACACCCTTATGTTTCCTTATACTATTCTGGCATCATTCTTTGAGCCTTTTCTTCTTTGCCTCCTGTATATTCACAAGTTCCATGATTGTTTTGGGATTTATAGATTTTTATCACCAAATTTTACCCGATACCATAACCCTCTCTGGATTGGCTTTAGCTCTCATTTACTCTATTTTTCGTAAAAATATGAGTCTTACTCAATCCTTGATTGGCGCAGCAGTCGGAGGAGGATTTCTTCTTTTTGTGTACGGCGCGTATTACTTGCTGAGAAAAAAAGAAGGTATGGGAATGGGTGATGTAATGATGATGCTTTTTATCGGAGCCTACCTTGGCTGGAGGCAGGCTTTCTTAACCCTGATTATTGCTTCCTTTGCAGGCGCCCTCGTAGGTCTCTTTTTCATTTTCTTTAAAAAAAAGAACCTCCAGTATTCTCTTCCATTCGGGACATTTTTAGCACCTGCCGCATTTTTCACACTCTTATGGGGTGAAAGAATCATAAGTGCCTATCTGAGCCTTTATAAAAACATTGCCCCATAAAATTATCAAGAGGCTTAACGCTATTTCCCCTAATGAAACACCTCCAGAACACAGTACTTTACCTCTTTATTCCATAAAATTTAATTTATAACTGCAGGTAATAAAAATATCAAAAAATCAAAAAAACTCAACTATCAGTAGAATTTTATAGGAAGTTCTAAATTAAGAAGGAGGCATCAAAAAAATCAGGCCTACCTTATAATCTTATATATTTCTCTCCATGATTTCACTTTTAAAAAGCCCCCAACAGGCTGTTCTAACTTTTGAATAGTGGAGTCATATTCTTGAATGTAGACCTCCCTCTTTCTTGTTCCCTGAACTTTGCTCGATTCGCCCAGTGTTACCGCTGATCTTGACTTGCTGGCGAGGTTTAAACTCTCCAGGGCACCAGAAGCCCCTTTAAAAGCCGTACCTCCCACAGGCGAGCCTGCAACAGAAAGAATGAACCGCGCATAAAGCTTCCCTATTCCTGCATTCTCAGAAGGATCAACACTTTCAATGCTACCTTTAAACGTACTAAAATAAACGATAAAATTAGCCACCTGGGGATTAGCCCAAACTTTGTCTCCTGCTTCC